>Ga0101943_1000679_pt1 | contig 44629 bp, 35 predicted proteins | sample DewCreD2012metaG_5_FD_75244 | JGI IMG/M metagenome (GOLD analysis project Ga0101943, IMG submission 75244) | Hot spring sediment bacterial and archeal communities from British Columbia, Canada, to study Microbial Dark Matter (Phase II) - Dewar... ... | reverse complement strand
GGGTCGTGCGTGACGTACAGGACCGTGATCCCGAGCTGGGTCTGGATCCGCCGGATCTCCTCCCGGAGGCTCACCCGGACCCGCGCGTCGAGCGCCGAGAGCGGCTCGTCCATCAGGAGCACCCGGGGCTCGATCGCGAGGGCCCGGGCCAGCGCCACCCGCTGCTGCTGCCCCCCTGAGAGCTGGTAGGGGTAGCGGTCGCCGTGCTGGCCCAGGCCCACGAGCTCGAGGAGCTCCGCGGCCCGCCGCGCCCGCTCCTCGGGCGGGCGCCGTCGGATCCTGAGCCCGAACTCGACGTTCTCCCGGGCGGTCATGTTCGGGAACAGGCTGTAGGCCTGGAACACCATCCCCATGTCGCGGCGGTTCGGCGGGACGTCGGTGATGTCCCGCCCATCGAGCACCACCCGGCCCCGGTCGGGCAGCTCGAAGCCCGCCACGATCCGAAGGGCGGTGGTCTTCCCGCACCCCGACGGCCCGAGGAGCGAGAAGAACTCCCCCCGGCCGAGGTCGAGGTCGAGGGACTCGAGCGCCACGACGTGGCCGAACTCCTTCCGTACCCCTTGGAGCTCGAGGTAGGCCACGCTAGCGCACCCCACCGATCTGCACCTGGCGACCGCCCACGCGCCGCCCCACCACGAGGATCCCGAGCATCGAGAGCCAGGTGATGGCGAAGCTGATCACCGAGAGGGCAGCGGCCCCCGTGGCCTGGGTCTCCATCACGTAGGCGATGTACACGGCGAAGGTGTTGAACAGCATGATCACGGCCATCGTGAACTCCCCCATCACGATGGCGAACGTGAGGAACGCCGCCGAGAGGAGCGACGCCTTCAGGTTCGGCACGATCACCCGGAACAGCACCTGCGGCCAGCTCGCCCCCAGGCTCTGCGCGGCCTCGGTGAGCGTGTGGATGTCGATGGCCCGGAGCCCCGCGTCGAGCGAGCGGTACACGTACGGGAAGGAGAGCACGACGTAGCCCGCCACCAGCAGCAGGTACCCTCCGTAGAACCAGGTCGGGGTCCACCGGAAGCCCCGGAGGAGCCCCACGACCAGGACGATGGGGGGCACCACGAACGGGAGCACGGTGAGGAACTCGACCGCCGGCTGCAGCCGCGGCAGCTTGAGGTGCACCCAGTACGCGGTGGGCACGAGCAGCAGGAGCGCGACGACGATCGTGTAGACCGACAGCTTGAACGACAACCACAGGCTGTCGCGGAAGAAGGGGTCCGCCAGGATCTTCCGGTAGGCGTCCAAGCCGTAGGCGTCGCGGCCGACCCGGAGGCTGAACTGGAGCGTGGCGAGGAGCGGCAGGAGGAAGTAGGCGGCGCCCAGCACGAGCCAGAGGGCCCCCCACCAGGGGAACCGCCGGACCCGCCGGGCGCGGCCGCCCCCGGCCGTCACCGCGGCCGGTGCCTCCTCGATCCTCGCCGCCGCCTCGCTCACCGCCGCCGGCCCGTCTCCGTGGCTCCCTCCCGGGGCGTCATCGCTGCCACCTCGCTGCCCGTCGCTGGAGGAACCCGTACGCGAGCATGGTGAAGGAGAGGACGATCACCATCCCCAAGGCGAGCGCGTCCCCGTAGTGGGGGTCCGAGAGCACGTTCCCGATCTTGACCTGCCCGATCAGCACCGGCACCAGTCGGAACTGCCCCGAGGTGAGGGCGTAGGCCGTGGCGTAGGCGCCGAACGCGTTCCCGAACAGCAGCACCACCGCCCCGAGGAGCGAGGGCAGGAGGATCGGGAGCGCCACGTGCCGCCAGTACTGCGCGGGCGTCGCCCCCAGGTTCGCGGCCGCCTCCCGCCACTCCCGCCGCAGCCCGTCCAGGGCCGGCGTGATCACGAGCAGCATCAGCGGGATCTGGAAGTAGAGGTACACGATCACGAGCCCGGCGAAGGAGTACAGCGAGAACCCGGCCTCGTACAGGTCGATCCCCAGGGCGTCCCGGAAGAACCGGGTGACGATGCCGGTGAACCCGATCGTCGAGACGAAGGCCATCGCGAGGGGTACCCCGGCGAAGTTCGCGGCGACCCCGGAGAACGTGGTGGCCACGGTCCGCACCCAGCCCGGCATCCCCTGCGCCACGACCGCGTAGGCGAGGAGCAGCCCGAAGAGCCCGCCCAGGACGGCGGTGACCACCGAGAGCTGGATGCTGCCCCAGTAGGCCTTGAGCGTCCCCGGCTGGACCAGCTTCTCGACGAAGCGGAGCGTGAAGCCCCCCTCCTCGCTCTGGAACGCGCCGATCACGAGCGAGAACGAGGGCACGAGGAGGAAGGCGACGGCGTAGGCGAAGAACGGCACGACGCCCACCCAGGCGAGGTTCCGCCGGCCGCGGACCCCGGCGAGGAGCGTGGCCGCCCGCTCCGGCGCCCGGGTCAGTTCCGCCACGGGCCTCCCCCGAACGCCCCCGCTAGACGCCGGTGACCTTCTCCCCCCACTGCTCCTGCACGATCTTGGTGGCCGCCTCGGTCTGGTCCGCGTTGGGGAACGAGACGTTCTCGTAGGACTGGGCGGGCGGCAGCTTGTCGAGGAGCTCCTGCGGGATCACGCCGCGCGCCGACATGTCCTGGAACCTCGCCGGGTGCGTGTAGCCCTTGAGCCAGATCAGCTGCCCCTCGTCGGAGTAGCAGAACTCCTGCCACAGGCGCGCCGCGAACGGATGCGGGGCGTCCGCGTTGATCGCCTGGCAGTAGTAGTTCCCGAACACCCCGTCCGAGGGCACCGAGACCTGCCAGGTGATCTGGCCGGCGAACTCGTCCCCGTAGGCGATCTGGAGGTAGTCCCAGTCGATCGTGATCGGGGTCTCCCCCTTGGCCACCGAGCCCGGCGTCGCGTCGACCGCGATGAAGTTCCCGATCTTCGCGAGCTTGGCGAAGAAGTCGATACCGGGCGTGATGTCGTCGAGCGAGCCGCCGTTCGCCAGGGCCGCCGCGAACACCGCGGCGAACGCCGAGCCCGACTCCCGGGGGTCCCCGTTCAGCGCGACCTGGCCCTTGTACTCGGGCTTCAGCAGGTCCTGCCAGCTCTGGGGGACGTTCTGGACGACGTCGGTGTTCGCGCCGAAGGCGATCACGCCCCAGTAGTCGCCGACCCAGTAGCCGTCGGGGTCCTTGATCTCGTCGGGGATCGTGTCCCAGGTCGAGACCTTGTAGGCCGCGACCAGGCCCTCGTCCTTGGCCTGGAGCGCGAAGGGCGGGCCCAGGTCGAGGACGTCCGGGGCGCGCTCCTGGCCGGCCAGGGACTTGACGGCCTCGAGCTCCTCGGCGGAGGAGGCGTTGGGCGAGGCGTTGTTGATCCTGATCCCGTACTTGGTCTGAAAGGTCTGCATCATCTCGCCGTAGTTCGCCCAGTCGGGCGGGAGGGCGATCGTGTTGAGCGTGCCCTCGCCCTTGGCGGCGGCGATGAGGTCATCCAGGTTCACCTGGGAGCCGTCGCTCGGCACCTCGGTGAGGCCTCCGCCTCCACCGCCACCCCCGCCACCGCCGCCGCCACCGCCGCAGGCCGCGAGGAAGGCCGCGAGCGCGAACGCGCCCACGCCCCCCTTGAGGAGCTGGCGGCGCGACAGCGAGCGCCGGTACAGGTCCTCCCAGCTGAGGTGCTCGAAGGGCTCGGCCATCTCCCCCTCCTTCCGCAGGTCCCGCCCGGGGATACGCACGCCGGGCAGCCCCGGGACGGGCTCCCCACCGAAACTTCGACGGATGTTCCCCCGACGGTCGCCCTCCCGCAAGCCGGCCGTTGCGCACCGCGCGCCCCCGGGCCGAGGGCTCGTCGCGTCGCGTGGGCGCTCGCGGGCGGGGCGCGCTCCTACCCGCGGAGCGCGGCGAGGAAGGCGTCGAGGTCGGGCGGCACCCGGTACGTCGGCTCCACGACGCCCTCCAGGGCCTCGACGGTCTTGTAGCCGTTCCCGGTGACCAGGACCACGGTCTCCTCGTCGGGGTCGATCACGCCGGCCTCCCGCAGCCGTCGGAGCACGGCGATCGTGACCCCACCGGCGGTCTCGGTGAACACCCCCTCGGTCTCGGCGAGGAGCCGAATCCCCTCCACCACCTCGGCCTCGGTGCAGGCCTCGATCACCCCGCCCGTGGCCTTCGCCGTGCGGATCGCGTAGTAGCCGTCGGCGGGGTTCCCGATCGCGAGGGAGCGGGCGATCGTGTCGGGCTTCACCGGGCGGACATCCTCGGTCCCCTCGGCCCAGGCCCGGGCCACCGGGGCGCACCCCTCGGCCTGCGCCCCCGAGATCCGGTACGGCTCGTCCTCGACCGCGCCGATCGCCACGAGCTCCCGGAAGGCCCGGTGGACCCGGGTCATGAGCGCGCCGGAGGCGATGGGGACCACCACGTGGTCGGGGAGGCGCCAGCCGAGCTGCTCGGCCAGCTCGAACCCGAGGGACTTCGAGCCCTCGGCGTAGTAGGGCCGCATGTTCACGTTCACGAACGCCCACGGGAGCGCCTCGGCCACCTCCGAGCAGAGGCGGTTCACGTCGTCGTAGTTGCCCTGCACCGCCACCACCTTCGCGCCGTAGGCCTCGGTGGCGAGGATCTTGGCCTGCTCGAGGTCCTCGGGGACGAACACGTACGCGGGGATCCCGGCCACGGCCGCGTGGGCGCCGACCGCGTTGGCGAGGTTCCCGGTGGAGGCGCAGGAGAGGGCCTCGAACCCGAAGGCCCGGGCCATCGTCGCGGCAACCGAGACCACCCGGTCCTTGAAGGAGTTGGAGGGGTTCACCGAGTCGTCCTTCACCCAGAGCCGGCGCATGCCGAGCCGCTCCGCGAGGCGGTCCGCCCGCCGGAGCGGCGTGAACCCCGCGCCCAGGTCGACCCGGGGGACGTCGGGCCCGCCCGGGAGGAGCTGCGCGTACCGCCAGAGCGTCGGGGGCCCCGCTTCGACGTGCTTGCGGAACAGCGCCCCATCGATCGCGCCCAGGTCGTACCAGGGCTCGACCGGGCCGAAGCACGCCTCGCAGATCGAGCGGGGCTCGACCGCGTAGCGGGTCCCGCACTCCCGGCACGCCAGGGCCTGGGGGTTCGTGATCGTCACCGCGCCCTCCCGCGTCACCCCGTGACCGCCCCCTCGGAGGCCGACGAGACGAGCCGCGCGTACTTCGCGAGGGCCCCGCGCTCGTAACGGGGCGGCGGGGGGGTCCACCGCCTCCGCCGCTCCGCGAGGACCGCCTCCTCCACCAGCAGGTCGATCCGCCGGCCCGGGATGTCCAGGACGATCTCGTCGCCCGCCTCCACGAGCGCGATCGGCCCGCCCACCGCGGCCTCGGGCGCCACGTGGCCCACCGAGAACCCCTTGGTGGCGCCGCTGAACCGGCCGTCGGTCACGAGGGCCACGTCGCGGCCCAGGCCCGCCCCGGCCACCGCGGCCGTCACCGCGAGCATCTCGGGCATCCCCGGGGCGCCCTTGGGGCCCTCGTTGCGGATCACGATCACGTCCCCCGGGCGGACCTCGCCGGAGGTGACCGCCCGGAACGCGTCCTGCTCGGACTCGAAGGGCCGGGCCCGGCCCCGGAACACCTCGCCCTCGGCCCCTGCGGCCTTGCACACCGCGCCCTCGGGCGCGAGGCTGCCCCTGAGGATCACCAGCCCCCCCCAGGGGTGGATGGGGTCGGAGGCCGGGCGGACCACCGCTCCGTCCGGCGCCGGCGGCCGGACCTCCTCGAGGTTCTCGGCGACGGTCCGCCCGGTCACCGTCAGGCAGTCGCCGTGCAGCAGGCCCCGCTCGAGGAGCTCCCTCATCACGACCGGCACGCCCCCCACCCGATCGAGGTCGCTCATCACGAACCGCCCGGCGGGCCGGACGTCCACGAGGTGGGGGATGCGGCGGCTGATCCGGTCGAAGTCGTCGAGCGAGAGCTCGACCCGCGCCTCGCGGGCGATCGCGAGCAGGTGGAGCACGGCGTTGGTCGATCCGGCCAGGGCCATCACGACCGCGATCGCGTTCTCGAAGGCCTCCCGGGTCATGACGTCCCGAGGGCGGATCCCGCGCTCCAGCACGCGGACCGCGGCCTCGCCGCTCTCGCGGGCCAGGACCTCGCGGCGGGCGTCGACCGCCGGCGGCGAGGCGGCGCCGGGGAGCGACATCCCGAGGGCCTCGGCGGCCGCCGCCATCGTGTTCGCCGTGTACATCCCCGCGCACGACCCAGCCCCGGGGCAGGCGGCCCGCTCGATCGCGAGGAGCTCCGCGTCGTCGATCGCCCCGCGGGCGTGGGCCCCCACCGCCTCGAACACGTCCTGGATCGTGATGTCGCGCCCGGCGTGGGTCCCGGGGAGGATCGTGCCCCCGTAGAGGTAGACCGCCGGCAGGTTCAGCCGGGCCATCGCCATCAGCATCCCCGGCTCGCTCTTGTCGCACCCGGCGATCCCCACCAGCCCGTCGAACCGCTCGGCGTGCATCATGAGCTCGACGGAGTCCGCGATGACCTCGCGCGAGACCAGCGAGGCCCGCATCCCCTCGTGGCCCATGGCGATGCCGTCGGAGACCGCGATCGTGGTGAACGCGATCGGGACCGCGCCCCCCTCCCGGACGCCCTCCTTCGCGTGGAGCGCGAGCTTGTCCAGGTGGTAGTTGCAGGGGGTCACCTCGTTCCAGGACGAGGCCACGGCCACCTGGGGACGGGTCAGGTCCTCGTCCGACAGCCCCACCGCCCGGAGCATGGCCCTCGCGGGCGCCCGCTCCGGTCCCTCGGTGACCTCCCAGCTCCTGGGCCGACGCGGACCTTCCACCGGAACCTCCCGGGCGGTGTGTCAGGATGGGCAGGCACGATACCAAGCGCGGGAGGGGACGTGGAGCGGGAGCCGTTGCCGCCGCCTGCCCGGCGGAGCTGGTGGCTCGAGGAGGCGCTGGCCGACGACCCGGGCGAGCCCTGCCCGCCCCTCGCGGGACGCGTCCGGGCCGACGTCCTCGTGGTGGGGGGCGGGTACACGGGGCTCTGGTCCGCCTGGTTCCTCACCGAGCTCGAGCCCTCGCTGCGGGTCGTGATCTGCGAGCAGGACATCGTGGGGGGCGGCCCCTCCGGGCGGAACGGCGGGTTCGTGAACAGCTGGTGGAACGGCCTCGCCGCCTACGCACGTCGGCTCGGCGACGCCCAGGCCCTCGCGCTCTGCCGGGCGGGGGCCGAGAGCGTGGCGGAGATCGGCACGTGGTGCGAGGCCAACGGGGTCGACGCCTGGTACACGCGCGCCGGCGACCTGGGGGTCTCGGTCTCGCCGGCCCAGGACGGGCGGTGGCGGGACACCCTGGAGGCGGCCGAGCGCCTCGGGGTCGGGGACCTGTTCGAGGAGCTCCCCCCGGAGCGCGTGCGGGAGCTGTGCGACTCGCCGCTCTTCCGCGGCGGGGTGCTCCTGCGCGACTCGGCCACCGTGCAGCCGGCCCGCCTGGCCCGCGGGCTCCGCCGGGCCCTCCTCGGCCGCGGGGTCCGGATCTTCGAGGGCACCCCGGTCAGGCGGTTCCGGGCCGGCCCGCCCGCGGAGGCCGAGACCCCCCTCGGCTCGGTGGTGGCCGAACGTGCGATCATCGCGGTGAACGCCTGGGGGATCCACTGGAGGCGGCTCCGGCCGCATCTCGCGGTGCGCGGGAGCTACATCGTCCTCACCGCGCCCGCCCCCGAGCGGCTCCGGGGGATCGGGTGGACGAGCGGCGTCTCGATCTGGGACCTCCGCGCCTCGCTCCACTACCTCCGGACCACCCCCGACGGGAGGATCGCGTTCGGCGCCGGCGGCCTCCAGCCCGACCTCGCCCGGCGGATCGGCCCGCGGTTCGCCTACGATCCCCGGTCGGTGGCGATCGTGGCCCGGGACTTCCGCCGGATGTTCCCGAGCTTCGCGGCGGTCCCGCTCGCCTGCGCCTGGGGGGGCCCGATCGACATCTCCGGCGACCACCTGCCGTTCTTCGGCTCGAACCCCGCGGGGAACGTCCACCACGGCGTCGGCTACACCGGCAACGGCGTCGCGCCCTCGCACCTGGGGGGCAAGATCCTCGCCCGCCTGGCGCTCGGGATCGAGGACCGGTACACGGAGCTCCCGCTCGTGCGCCGCGAGCCGATGCGGTTCCCGCCCGAGCCCCTCCGCTCGCCGGGGATGCTCGTGGTGAACCGCGCGATCCGCCGGAAGGACGACGAGGAGCTCGAGCGGGGCCGGGCGAACCCGGTGGTCTCGTTCGTCGCCCGGCTCCCACGCCGGCTCGGCTACGAGCTGGGGCCGTGAGGCGGCGCCAGCGGCCCGGGGTGAGGCTACCGTGGCCTCGAGTCGCGCCGGGGGACGCATCGCCGGCCGGTCCGAGGTCCCCGCGCCCGCGGGCGCGCGTGGGAGGATGACGCCCGTGGCGGAGACCGCGATCGCGACCGAGGACCTCACGAAGTACTACGACGGCCGCCGCGGGATCGTGGACGTCGCGCTCGAGGTCCGGGTGGGCGAGGTCTTCGGGTTCCTGGGCCCGAACGGCGCCGGGAAGACCACCACGATCCGGCTCCTCCTCGACCTGATCCGCCCCACCGCCGGGCGGGCCCGGGTGCTCGGCCTCGACGTCCGGGAGGGGAGCCTAGAGATCCGCCGGCGGACGGGCTACCTCCCCGGCGAGCTCGTGCTCTGGGAGCGGATGACCGGCGCCGAGCTGCTCGCGTTCCTCGGCGCGCTCCGGGGCGGCGTGGACCACCGCTACGTCGCCGAGCTCGCCGCGCGCCTCGACTGCGACCTCTCCGCGCGGATCGGCTCGCTCTCCCACGGCTCGAAGCAGAAGGTGGCCCTGATCCAGGCCTTCATGCACCGGCCCGAGCTGCTGATCCTCGACGAGCCCACCACCGGGCTCGACCCCCTGATGCAGGAGGAGTTCCAGCGGATGGTGGCCGAGGTCCGGGCCGAGGGCCGGACCGTGTTCCTCTCCTCGCACATCCTCCGGGAGGTCGAGCGGACCTGCGACCGCGTGGGCATCATCCGGGAGGGGCGCCTCGTGGCCGTGGAGGACGTGGGCGACCTCCGGGCCCGGGAGCTCCGGGTCCTCGACCTCCGCTTCGCCGGGCCCGTTCCGGCCTCCGCGTTCCAGGGGCTCCCGGGGGTCCAGGAGGTCGAGGCGCAGGGGGACGGCGTCCGCCTCACCGTGGCCGGTCCCCTCGACGCCGTCGTGAGGGCCGCGGCCCGCTACGAGGTGGTCGACCTCACGAGCCACGAGCCCTCGCTCGAGGAGATCTTCCTCCGGTTCTACCCGGGCCACGATGGCGCGTGAGCTGCCCCTCGGCCGGACCCCCCTCCTGCTCCGGAGCGTCGCGGGCAAGACCTTCCACGACCAGCGGCGGTCGCTCCCCTGGTGGCTCGGGGGCATCGCCGCGCTCGTGCTCTCCTACGCGTCGTTCTGGCCGAGCGTCCGGGAGAGCGGGGAGCGGTTCAACGCGTTCGTCCGCTCCGCGCCGGCTTGGATCCGGGACCTGATCGGCTCCCCCGACCTCGCGACGCCCGAGGGCTACGTCCGCTCGGAGCTCTTCTCGATCACGCTCCCGATCCTCCTGCTCGTCTACGGGATCGGGCTGGGCGCGCGGGCCATCGCCGGGGAGGAGGAACGGGGGTCGCTCGACCTGCTGCTGTCCGCGCCCGTCCGCCGGAGCCGGGTGGTCGTGGAGCGGTTCGCTGCGCTCGCCGGCGGGCTCCTCCTGCTCTCGGCGACGGCGTGGGCGGCGATCCTCGTGCTCGGCCCGCCCTTCGAGCTCCGCCTCGATCCCGCTGGCGCCGCCGCGGCCTGCCTGCTGGCGTGGCTCCTGGGGCTCGCGTTCGGCTCCATCGCGTTCGCCGTGGGCACGGCCAGCGGTCGGCGTGCGCTCGCGGCCGGGATCGCCGCCGCCGCCGCCCTCCTCGCGTTCCTCGTGAACACCTTCGCCCCCTCGGTCGACTGGGTCCGGCCGCTCCGGTGGGCCTCGCCGTTCCACTACTACGCGGCGCACGACCCGCTGGTCGGGGCCTTCCGCCCCCTCGACGCCGCTGTGCTCGCGGGGATCGCGGTCGTCGCTCTGGCCGTCGCCACGGTTACGTTCGAGCGGCGGGACGTGGGCGTGGGCTGAATCCCTCGCCACGGCCCGGCCGCGGGGGGCGCGCTCGACCTGACCGACGACGCCCGAGGTCGTGCTGGTGCTGGGGTCCGGGTGCGGCGGTCCGACGTCCCGTTCCGGGGCTCGCTCGCCACGTTCGCGCTGGGCGCCTGGTCCTGGTCGTGACTCGGGGTCGCCGACGCCGAGCTCCGGGCCACGCTCGTCGGCTCCCAGCTCGCCGGCCTCGCCATGGCCCGGTACGTGCTCCGGGTGGAGCCGCTCGCCTCCGCCGACCACGACACGCTGGCGGCCTGGATCGCTCCCACGCTCCAGTGCTACCTCACGGGGGAGCCGCCCGCCGGGCCCCGCCGCCGCGCGACCGGGGCCCGCCGGCCGCCGACCCTCGCCCTGGGCCCGGCGCGGCGGCCCGAGAGGACCACCGGGCGGCGGGCACCCCGCCGCTAGGGCGCGCGGAGGCGGAACGAGCGCACGCGCTCCAGGAGCTCCCCTCGGCGGTGGTCCCGGAGCACGACGGTCGCCGCGTTCCGGCCGGGGACGGCCATCACCCCGCCGCCGGGGTGGGTCCCCGCCCCGCAGAGGTAGAGCCCGGGGACCGGCGTCCGGTACGACCCGTAGCCCGGGATGGGGCGGAAGGAGAACAGCTGGTCGGGGCTCATCTCGCCCTGGAAGATGTTCCCGCCGAGGAGCCCGAACCGCCGCTCGATGTCGGGGGGTGCGAGCACCTCGAGCTCCTCGACGGCGTCCACGAGGCCCGGCGCGTAGGCGCCGAGGGTCTCGATCACCCGTCGGCCGAACCGCTCCCGTTCCTCGTCCCAGGCGGAGCCGCGGAGCTCGTAGGGGCCGAACTGGCAGAACGCGAGCATCAGGTGCTTCCCCTCGGGCGCCAGGCCCTCCTCGTGGGCCGTCGGGAAGACCACCTCGACGTAGGGGTGCTCGGAGGGACGGCCGTACTTCGCGTCGTCCCAGGCCCGCTCGAGGTACTCGATCGAGGGGGAGACCGCCGCCAGGCCCCGGTGGAGCTCGCCCTCCTGGTCCCAGGCGGGGAACGCGGGCAGGGCGCCCAGGGCCACGTTCACCTTCACCGAGCCCGAGCGGGTCCGGTACCGCTTCACGTCCCGGGCGACCTCGGCCGGGAGCCGCTCCTCGCCGACCAGCTCGAGGTAGGTCGTGATGGGGTGGGCGTTGGAGACGACGCGGCGGGCCCGGACGAGCGAGCCGTCCTCGAGCTCCACCCCCACCGCGCGGCCCGAGCCCGCGATCGCGACCCGTTGCACCCGGGCGCCGGTCCGGATCTCGGCCCCCGCCGCCTCCGCCGCCCGGGCCAGGACCTGCGAGAGCCCGCCCATGCCGCCCTTCACCCAGCCCCAGGCCCCCGGGTGGCCGGCCACCTCGCCGATCCAGTGGTGCATGAGCACGTAGGCCGAGCCCGGCGACATCGGCCCGCCCCAGGCCCCGATCACCGCCTGCGTGGCCAGGGCCCCCTTCACCCGCTCGTCCTCGAACCACTCATCGAGGAGGTCGGCGGCGCTCATCGTGAACAGGCGCACCGCCTCGTGGACGTCCCGCCCGGTCCACCCCCGCATCCGCCCGGCGGTGGCGAGCCACCCGGGCAGGTCGCGCAGCGTGAGGTTGGGCGGGATCACGAACAGGAGGTCGCGGAGGAGCTTCGCCACCCGATCGAAGTAGGCGTCGAACCCGACGTAGGCCTCCGCGTCGCGTGCCGACAGTCGCCGGATGTTCTCCGTATCGCGGGCGAGGTCGCCCCAGAGCGTGAGCGAGGTCCCGTCGGGGAACGGGACGAAGTAGTCGGGTGTCACGATCGAGACCTCGTACCCGAACCGGCGGAGCTCGAGCTCCCGCTCGATCCGCGGGGGGAGGAGCGAGACCACGTAGGAGGCGGAGGAGACCCGGTACCCGGGCCAGGGTTCCTCGGTGACGGCGGCGCCCCCGACGACGTCGCGCCGTTCGAGGACCAGGACGTCGAGCCCGGCCCGCGCGAGGTAGGCCGCGCAGGCCAGGCCGTTGTGCCCGGCCCCCACGACCACGACGTCGCGCTCCGAGCCCCGCACCGGCGCCGGAGACTACCGGGGGCGCCGGGGCCGCGTCAGCCGTCCGCCCGTACACTCCGCCCGACCGGACGGGAAGGAGGTGCCGTGGATCTCCGGCTCACGCGGGAGGACCGGGAGCTCCAGGAGCGGGCCCGGGCCTTCACCGAGGAGGTGCTGTTCCCCCTCGAGCTCGAATGCGAGGAGGGAGGCGGGCTCTCCCCGGAGCGCCACGCCGAGGTGAAGCGGAAGGTGCTCGAGCGGGGCTTCAACGCGATCAACCACGCCCGGGAGGACGGCGGCCAGGGCTTCGACCTGTTCCAGCAGGTGCTCGTGGAGGAGCAGTGGGGGAAGGCGACGGGGTGTTTGTGGGACCTCCCCTGGCGGCCAGCGATCCCGCTCGCGGCGGGCACCGAGGAACAGAAGGAGCGGTACCTCCGACCGGCCTGCCGGGGCGAGCGCCGCGACGCGTACGCGATCACCGAAGCCGGGGCCGGCTCGGACCCCACGATGGTGCGGACCACCGCCCGCCGGGACGGGGAGGCATGGGTCCTGGAGGGCACGAAGTGGCACGTGACCGCGGGGGACGTGGCCGACTTCCTGCTGGTCCACGCCCACGTGGACGGGGACCCGGGGAAGCCCACCGTGTTCCTCGTGGACAAGGACCTCCCGGGCGTGCGGATCGTCCGGACCCCCCGTTACATGCACACGTTCGTGTTCGAACACCCGATCTTCGCCTTCGAGGAGGTGCGCCTTCCGCCGGACGCCGTCCTCGGCGAGGTCGGCCAGGGCTACGAGCTCACCAAGGACTGGTTCGTCGAGGAGCGGCTGATGATCGGCGCGCGGACCGTGGGCGCCGCGACCCGGGCCCTCGACCTCGCGCTCGCGTTCGCCAAGGAGCGCGTCCAGTTCGGGCGGCCGATCGTGGAGTTCCAGGCGGTGGAGTTCATGTTGGCGGACTCGGCCGCGGAGCTGATGGCGGCCAAGGCGATGCTCTACCGGGCGGCCTGGCAAGCGGCCCGGGGCGGCGCCTCGCGGAAGGAGGTCCACGCGATGGCCGCCGCGGTGAAGCTCGTGTGCTCCGAGACCGCGGGGAGGGTCGTGGACCGCGCCGTCCAGGTCCACGGGGGGCGTGGGTACATGCGCGAGCAGCCCGTGGAGCGGCTCTACCGGGAGGTGCGGGTGGACCGGATCTGGGAGGGCACGTCCGAGATCCAGCGGGCCATCGTCGGGAACGAGCTCCGCAAGCGGGGCCACGGGATCTACACCGGCTGGCCGTCCTGAGCCCGAGGGGCGGCCGCGGAGCGCGTCCGAGCCGACTTGTCAGCCGGTCCGGCCCGGGCGATGCTCTAGCCGCGCCGAGGCAGCGCCCGATCGAGATGTCCGAGACGCTCGAACGCCCCACGCTGGAAGCACGGGTGGCCGCCGAGGGCTGGACCGCGCCGCGGGTCGGCGTGGTGCTGGCCGCGGGCCGCTCCGAGCGCCTCGCCCGGGTGACCGGGGGTGGCTCGAAGGCCCTGGTCCGGGTGGGCGGGATGGCGCTGGTGGAGCGGGCCGTCCGGGGCCTGCTCGCGGCCGGGCTGGAACGGGTGATCGTGGTGGTCGGCTACCAGGCCGGGCCCGTCGCGGCCGTGGCCAACCGGATCGCCCCCGGCCGCGTGCGGGCCGTCTACGCCGAGGACTGGGAGCGGGGCAACGGCGCATCGCTCGCGGCCGCCGCCCCTCTCCTCGAGGGCGAGGACCTCTTCGTGCTGGTCACGGCGGATCACGTGTTCGGCGAGGGCGTGCTCCCCCAGCTCGTGGCCGCCGGCCGCCCGGCGGTCCTCGTGGACCAGGCTCCGGACCCCGCCGCCTGGGCCGAAGGTACGCGGGTCCGCCTGGGGCGCGAGGGCGCGGTCGCCTTCTCCAAGGAGCTCGGCGACCACGCGATCGACTGCGGCGCGTTCCTCCTCCCCCGCGCCGTGTTCGATGCGCAGCGCCGGGCCGCGCGCCGCGGGGATCACACGCTCGCCGGGGCCGTGACCGAGCTGGCCCGCGAGCAGCCGCTGGCCGCGATCCCGCTCCCGCCGGGGGCCTGGTGGCAGGACGTCGACACCCCCGAGGACCTCCGCCGAGCCCGCGAGCGCCTGCGCCGCTCGCTCGCGAAGCCCGGCGACGGGCCGGTGTCCCGATACCTCAACCGCCCGGTCTCGACCCGCCTCTCGATGGCGATCGCGCCGCTCCGGCCCCACCCCGACCTCGTCTCGGTCCTCGCGTTCCTCCTCGGGCTCGCGGGGGCCTGGGCCCTTGCGATGAGGCGAGGCGTGCTCGCGGCCGTCCTGGTCCACCTCACGTCGATCCTCGACGGGGTCGACGGCGAGGTGGCCCGCCTCCAGCTCCGGGCGGGGCCAGGGGGGGCGCTCCTCGACGGCGTCCTGGACCGGCTGGCCGACGCCGCGGTCGTGGGCGGGCTCGCGTGGTGGGCCCTCGAGGAGGGCGTGGAGCCCACCGCGGTCACCGCCCTCGCGGTGGCCGCGACCGCCGGCGCGATGCTGTCGATGGCGACGAAGGACCGGATCGCGGCCCTCGGGCTCCCCCCGGCGCCCGAGCGGGCCCTCGGGTACCTGCTCGGGGGCAGGGACGGACGGCTCCTCCTCGTGGCGGTGGGGGCCTTGCTCGCCCGGCCGGTCTGGACGCTCATCGCGATCGTCCTCACCTCGGCCCTCTCGCTCACGCTCCGGGTCGTGCTCGCCCGGTTCTGGGCCGCCCGCCTCGCGGCCTGAGTGGGCATCGCCCCGGCGCGAAGGTGCCCGTCGTCGACGCGGCTGCTCCCTACGTGCCCTCGAGGCAGCCACGGACCTGCTCGGGGAGGCCGGGGATCCCGAGGCCCGCGCCCCCCCGCACGAAGTCGTAGGGGACCCCCCGCCATGCCCCCGGGAGCGCCGGGTACCGCTCGGGGCGAGCCCCGGGGTCGAACTGGAACCCCACCCAGTCCGGCGAGCGGAACCCCTCGGTGTCGTAGGGGGCGACCGCGACCAGCCCGGCGCCGAATCGCCGCCGTTCCACGAGGAACCGGCCCCGGAACGCGGGGTCCCGCCGCGCCCAGAGCTTCACGTACCAGCGCTCGACCTCGAGCAGGTAGCCCTTGTCCGACGGTGGCGACTCGGGCCCGACGAAGTAGCGGAGGTCCACGACCACGAGCGGCCCCTCCACCCCCGTGGTCCGTCGGATCACCCGGAGGGGGAAGGCCCGGAGGGGGTCCCCCTCGGGCGGCGTCCGCCACCCCCCCTCGCAGCCCGGCCCCGGCGGCCCGAGGGTCGGGGGCGGGGAGACGGCCGGGGGCGGGGGGCTCGACACGTCGCGCGAGGGCACCGCGCGCGGGGTGGAGCTGGGCCTCGGGCGCGAGCCGTCCGAGCCCTCCGGGCCCCGGTCGCAGGACGCGAGGAGGGCCGCCAGGACGAGCGCGGCGGCGGCGCGGCGGGCGCGGGCGCGGTTCGGCATCGCGGGCCGAGCGAGGATACCCCGGGGAGGGCCTCCGGGCGCGGCCCGAGGTCCCGAGGGGGGCGGGAGCCCCGTCCCTCTCCGGATGGGGCCACGGGCTTGGTAGCGTTCCCGCCGTGCCCGCGCACCACGAGCCCCTGAGCCGACGCGCGTTCCTGGCCCGCTCCGCGATGGCGGTCGCGGGGGCGACCCTCTACGCCTGCACCGGCGGGGGGCGGAAGGTGCCGGTCCGGACCGGCGCCGACCGGATGCCAGGGATCGACACCCGCTGGCCGATCAAGCGGGTCGTCTACCTCATGATGGAGAACCGGAGCTTCGACAACCTGTTCGGGCGGTTCCCGGGAGCGAACGGGACGACGGTGGGCGTGATGGACGGGAAGGAGGTCCCGCTCCGGCGATGCCCGCACTGGCTCCCCGGCGACCTCCCCCACGATCGGGCCGCGCACCTGAACGACGTCAACGGGGGGCGGTACGACGGGTTCGCCAACGGGGAGTTCGGCGACCCCTGGGCCTACACCCAGTTCCACGAGGACCAGATCCCGAACTACTGGGCCTGGGCCCGGGAGTACGTGCTCTGCGACAACTTCTTCGCCTCGGTCGGCGGCCCGTCCTACCCCAACCACTTCTTCTTCGTGGCGGGGCAGTCGGGGGGGGCCATCGACAACCCCGAGAACATCGGAACCCGCCGGCTCGAGGACGGGGGGCTGTTCAAGAGCTGGGGCTGCGACGCCGTGGGGGACGACGTCTTCGTGCTGGTGATGGACGAGCAGGGGAACCTCACGAAGCACTCCAGCTGCTTCGACTTCCCCACCGTCCCCGAGCAGCTGGAGCGGGCCGGGATCCCCTGGGCCTACTACTCGGCCCGCCCCGGCCAGGCCGGCTACTTCTGGAACGCGCTCAACGGGATCGCCGGGGTGTTCCACACCGACCTGTGGCGGGAGGGCGACACGATCCGCTGGGTCGACGACCTGGTCCGCGACATCCGGGCCGCGCGCCTCCCGGCCGTCACGTGGGTCACCCCTCGCTTCGAGCTGTCCGACCATCCGCCGGAGAGCACCTGCTTCGCCCACGACTGGCTCACCGGCGTGATCGACGCGCTGATGGAGAGCCCGATGTGGGAGCACACGGCGATCTTCCTCACGTGGGACGAGTGGGGCGGCTTCTACGACCACGTCCCGCCCCCCCAGGTGGACCCCCTCGGCTACGGCTTCCGGGTCCCGATGCTCGTGATCTCCCCCTACGCGAAGAGGGGGTACATCGACGACGCCGAGGGGGAGTTCTCCTCACCCCTCAGGTTCATCGCGGACAACTGGGGGCTCCCCTACCTCACCGAGCGGATCCGTCGGACCCACGACTTCGAGCACGTCTTCGAGTTCTCGCGGAACCCCCGTCGCGACCGCCACCCCTACCGCAAGATCGGGACCTGCTACGGGACCCCGTGGGAGTTCCCCGGGTACGACTACCCCGGCTGGCCCGAGGGCACCCGGCCGAACCCCTCCCACTTCGTCTAGGCTGCCAGCTCGAGGGTCGGGCGTCGTCGAGGGCACCCTCCAGCCGGTCGGCGAGGACCGTCTCGCGGGCGGAGTTCCCGAGGTGGATCTGTAGCTGCTCCGCGGAGAGCTGGTACCGGCGCACGATCTCCTCCACCGACCCGCCCGGGGGAGTCGCTCGGCGATCCCGAGCTCGCGGGCGGTGGGCGTCCGGGCCCAGCGGAGGCGGCAGGACGATCACGCCGACCTCGGGTGCTCCTCCGCGACCCGCCGGGTGAGCTCGATCGCGTCGTCCTCGGGGAGCGTGAGGTCCACGAGGACCACGTCCGACCCCCTCGGGCTCGCCTTCGAGCAGCTCGAGGGCCTCCTCCCCGTCGGAGGCCGCCCACCACGACCACGTCCCCCGCGGCCTCGAGCCCCCGCGCCGCCCGTAGCGGGCCAGCGGACGATCCGCCCCGACCTCCACCCCGGTGGGCGACCCCGTCGTCGCTTGCTCCGGGGCAGGTCTACGCCCCGCGGCGCCCGCCACCACCCGATGAGCGATCCCTCCCGCTCCCCCGGCGGAGGAGCGGGAGGGGCGAGGCGCCTCGGTCCTCCGACCCCCCGGACGGCCGCTCAGGCGCGCCGGATCACGAGCGCGTCCACCGCCACGCAGCCCTCGGGGCCGCAGATCACCGGGTTCGCGTCCAAAGCGTCCAGCAGGTCCCCGAGGTCGAGGGCGAGCGCGGACAGCCGCACCAGGGCGCGGACCAGCGCGTCGACGTCGGCCGGCGGACGCCCTCGGACGCCGTCGAGGAGGGGGCGGATGCGGAGCCCGTCGACGAGCCGGCGGGCCCGCGGCTCGTCCAGGGGAGGGAGCCCGAGCTTGCGGTCGGCGAGGAGCTCCACGAGGACCCCGCCCGCCGCCACCATGACCAGCGGGCCGAACTGCGCGTCCCGGACGATCCCCAGGTGGAGCTCGACGCCCGGCGGCGCCATCCGGGCAACGGTCACGCGGGGCCCGAGGCGGCCGGAGAGCTCGCCGTAGGCCGCGGCGAGCTCCTCCTCCCCCCCGATCCCGAGCCGCACCCCGCCCACGTCGGACTTGTGGAGCACGCCGGGGGCGGCGGTCTTGAGGACCACGGGGAACCCGAGCTCCCGGGCCGCCTCGGCCGCTTCCTCGAGGCTCGACGCCGACCGCGCCGGGACCGCGGGGACGCCGAAGTCCGACAGGAGGGCGAGGCCCTCGAGTTCCCCGAGCGGCTCCCCGCTCGAGAGCCGGGCGCGCCAGCGTTCCCGGACCTCCGCCGGCGCCGGCTCGGGCGGCGCGAGCGGCGGGAGCGCGCGGTGGTCGCGGAGCTCGAACAGGTGGCGGAACGCGAGGAGGCCGGTCCGGGTGCCCTCGAGCACGGGGATCCCCGCGCGGTACAGGCGCCTGACGTCCTCCCGGTCGATCGCGCTCGAGAGGTTCGAGAGCATCGCCATCGGCTTCGAGGTCCCCGGGTAGACCTCCTCGGCCATCCCGATGTAGCCCGTCTCCGGGTGGTCCTCGGTGGTGAGGTCGACGCAGAACGCGAGCGCGCCGACCGCGGGGTCGTCGAGGAGGGCGCGGACGCACCCGGTGACCACCGCGGGCGCGTCCTTCCCCGTCCCCCAGAAGTCGAGGGGGTTCACCGGGGGGAGCCCCTCGTCGAGCAGCTCGGCCATCCGCGCCGAGGTCTCCTCCGAGATCCGGGCCAGCGGCACGCCGACCTCGGCCGCGGTGTCGATGAGGAGCGCCCGCTCCCCTCCCGAGTCGTGGACCGAGGCCAAGCCCCCGGGCGCCGCTCGCCGCCCCGCCACGAGGAGCGCGAGCGTATCGGCCATCTCGTCGAGCGAGCGCACCCGGAGCACGCCGTGGGCCTCGAACAGCGCCTCGTAGGCGCCGTCCTCCCCCGCCAGCGCGCCGGAGTGCGCGAGGACCAGCTCCTTCGTGAGGGGCTCGCGTCCAACCTTGAGCACCACCACCGGGACGTCGCGCTCCTCGGCCCTCCGGAGCGCCTCGCGGAAGCCCTCCGGGTCGCGGACGGTCTCCAGGAACAGCGCGGCGGCCCGGGTCGAGTCGAGCGAGAGCGCGTACCGGAGGTAGTCGGCGGCGGTCGTCACCAGCTCCTGCCCGGCCGAGACCGCGAGGTTGAAGCGGAGCCCGCGGCCGTTGTGGAGCATCGCCGAGAACGCCGAACCGGAGTGGGAGATGAACGCGATCGGCCCCGGCTCGAGGTCCTTGGGTTCGTAGAACCCGCAGGCCCGGAGGTTCCGCTCGAGGTTCACGAACCCCATGCAGTTCGCCCCGCAGACCGCCATCCCGTGCTCCCGCGCGATCCGGGCGAGACGCGCGGAGAGGGGCGGCACGCCCTTTCGAGGGCGCTCGTACGCGCTCGCGAAGATCACGGCCGAGGCCGCCCCCGCCTCCGCGGCTCCCCGGAGGGCGTCCTCGAGCCCGGCGTTCCCGACCGCGATCACGACCAGGTCCACCGGTCGGCCCAGGGCCGCGAGGCTCGGGTAGCAGCGGAGCCCGAGCAGCTCGTCGTAGCGGGGGTTCACGGGGAAGACCTCGCCCCCGAACCCGCCCTCGAGCAGCTCCACGAGGGTCTGCCGCCCCACGGACCCTTCCCGCCCGCTCGCCCCGACCACGGCCACCGAGCGGGCCTCGAGCATCCGCCGGAGGGCCTCGTCCGACGTCCGCCCGCTCACCCCAGACGGAGGCGCTCCCGGAGCGTCCCGCGCCGGCGGTCGGCCTGGATGACCCGGAAGCAGTTGTAGGCGGGGATCCCGCAGACCCCGCCGCCGCCGTGGGTGGCCGAGCTCGCGTGGTAGAGGCCGCGGATCGGCGTCCGGTGGTCCGCGTAGCCGGGGGCCGGGCGCATGTGGAAGAGCTGATCCGGGGAGAGCTCCCCGTGGAAGATGTTCCCGCCGACCAACCCGAGCTCCCGCTCCATGTCGTAGGGCCCGATCACCTGGCGCGCGATCACGCTGGCCTTGAACCCCGGCGCGAGCTCGTCGTAGCGGTCGATCATCCGGTCCGCGTAGGCCTCGAGCTCCTCCCGGTGAGGCTCCTGGCTCCACGTGTGGGGCACCCACTGGGTGAACATCGAGAACAGGTGGACGCCCTCCGGCATCAGGGTCCGGTCGAACGTCGTCGGGATCACCCCGTCGCAGAACGGGCGCTCCGCGGCGCGCCCCTCGCGGGCGTCCTGGAAGGCCCGCTCCGCGTACCCCGGCGAGAGACACATCTCCACCGACCCCGTGTGGTGCTCCTGGAGCTCGGACCCGGGGTCGGCGGTGAAGCTCGGGAGCCGCGAGATCGCGCAGTTGATCTTGACCACGCCGCTGCGGGTCTTCCAGTTCTCGATGTCCCGGACGAAGTCGGGCGGCAGCTCCGCCCGGTCCAGGAGCCGGAGGAAGGCGATCTTCGGGTGGATGCAGCTCACCCCGAGCGGCGCCCGGAGCTCCTCGCCGCTCTCCAGGGCCACCCCCACGAACCGGCCGCCGCGGGTGAGGATCCTGCCCACCCGTGCGTTCGTGCGGATCTCGGCGCCGAACTCCTCCGCCGCCCGCCGGCAGGCGTCGGCCACGGCCCCCATCCCGCCCTCGGGGAACCCCCAGCTCCCGAGGTGGCCGTCGCCGACGTCCCCGATCGAGTGGTGGAGCATCACGTACGCCGTCCCCGGCTCGTCCGGCCCCGCCCAGGTCCCGATCACGCCGTTGATCGTGAGCGCCGCCTTCACCGCGTCCGACTCGAACCACTCGTTCAGGAGGTCGGTGATGCTCATCGTGAAGAGCTTCGTCACGTCCCCCACCCCCCGGCCCCCGAGCTTCCGGACCTTCCACGCGGTTCGGACGGTGTCGAGGAGATCCCCGAGGGCGAGCGACCCCAGCTTCGGTGGCACGTGGAGGAGGAGGGGACCGAGGATCCGGGCCACCCCCGCTAGCCACTCGTCCCAGAGCGGGAGGGTGTCCGCGTCCTTCTTCGAGAAGCGGGCGACGCTCTCATGGTTCTTCTTGGCGTCGTCGGCGTAGAGCTTGATCGATCGCCCGTCGGGGAACGCCTGGTAGTAGGGCCCCATCGGGTAGACCTTGTAGCCGTGCCGCTCGAGGTGGAGGTCCCGGATGATCGTGGGCGGCATCAGGCTCATCACGTAGGAGTACGTGGTGACCTTGAACCCGGGGTGGTCGGGCCAGGGGCTCGAGGTGTCCGCCGCGCCGCCGGTCTTGTTGCGCGCCTCGAGCACCACGGTCCGGGCGCCCGCCCGCGCCAGGTAGGCCGCGGCCACCAAGCCGTTGTGGCCCCCGCCGATGACGATCGCGTCGTAGGTGTTCGCCATCTCGACCTCCGCACGCCGCCCGCATCCCGCGCGGCCCCGCGGCCGCCCCGGGACCCCGCATCATCCCGCCGTTTGAACGGCCGGTCAAGTCGCAAGGGGGTTCCGCCTATTTGACACCCCAGCTAGATGCCTGAATGATGCACCGGGGCGGTGGGGGTCGAGGCCGGGCCGGGTTCCCGGCCTGTGTGGGATTCAAACGGGGGAACGGGAGGCGCGATGGGGGTGGCGAGGCAGCGACCGGGCCGCGACCGGCACCAGGAGATCCTCGAGGCGGCGGCCCGGGTCATCACCGAGCGGGGGCTCGCCGAGACCCGCATCTCGGACATCGCGGAGCGCTGCGGGGTGTCGCCGGGGCTCATCCTCTACTACTTCGACTCGAAGGACCGGCTCCTGGTCGAGGCCCTGACCTTCGCCAACGACCGGTTCTACCTCCGGATGTCCCGGGAGATCCGTCGCCTCCCCCGGGCCTGGGACCGCCTGGTCCGACTGATCGAACTCTCGACGCCGGGGTACCTCCCCGGCCAGGAGCCGCTCGACGAGTGGGCGCTCTGGGTCGAGATCTGGGTGCGGGCGCTGCGGGACCCCGAGATGGCGCGGGAGCGGGAGGTCCTGGACAAGCGGTGGCGTGCGGCGATCGCCGACATCATCCGAGGAGGCCAGGAGAGCGGGGAGTTCCCGCCCGGGGACGCCGACGAACTGGCCCTACGGATCGGGGCGCTGATCGACGGCCTCGCGATCCAGGTCATGATGAACGACAGCGAGGTCACGCCGCGGCACATGCGGGACGCCTGCCTCGAGGTGGCCGCCCGCGAGATCGGCTACGAGCTCGAGCGGGCCTCGCACTGACCCGCCGCCACACCGCCCGGGGGCGGGCTCGACCCGTGATCGGGCCGGGCGATGCCCCGGGACCGTGGAGGGGCGGGGAGGGAGCAGCGCCTCGCGACCGACCCAGGCGATCCGCTTCGGCGTCAGCACGCACGAACCCACGACGTCGGATCGCAGGATCCGCTCGCGCCCCGGAGGGACGTGGGACGGGGCGGTCCCTCAGCCCGCGTCCCGGTCAGCGTCGCCCTCGGGAGATCGCCCTTCGAGACGTCGACGGAGAGCGCGGAGCGAACGCTGCATCAACAGGCGCATGACCGGCCGGTACGGGAGCAGGAGGAGCGCCCCGATCACCGGGACCGGGAGGGAGAGATCCTCCGTCCAGGCGAAGCGCGTGGCCCCTGGCCCCAGCGGCTCGAGGCGCCACGACCCCCGGCCCCTGACGAGGCCTCGGTGCTGGATCTCGATGCGCCGAGGAGGGTCCCAGGCGATGACCTCCATGGCGTCGGTGAGGCGGAGCAGCCCGAGGACCCGGGTCCGGACCCGCAGGCGCACGCCCGGGCCCTCCCGCTGGTCACCCACAACCTCGACCCGCGCGGCGTCGACCATCCACGATGGCTGCTCCTCCCAGCGGACGAGTTCCTGGAACGCCGTGCGCGCTTCGACGGGCAGCACGACCTCGGCCTGGACGTGCATCACCCCACCGGACCGCGCGGCGGCGGGTAGCCCGACAGCACCAACCTTTCCATCGCCCACCTCCTCGGTCCGTCTCGACCGGCGCCCCCGACCACGGGAGCCCTACGAAGGTTCTCACGCTTCTCCCTTCCCGTGGATACGGAGCCCTTGCGGATCGGGCAGGTGCCCGACGGGTCGGACCCTCGCCCCACGTGCTGCCGGCCTGGGAGCGTCGCTACGGCATCCCTCGGCCCGCCCGAACCCCCGGGGGTCTGCGCCTCTACCCGAAGGAGGAGGTCATCCGGTGCTCGCCGAGGTCTTCCTGCCTACCTCCGACGCCTCGGGGATCGGTGGGCCGACAGCCAGACCACCGTCGCCCACGAGCACCTCGGAGCGTCGGTCCTCCGCCTCCTCGGCCTGGCGCGGGACTGGGCCGACGGGTCGGGCCGGACGGCGCTCCTGGGTTCACCCGAAGGTCCTCGCCTCAGGCCGTGATCCAACGGGCGCCGCGCTTCGCGAGCTGGTCGGCCACGATGTTCCGCTGGATCTCGGAGGTCCCCTCCCAGATCCGCTCGACCCGCAGCTCGCGGTAGAACCGCTCGGCCACGTTCTCCCGCATGTAGCCGCGGCCGCCGAAGACCTGGACCGCGCGGTCGGCGACCCGGTTCGCCATCTCGCTCGCGTACAGCTTGGCCATCGAGGCGTGGGCGTGCTGGAGCTTCACGTCCGCGCCCTCGTCCACCTCCCGGGCCAGCCGGTAGGTCATGAGCCGGGCGGCCCAGAGCTCCGCGGCCGAGTCGGCGAGCATGTGGGCGACGGCCTGGTTCTCGATGATCGGGCGGCCGAACTGCACCCGCTCCTTCGCGAACGCCGTCGCCTCCTCCAACAAACGCTCCGCGGCCCCGCAGCAGCGCGCGGCGATCATCAGCCGCTCGTAGCGGAACCAGGCGTACGCGTAGGACATCCCGTCGCCCTCTCGGCCGATCCGGTTCGCGGCCGGGACCCACGCGTCCTCCAGGCGGATCACCGAGTGGTGGTGGGCGAACGTGTGGCTGTAGGCCGGGCGGCGGACCTCGACGAGTCCGGGCGTCCCCTTCTCGACGGCGAAGAGGCAGTGGGCGCCGGCGTTGGGCCCCTCGGCCAGCTTCGCCTGGACGAACACGAGGTCGGCGAGGTTGTAGGAGGTGACGTGCCACTTCTCCCCCCGGAGCACGTAGCCCTCGCCCTGCCGGCGGGCCGTGGTCTCGATCGCGTCCACGTCCGAGCCCGCGCCCGGCTCGGTGATCGCGTAGCACTCGCGGAGGTCGCCGCGGGCGAGGGGCCGGAGGAACCGCTCGACCTGCTCCTCGGTCATCACCCCCGGCGCCCAGGAGGGACCGGTGCGGCATACCCACCCCAGGGCGTTCGTAGCTCGCCCCATCTGCTCCTGGACCAGGACCTGCTGGAACATCGTGAGGCCCGCCCCGCCGACCTCCTTGGGGAGGGCGATGGCCCACAGCCCCAGCTCCCGGAGGCGCCGCTCCTGGTGGCGCACGACCTCCTCCGGGAGCTCGCCGCCCGCCATCTCCGCCTCCACCTCGCGGGGGATCAGCTCCTCGTCGACGAACCGGCGGGCCGCCTCCTGGATCAGCCGGTCCTCCTCGCCCATCGGGTAGGCCACGCCCGACTCACCTCCGCGCCACGCTCGCGACCACCGCCGAGCATAGGGCTCGGCGCGCAGGCCCGAACGGGAGCGCTCCATCCCAGCCGGGGCCGCCGCGGCCTCCCCCGCCCGGAGGTGGCGATGGCCGACCCCCAACACGTACGCTCCGTTCCCTCGTACGCTTCCAGGTGAGGAGCGATGTCGGACCGACCGGATCCGCTGGACCGGGCGCTCGAGCTGATCGAGCAGGCGAGCGCGGAGGGGATCCCGCTCCGCCTCGTGGGCGGGCAGGCGGTCCGCGTCCTCTGCCCGGCGTTCCCGCCGCGGACCCGGAAGGACCAGGACCTGGACCTGGCCTCGGTCTCGCGCGCCCGGCCCCAGCTCGGCCGGTTCCTCGAGGCCCGCGGCTTCGAGCCCGACCGCCTCTTCAACAACCTCCACGGCCACAAGCAGATGTTCTTCCGCTCCCCCGACGGGACCTCGGTGGACGTCCTGATCGACAAGCTCGACATGTGCCACGTGCTCGACTTCCGCGACCGGATCGAGCGGATGCCGCTCACGCTGGACGTCCCCGACCTCCTGCTCTCGAAGCTCCAGATCGTGGAGCTCAACGAGAAGGACCTCCAGGACGTCCTGTACCTGCTCGCCGCGTTCCCGGTGCGGGAGGGCGACGAGCCCGGCACGATCGGCCTGGCCCGGATGGCCCAGGTCCTGGGCGAGGACTGGGGCTGGTGGCGGACGGTGACCGGCAACCTCGACCTGGTCGCCGGGCTCGACCCCGGGACCCGCGGCCGGTTGGTGCCGCCCGACCCCCCTCACGATCCCATCGCCCAGGCCCGCGCGCTGCGGGAGGCCGCCGACCGGTTCCCGAAGAGCCTGCGGTGGAAGCTCCGGGCAAGGATCGGCGAGCGGGTGCGCTGGTACGAGCTGCCCGAGGAGGTGGCCCGGTAGGCGTGGTTGCCCGTGTCGCAACGGGTCACTTGCGACGGGACGCCGATGGGCCGAAGATGCGAAGACGAGGGGACCCGTGAAGATCTTCTACGCGACCGACCTCCACGGCTCCGAGATCTGCTGGCGGAAGTTCCTGAACGCCGGCCCGTTCTACGGTGTCGACGTCCTGATCTGCGGCGGGGATATGACCGGGAAGGCCATGATCCCCATCGTGAAGCGGAACGGCCGCTACGAGGTCACGCTCCAGGAGATCCCCTACGTCCTCGAGACCGAGGCCGAGCTCGAGGAGATGAAGAAGCGGATCGCGAACCGCGGCTACTACCCGGTGGTGGTGACCCCCGAGGAGATGGCCGAGCTCGCGGCCGACGACCGGTTGGTCCAGCGGCGGTTCGAGGAGGAGATCCTCCGGACCGTCGAGCGCTGGATGGCGATGGCCGAGGAGAAGCTGGCCGGGAAGGACCTCCGCTGCTTCGTCTGTCCGGGCAACGATGACATCTTCAAGGTCGACGAGGTGATCGCGCGCTCCTCGGTCGTCGAGCAGGGGGAGGCCCGCGTGATCGACCTCGACGGTCTCACGATGGTGTCGATGGGGTGGACCAACCCGACGCCCTGGAAGACCTACCGGGAGGCGCCGGAGGAGAAGCTCCGGGAGCGGATCGAGCGGATGGTCGAGCAGGTCCCGGACCTCCGCCGGGCCATCTTCAACTTCCACGCGCCGCCCTACGGGTCGAACCTGGACGAGGCACCCGCCCTCGACGAGGACATGAGGTACCTCCACGGGGGAAGGGCGATGCGGCCGGTCGGCTCGAAGGCGGTGCGCGAGGCGATCGTGGAGCACCAGCCGCTGCTCTCGCTCCACGGGCACATCCACGAGAGCAAGGGCACCGTGCGCCTGGGCAAGACCCTCGCGGTGAACCCCGGGAGCACCTACGAGGACGGCGTGCTCCAGGGCGCGATCCTGGAGGTGGACCCGAAGAAGCTCAAGATCCGCAACTACCTCTTGGTGAACGGCTGAGCCGATCTGGGGCGGCCCGGGGCCGACCGGGCCGAGGAAGGGGGGATGAGCATGGCAGCCGCACCCGAGGCGCCGACCCTGTTCCTGCGGAAGGCGACGGGGCTCGTGAAGGGCTGGAACGCGTTCGACGCCTTCGTCTACGCGTTCATGTCCGTGAACCTCGTGACCCTCGGGATGTACTACAGCCTCTCGGTGCTACCGTTCGTGCCCGACGGGCAAGCGATCCCCGCGATCCTGATCTCGGCCATCGGCGTCTCCTTCCTCGTCGTGACCTACGCCGGCCTGATCGCGGCGATGCCACGTGCGGGCGGGGATTACGTGTGGCAGAGCCGGATCCTCTCCGGGGGCGTGGCCTTCGTGCTATCGGTCACCGGGTGGTGGTTCATCCTCTGGCACTGGGCGCCGATCTACGGGAACATCCTCACGATCCAGATCCTCCAGCCGCTGGCCGCGCTGCTCGGCCTCCATGGCCTCGTCGACGCCCTCGTGACCAAGAACGGCGTCTTCGTCGTCTCGCTGCTCACGATCCTCCTCGCTGGCTACCTCGTCTCGCTGGGGATGGAGGGATACGCGAAGGTCCAGAAAGCTTGCTTCTACCTCGCGATCGTCGGACTCGTGGCGATGTTCGCGATCATGCTGTTCGGCTCGCGCAGCGGGTTCGAGAGCGCCTTCAACCAGGAGGCTGCGAGCCTCTTCGGGGCGAGCGGCAACGTGTACCGAGAGACCATCCGCGCGGCCGCCGAAGGGAACGGGATCTCCATGAAGGAGGTCTCGCTCTCCCCGTTCTTCGGGCCCACGCTGTTGCTCGTGCCCTTCATGCTGTTCTGGATCCTGTACCCGAACTGGGGGGCGACCCTGTACGGCGAGGTCCGGGGGGCCGGCGACTTCAAGCGGGTCTTCAGCGGGATGTTCTGGGGCCTCTGGATCACGGCGGCGATGGCCATCGTCTTCGTGCTCCTCGCGGCGAAGACCTTCGGCTGGGAGTTCTTCAACGCGGCCAACGCGAACTACTGGTTCGCGATCTACGGCTCCGACGTGGCCCCGACGATCCCGCTGTGGCCGTACCCCCCGCTGCTCGCGAGCTTCTACGTCCACAACCGGCTGTTCCAGATCCTCATGGTCCTCGTCTTCGGAGCCTGGTTCGTCGGCTGGGCGGGAACCCTGTTCCTCTCCTCGACCCGGGTGATCTTCGCCGCGGCCTTCGACCGCATCCTGCCGGAGTGGGCCGCGAACGTCTCCGAGCGGCGGCACGTGCCGACCGGGGCCTTGCTGCTCATGTTCATCCCCTCGATCGTGATCAGCGCGCTCTACGCGTACTGGAGCCCGTTCGTGACCTACACCCTCGACGCCACCCTCGTGATCGCGGTGACCTATCTCGGGAGCGCGGTCGCCGCGACGATCCTGCCCTGGCGCCGGCCGCGCATCTACGAGAACTCCGCCGTGGCGCGGTACCGGATCGGGGGGCTCCCGCTGATCTCGGTGGCGGGGTTCCTCACGCTCCTCTTCCTCGGATGGGCGATCTACAAGTGGCTCTTCGATGAGCTCTACGGGATCGGCGTCGGCAACCCCGCCTCCCTCGTCTACCTGGCGATCCTCTACGCGATCGCGCTCGTCATCTACGTGGTGGCGCGGATCGTGCGGAAGCGGCAAGGGGTGGACCTGACGCGCATCTACCAGGAGATCCCCGTCGAGTAACGACCCCTCGCCCGTGGGGGCCGGGCCTGGCCCGGCCCCCGGCGTCCGTCAGCCCCGCGCCGCGGCCGGGTCGCGGCGGTGCCGGTAGAACTCGAGGGGCTCCGGCGGGAGCGGCGTGTTGCCCATGATCAGGTCGGCCGCCTTCTCCGCGACCATCATGACCGGTGCGTAGATGTTCGCGTTCGTGATCCTCGGGAACACCGAGGCGTCCACCACCCGCAGGCCCTCCAGGCCGTGGACCTTCATGCTCGCTGGGTCCACCACGGCCATCTCGTCCAGACCCATCTTGCAGGTGCAGGAGGGGTGGAGCGCGGTCTCGGCGTCCCGCCGTACCCACTCCAGGATCTCCTCGTCCTCCTGGACCCCCGGACCGGGCGAGAGCTCCCCGGCGTTGTAGGGATCGAAGGCCGGCTGGTTCAGGATCCGCCGGGCGATCCGGACGCAGTCCACCCACTCCACCCGGTCCCGCTCGGTCGAGAGGTAGTTGAAGAGGATCGCCGGCTTGACCCGCGCATCGGCGCTCCGGATCCGGATCCAGCCCCGGGAATCCGAGTACATCGGCCCCACGTGCACCTGGTAGCCGTGGCCGCCGGCGGGGTTCGAGCCGTCGTAGCGGATCGCGATGGGGAGGAAGTGGAACATCACGTTCGGCCAGTCCACCTGGTCGTCGCTCCGCACGAACCCGCCGCCCTCGAAGTGGTTCGTTGCGCCGGGGCCCGTCCGGAAGAACAGCCACAGGAACGCCACCCACGGCCGCCACCGGTAGCGGAGGTAGGGAGCGACCGAGACCGGCTGTTTGCACGCGTACTGCACGTAGACCTCCAGGTGGTCCTGGAGGTTCTCGCCCACGCCGGGGAGGTGGTGGACCACCGGGATCCCGAGGGGTTCGAGGAGCCCCGCCGGGCCGACCCCGGAGAGCTGGAGGATCTGGGGCGAGTTGATCGCGCCGCCGCAGAGCAGCACCTCCCCGGCCCGCACGCGACGCGCCGAGCCCCGGTGCTCGTACGCCACCCCCACGGCCCGGGTCCCCTCGAACAGGATCCTGGTCACGAAGGCGCGGGTTTCCACGCGGAGGTTCCGACGGTGGCGGACGGGGTGGAGGTAGGCCCGGGCGGCCGAGAGCCGCCGGCCCCGGTGGATGTTCCGGTCGAAGGGCGCGAAGCCCTCCTGGCGGTAGCCGTTCACGTCCTCCGTGAGCTCGTACCCCGCCTGCTGCACGGCCTCGAAGAACGCCCGGAACAAGGGGCTCGAGGCCGGGCCGCGCTCCAGGATCAACGGGCCCGAGCGCCCCCGCCACGGATCGTCGGGGCGGGCGGCGAGGCAGGTCTCCATCTTCTTGAAGTAGGGCAGGCAGTGAGCGAAGTCCCAGTGCGCCATCCCCGGCGCCTGCGCCCACCGTTCGTAGTCCATCGGGTTCCCCCGCTGGAAGATCATCCCGTTGATGCTGCTCGAGCCGCCGAGGACCTTCCCCCGGGCGTGGTAGATCCGCCGCCCGTGCATGTGGGGCTCTGGCTCGGACTCGTAGCCCCAGTCGTAGAACCGGTTCCCGATGGGGAACGTGAGCGCGGCTGGCATGTGGATGAAGACGTCCCAGCGGTGGTCGGGTCGGCCCGCCTCGAGCACCAGGACCCTCGTGGAGGGGTCCGCCGACAGGCGGTTGGCGAGCACGCAGCCCGCCGAGCCTCCGCCGACGATCACGTAGTCGTAGCTGTCATCGAACGTTCCCGCCATCCCGCCTCCGCTCTCCGGGCACCGTGGGATCCGGGCGTGCCGCCCCGAGAGTTTCCCGCAGCGGAACGCGGAACGACGCGTCCGCGTTGCCCGTACCGCAACGCGTGTTGTCCCTCGACCGACGCCGCCCGCAAGATGGCGTGGGAGGTTGGTCGATGGGCGAGCACCTGCGGATGTGGATCGGCGGGGAGTGGGTGGACGCGGCGTCGGGCGCCGCCTCCGAGGCCACGAGCCCGGCGACGGGCGAGGTGATCGCGACCGTCCCCGAGGGCGACCGGGAGGACGCCCGCCGGGCGATCGCCGCCGCCAACGAGGCGCAGCGCCGGTGGGCCGCGCTGTCCGCGTTCGACCGGGCGCGGGCGATGCGCCGGATCGCCGAGGCCATCGACGCCCGACGCGAGGAGCTGGCGCGCTGGCTCACGCTGGACCAGGGGAAGCCCCTCCGGGCCGAGGCCTACGACGAGGTCGACGAACTCGTCCGCTACTTCGAGATGGCCGAGGCCGACGCGACCAGGCTCGAGGGGCTCCTCCCCCCGTCGGTGGACGCCGGGAAGCGGGTGCTCCTCCAGCGGGTCCCCCGCGGGGTGGTGGGCGTCATCACGCCCTGGAACTGGCCGTACACGATGCCGGCCGAGATCGTCGCGCCGGCCCTGGCCGCCGGGAACGCGGTGGTCTGGGTCCCGGCCCCCACCACCGCCGCCTGCTCGGTGAAGCTCGCCGAGTGCCTGGCCCAGGCCGACCTCCCGCCCGGGGTGTGCAACCTCGTGACCGGGCCCGGGCCGGTCGTGGGGGACGAGGTGGCGGCCAACCCCGGGACCCACGCGGTGGGGTTCATCGGCTCCATCGCCACCGGCCACCGCGTGGCCGAGCGGGCCGCGGGCAAGGAGCTCCTCCTCGAGATGGGCGGGAACGGTCCGCTCGTCGTCCTCGACGACGCCGACCTCGACCGAGCCGTCGAGGCCACCCTGACCGCGTGCTACCTGAACGCCGGGCAGAGCTGCACGGCCGGGGAGCGGATCCTCGTGCAGGAGGCGGTGCACGACGGGTTCGTGGCCAAGCTGGCCGACGCGGTCCGCGCCCGGGTGCGCCTGGGCGATCCCTTCGAGGAGAGGACGACGATGGGCCCGCTCAACAACGAGCCCGTCGCGGAGAAGACCGAGCGCCACGTGCGGGATGCGCTGGAGCGGGGGGCGCGCCTGGTGGCCGGTGGCCGGCGCTCCGACCTCGGGGCGCTCTTCTACGAGCCCACCGTCCTCGACGGCGTGACCGACGAGATGGAGGTGGCCCGGGAGGAGACGTTCGGCCCGGTGGCGCCGGTGACGGCGATCGCGTCGGAGGAGGAGGCGATCCGGATCGTGGACTCCTCTCCGTACGGCCTGCTCGCCGCGGTGTTCACCCGGGACCTGGGGCGGGGCCTGCGGTTCGCGGAGGCGGTCCGGACCGGCTGGGTGAACGTGAACGAGGGGACGAACTACTGGGAGTCCCACCTGCCGTTCGGCGGCCGGGCCGGCTCGCGGAGCGGCGTGGGCCGGGTCGGCGGCCGCTTCTCCCTCGAGCGCCTCACCGAGCTCAAGACCATCGTCGTGGACCTCGGGTAGGCGGGCTCCCGCGCGGTCCTCTCCGTCCTCGAGGAGGCCGGGGGGACCACGTGGTGGCCTGCGAGCACCGCGTGATCGACCTTCGACGGCGTGCACACGATGATCACCGCCGGGTATCCGACGCCGACGCCCTGGCGCATCGCCAGGGAGGCCACCGAGTCGAGGAGGAGATCGCCGCCGCGGTCGATGCCTCCATGCGAGGCGTGCCCGAACCGCTGCGTGTTCAACCTCCATGTGCCGCCGGTCGACTCCGGCCTCGACACGTGCTTGCGGCTCGTGGAGGCGGACGGCGAGCTCCCCACGCCGGCGAAGGACCAGGGTCGGCCGGTGTGGTTCGGCGCCGGGAGCCGGCCGGTCCGCGACGCGATCCGGACCTACCAGCCCGCGGTCGGTCTCCACGGGCACATCCACGAGTCGCCCGGGCACCGCCGGTACGGCCGGACCCACTGCTTCAACCCCGGCAGCGAGTACGGCCAGGGCGTCCTCCGCGGGATCGCGCTCTCCCTCCGCGACGGCGAGGTCGTGGGCTACCAGCTCGTCTCGGGGTAGCGCGATCAGCGCAGCCCCTCGGCCACGGCGAGCACGAGCTCCACGTCCCCCCGGAACGTCGAGAGGTGGCACCCGATCACCCCGGGCAGGCCGCGCAGCTCCCCGACGAGTTCCGCGGCCACGCGGACCCCTCCCCCCGGCTCCCGGAGCCGACGCCGGACCGCCGCCGGCACACCCACGCCCGGGATCCGGGCGACCCGTTCGGCCTCCTCGGGTCCGCTGAGGACGAACACGTCGACCAGCACCGGGGCCTCGATCCCGGCCGCCCGCACCGCGGCCAGCCACCCCGCGAAGGCTCCCACGTCGAAGACCGGCTGCGTCTCGAGCAGCGCCGCGCCGGCGGCGACCTTGGCCCGGAGCCGTCCGAGGACCGCGGGCGTCGGCTCGAGGCCGGGATCCGCCGCGGCCAGGAGCGTCCACCCTTCGTCCACCCCCCGCGCCATCGCGAGGAGCTCGAGCACGTCCACCTCGCGGAAGGCCTGACCGCCGGGGGGATCGTCGCCGCGCAGGCAGAGGAGGTGCCGCACGTCGAGGACCCTGCCGCCCAAGAGCTCCGCCCGCAGGCTCACGCGGTCCCGACCCCTGCAGGCCACGTGGACCACCGGCTCGAAGCCCTCCTGGAGCGCGAGGCAGGCCGCCGCCCAGGGCGAGACGCTCGCCACCCCACGCGGGCTGTCGCCGAACTTCACGAAGCGGAACGCGCCGCGCAGCGCGCCAAGCCTAGCCCGGAGCTCGGACGCATCCGCACGGCGGAGCGGCCCGCAGCTCGTGGTAAGGACCCGCTCGGCGGCGGCGTCTCCGAGGAGCGACGCCCGGCTCAGCCCGCCGCCGCCCGCGCCTCCTCGAGCCACCCGTCCACCAGGTCTCGGTGGGCGGCGATCCACTCCTCCGCGTGCCGCTCGATGTCCTCTTGGGTGTTCTCGCCCTCGTTCATCTTGAGGTTCTGCGCGTTGATGTCCTCCACCGGGATCTCGATCAGCTCGAACAGCTTCCTGACCACGGGGTTCCGGTCGAGGAACTCCTCGTTGGCCACGATCCGGAGATCGTTGGGAGCGAACCCCATGTGGCAAGGGTCCGCCACGCAGCCCGTGACCCCGGGGACCTCGCTCGACTCTCCCGGGAGGCTCGGGGCCTCGATCCACACCACGTCCTGGCCCGGGACCAGGGCCCCCACCGTCCAGTTGGGGGTCCAGGTGTAGTAGAGGGCGGGCTCCCCGCGCTCCACCCGGGCGATGGTGTCCACCATGAGGGTCGAGTACTCGCCCTGCACGTGCTCGAAGACGTCCTCCCAGCCCTCCTGCTTGATCATCTCGTCGATGTGGACGGCGCACCCCCACCCCTCGTTGCACCCGATCAGGTCAGCCTTGCCGTCCCCGTCGCGGTCGTACAGCTTCACCAGGTCCGGGTCCTGGGCGATCTGGGTGAGGCTCGTGACGCCGTACCGGTCGGCCGATGCCTTGTCCACGAGGAACCCCTGGAGGGCCCCCGCCTTGACCTTGTAGCCCACGATCTCGACGGCGTCGGCCACCTTCCCCACCCCGGGAACCTCCTCGTCGAGGAAGGGGTCGTGGAGCGGGAACCACCCGTCCGTCCAGAAGTCCACCTCTCCCCTGGCGAGCGCGGGGTAGAAGACCTCCGGGGGGAGCTCCTTGTCCTCGGGCGGGGTCACCGTGTAGCCGAGGTCCTCCAGGAGCTTCACGACGACCTCGGTATCGAAGAACGACGTGTCCCAGTTCGGCCTGGCGGCCACGACGGTGATCCCCTCGCCGGGACGCTCCTCCGGCGCGCCCTCGGGGGCCGGTTGTTCGGCCCTCTGACACGCGGCCGCGATGACCGCCGAGACGACCAAGGCTACGGACGCGCGCTTCCGGAACGCGATCATCGGCCTCCCCTCCCTCCGGACACGCGAACAGTTAGACGGCCGTGGTTCGGACGGTCAAGGCAGGGCGGCGCGCTCCGCGCAACAGCCGGGATCAGCCCCCCTCGGGACGACGCGTGGGGCGGCGCCGCCGGGGGCCGCCGGCCCGGCCTCCGGTCTGGCTGATGCGGTCCAGGATCACGGCGAGGATCAGGACCGCGAGGCCCGAGGTACTCGCGATGGGGATGTCCGCTCGGTTCACGCCCCGGACGATCACCTGGCCGATCCCGCCGGCGGCGATCAGGGCGGCGATCACCACCATCGAGAGCGAGAGCATGAGGGTCTGGTTCAGGCCGGCCATGATCGAGGGGCGGGCCAGCGGGAGCTGGACGTCGCGGAGGAGCTGGAGCTCGCTCGAGCCGAACGCCCGTCCCGCCTCCACGACCTCGGTCGGGACCTGGCGGATGCCGAGGTCCGTGAGCCGGACGATCGGAGGGAGCGCGAAGATGATGGTCACGATCACCGCCGGGGTCCGGCCCAGCCCGAAGAAGAACACCGCCGGCAACAGGTAGACGAAGGGGTGGACGGTCTGCATCGCGTCGAGCACCGGACGGAGGAAGGCCTCCAGCCGGTCGCTGCGGGCGGCGAGGATCCCGAGCGGGATGCCGGTGACGGCACAGAACGCCACGGCGGTGACGATCATCGCCAGCGTCTCCATCGTGCTCTCCCAGAGGCCCGGCGCGAGGAGGCCGAGGAAGACGAGCCCCGCGGCCGAGAGGACCCCCACGGTCGGACCGCGGCGCCACCACCCGAGCACGAGGAACGCCGCGACGACCACCGGCCACGGCAGGGACGAGAGCAGCTCCACGGCGCCGCCCAGGAAACGGTCGACGGGCCATCGCAGCACGTCGAACAAGGGTTTGGCATGGACCGCGAGCCAGAAGACCACCACCTTGGCCCACTCGCCGAGGGGCAGCGCGTGATCATCGAAGAACTCAGGATTCCAGAACGGTGGTCCGGCTTGGGCCACGAGGGTCGGGAACGGGAGCGAAAACGTCATCACCCCACCTCCTCCTCCTCGGGCTCGCGTCCGCCGCGCTCGGGCGCGGCCACCTCTTCCAGCCGACCCAGCGCCGCGAGGAGGTCCGTCGGCGCTACCATCCCTCGGAGGCGCCCCTCCGCGTCGACGACCGCCACCGGGAGGCCCGAGCGGAACCGCCCGAACAGCTCGGCCAGGACCGAGGCCTCGTCGACCCGTTCGAAGTCCCTCCGGAGCTCCTCCGCCGTCGCGAGGGCGACGGGCCGTCCCTCGGCGTCCACGACGAAACACGCGCCGGTCGCCGCCGCGGCGCACACGAGTTCTTCGGCGGCTAGCTCCTCGTCCCGCACCGCGGGCGCGTCCCGCATCACGAACGCCACCTGCACCACCCGCGCCCGGTCGACGTCGGCGACGAACGCCGCCACGTAGCCGTCGGCCGGCGTCGCGACGATCTCGGCCGGCGTGCCGACCTGGACGATCCGCCCGTCGCGCATGATCGCGACCCGGTCGCCCAGGCGAAGGGCCTCGTCCATGTCGTGGGTCACGAACAGGATCGTCTTGCGGACCCTGGACTGGATCTCGAGCAGCTCGTCCTGCATCCTCCTCCGGATCAGCGGATCGAGCGCGCTGAAGGCCTCGTCCATCAAGAGGATGTCCGGGTCGGAGGCGAGGGCGCGCGCCAATCCCACCCGCTGCTGCATGCCCCCGGACAGCTCCCGCGGATAGTGGTCGGCCCACTCGGCGAGCCCCACCTGGGCGAGGACCTCCAGCGCTCGCTCGCGGCGCTGCCTGGGCTGCACCCCTCGGGCCTTCAGCCCGTACGCGGCGTTCTCGGCCACCGTCATGTGCGGGAACAGCGCGAAGTGCTGGAAGACCATGGCCATCTTGGTCCGCCGGATCTCCTGCACCTCCCGGTCGGCGAGGCCCACGATGTCCCGCCCGTCGATCAGGACGCGCCCGGCGGTCGGCTCGACCAACCGGTTCGCCAGACGGACCAGGGTCGACTTGCCGGAGCCGGACAGCCCCATGACGACGAAGATCTCCCCCTCCGCCACATCCAGGCTCACCCCGGCGACGGCCACGACGTGGCCGGTCTCGCGGAAGATCCGCTCCTTCGTGGCACCGCCCCGCAGTAGCTCCAGCGGCACGCCGCTCGGGCGGGGACCGAAGATCTTGATGACGTCCTCGAATCGGATCTTGGGCTCCATCGGGGCCATCCGGATGGGGACGCATCATAGGCGGGACCCCGAGGTGGGCGCCACCCAGATGGAGCGATGACCACCGTCCGGGGGGACCGAGAGCGATCCCCCACCGCGACCCCGGCCTCGGTTTGACGGGTCCAGCGAGGAGCCGTAGGCTTCGGTGTTGCGGATCGTGGCGGTAGTTGCGTGATGAGGAACGAAACGTCCCGGGGACCCTCGGTCCAGTCCGTGCGGCGCGCGCTCTCGATCCTCGAGATGCTCGCCGACCACGGCGGGGAGATGGGCGTGACCGAGCTCGGCCGCCGCCTCGGGGTCCACAAGGCCACCGCCTCCCGGCTGCTCGCGACCCTCGCCGAACACGCCCTCGTCGAGCGGAACCCCCTCACCGACAAGTACCGGCTGGGGTTCGGGGTGGTACGCCTGGCCGCCGCCACGGTCGGGCGGCTCGACCTGGTCCAGCAGGCCCGCCCGGTGCTCGAGCAGCTCGCGGAGCGGACCGGGGAGACCGTGAACCTCGCGATCTTGGACGGCGAGTGGGCCGTGAACATCGACCAGGTCACGGGGGCCAGCGCCGTCGTCTCGGTGTCCTGGGTCGGGAAGCGGACCCCGCTCCACGCCACGTCCAGCGGCAAGGTGCTCCTGGCGCACGCCCCGGCCGAGGTCCGCGAGCGGATCCTCGCCGGCCCGCTCCCCCGGCTCACCCGGCGGACCATCGTGGACCCCGAGGCGCTCCGCCACCAGCTCGCCGAGGCCGTGGCCCGGGGCTACGCCTTCACCGTGGAGGAGCTGGAGGTGGGGCTCAACGCCGTCGCGGCCCCGGTCCGCCGGGCGGGCGGCGAGGTCGTGGCGGCGATCAGCGTCTCCGGCCCCGCCTACCGGGTCACCCCGGCCCGCATCCCCATGCTCGGCCAGAGCGTCCGCCTGGCCGCGGCCGAGATCTCCCGTCGGATGGGACACGTCGAGAGGAGGGAGTCCGTTGCCCGTTGAGGAGAACCCGGGGATCCTGCTCTACACGAGGATCCGGAAGTCGCCGTACTTCTACGCCTCGCGCAAGCACGGGGTGAAGCGGTACAGCGTCTACAACCACACCTACCACCCCCGTCACTACGGCGACCCGATCCAGGAGTACTGGCACCTGGTGAACAACGTGACGCTCTGGGACGTGGGCGTCGAGAAGCAGATCCAGATCAAGGGGCCCGACGCGTTCGACCTGGCGAACATGATCGTCCCCCGCGACCTCACGAAGTGCGCCGTCGGTCAGTGCAAGTACGTGTTCGTCACCGCCCCCGACGGCGGGATCCTGAACGACCCGGTCCTGCTCCGGATCGAGGAGGACGAGTTCTGGCTCTCCCTCGCCGACTCCGACGTGAACCTCTACGCGCTCGGCATCGCCGCGGCCAAGGGGATGGACGTCACGGTCCGGGAGATCGACGTCGCCCCGGTGCAGATCCAGGGCCCGAACTCGAAGAAGGTGATGGTCGAGCTGTTCGGCGAGGAGGTCCTGGACATCCCGTACTACGGGCTGATGAAGGCCGAGCTCGACGGGCTGCAGGTCGTCGTGTCCCGGACCGGCTACACGGGCGAGGTCGGCTACGAGATCTATCTCTACGACGCCTCGCTCCACGGCGAGGAGCTGTGGGACAAGGTGCTCGAGGCCGGCAGGCCCCACGGGCTCGAGGTGATCGGCCCCTGCCACATCCGCCGGATCGAGGGCGGCATCCTCGCGTTCGGCGCGGACATGTGGTACGACAACAACCCCTTCGAGGTCGGTTACCACTACACCTGGATGGTCGATCTCGACCAGGAGGCCGACTTCATGGGCAAGGCCGCCCTCAAGCGGATCAAGGAAGAGGGCGTGAAGCGGAAGCTCGTCGGCGTCGACATCGAGGGCGAGCCCCTCGGCAGCTACATCGACAACGAGATGATCGATTTCTTCCCCGTCTACGTCGAGGGGCGGAAGGTGGGGAAGGTCACGAGCGCCTGTTGGTCTCCCCGCCTGGAGAAGAACATCGGGTACGCCATGCTGCCCATCGGGTTCACGGAGCTCGGGACCGAGCTCGAGGTCGACACCCCGAAGAGCGGGCGGGTGCGGGCGGTGGTGGTCCCGATGCCGCACTGGGACCCGAAGAAGGAGATCCCCAAGCGGTGAGCCAGGCAGCGCCCTCGGGCACGGTCGGTCGGCTCCTCGCGAACGCGCGGTTCGAGATCGTGCCCACGGACGGCTTGGAGGCGGAGCTCCGCCACCTCGCGCCGGGGACCACCGTGACCGTCACCTGCTCCCCACGGAAGGGGATCGACCGGACCCTCGAGATCGCGGAGCACGTGCAGGGGAGGGGCTTCCGGGCCGTCCCCCACCTCTCGGCCCGCCTCGTGACCGGCAGGTCCCACCTCCGGGCCATCCTGCGGCGGGCCTCGGACGCCGGGTTCCGGGAGCTCTTCGTCGTGGGGGGCGACGCGACGGAGCCCGCCGGGCCCTACGCCTCCGCGGGGGAGCTGCTCCGCGAGATGGCCGAACTCGACCACGGGGTGGAGGCGGTGGGGGTCGCCGCCTACCCCGAGCGGCACCCGCTGATCGACGAGGAGGAGCTCCTCCGGGCCCTCCTCGAGAAGCAGCCCTTCGCGCACCACATGGTCACCCAGATCTGCTTCGACCCCGGCGCCCTCGTCCGGTGGCTGGACGAGGTCCGGGGCCGGGGCGTGACGCTCCCGGTGTACGTGGGGGTGGCGGGGGCGGTCCGGCGGCGGCGCCTCCTCGAGATCTCGCTCCGCGTCGGCATCGGCGACTCCGTCCGCTACCTCACGAAGCACGGGGGGATCGTGGCTCGGCTGCTCCGGGGCGGCTCCTACCGGCCCGACGGCTTCCTGGCAGGGCTCGCCCCGCTCGTCGCCGGGCGGGAGGACGTGCTCGGGCTCCACCTCAACACGTTCAACCAGGTCGAAGCCACCGAGCGGTGGCGCCGGGAGGCCCTCCGCGCCTACGGGTACGCGCCGGCGGCGGAGGCCTTCCCGGAGGAGGACGCGGCATCGTGAACCGGGGTTCCTGAGAGGGAGCGAGGAGGAGGCGGCACCCATGGCCGAACTTCCGGACGAGGCGCGGGTCGTCGTGATCGGCGGGGGGATCGTGGGCAACAGCGTCGCGTACCACCTCGCCAGGCTCGGGTGGAGGGACATCGTGCTCCTCGACAAGGGGCCGTTCCCCAACCCGGGCGGCTCGACCGGCCACGCGTCGAACTTCATCTTCCTCGTCGACCACAACAAGGAGATGACCAAGGTCACCCTGGACAGCGTCCGCCAGTACAAGGAGCTCGGGGTCTACACCGAGTGCGGCGGGATCGAGGTGGCGCGCACCCCCGAGCGGATGGAGGAGCTGAAGCGGCGGGTGGCCTCGGCCAAGTCCTGGGGGGTCGAGCCCGTCGAACTGCTCACGCCGGAGCAGGTGAAGGAGCTCGTCCCGTTCATCAACGAGCGCGTGATCCTGGGCGGGTTCTACACGCCGGGGATCGGGGTCGTGGACCCGCTCCGGGCCGGCACCCTCATGCGGGAGGAGGGGGAGCGGCTCGGTGCCCTCACGGTCTCCCCCAACACCGAGGTCGTGGGGATCGACGTCGAGCGGGGACGGGTGCGGCGGGTCCGGACCACCCGGGGCGACATCCGGACCGAGATCGTCGCGGTCTGCTGCGGGGTCTGGAGCCCGCGGATCGCCCGGATGGCCGGCGCCTCCATCCCGCTCACGCCGGCGGTCCACCAGATGATCGACGTCGGCCCCGTGCCGCGGTTCGAGAAGACCGCGGGCGAGATCGAGTACCCCATCGTCCGCGACGTGGACAAGAACATGTACGAGCGGCAGCACGGGAGCGAGTTCGAGATCGGCTCCTACGCCCATCGGCCGATCCTCGTCGAGCCCGACGACATCCCCTCGATCGAGGAGGCCCCGCTCTCCCCGACCGAGCTGCCGTTCACCAAGGAGGACTTCGACCCGCAGATGGAGGACGCCCTGGAGCTGTTCCCCGAGATCCTGGGCGACGAGCGGGTCGGGGTGAAGTACGCGATCAACGGACTGATCTCGCTCACCCCCGACGGGATGCCGCTCGTGGGCGAGACCCCCGAGGTGAAGGGGCTCTGGTCGGTGGCCGCGATCTGGGTGAAGGAGGGGCCGGGGTTCGGCCGGATCGCCGCGGAGTGGATGACCGACGGGAACCCCGAGATCGACCCCCACCAGTCCGACGTGGCCCGCTTCTACGACCACCAGCGAACGAAGCACCACATCGTGGCCCGCTGCTCCGAGGGCTACAACAAGACCTACGGGATCGTGCACCCGATGGAGCAGTGGAGCTCCAACCGGGACGTGCGCCTCTCCCCGTTCAACGCCCGCGAGCGGGAGCTCGGGGCGGTGTTCTTCGAGGCGGCGGGGTGGGAGCGCCCGTTCTGGTACGCCTCGAACGAGCGCCTGCTCGAGGAGTACGGCGACCGGGTGATGCCCCGGGAGGCCGAGTGGGAATCCCGGTGGTGGTCGCCGATCATCAACGCCGAGCACCTGGCGATGCGGGACCGGGTGGGGATCGTCGACCTCTCGGCCTTCGCGATCTTCGACGTCACCGGACCCGGGGCCCTCGCCTACATGGAGCGGATGTGCGTCCAGCCGATGGACGTCCCGGTCGGCCGGGTGGTCTACACGCCGCTCCTGAACGAGGCGGGCCGGATCAAGGCCGACCTCACCGTGATGCGCCTCGGGGAGGACCGGTTCCGGGTGGTGACCGGCGGGCTCGACGGGCCCAGGGACGAGAAGTGGTTCCTCGACCACCTCCCCGAGGACGGATCGGCCCAGCTCTTCGACGCCACCTCGGCCTGGTGCACGCTCGGCCTGTGGGGGCCCCGGGCCCGCGACGTGCTCGCCGCCACGACCCCCGACGACGTCTCGAACGAGGCCTTCCCCTTCGCAACCTGCCGGTCCATCGAGATCGACGGCGTCCGGGCCCTGGCCTCGCGGATCTCCTACGTCGGCGAGCTGGGCTGGGAGATCTACGCCCCGATCGAGCAGGGGGCGCGCCTGTGGGACGCGATCTGGGAGGCGGGGGAGCCCCACGGCATCGTCCCGGTCGGGATCGGCGTCTACGGGACCACGGCCCGGCTCGAGAAGTGCTACCGGGCCTACGGGAACGAGCTCGAGCTGGAGTACACGCTGGTCGAGGCGGGCCTCGCCCGGCGGAGCGTGAAGGACGCGCCCTTCATCGGCCGGGAAGCCTACCTCCGCCAGCGCGAGGAGGAGCCGGCCGCGATCCTCTGCACGCTCACGCTCGACGACCCGACCTCCTCCTCGGGCGTGAAGCGCTACATGATGGGCCGCGAGCCGGTCCTCACCCGCGACGGCCGGCCCCTCGAGGACCGGGAGGGCCGCCGCTCGTACGTGACGAGCGCCGGGTCCGGTCCCTCCGTGGGCACGCACATCATGCTCGCCTACCTGCCGCCCGAGCACGCCCGGGAGGGGGAACCCCTCGCCGTCGAGTACTTCGGCGAACGGTACCCGGTGACGGTGGCCGTCGCGGGCAACCGGCCCCTGTTCGATCCGGAGAACGCCCGGATGAAGGCGTGAGGGGGCGCGGGTGAACGTCCTGGTCTGCGTGAAGCGGGTGCCGACGACCGGCGGGCGGATCACGCTCACGCCCGACGAGCAGGACATCGACACCCGCTTCTCGGGGTGGACCGTGAGCCCCCACGAGGAGTGCGCGGTCGAGGAGGCCGTCCGGCTGGTCGAGGCCCGCGGGGGCTCGAGCACGGTGCTGACGCTGGGCCCGGCGGCGGCCGAGGAGCAGCTCCGGGACGCCCTCGCGGTCGGGGTGGACGAGGCGGTCCTCCTCGAGACCGACGGCTCCGAGTGGGACCCGCAGGAGACGGCCGCGGCGATCGCCGGGGCGGTCTCCTCGCTCGAGGCCGAGCGCGGTCCGTTCGACCTCCTCCTGTTCGGGAACGAGGCCGCCGACACCGCCGACCACCAGGTGGGGATCCGGGTGGCCCATGCCCTCGGCCGGCCGTGCGCGGCCGGGGCGAAGGCCCTCGAGCTCCGGGACGGGACGGCCGTGGTCCGCCGGGAGGCCCCGGGCGGCGGGTGGGAGGTGCTCGAGGCCCCCATGCCCGCGGTGGTCACGGTGAAGGAGGGCATCAACCTGCCCCGGTACCCCTCGGTGCCGGGGAGGATCAGAGCGAAGAAGAAGGAGATCCGCCGCCTCGCCCCGGAGCGGGCGGGCGCGCGGCTGCGGAAGCGGCGGCTGGTGCTGCCGCCGGAGCGCGAGCAGCGCGCCGAGGTCCTCGGCCATGGCCCCGAGGCGGCCCCGAAGGTGGTGGAGGTCCTGCGCGGCCTGGGGCTCGTGCCCTGACGCGGAGGTGCCGGGGGTGATCCTCGCCTACGTCGACCACCGGGAGGGCGCCCCCGACGACGCCTCGCTCGAGGCCCTGACCCTGGGGCGGGGGCTCGCGGAGCCGACGGGGCGCCCGCTCGAGGCGCTCGTGGTCGGGGGGGCGGGCCGGGCCGCCGCCCAGGTGCTGGGCGCCCACGGCGCCTCGGTCGTGCACGTGGTGGAGGGCGGCGGGCTGGACGGCCCCTACGCCCCCGAGGCCTGGGGCGCGGCCCTCGCCGAGGCGATCCGGGCGTCGGGACCCGCGCTCGTGCTCGCGCCCGGGACCGACCGCGGGCACGAGGTCCTCGCCCACGCCGCCGCCGCCCTCGACCTCCCGATGGCCGCGAACTGCGTGCGGATCGAGCCCGGCGAGCCGACGGTCGTGCTCCGGCAGCGCTGGGGCGGCACGCTCCTCGAGGAGGCCGAGGTCGACGCACCGAGCGTGCTCTGCACGGTCGCGCTCCATGCCGTCCCGGCGGAGCCCGCCGGGGCGCCGGTCGGGCCGGAGGTCCGGCCCTTCTCCCCGGCCATCCCCGAGGAGGCGTTCCGGACGCGGGTGGTGGGCCGTGTGGAGCCCGACCGGCGCGGCGTCTCGCTCGCCGAGGCCAAGGTGGTCGTGGGGGGCGGGCGGGGCGTGGGCGGGCCCGAGGGGTTCCGGGTGCTGGAGGAGCTGGCGGAGCTGCTCGGCGGCGCCGTGGGCTGCTCCCGGGTCGTGACCAGCGCCGGCTGGCGCCCGCACGCCGACCAGATCGGCCAGACCGGGACCCGGATCGCGCCCGACCTCTACATCGCCTGCGGGATCAGCGGCGCGACCCAGCACATGGTGGGAGCTAGGGGCGCGAAGCGGCTCCTCGTGATCAACAAGGACCCCGAGGCGCCGATCGTCTCCCACGCCGACTGGGTCGTCGTGGGCGACCTCCACGAGATCCTCCCCGCGGTGGTCGCCGCGGTCCGCGAGGCGAAGGGGGCCTGAACCCAAAGGCGTCCGGGGCTCAACGCGCCCCATCGCCGCCGCCGGCCGCCCGCAGGAGGGCGCGGGAGATGATGTGGCGGTGGATCTCGGACGTCCCGTCCCAGATCCGCTCGACCCGGGCGTCCCGCCAGAACCGCTCGATCGGGGCCTCCTCCACCACCCCCATCCCGCCGAAGATCTGCACCGCCGCGTCGGTGAGCCGGCCGAGCATCTCCGACGCGTAGAGCTTCGCCATCGAGGCCTCGACCTCCGCGTCCTCGCCGCGGTCGAGCTTCCAGGCCGCCCAGAGCGTGAGGAGCTCCGCGGCCTCGAGCTCGGTAGCCATGTCCGCGAGTTTGAACCCCACGCCCTGGAAGGAGCCGATCGGCCGGCCGAACTGCCTCCGGGTCGCCGCCCACTCGGTCGCCGCCGCGAGCACGCGCCGGCCGCGCCCGACGCAGTTCGCCGCCACCATCACCCGCCCGTCGCGGAGCCACCACCGTACTAGCTCGTCGCCGCGGCCCTCCTCGCCGAGGAGCTGCCCCGCGGGGACGCGACAGCCGGAGAACGTCAGCTGGCAGTTGTGGTAGCCGCGGTGCGAGACGGACCGAGGGCCCCGGCGCACCTCGAACCCGGGGGTCCCCTTGTCCACGAGGAAGCACGAGATGCGCTTCCGCGGGCCCCGCTCCGTCTCGTCCACCCCCGTGACCGCGAACACGATCGCGAAGTCGGCCACGTCGGCGTGGCTGATGAAGTGCTTCTCGCCGTCGATCACCCAATCCCCGCCGTCGCGGACGGCCCTCGTCTCGATCCCCCACGGCGCGTCGGACCCGGAGCCCGGCTCGGTGAGGGCGAAGCAATCGATCCGCTCGCCGCGGACGGCCGGGAGGAGGTAGCGCTCCACCTGCTCACCCCGGCAGGCCATGAGGATCCGGGACGGGCGGCCCACGTGCACCTGCAGGGCCCAGCTGGTCCGACCCAGTTCCCGCTCGAGCAGCGCCAGGGTCACGAAGTCCAGCCCCCCGCCCCCCACCTCGGCCGGCATGTTCGCGGCGTAGATGCCCAGGGCGAGGGCCTTCGCCCGGATCTCCCGAGCGAGCTCCGGGGGGACCTCGTCCGTCC
>Ga0101943_1000672_pt1 | contig 45197 bp, 39 predicted proteins | sample DewCreD2012metaG_5_FD_75244 | JGI IMG/M metagenome (GOLD analysis project Ga0101943, IMG submission 75244) | Hot spring sediment bacterial and archeal communities from British Columbia, Canada, to study Microbial Dark Matter (Phase II) - Dewar... ... | reverse complement strand
GTACACTGGCCTCGAGGGTCATAGGCGGTCCTCCCCGTTTCCCCACGGAGGGGTTCTATCCAACGGGAAGGATACGTCATATGACCCTCCTTCACTGTCAACACTAAACCGAAATAGAACAGACAAGGTACGCCTCTGCCCCGTCGTTCGGCCGGCGTCCAAGGGCCACCAGATCGCTCCTCAGCAGTTCGGCGGCCTCGTCGTCGGTCAGCGCTTTCCGCTGCCGAGCGGCATCCACCAGCCGTCCCAGCTCTTCGTCCGAGACCGGACGGAGGCGACGCAGGATGTCCTGGAAGTAGGCGTTGAGGTGCTGCCGGTAGCGCAGCTCCAACACGTCGCTCTTGAGGTCGCTGACGTCGGTGGCCAGGCGGGTCATGGCCGCGGCCAGGGCGGTCATCTGCCGGGCCAGCTCGTCCACCCGTGCCGTCAGGGTCTCTACCCGCTCCGCGAACTCATCCACCCGGGTCGTCAGGTGGGCCAACGCTTCGGTCAGGTGTGCCAGGGCCGCTTCCAGGCGGTCGACGAGCGACTCCAGCATCTCGACAACCTCTCTTCCCAGTCTATCATCGGCAGCGCCGCGCTCGTTTCCCGGGGCCGCGGCGACAGGACCTGACGCGTGCACTTCGGCCCGGACACGAGGGCGCTGGGGAAGTCTGCCGGATGGTGGTGGGTCAACCCCGCAGGACCGGCCAGCGCTCGGGGGGCGGGACGTAGTCGGCGAAGCGGTCCAGCAGCACCTCCGGGTCGTCGGCGAAGAGCACCATGGCGCCGTGCTCGGGCCGCAGGAACCCCTCCGCCACCATGCGGGCCACGGGCGCCTGCAGGGTGTCGTAGTAGCCCTCGACGTTCAGCACGCCGCAGGGCTTGGCGTGCAGGCCCAACTGCGCCCAGGCCCACACCTCGAACAGCTCCTCCAGCGTCCCCACGCCGCCCGGCAGGGCGATGAAGGCGTCGGCCAGCTCGACCATGCGCGCCTTGCGCTCGTGCATCGTCGTGACCACGTGCAGCGTGCTCACGCCGTCGTGCGCCACCTCGCGCTCCACCAGGTGGCGCGGGATGACGCCGGTGACCTCGCCGCCGTGGGCGAGCACCGCGTCGGCCAGCACCCCCATCATCCCCACGCGCCCGCCGCCGTAGACGAGCCCGAGCCGGCGCCGGCCCCGGGCGCGGGCCCCAGGCGGTGCGGTCATGCGATCCGCCCCCGGCGGTCGTCCACCCGGCGCAGCTTCCCGCCCTCGCTGCGCGGCAGCGTCCCGGGCGGCACCAGCGTCACGCGCGGGCGCAGGGCCAGCACGCCGAACAGCGTCTCCTCCACCCGGCGGCGCAGCGCCTGGACCGCCGGCGCGTCGGGGGCCAGCGCCCCGCCGGCCCGCTGCAGGAAGGCCTCGCTGACCTCCACCTGCACCTCCAGCTCGTCCAGCGTGTCGCGCGTCACCACCAGGCGGTAGTGGGGCGTCAGGTCGCCGACGGTGCCCAGCGCCGCCTCCACTTGGGAGGGGAAGACGTTGACGCCGCGGATGATGAGCATGTCGTCGGTCCGCCCGACCACGCGGCTCATGCGCACGTGGGTGCGGCCGCAGCGGCAGGGCTCGTCGATGAGCCAGGCCAGGTCCCCGGTGCGGTAGCGGATGACCGGCATGGCCTCCTTCGTCAGCGTGGTGAAGACGAGCTCCCCCCGCGCCCCGGGCGGCAGCGGCTCGCCGCTGTGGGGATCCACGACCTCGACCAGGAAGTGGTCCTCGAAGACGTGGGCGCCGCGCTGCTCCTCGATGCACTCGTTGCTGACGCCGGGGCCGATGACCTCGCTGAGGCCGTAGATGTTCACCGCGGTGATCCCGAGCCCGGCCTCGATGGCCGCCCGCATCTCCTCGGTCCAGGGCTCGGCGCCCAGCACCCCGTAGCGCAGCGGCAGCGTGCCGGGGGCGATGCCCCGATCGCGCAGCGCCTCGGCCAGCACCAGCGCGTAGGTGGGGGTGCAGGCGATGATGCGCGCCCCGAAGTCCTGGAGCAGCAGGAGCTGCCGCTCGGTGTTGCCCCCGGAGACGGGGATCGTGCACAGGCCGAGCAGCTCGGCGCCGTAGTGCATCCCCAGGCCCCCGGTGAAGAGGCCGTAGCCGTAGGCGTTCTGGAAGACGTCCCCCGGGCGGGCGCCCGACGCGGCCAGGCACCGGGCGCACACCTCCGCCCAGACCGCGATGTCGCCGCGCGTGTACGCCACGACGGTGGGTTTGCCGGTGGTCCCGGAGGAGGCGTGGATGCGCACGGTCTCGGCGAGCGGCACGGCCAGGAGGCCGAAGGGGTAGGTGTCGCGGAAGTCCCGCTTGGTGGTGAAGGGCAGGCGGCGCAGGTCGTCCAGCGTGCGGACCTGCTCGGGGCGCACCCCGGCCTCGTCGAAGCGGCGGCGGTAGAGGTCGACGCGGGCGTAGACCCGCTCGACCACCTGCTGGAGGCGGCGGAGCTGCAGGGCGCGCAGCGCCTCGCGCGGCATGGTCTCCATCTCGGGGTTCCAGATCATCGCCGATCACCACCCGCCCGGTCTCGCGGGGGGAATTGGCAGGCGCCCCCGCGATCCCCTCCTCGACGCGCAGGTCCTCGACGCGCAGGCGACCGCCCGCAGGCTACGCCGCGGGGCCGCCGGCGAGCACGTGCGTGGAGAGCCGCTCGTGGCGCGCCAGCGCCTCGCGGTAGACGGCGGTGGCCGGACCGGGCTTGATCGTGCGGACGACCGCGGGCGGCCGGGCGATGGGATCGCCCTCCCCCAGCGCCTCCAGCACCAGCAGCGCGGCGCCGCGGGCGCTGGCCTCCTGCACGTCCACCAGGTCCACCGCCTGCCCCAGCACGTCGGCCAGGATCTGGGTCCACACCGCCGAGCGCAGCAGCGCCTGGCCCGTGGCCACGATGCGGTGCAGCGGGGGCAGGTGCGGCTGCAGCAGGCGGTAGAGGATGCCGAAGCGGTAGGCCACCGCTTCCATCAGCGCGCGCAGGACCTGCACCGGCGTGGTCTCCAGGCCGAACCCCACCAGCAGCCCCCGCGCCTCCTCCGGGTAGTCGGGGCTGCGCTCGCCCGCCCAGAAGGGCAGGACGGTGAGGCCGTGCCCGTCCGGCGGGACCGCGGTCAGCGCCGCCTGCAGCCGGACGTCGTCGGGGTCGAGGGCCAGCACCTGCCGCGCCCAGGTGAAGAGGTTGCCGCCGTTGCTGAGCGCACCCCCCATCACCGGACGGCTGCCGTCGATGCGGTAGGTCCACAACCCCCAGGGCGGGGTGACCGGCTCCCCGCGCCAGGCTACCCGCATCGCCCCCGAGGTCCCCACCATCACGGCCACGCGCCCGCGCTCCAGGCACCCCACCCCCACGTTCCCGGTCCCGCCGTCGCCGAAGGGTCCGAACCACGGACAGCGGGCCAGCGCCGGCCACCGCGCGGCGTAGGGCTCGCGCAGGCCGCCGGCGGCCGCCGGCGTGTCGGCCAGCCCGGGGAGCGCGTCCGGGTGCACCCCGGCCAGCGCCAGCGCCTCCGGGTCCCACTGGCGGGTGCGCTGGTCCAGCAACCCGGTGCCCGACGCCATGCTCACGTGCGCGTGGGTGCGGCCGAACCAGCGCAGGAGGAGGTACTCGGGGAAGGCCAGCCACCGGCGCACGCGCGCGGCCTCCTGCGGCCGCGACTCCGTCAGCCAGCGGATCTTGGCCAGCGGGTACGAGGGGTGGAGGCGCGCGCCGGTGCGGGCGTGGAGGGCCCGCTCGTCCACCTGGGCGCGCAGCCGGCGCACCACCGCCGCGCTGCGGCCGTCCATCCAGGGGAGGACCGGGGTGACGGCGCGGCCGTCCGCGTCCACGCCCAGGAGGCTGTGCCAGAAGGTGGCCACCGCCACCGCGTCGACGGCGCGCCCGGTCGTGCGCAGGCGGGCCACGGCCTGGTCGAGGAGGTCGTCGACGGCGCGGGCCAGCTCCTCGGCGGGGGCCTCGAAGCCGCCGTCCACCGCCTCCCAGGCCAGCGGGGCGGCGGCCTGCACGTCGGGCTGCCGTACGCCGCGGCCGTCGTAGAGGAGGGCGCGCGCCGACGAGGTGCCGATGTCCAGCGCCAGGACAGCGGGATCGTCCGGGGTCGCGGCCACCGCCCTAGCGGGTGCGGACCACGACGAGCCGGTCGGCGCCCGACCACACGCCCCTGTCTCGCACCGTCCTCACCTCCGGAGAGCGATGATGTCCTGTCGCGCGGTCGCGGCGCCGGGCCGCGGAGCCGGCATGATCATGGCAATGGTGGGGACGGCCAGGTAGCGACGGGCGACGCGCTGGACGTCCGCAGGCGTGACCCGGCCGACCAGCTCGGGGAGGCGGGCGTCGAACGCCGCGCCCAGGCCAAGCAGCTCCAGCCACCCCAGGGCAAAGGCCTGCCCCGCCAGGTCCTCGCGCTCGATGGCCAGGGCCCCGATGACCCGGTGGCGCGCCCGCTCGACCTCGTCCGCCGGCGGCGGCGTCTCCTGCACCCGCCGCACCTCCTGCAGCAACCCCTCCACCACCCGGGGGAGGGTGCTCCCCTCCGCGCCCGCCGCCAGCAGGAACGGCCCGGGTCCGGCGCGCGAGGCGAAGGAGGCCCCGACGACGTAGGCCAGGCCCTGGCGGTCGCGGATCTCGGCGAAGAGCCGGGTGCCGAGCAGCGCGGCGAGGACGCGCAGGGGCGCCCAGTCGGCGTGCCCCAGGCGTGCCCCCAGGTAGCCCACGCTCACCCACCCCGCCGCCACGCCGCGGCTCTCCCGCACCTCCACCGGCGCGGTCGGGCGGGGGGCCAGGGCCGTCTCGACCGCGCGCAGCAGGCGCAGCCGCGCGGGCGGCGGATCGGCCGGGACCGCCGCGAAGGCCCGGCGCACGCGCGCCGCCACGGGTGCGGCCTCCACGTCGCCGGCCACCGTGAGCACCATGTTGGGTCCGGTGTACGTGGCCCGGTAGAAGGCCACCAGCGCCTCGCGGGTGAGGGCGGTGACCGTCTCGGGCGTGCCGAGCAGCGGGCGCCCGTAGGGGTGGTACGGGTAGAGGCGCGCCGAGAGGAGCTCGAAGGCGCGCGCCGCGGCGTCGTCGGCGGCGGCGCGGATGCGCGCCAGGGTGAGGCGCCGCTGCGCCTCCACCTCCTGCGGGTCGAAGCGCGGCTGCGTGACCAGCTCGGCCAGGATGTCGAGCGCCGCTGGCAGCCGCCGCGCCGGGACGATCACGGCGAGCTGGGTGTAGTCCGCGGTCGTCCCCGCGCGCAGCGTCCCGCCCAGCGACTCGAGCGCCAGGGCGATCTGCGCGCCCGTGCGGGCGGTGGTGCCGCGCAGCATCACCTCGCGGGTGAAGACCGCCACCCCGGATTGGGGCGCCTCCTCGGCGCGGGAGCCGGCCCCCACCAGCAGGGAGACGGCGGCGAGCCCGGAGCCGGCCAGCGGCCGGATGAGCAGGCGCACGCCGTTCGGCAGCACGTGGCGGGCGAGGGGGGTGGTGCCGGCGCCGGCCGCCGAGGGCGGAGCCGCCGGCGCGCGGGCCACCGCCGGCGGCAGGGGCGGGACCGCCAGGACGACGGCGAGGAGGGCGAGGAGGACGCAGAGGGTGCAGGAGCGGCGGGCGCTCACGGCGCGGAGGGGCGCGGCCGCACCAGCACGGCGGCGTAGCGGGCCGGGTCGAGGAAGCGGCGGGCCACGCGCTGGACGTCGGCGGCGGTGACGGCGCGCACCCGCTCCACGTAGCCGAGCCCCACCTCCAGGTCGGCCACGGTGGCGTAGAAGCCCAGGGTCGTGGCCAGCCCGCGGCTGGTGTGGCGGCTCTGCAGCGTCTCCCCTTCGAGCAGCGCGCGCGCCCGCGCCACCTCCTCCTCGCTCACGCCGCCGTCGCGCACCGCCGCCACCTCCTCGAGCAGCGCCCGCTCCGCCTCGGCCGCGAGCTCGGGCTCCGTGACGACGTAGAGGCTGACGAGGGTCGGGTCCTGCGCCGTGGGGAAGAAGGCGCTCACGCTCTGGGCCACCCGGCGCCGGTCGCGCAGCGCCTGCAGGAGGCGCGCGCCGCGCCCCTGGCCCAGCGCGTAGACCAGGACGTCGGTGGCGGCCAGGTCGGGGTCGCGCGCCGCCGGGGCGAGCCAGCCCAGGTGGAGGTAGGCGGCGCGCACGTCCTGCTCGACCACGGCGCGCCGCACCCCCGTCCACGGAGGCTCGGCCGGGGCCGGGAGGCGCTCGGGGCGGGGGCCGCGCCAGGAGGCGTAGGCCCGCCGCAGCACCCGCACCGCGTCGGCGGTGGCCACGTCCCCGGCGACGACGATGGTCACGTTGGATGGGACGTAGTAGCGGCGGTAGAAGGCCAGGAGCGCCTCGCGGGTCATCCGGCGGATGACCTCGCGGCTCCCGCCGATGGGACGGCGGTAGGGGTGGACGGTGAAGGCCGTGGTGTAGAGCCGGTCGAAGGTGCGGACGAACGGGGAGTCCTCGCGGCGGTTCAGCTCCTCGATGATGACCTGCCGCTCCCGCTCCACCTCGGCCGCATCGAAGCTGGAGTGGCGCAGCGCGTCGGCCTGCAGGTCGACCAGGCGCTCGAAGAAGCGGCCGGCGGCCACCAGCCAGTACTGGGTGTAGTCGAAGAAGGTGGCGGCGTTGATCTGACCGCCCAGCGCCGCCACCTCGCGGTCGATCTCCCCCACCCGGCGCCGCGCGGTGCCCTTGAAGAGCATGTGCTCGACGAAGTGGGCCGCCCCGTTCGTCTCGTCGTCCTCGTCGCGGGAGCCCACCCGCACCCAGGCCTGCACGGCCACGAGCGGGCTGGTGCGCTGCTCCTGCACGATGAGCGTGAGCCCGTTGGGGAGGACCTCGCGGTGAGGGGCGCCCGGCCTGCTCTGGCGCTGCGCCGGGGCCGCGGGCAGCCGGACGGCCGGCAGGAGCAGGAGGAGGGCGGCGGCGAGCGCGGCCAGCAGGACGCCCGGCGCGACGCGACGGGGACAGGGGCCGACGAGCCCTTCGCGCCCTGGCCGGCGTCGGGACTGCCTCATCTCCTCCCCCTGCTCTTCAGGCCCCTCCCGCCTGGAGACGGCTGCGCACGGCCCCCAGCGGTCCCACCTCCACCGGCACGCCGTCGCGGTAGGCGATCACCTGCTGGGCGAAGGGGGAGAGGCGCGCTCCGGGGGTGAGGACACCGACCAGGTTCAGGGGGTCGGCACTGGCCACCAGCACCACCTCGCCCGACGGGGCGGTGCGCCGCACGCTGCGCAGCGCCTCCACCGCCTCGGGCAGGGCGAACTGCTCCCCCAGGACGCTGGCGAGGAAGCGCCCCCCGCGCACCTCCCCGCGCGCCTCCAGCCGGCGGTAGACCGGGGCCAGCACGCGCCACGGCGGCGCCGGCCCCTCGCGCGCCAGCAGGTCCCGGCAGACCACCCCGTAGCGGCGCAGCAGCAAGCGCGCCCACGCCTCGGCGCGCTCGCCGTCGGTGGGGATGTCCTCCCCTTCGCGCCACAGACTCCACCGCCCCACCGGCATGAGGCGCGGGATCACCCGACCGCCGCGCAGGGCGCGCAGGCGGCGGTGGCGCCGCTTCACCTCGGGCTGCAGCAGCACCCGCAGCCCGCTGATCCCGTCGCCCGTCACCACCCCGCGGGCCACCAGCTCCCACAGCGCGTCCTCGCCGGCCGCGGGGACGAGCCCCGTGCCGCGCGCGATGTCGGTCAGGAAGGAGGCCCCGCGCCGCTCCAGGTAGGCGGCCACCGCCTGGGCCTCCCGCGACAGCCCGGGGACGTCGCGCCACGTCCCCTGCCGCGGCGGGGCGATCCAGGGGAGGTCCTCGCGCAGCACGAAGGCCAGGGGCGCCTGCCGGCCGGGGGCGGCGCCGCGGCGGGTGCGCGCCGGAGCGGCCCCGTTCGTCGCCTCACCGGGCTCGGGGGTCTCCACCGGCTGGTGGGTGAGGCGGCCCCAGGCCACGACGCCGCTCAGGCACAGGTGCTCCAGGTCGGCGGGGTCGTAGCGGGCCACGCGCCCGGGCAGCACCCACTGCTCCCACGCCGGGGCGGGCAGCTCCAGCCCCTGCAGCTGGCGCAGCACGGCGAGCAGCCCGTCGCGCCCGTGCAGTTGCGTCCCCGGGGCCAGGTGCTGCCAGCGCAGCAGGAAGCGGATGAACTGCGCCGTGGTGACCGGCTCGATCTCCTGGCGCAGGCGCCCCAGGGTCAGGCGGTGGATGCGCGCCAGCAGCCGCCGGTCGCACCATTGCTCCGCCGGCGTCGGCGTGCCGACGCCGGCGTTGTCGATCGCGGCGGACTCTTCCGAGACGAACTGCCCGCGCAACGCCACCCCGCGCCCTTCCAGGATGGCGAGCCCGCGGTCGACCGTCGACGCCGGCACCCCGAGCCGACGGGCCAGCGCCGGCGCGGTGACCGGACCCAGCACCTCCAGCCACCCCTGCACCACCGCCGCCAGCGCCTCCTCCTCGGTGCGCGAGGGCACCCCGGGCGGGACGCGCAGGGCCGGGTCCAGGCGGGCCTCCGGGACCAGGAGCGCCAGCCACCCCAGCCGCTCTGCGGCCACGAGCGCGCGGTAGGTCCCCTCGGGTCCGGACCAGGCGGCCAGCGTCGCCCGCCCCTGGCGGCGCAGCTCGTCGGCCCACCCCTCCCAGGCGCCCAGGTCGCCGACCGGCAGCCATCCCAGGGAGAGGAGCAGGTCGTGCAGCTCCTCGGCGTCGCGCACGTCGGGCCAGGCCTGCGCCCGCACCGTGGCGATGGCCTCCGGGTCGAGCCGCCCCCACCCCGCGGCCAGGTCCGGGTCGGTGCGGCGCAGCGCCACCGCGCGGGCGCGCCGCTCCTCCAGCGGCGCGTCGTCGAGGAAGGCGTAGGGGTTGGCGTTAAGGAGCTCGTGCGACAGCACCGACGGCGCGGGCGTCTCCACCGCCGCCACGCGGACCTCGCCGCGCTCGATGGCCTCCAGCACCGCGCGCAGCCCGTCCAGGTCCATGGCCTCGTGCAGGCAGTTGCGCACCGTCTCGGTGACCAGCGGGTGGTCGGGCGGGGTGATGGGCCCGCCGGGGTGGTTGTCCTGGCAGGCCACCTGCTCGGGGAAGACCGCGGCCAGCAGGTCGTCGGCGCGCATGCGCTGCAGCGGCATGGGCACGCGCCGGCCGCGCTCGTGGCGCAGCACCGCCAGCGCCCGCGCGGCGTTCCAGCGCCAGCGGTGGGTGAACATCGGCGACTGCAGCGCGGCCTGGGTGAGGTCGTCCTGCAGCGTGGCCAGCCGCACCATGCGGAAGACGCTCTCCAGCGGGAAGGCGTGCTGCTCGCCCAGGGAGAGCACGATGCCGTCGTCGGTGGCCGCCGCCTGCAGCTCGAAGTCGAAGGTCAGACAGAAGCGCTTGCGCAGCGCCATCCCCCAGGCCCGGGTGATGCGCCCGCCGAAGGGGGCGTGCAGCACCAGCTGCATCCCGCCGGCCTCGTCGAAGCAGCGCTCGGCCACCACCACCCGCTGCGTGGGGACGACCCCCAGCGCCTGCCGGCCGGCCTCCAGGTAGGCGACGATCTGCCGGGCCGCCTCCGGCGGCACGCCCGTCTCCGCCACCAGCCAGGCCTCGGCCGCCTCCCGGTCCGGCAGCCGCGCCGCCACCGCCTCGCGCACCTCGGAGACCGCCCGGGAGAGCTCCGCCGAGCGCGCCGGCGCCTCCCCCAGCCAGAAGGGGATGGTGGGCGTGGCCCCCTGGGCGTCCTCCACGCGCAGCCGGCCCGACTCGACGCGCCGGATGCGCCAGGGCCGGTTGCCCAGGAGGAAGACGTCCCCGGCCAGGCTCTCCACGGCGAAGTCCTCGTTCACCCGGCCCACCAGCGCGCCGGTGGGCTCCTCGATCACGTCGTAGTCGGCCACGTCGGGGATGGCCCCGCCGGAGGTGATGGCCGCCAGGCGCGCCCCCCGCCGCGGCCGCAGCACGCCGTGGACGCGGTCGCGGTGCAGGTAGGCGCTGCGCCGGCCCCGCCCGGTGGCGATGCCCTCGCTCAGCATCTCCACGACGTCGTCGAAGTCCTTGCGCGACAGGTCGCGGTAGGGGAAGGCGCGCCGCACCAGGTCCCACAGCGCCTCCTCGGCGATCTCCCCGGTGGCCACGGTGGCGACGATCTGCTGCGCCAGGACGTCCAGCGGGGCGGCGGGGATGACGACGCGGTCCAGCTCGCCCTGGCGCACGGCGCGCAGCGCCGCGGCGCACTGCACCAGCTCGTCCCGGGTGAGCGGGTAGAGGATGCCGCGGGGCACGGCCCCGAGCCAGTGGCCGGAGCGCCCCACCCGCTGCAGGAGCGAGGCGAGCTGCCGCGGCGCCCCCACGTGGCAGACCAGCTCGACGTGCCCGATGTCGATGCCGAGCTCCAGCGACGCCGTGGCCACCACCGCCGCCAGCTCGCCGCGCTTCAGGCGCTGCTCCGCCGCGAGCCGCGCCGCCCGGGAGAGACTGCCGTGGTGGGCGGCCACCCGCTCCTCGCCCAGGCGCTGCGCCAGCTGGTGGGCCACCCGCTCGACCAGGCGCCGCGTGTGCACGAAGACCAGCGTGCTGCGGTGCCGGCGCACCTGCGCGGCGATGCGGTCGTAGACCTCGGCCCACAGCTCGTGCGTGGCGATAGGGCCCAGCTCCTGGTCCGGCACCTCCACCGTCAGGTGGAGCGGGCGGCGGTGGCCGATGTCGACGATGGCGCAGTCGGGGCGCCCGTCCGGGTGGCACGCCGCCCCCACCAGCAGGGCGGCGACGGCCTCGATGGGGCGCTGGGTGGCGCTGAGCCCGATGCGCTGCAGCCGCCGCCCGGCCAGCCGGTCGAGCCGCTCCAGGGAGAGGGCCAGGTGGCTGCCGCGCTTGTCCCCGGCCACGGCGTGGATCTCGTCCACGACCACCGTCTCCGCCTGGGCCAGGAACGCGCGGCTGCCGGCGGCGGTGAGGAGGATGAAGAGCGACTCGGGCGTGGTGATGAGGATGTGCGGCGGGCGGCGGCGCATGCGCGCCCGGTCCCCCGGCGGGGTGTCGCCGGAGCGCACGGCCACGCGGATCTCGGGCAGGACCCGTCCGGCGGCCTCCGCCCGCGCGCGGATCTCCTGGAGGGGGACCTGCAGGTTGCGCTCGATGTCGTTGCCCAGCGCCCGCAGCGGTGAGACGTAGACGAGCGACGTGCGGTCCCGGAGCGTCCCCTGGAGCGCCCGGGTGACCAGGCGGTCCACCGCCCACAAGAAGGCGGCCAGCGTCTTCCCCGAGCCGGTGGGCGCGGCGATCAGCGTGTGGCGCCCGGCGGCGATCGCGCGCCAGCCCGCCGCCTGCGGCGGCGTGGGGGCGCCGAACCGGTCGGCGAACCAGCCGGCGACGAGCGGGTGGAAGGGCACGGGGAGCGTCATCGCCCCATTATAGCCCCGCGGCGGTGTCCGGCCGGTGCGCGCCCCGTCCGCGCCGCCGGTTCAGCGGGCCGCCCAGTCCCGTTCGGGGACGTCCCAGCGCGTGCGCCCGGGCAGCTTGATGGAAATGTGCACCATGGGGCCGTCGGCGGTGGCCCCGTGCCAGTGCCAGACGCCGCGCGGGACCACCACCAGGTGCCCGGCCGGCACGACCTGCCGGCCGGCCTCGTCGGCGACCACGCACGAACCGGAGAGCACGTGGAGCACCTGCGCGCTGTCGTGCACGTGCGGACGCGTGCGCGCGCCGGGTGCAAAGAAGACGGCCACGAGCTCGGACTCCTCGCCGTCGCGGTCGGGGACGAAGAGGGGTTGCATGTGCACGGCACCGTCGAAGTACTCCGGGTGTGTCACCGGAGCGGCTGCGGCCAGGTCGACGCGCGTGATCTCCACGGCGGTCTCCTCCTCACGTCGGTTTCGTGAACGCACCAGTGACGCGCACCACCATCGTCATGCGTGACATGTCTCATCACGTGTGTCGTTCGTGACATGCATTTTTGGAAAAAAACTCCCTGGCGCATCTTGCAAGTTTCGTGCGTCACGGTCAAGATAATGCTGTCATGGTGGTCCCCATGTCATAGCACAAGGGAGGGTGGACATTGCGCATCGCGATCACGGTATTCGGCGGTCGGGGACAGCGTCGTGCGGAGGTCATGGCGGAGTCGCCGCAGGATGCGGCGGAGATCCTCAACGCGCTGGCCGGCGAAGGCCGTGTCACGCGCCGGCGAGGACGGCGACCGGGACGCCCCCGCAGGCGCCGCGCCGTCGTCCGGGCTCGCGGCCGGCGGGGCCGCCGCCCGCGCGTGCCGGCCGCCGAGGCGGCAGCCGGGGCCTGAGGTCGCCGACCGGACCCGCTGACTGGCCGCCGGGATCACCGGGCCGGAGCGCGCTCCGGCCCGGTGATGTTTCTGCACCGTAGCCGCCACGGGCGTGCGGCCTACGCCTCAGGCCTCCAGGTATCCCGGGAAGGACTCCGGCCCTCCGATGGCGAACATCAGTTCGATCCCGCCACTCCTGGAGGCCGCCCATGACGCTGGAGCAGTTCCTCGATCGCCTCCGCCACGACGCCCGGCTCGCCTCCCACATCACCGCCTGGCACGAGCTCCCCGCCCGCCCGGCCCGGTACGCCCCCTTCCCCGAGGACCTCCACCCCCGCCTGGTGGCGGCGCTGCGCCGCCGCGGCATCACCGCGCTCTACACCCATCAGGCCGCCGCCTACCGCGCCGCCGCCGAGGGGCGCCACCTGGTGGTGGTCACGCCCACCGCCAGCGGCAAGACGCTGTGCTACACGCTGCCCGTCCTCGACCGCATCCTCAAGGCCCCCGAGACCCGGGCGCTCTACCTCTTCCCGACCAAGGCGCTGGGCGCCGACCAGGTGGACGAGCTGCAGGCGCTCATCGCCGCCACCGGCGCCGCCATCACAACCTTCACTTACGACGGCGACACGCCCGCCCCGGCCCGGCGCGCCATCCGCGCCGCCGGACACGTCGTGGTGACGAACCCGGACATGCTGCACACCGCCATCCTCCCCCACCACACGAAGTGGCTGCGGCTCTTCGAGTCGCTGCGCTACGTGGTCGTCGACGAGGTGCACCACTACCGCGGGGTCTTCGGCAGCCACGTGGCCAACGTGCTGCGCCGCCTGTGGCGCGTCTGCCGCTTCTACGGGTCGGCCCCGCAGGTCATCGCCACCAGCGCCACCATCGGCAACCCGCAGGAGCACGCCGAGCGGCTGGTGGGGGCGCCCGTCACGCTGATCGACGACAACGGCGCTCCCGCCGGCCCGCGCGTCGTCGTCCTGCTCAACCCGCCGGTGGTCAACCGCGCCCTGGGCATCCGGCGCGACACGCTGCTGGAGGTGCGGGACCTGGCCGGGGAGCTCGTGGCCGGGGGCGTCCCCACCATCGTCTTCGCGCGCAGCCGCCTGGCCGCCGAGCTCCTCACCACCTACCTGCGCGACCTGGCCGCCCGCAGCGGCGAGGACGCGGAGCGCGTGCGCGGCTACCGCGCCGGCTACCTCCCCTCCGAGCGGCGGGCCATCGAGCGCGGCCTGCGCGAAGGGACGGTGCGGGCGGTGGCCAGCACCAACGCCCTGGAGCTGGGGATCGACATCGGGCAGCTGGCCGCCGCCGTGCTGGCCGGCTACCCCGGCACCATCGCCTCCACCTGGCAGCAGATCGGCCGCGCCGGGCGCACCGGGGAGCTGGCCGCCGCCTTCCTCGTGGCCACCAGCGACCCGCTCGACCAGTACCTCGTCACCCACCCGGCGTACCTCTTCGGCCGCTCGCCCGAGGCGGCCTGGATCCACCCCGACAACCCGCTGGTGCTGGCCAGCCACCTGCGCTGCGCTCTCTTCGAACTGCCGCTGGCCCACGACGAGCCCTTCGGGCCGGAGCCGCCGCTGCGGCTGCTGCAGCACCTGGCCGCGCAGGGGATCGTGCACGACGACGGCACCCGCTGGCACTACGTCGCCGAGACCTTCCCCGCCGAGGAGGTGAGCCTGCGCAGCGCCTCCACCGAGAACGTCGTCGTCATCGACACCACCGACCCGCAGCCGCGCGTCATCGGCGAGGTGGACCTGGCCTCGGCCCCGGGGCTGGTGCACGAGGGGGCGATCTACCTCCACCTGGGGCGCCAGCACCACGTCGACCGCCTCGACTGGGAGGCGCGCAAGGCCTACGTGCGGCGCGTGGACGTGGACTACTACACGCAGGCGGAGATCGCCGTCCGCCTGGCCGTGCTCACCGAGGCGGCGACCACGGGGCGGGCGCCGGGGCCGGCGCCCCACGCGGCGGGCAGCGCCGGAGCGCTCCAGGCCGCCCACGGGGAGGTGGCCCTGACCTTCCGGCCCACCGTCTACAAGAAGCTCAAGCTCTTCACCCACGAGAACGTCGGATGGGGGAAGATCGCGCTCCCCGAGACCACCCTCCACACGACCGCCGCCTGGGTGTGGCTGCCCCCCGCAGCGCTGCGGGGGCGCAGCGCCGACCGCCTGCAGGGGGCGCTGGCCGCTCTGGGCCACGCGCTGCTCGCCGTGGCGCCGCTGGCGCTCATGTGCGACCCGCACGACCTGGGCCGGGTGGTGGAGGTGCGCTCGCCGCACACCGGCGCGCCCACCGTCTACCTGTACGAGCGGGCCCCGGGCGGGGTGGGGCTGGCCGAGCGGCTCTTCCGCTTCCTCGACCGGCTCGCCGCGGCGGCCGCCGACCTGGTGGCGCAGTGTCCGTGCACGGCGGGGTGCCCTTCCTGCGTCGGCCCCCCGCTCGAGGTCGGAGAGCACGGGAAGGCAGACGCGCGTCTCCTGCTGCAGGAGGCGACCCGCCCGCTCCCCGTGGGGACGTCGCCCCGAGCGTGACGGGCGTGGACCTGGCGGATCCGATCCCCGCCCGGACGGCGGACCGCGCTCCGCGCCCTCCCGCGCAGGGCGAGACCGTGGAGGTCGTCGCCCCCGGGTACGAGGTGCGCACGCGCCACCTCCCTGCGGCCCAGTGTCACGGCGACTGGCCCCTGGACGCCGCCGTGCGGGTCGCCCGCACCCTGGGACCGCCCGGAGAGCGCCTCCTCTGGCTGGACACCGAGACCACCGGGCTGGCCGGGGGCACCGGGACCTACGTCTTCCTCGTCGGCCTGGCCCGCCTGGACGGCGAGGTCGTCACCGTCCGCCAGCACTTCCTCGCCGGCCTGCGCGACGAGCGGGCCATGCTCGAGGGCCTGGCCGCGGAGTTGCGCGACGCCGACGGGCTCGTCACCTTCAACGGCACCCGCTTCGACCTGCCGCTGCTGGCCACGCGGTACCTCCTGGCCCGCGTGGGGCGCGGACCGACACCGTCGGCCCACCTCGACCTGATGGCGGTGGCCCGGCGCCTGTGGTACCGGCCGCTGGGCGGGTTCAGCCTGGCGACCGTGGAGCGCGCCGTGCTGGGGGTGCGTCGGCAGGGGGACCTCCCGGGGTGGGCCATCCCCGCCCGGTACGTCGAGTACCTCCGCACCGGCCACCGGGCCGGCCTCGAGCCCGTCTTCACGCACAACCTGCAGGACCTCCTCTCCCTGATGGCGCTCCACGGCCTGGCCGGCGCGCTCGTGACGGACGGCACGGGGACCATCCGCTTCGGTGGCGCGGGGATCGTCCGCGCGGGTGGCGCGGGGACCGTCCGCGCCGCGACCGGAGGGTCGGCAGCGGTGGCCGTGCCCGTGGACTTCTGGGGACTGGGCCGCCTGCGGGAAGGGCGGGGCGACGCCGCCGGTGCGGTGGCCTGCTATCGGGAGGCGCTGCGGGTCGAGCAGGATCCGGCGCTGCGTCGGCGCACGGCGTGCGCGCTGGCGAGGCTCTACCGCCGTGCCGGGGCGCTGGAGGCGCTGCACGCCCTGTGGCAGCGCGAAGCCACCCTGGGCATCCTGCCGCGGTGGCTGTGCCTGGAACGCCTGGCCGTCTTCTGGGAGTGGTCCGGGCGGGACCTGCGGCGGGCGCTGCGCTGCGCCGAGGGGGCCATCGCCGCAGCCGGGGAGGCGGACGCGCACGGCGACGCACCGCTCCTGGAGCGCCTCCACCGGCGACGGGAGCGGTTGGCCCGCAAGGTCAGCGGCATCGGCCGGCAGCCTCCCCTAGAATGGAGGGCACAGGAGGCCCCCCGCGCATGCGCTTCCTCTGGCCCGGTGTCTTCTGGGGCGCGCTCGGCCTGCCGCTCCTCCTGACCGCGTACGTGCGGGCGCTGCGCCGCCCCCGCCACCCCGTGCGCTTCGCCCCCGCGGCCACCGCCGCGCTGGCGGCGCGGGCGGCCGGGTGGCGGCGCCACCTGCCGCCGGCGCTCTTCGGCGCGGCGCTGGTCATGGCCCTCGTCGCGGCGGCGCGCCCGGTGGCGCCCTGGCCGGTCCCGTCGGGCCGTCCGGTGGTGCTAGTCATCGACGTCAGCCGCAGCATGGAGGAGACCGACATCCCGCCCACCCGGCTCGAGGCGGCCACGGCGGCGGCGGCGGAGTTCGTGCGCCGCCTCCCCTCCTCCACCCCCGTGGCCCTCGTCACCTTCGGGAACTACGCCACGCTGGTCGTGCCGCCGACCCGGGACCGGCCGCGGCTGCTCGCCGCCCTGGCCGCGCTGACCACCCAGCTGCGCACGCAACTGGGCAGCGGGCTGCTCGAAGGGGTGCGGGCGGTGGCCGGCGCCCCGCGGGATGCCGACCCGCGGGCGGTGGTCGTCCTCCTCTCCGACGGACGCGCCAGCGACGGCGTCCCGCCGCTGGAGGCGGCGCAGCAGGCCCGGGCGGCGCGGGTGCGCGTCTACACCATCGGCATGGGGACGGGCGGCGACCCCTCGCGCTTCCGCAGCGGCCACTGGGGCGTGCTGGACGAGGAGACGCTGCGCGCGGTGGCGGAGCTGACCGGCGGGCGGTACTGGCACGCCACCAGCGCGCGCGACCTGCGGGCCATCTACCGGTCGCTCGCGGGGACCCTGGGCTGGACCCGGCAGGAGCAGGAGGTCAGCGCGGTGGCCGCGCTGGCCGCGGCCGCCGTCCTGGTGCTGGCGCTGCTGGCGCGCGGCCGGCTCGCGCCCGCGACCTGAGCCGGCGCAGCAGCACCTCCCGCAGGACCGCGGCGCTGCTGCGGGCCTCGTCGCGCGCGGCGAAGAGGAGGGTGACCGGCCCGGCGCGCGCCGCCTCCTCCAGGCGGCGCAAGGCGGCGGCGCGCTCGGGAGCGCGCAGTTCAGCCAGGTAGCGGCGGCGGAACTCGGGCCAGCGTGCGGGATCGTGGCCGTACCACTGGCGCAGGGCGGGACTGGGGGCGATGTCGCGCAGCCAGTCGGTGAGCGGCAGCGCGTCGCGGCGCACGCCCCGGGGCCACAGGCGCTCCACGAGGAAGCGCGCGCCGTCCTCCGGTGCGGCCGGCTCGTAGACGCGCTTGAGGCGGACCGGTCCGATCGCCATCGCCACCTCCCCGGACGCGCTCCGGCCTGCGGCCGTCGCCACCCTCCTGCGACCCGCTCCGGGCTGCTAAAGTAGAGCGTATCCCGCCCGTGGAGGGACCGCCAGCGTGGCCGAGCTGTGGGTGATCTCGCTGACGTGGTGGATGGTGAGCCTCTCCGGGGTCCTCATGCCGGGACCGGTGTCCGCCATGGCCATCACCGAGGGGGCGCGGCGCGGGCCGGCGGCGGGGCCGCTCCTCACCGCCGGCCACGCCCTCGCCGAGGCGGCGATGCTGGGCGCGCTGGCCGCCGGGGTGAGCACCGTCCTGCGGCAGCCCGGCGTCGTCGGGGTGGTGGGCCTGCTCGGCGGTGCGGTGCTCGCCTGGATGGGCTGGGGCATCCTGCGGGCGGCGCAGCGCGGCGAGGTGGTCCCCGCGCACCCCGGGGCGGCCGCCGGAGCGGAGACGGCGTCGGGCTCCGGCCGCGCCGGCCCCGGCCGCGCCCGCCTCGTCCGTGCCGGCCTGGTGGTCACCGCCGGGAACCCCTACTGGCTGCTGTGGTGGGCGACGGTGGGGACGAGCTACTTCCTGCTCTTCACCCGCTTCGGCCCGCTGGCGATCTTCCTCTTCTTCTTCATCGGGCACCTGGCCCTCGACCTGGGGTGGAACACCCTGCTGGCCACCCTGGTCGGCGCCGGCCGCGGGCGCATCCCGCCGGCGGCCTACCGGGTGGTGGTGGGCGTGGCCGGACTCTTCGTCCTGGCCATGAGCGTCTACTTCCTCATCTCCGGGCTGCGCTTCCTGACGGCCTGAGGCGGCCGCGCGCCGGGGCGCCGCCTCCTCCTGCGCCCGCCCTGGGGGGCAGGGCGGCCGAAGGCTCCTCCGCGTATACTGAAGCCGTGGGCGGGATGGTGCGCACGGCGCACGAGGTGGAACCCCGGCCGGTGGAACGGGCGCGGGGGGCGCAGATGCGCGTCCTCATCGGGCCGGAGGACGGGGCGCCGCACTTCGTCACGCGCGTCTTCACCCTGGCGCCGGGCGGGCGCATCCCGGCCCACCGCCACCCCACCATCGAGCACGAGCAGTACGTCCTCTCGGGCCGCATGCGCGTCGGCATCGACGACGAGGTGCGCGAGGTCGGGCCGGGCCAGGCCATCTTCATCCCCGCCGGGGCGGCGCACTGGTACGAGAACCCCACCGACGAGCCGGTGGAGTTCCTCTGCGTCGTCCCGCGCACGGCCACCTACCCCACGGAGTGGCTGGAGGACGGCCCCGGGGTCAGCCGATAGCTCCCAGCGCCGCCTCCACGGTGGCGTAGAGGGGCACGACCTGGTCGAGGTGGGCCAGGGTGAGCGTCCGCCGGATGACCGAACCGGACGGGCAGACCACCCCGAGGGCCTGCTGGCTGCGGCGCAGGCGCCCGGCCAGCTCGAGCAGGAGGTGCACCCCGCGGCTGTCCAGATAGGTCGTGGGGGTGAGGTCCACCACCACGCCGGGGGCCCCGTTCGGCACGGCCGCCAGGATCTGCGCCCGCACCTCGGCGGCGTTGGTAATGTCGACCTCGCCTTCGACCGTCGCCACCGGCACGCCGCCCGGCGTGCTGACGACCACGCGGGCGAGCGGCCTCATCCGGCCGGGCCGCGCCGGACCCGCCGCTGCATCCGCACCGTCGTCCCCACCCCGCTCCGGTGCACCTCGACGGTGTCCATGAAGGCGCGGATCAGGACGAGCCCGCGCCCCCGGTGGGCGCCGCGCGGGTCGCGCCACCGTCCCCAGTCCTGCACCGTGACGGTGACGGTGCCGTCCTCCAGGGCGGTCTCCACGGCGAAGGTCCCGTCCGCCGCACCGTAGGCGTGCTCGATGGCGTTGGAGCTGGCCTCGCCGGCGGCGACGAGGATCTCGTAGGCCTCCGCGGGCGCGACGCCTGCGGCGGCGAGCCAGCGCTTCAGCGTGTGGCGCAGGGTGGGCAGCGACGCCGGCACCGCCGGGAAGCGCAGGCGCAGGCGCTCCAGCGGCAGCGGGGTGGGGCGTGCCGCCAGCACGGCCACGTCGTCCACCGGCGCCTCACGCCCCAGCAGGGCGGCGACGAGGCGGTCGATCACCTCCGCAGGCTCCTCCACCCCCGCCGTCTCCGCGGCCGCCCGGCGCAGGGCGGCAAGGCCGTCGTCGAGGCTGCGCCCGCGTGCCTCGACCAGGCCGTCCGTGAAGAGCAGGAGCAGGGCGCCCGGCGCCAGGGTCGCCTCGCCCTCCGGGTAGCGGGCATGGGAGAGGATCCCCAGCGGCAGCGCCCCTCCCTCCAGCGCGGTGACCCGGCCCTCGGGGGCGACGACGAGCGGGGGGACGTGCCCCGCGTTCACGAACCGCACCCGCCCCGAGGCGAGGTCCAGCGTCACGTAGAGGCAGGTGGCCATCTCGTCGGCGTGGAGGAGCGCGTTGAGGCGCTCGACGATCAGGGCGGGCGGGTGCCCTTCCAGGGCGTAGGCGCGCACGGCGTTCCGCAGCTGGCCCATCGTTGCCGCGGCGCGGACCCCGCGGCCGGCCACGTCGCCCATGACCAGCGCGACCTCCCCGGTGGGCAGCGCCAGCACGTCGTACCAGTCCCCGCCGATCTCGGCCTCGGGTCCGGCGGGGAGGTAGCGCGCGGCCACCCGCAACCCCGGGATCTCGGGGAGCCGGTCGGGGAGGAGGCTGCGCTGCAGTGTCTCGGCGATGTGCCGCTCCCGCGCGTAGAGCCGGGCGTTCTCGATGGCCAGGGCGACCCGCCGGCCCAGCTCCTCGGCCAGCGCCAGGTCGTCGGCGTCGAAGCGCCGGCGCGGGTCGCAGGCGGCGAAGAGGATCGTCCCCAGCACGGCGTCGCGCGCCAGCAGCGGCACCGTCATCTGCGCGGCCACCCCCAGCTCCCGCAGCACCTGGAGGTGGACGGCATCCTGGGCGACGCGCGCCAGCCAGGCCTCCTCCACGGGCTGCACGACCTCGGGCTGGCGCGTGCGCAGCACCCGGCCCGCCCCCGCCTCCCGCGCGGGGTCGGGCGCGTAGCGCCGCAGCACCTCCATCAGGCGCGCCCGTGCCGGGTCGGCGTGCACGGCCACCACCCGACGCACCACCCCGTCGTCGCCGCGCAGGTCGACCAGGCAGAGGTCCGCCAGCGCCGGCACGGCCAGACGCGCCACCTCGTGCAGCGTGCGCTCGTAGTCGAGCGACTCGCTGAGGACCCGGCTCGCCTCCGCCAGGTAGCGCTGGGTCCGCTCCATGCGCCGCCGGGCCTCCTCCGCCCGGTGCCGCCGGATGGCGAAGGCGACGTGGCCGGCCACGGCCTGGGCGGTCTGCACCTCGGCGTTCCGGAAAGCGTGCGGGGTGTCGTAGTAGACCATGAACGTGCCGATGAGCCGTCCCTCCGCCACCAGGGGGAAGAAGGCCATCGCCCGGATCCCTTCGCCGAGCACCGTCTCCCGCAGCGGCGGCTCCAGGCCGACCGCGACGTCGGGGATGAGCACCGGCTGCGGGTCGGCCGTCGTGGCGGCCCAGGGGGAGTGCCCCTCCACCGCGGCGCAGTAGGCCGGCGAGAGCCCCGCCGACCGGACGCACCGCATCACGCCGTCGCGGTCCTGCAGGAGGATGGCGGCGCGGTCGGCGCCCACACCCTGCAGGAGCGCCTCCAGCGCCCGGTCGTAGATCTCCTCGACCCGCTCCGCCCGCGTGACCGCCTCCGTCATCCGGTAGAGGTGGTCGCGCAGGTGCAGCGCGTCGCGCAGCGCGTCCTCGCGCTGGGCCACCGCCGCGCTCATCGCGCGAATGGCGTCGGCCAGCGCGGCCGCTTCAGGCGGATCGCCGACCGGCGCGACCGTCGGGCGCTCGCCCCGGGCCATCGCTGTGGCGGCGCGCACCAGCACGCGCAGGGGGCGGACCATGCGGGAGACGAGGACGGCGGCCAGCAGGCCCGCCAGCAGGGTCACACCCCAGATGGCCCCGGCCCGCCCCAGGAACTGGCGCCGCAAGGCGGCCTCCAGCGGCCCCACCGGGCGGGTGAAGGCCACCGCCCAGCCGGTGGTCGTCACCGGCACGATGGCCCCGAAGCGGGCCTCACCGGTCATCCGGCTTGGCCGCTCCGGCTGCCGGGCCAGCGCCATCGCCTGCCGGCGCTCCCAGACCGCCAGCTGGTAGGTGCCGACGGTGAAGAGGAGAATCAGGACCAGCAGGAGCGCGAGGCCCACGATGAGGCGCGCGGCCAGCCCCCAGGAAGCCGGGGACCAGGGCTTCCCTGACGGGGCCGGGGCAGGCGGGAGGATGGTCACGGTCGGGTGATGCCCGCGCCGTCGACACGGTCCGGCGGAGGGCGAGCGTCCGTCGGCGCTCTGGAACCGTTCGCGGAGCGGCGGAGGCCCTCCTCCACGCGTGTGCCGGCCTCAGGACGCGCTTGCAGGGCCCCGACGGCCGCGCGCGGGGCAGGGCTGCTCGTGGTCGTCCTCCTGGCCGGGTGTGTGCAGGCAGTCCCACCGCCCGGCGGCCCGGCCGCCTGTCCCGCTCCGGATGCCACGCCGCCGACGCTGAGCCTCCAGCCGGTCACCACGGGCCTCGACCAGCCCGTCCACCTCACCCACGCCGGAGACGGCTCCGGCCGCCTCTTCGTCGTCGAGCAGCCGGGCCGCATCCGCATCGTCCGCGGCGGGACGCTGCTCCCCGCCCCCTTCCTCGACATCGGCCCCCGGGTGCTCGCCGGCGGGGAGCAGGGCCTGCTGAGCGTGGCCTTCCACCCGCGCTATGCCACCACCGGGCGCTTCTTCGTGAACTACACGCGCCGGCCGGACGGCGCCTCCGTGATCGCCGAGTACCGGGTCTCCGCCGGCCACCCCGACGTCGCCGACCCGGCCAGCGCCCGCGAGCTGCTGGTCGTCCCGCAGCCCTACAGCAACCACAACGGCGGGTTGAACCTCTTCGGGCCCGACGGCTTCCTCTACATCGGGCTGGGCGACGGCGGCAGCGCCGGCGACCCCCAGAACCGGGCCCAGAACCTGGGGGAGGTGCTGGGCAAGCTCCTGCGCATCGACGTCGACGGCGGCAGCCCGTATGCCATCCCGCGCGACAACCCGTTCGTCGGCCGCGCCGGCGCCCGCCCGGAGATCTACGCCTACGGGCTGCGCAACCCGTGGCGGTTCAGCTTCGACCGCTGCGACGGCCGCCTCTTCCTGGCGGACGTGGGGCAGGGGGCGCGGGAGGAGGTCGACCTGATCCGCCCCGGCGGCAACTACGGCTGGCGCATCATGGAGGGGTCGCTGTGCTTCACCCCGCCCTCCGGGTGCGACCGCACGGGGCTGGCGCTGCCCATCGCCGAGTACGAGACCCACACCTGGGGCTGCGCCGTCACCGGCGGGTTCGTCTACCGCGGCACGGCCTTCGCCGCCCTGCACGGCTGGTACCTCTTCGGGGACTACTGCAGCGGGCGCATCTGGGGCCTGCGGCCGGAGGGCGGCGGGTGGGCCATGACCCTCCTCCACCAGCAGGCGGTGCGGATCTCCTCCTTCGGGGAGGACCAGGCCGGCGAGCTGTACCTGGTGGACCACGGCGGGGCGGTCTACCGGATCGCGGCGCGCTGACGCGCTCCCGCCCCCACCCCGGGCGGCGGCGCGGGTAGAAGAATGGCAGGCGGCCGGCGGCCCGGGGCCGCCGGCAGAGGAGGAGGCGGCGCATGCGGCGGGAGCAGGTCGTGGTGATCACGGGCGCGTCGGCCGGGGTCGGGCGGGCGACGGCGCGGGCCTTCGCCCGACGCGGCGCCGCGGTGGGGTTGCTGGCACGCGGCCGTGACGGGCTGGAGGGGGCGCGGCGCGACGTGGAGGCCCTCGGCGGGCGCGCGCTGGCCGTGCCCGCGGACGTGGCCGATCCGGGGCAGGTGGAGGCGGCGGCCGACGCGGTGGAGACGCAGCTCGGGCCCATCGACGTCTGGGTGAACAACGCCATGGTCTCGGTCTTCTCCCCGATCGTGGAGATGACGCCCGACGAGGTGCGCCGGGTCACCGAGGTCACTTACCTCGGCCAGGTGTACGGCACGCTGGCGGCCCTGCGGCGCATGCGTCCGCGCAACCGGGGCACGATCGTCCAGGTGGGCTCCGCGCTGGCCTTCCGCGGGATCCCGCTGCAGGCGGCCTACTGCGCCGCCAAGCACGCCGTGCAGGGGTTCACCGAGTCGCTGCGCGCCGAGCTGCTCCACGAGGGCAGCCGCGTGCACGTGGGGCTGGTCCACCTGCCGGCCCTCAACACGCCGCAGTTCGACTGGGTGAAGAGCCGCCTGCCTCGCCGAGCGCAGCCGGTGCCGCCGGTCTTCCAGCCCGAGGTGGCCGCGCAGGCCATCCTCTACGCCGTGGACCACCGCGTGCGCGAGCTGGCCGTAGGGTTCCCCACGCTCCTGGCCATCTGGGCCAACCGCCTGGCCCCGGCCGCCGTCGACCGCTACCTGGCCCGCACCGGCTACCGCTCCCAGCAGACCGACGAGCCGGAGGACCCGCACCGGCCGCACAACCTGTGGTCACCGGTGCCGGGGGACGCCGGCGCCCACGGCCGCTTCGACCAGCGCGCCCACGGGCAGAGCCTCCACCTGTGGCTCGTCACGCACCGCCGCTGGCTGGCCGCGGGCGCGGCCGCCCTCGGCACCATGGTCCTGCTCGGCCGGGGTGCGGTCGGCCCCGGTCGGCGCTGAACGCGCGCGTCGCGCAGCCGACCTCAGGCCATTGGCGGCGGGGTGCTCAGGTGGCGGATGAACCAGTCGGCCGCCAGGCGCGCCACCTCCTCCAGCGCGCCCGGTTCCTCGAAGAGGTGCGTCGCCCCCGGCACGATCTCGAGGGCCTTCTCCCCGCCCAGGATCGCCAGCGCCTCGCGGTTGAGCGCGAGCACCGGTGCGTCCCGCTCGCCCACGATCAGCAGCGTGGGGGCGCGCACGCGCCGCAGGACCGCCTCGCCTGCCAGGTCCGGCCGTCCGCCCCGCGAGACGACGGCGGCCACAGCGCCCGGCCGCTCGGCGGCCGCCACCAGCGCCGCCGCCGCACCCGTGCTGGCGCCGAAGAGGCCGACGCGCAGCGGACCCGTCTGGGGCTGGCGCGCGACCCAGGCCAGCGCGTCCAGCACGCGGCGGGTGAGCAGGTCGATGTCGAAGCGCAGGTGGGCCGTGCGCAGGTCGACCGCTTCCTCCTCCTCGGTGAGGAGGTCGAAGAGGAGCGTGGCCAGCCCCACCGCCTGGAGGCGTTCGGCGACGAAGCGGTTGCGGGGGCTGTGGCGGCTGCTGCCGCTGCCGTGCACGAAGAGGACGACGCCCTGGGGCTCCTCCGGGAGGGCGAGGTCGCCTGCCAGGGTGACCCCGCCGGCCGGGAGCGTGACGGACCGGACCAGCGCCTGTCGGGGCATCGGTCCCACCCCTTCATCTACCATGGCACGCCGGCGTGCGGATGCCCACGGCCTTGGGTCCCAGCCCGCGGCCGTCCGGCCCTCCCGCCCACGAGGGCGGCCAGGACCTCCGCGTGCAGACGAAGCCAAAGAGGCGGGGCAGGACCGCCCTGCCCCGCCACCGGACCGGCGTGAGCTCCGCCGGGAGGGGTTTGCCCGCGCAGGAGGGTGCGGCAAACCTGACGGACTATTGCGTGAGGTCGAGCGCGCCTGCGCCGCGCCCGGACCGGCCGGCCAGCCAGCGCAGCACCTGCCAGCGGGCGTGCGGGCTGCGCAGAAGGGCCACGTGCCCCATCCCCGGCAGGACCAGGTCGCCGACGCACCGACCCCGGCCGGTGGGGAGCGGGAGGTGCTCGGCGGGCCGGGTGGCGTGCGACGGCGCGGGCGGCGGCCCGGACATGCTCAGGCGAGTGCCGCGGCGCTGCCGCGGATCACCCGGACGGAGCGCACAGGCGGGGGCGTGTTCCGGCTGACGAGCACGCGCAGCACGCCCTGCGTGATGACGGCGGCGACCGCCGGGATGTCGCCGCGGCCGAGCGCGTCGAGGGCGTCCCGCCCGCGCCCGCCCAGCGGGGCGTCGAGGAGCACGAGGTCGGCAGGGCGGCCCGGGGCGACGATCCCGGCATCCATCCGGTAGACCCGCCCCACGTTCCCCGTCGCCGCGGCCAGCGCCACGGCGGGCGCCAGCGGGGCCAGCGACGCGAGCTCCGCGGCCGATTTCAGTACCGCGAGCGGCATCACCCCTGTCCCCGTCGGCGTGTCGCTGGCGATGAGCAGGCGGTGGAGGTTGCCCGTCTGCGCGGCGCGGCGGACCACGTGGAGGGCCGAGCGCAGGTTTCCCGCCTGGACCACCTGCAGGGCCATCGTGCTCTCCGTGATCACCCGCTCCACGTCCTCGTCGGCCATGGCGGTGGGGCCGCCGTTCACGTGGCCGCCCACGTCCGGCTGCATGGCCAGCAGGTCGTCGGCCGTGACCGGGGAGGAGCCGGGGATGGAGGCGCCTCCGCTGTGGCACATCACCACGAACCCGTGCCGCTGGGCCCAGCGGACGAGGGGTGCGCAGTCGCGCGGGCGGGCGAAGGCGCCGAACCCGGCCTTGGCCAGCCAGACCCCCTCCCGGGCGAGCTCGGCGAAGTCGTGCTCCTCCAGCCCGGGTTCCAGGATGAGGCAGCCGGCGTGCACCGTCATGCCGCCCGGGCGGAAGTCGCGGAAGCAGCGCTGGGCCGCCAGGGCGAGGGCCTTCACGCCCGCGGGGTCGCGCGGGCGTCCCGGGGCGTGCACCTCGCTGGGCGAGATGCAGCGCGTGATGCCCCCGTGCACGTAGCTCTCCAGGAAGTCCACCGTCTTCTGGCGCGGCGTGTAGTCGCCGATGACGACGTGGCAGTGGGAGTCGATCAGCCCCGGAGCCAGCGTGGCCCCGGCGGCGTCGACCACGACGGTGGCCTCGCCGACGTCCACCTGGTCGTGCGTCCCGACGGCGGCGATGCGCCCCTCGCGCAGCAGGATCGTGTCCGCCTCCAGCGTGGGGCGGTCGAGCTGCCCCGTGACCACCGTCCCGATGTTCACGATGGCCGTCGGCGGGACGGCCCCCTCGGCCTCGGCCGGCGTCACCGCGCTCCTCCGCCCCACCGCGGCGGCAGGCGGGCGTAGACGGCGTAGGCCGGCGCGAACCAGGGTTCCGCCGCCAGGCGCTCCCGCCAGGGGGTGGCGCGCGCCGCCGCCCGCTCGGGCGACTCCAGCGCCGCCAGGTCGTCCAAGTAGTGGAGGGCCAGGTGGGTCCAGGCGCCCCCCGCCGCCTCGCGCAGACGGTAGCGGCGCAGCGCCCGCCAAGCGGGGTGGTGCAGGAGCAAGGGACCGTGTTCCAGGTCGTACCACCGCCCGAACTCCGCTTCCCGCGCTTCGGGCACCGCGAAGAAGACCGCGTACAGGTAGGGGCGGTCCAGCACGTCTGCGTCCGCGCCGGGATCCTGCTGGAGACGGGCCACTTCCTCGCCCACGTAGCGGGTGAAGCCGCGCACGGCGGCCAGCATCTGCGCGGTGCGCGGGGCGGGGTCGCTCTGCAGCGCCCGGTAGGCCGGGGTGGCCAGGGTGCCGAGGTCGTCCAGGAGGTAGGTGACGGCGTACTTCGGCGTGGCCCGGACGGCGACGTAGCGCGCGGCGGCCACGAACCCGGGGAGCGCCAGGCGCGAGGGGACGTGCTCCTCGTCGTACCAGGCGTTGAAGGCCTCCTCCCACTCGGGGGCCGGTTCCATCTGCGAGAAGAGCACGCCGCGCGGCATGGCTAGCGCAGGAAGGACTCCGGCGGCTGCGGGCCCCACCGGTTCACCGTGGTGAGGCGTGCCGTGGGGTCCCACTCTCCGGGCGCGTAGGTTTCCTCGTCGTCGATCCGCACCAGGTCACAGAAGACCTCCCAGCGCAGCCCCCAGGGGTCGAGGAGGTAGGCGAAGAGGTTGTTGCCGGGCCCGTGCCGTCCCGGCCCGAACTCGAAGCGCCACCCGCAGGCGGCCAGGTGGTCGCCGAGGCGGCGCAGGTCGTCCCACCCCCCGGCCTCGAAGGCGATGTGGTGCGTCCCGGGCTGGGGGGCGCGGACGAACGCGATGGTGTGGTGGTCGCGGTTGCACCGCAGCCAGGCGAACGTCTCCCCCATCCGGTCCGAGAGGCGGAACCCCAGGACGCGCTGCCACCACGCCGCCTGCCCCGCGGGGTCGGGGCTGCGCTGGGTGATGTGCCCGAGCTTGACCAGCGTCGCCGGACCACCGGCCTCCGGCGGGCGGGCGACGGGCGGCGGCGGGACCGTCACCTCCACCCGGTGGCCGTCCGGGTCGCGGACCCACCACCCGGGCCCGCACGGGTCGTCCGCCGCCTCGTGGACCTCCACGTCCTGCCGCCGCAGGGCCGCGGCGGCTGCGGCAAGGGATTCTGTATTCGGTATACCGAAACCAATGTGGTGGACACCCGGTGCGCCGGGCAGCAAGAGCACCTCAGTGTGGGCCACCACCGCGGCGTGGGGCGGGGCTGTGGCCAGGCGCACCCCGCCGTCGGGGAGGCGACCGGTGATGGCGAGCCCCAGCACTGCGGCGTACCACCGGGCCGCGCCCTCGGGGTGTGGCACCGTGAGGGCCACGTGGGCCAGGTGGGTCACCAGCGGGGCCCTCATCGCCGGTCCGGTGGGAGCGCCCCCAGCCGGCCGAGAGAGACCGCCCGGCGCCGTCCCGATGGGGCCGACCGGAGCGCCTGGCGCAACCCACGGTAGGTGGCCAGCAGGTGGCGGCGCAGCTCCCGGCGCGCGCGGGACACGTCCCCGGCGCGACAGGCTTCCAGAATGCGCCGGTGCTCGGCATTGGCCTCCGCCGCCCGGTACAGCGCCCGGCCGCTCAACCACACGTACCGCTGGACCTGCTGGCGGAGCTGGCGGACGAGCGCGCTGACGAAGGGCCTGCCCGCCGCGCGGTAGAGGGTGTCGTGGAAGCGGTCGTTGAGGCGGAGCCACTCACGGTGGTCGCGGACGCGGCCCATCGCCGCCACCAGCGCGTCCGCCTCGGCCAGGTCCTGCGGCCCCAGGCGCGGCACGGCCGCCCCCAGCAGCAGCTCCTCCAGGCGCAGCCGCACTTCGTAGAGCTCTCCGAGCACCTCGGGGGTGAGTGCGCTCACGACGCTGCGCCGGTGCGGCGGCGAGACCACCAGGCCTTCCGCCTCGAGCAGGCGGATGGCCTCGCGCACCGGCACGCGGCTCACGCCGAACTGGCGGGCCAGGAGGACCTGGTTCAGTTCCTCGCCGGCCTGCAGGACGCCGGTGACGATGGCCTCCCGCAGGACGGCGGCCAGGACGGGGGGCGTGGTCCCGCCCGCTCCTGTACGGGGACGGGTGAGGCGGCGGAGGTCGCGCAGCGGCACGATCCCGACGGCATCAGAGGTCTGCGCCGGAAGGCCTCCCGCTGGCGCAGCCCGCGAACTGTATACAGTATTGGCCGCCCCGCGCCCCTCTCCTGCGCCGGCGCGCCCGGGGGGACGCGGCCGGCGGATCCGCCGGGAGACCGGCCGGTCGAGGCTCAGACCGCCGTCCAGCCCCCGTCGACCACCACCGCGGCACCGGTCATGAACGAGGACTCGTCGGAGGCCAGGAAGAGCGCCACGCGGGCCACCTCCACCGCCTCCCCGAAGCGCGCCATCGGCGTCAGGTCGATGAAGCGCTGGCGGCGCGCGGGGTCGTCGTAGAAGTCGGCCATCATGGCCGTCCGGACCTGGCCGGGGCAGAGGCAGTTCACGCGCACCCCCTTGGGCGCGTACTCCACGGCCAGGTTGCGGGCCAGCCCCAGCACGCCGGCCTTGGAGGTGACGTAGGCGTGGTTGTGGGCCCGGTGGGCGACGAGCGCGCCCACCGACCCGGTGAGGATCACCGAGCCGCCGCCCGCGCGCACGATCTCGGGGATGGCCGCGCGGCACCCCAGGAAGGTGCCGGTGAGGTTGACCGCCAGGATGCGGTGCCAGCGCTCCAGGGCGATGCGCTCGAGCCCCACGTCCCCGTGCGGGGTGCGGTCGACGATGGCCGCGTTGGCGTAGAAGACGTGCAGGGCGCCCCACCGCTCCACCGCCGCCGCCACCATGCGCGCGTTGTCCTCGGGGCTGGCGACGTCCACCCCCACGGCCAGGGCCGCCCCGCCGGCGTCGGCGATCGCCGCCGCCACCTCGCGGGCCGCCGCGGCATCCAGGTCGGCCACCACCACCCGGGCCCCCTCGGCGGCGAAGAGCTCAGCCGCCGCCCGGCCGATGCCCCTGCCCGCGCCGGTGATGAGGGCGACCTTCCCGGCGAGACGGCCCGGTCGGTGCGGGGCTGCGGCGGTCACCGCGTGCCGGGGCCCCTCAGCCCTGCCGGCCGTCGGGCCGCGCCGGGCCGAACGGCTCCTCCAGGAAGCGGCTGAAGGTCTCCATGGGCTGCCAGGTGAGGCTCTCCAGCGCCAGCGCGTCCAGCCGGACGCAGTAGCCCAGCCGCGGCGAGCTGATCTCCAGGCGCATCCCGTTGCGCGTCCACACCCGCCGCACCTCCACGCGCGCGAACTCGTTGGTCACCTCGATCACCGGCTCGCGCTCGACCGCCGGCGCACGCGCCGGGCCGTGCTCGTCCATGGCCTCCTCCCGTCCTGCCTCTCTGCCGACCTCCTGTGGGGTCCTCCGCCCCCGCGGGCCACGCCGTCGCCAGCGTTCACCCGCGCCCGCGAGCGGCGCCCCGCAGGCCACTCACGGCAGCCGCTCAGCTGCAACCGCTCAGATGAAGAGCGCCAGGTTCCGCAGCCCCAGGGTGGCCTGGTCCGGCACGAACTCGCGCCGGCAGAGCTTCCACGTCCCCCCCACCCGCCGGAAGCGGTCGCGCCGCTCCCCCGAAAGCAGCTCGGCCTGCGGCGCGTCGCCGCGGCTGCGGTAGACGAGCAGGTAGCTCCTCACCTCCACCTCGTCCGGCCGGTCGGTGGGCCGCACCCGGACGTTGGCCACGAAGTGGCGCGTGCGCGACGGCGGGTCCTCGGCCCAGGCGAACTCGGTGCGCAGCCGGGCCACGCGCAGCCGCAGCGTCTCCCGGTCGTCGCGGAAGAACGCCATCTCCCGGGCCACCTCCTCGCCTCCGCCCGCCTCGCGGGTCAGGCGCACCGGCATCTCGTAGGTCAGGTCGTCGGCCAGCAGGGCCAGCCACTCCTCGAAGCGGCGCCCGTCCAGCAGCTCCGCCTCGTGGTAGAGCCACTCCGTGAGCTCCTGGCGCACCTCCGGGGTCACGTCCACGGGCCGTCCCCCTGCACCAGGTCGAGCCAGCGCCGGTAGAAGGCCCGCGCGTTCACCTCGCTGTACTTGCCCTCGTACACCTCGCCCGGGCCGGGGAAGGCGCGGGTGGGCCGCGCCCCCTTGCCCATCTCGTAGAGGAAGGAGAGGTGGCGGGCCAGCGGGCCGCGGCTGTTGCGGGTGATGTTGGTCCAGTTCTCGCTGTCGTCCTGGGAGAAGACGCCGGACGGGCCGAAGGTGAAGATGAAGGCCTCCCGCGACAGCGCCTTCCACTCGGGCGGGGCGTCGCGCTCCACCAGGAACCAGGAGAAGACCTCGATCCGCTCCGGGCCGAGCGGCTGCCACTGGTACAGCCCCGTGTGCGAGACGAACCGCCCCTTGAAGCTCACCGCGGAGATGAGGAAGGAGAAGTTGGGGAAGACGGTGCCCGGCATGTTGGCCAGGGTGCGCAGCAGGGCCAGCTGCTCGGGGCGGAGGTGGCGCGCGAACGTCGGCAGCAGCGCCTCCGCGAAGATGAAGCGGGGGGCCGGGGTCCCCACCATCACGCCGTGGCCGTTCCCGGCCTGCACGTGGTAGCCGTCCTTGGCCCAGCGGGGCGAGGGCGTGAGCCCGATCTCGGCGGTGGAGGCGTGCGTGTGCAGCGTGTGGTAGGCGTCGGAGGCGAAGTTCTCCGCCGGCAGCTTCCAGTTGGCGGCCATCTCGTGGCGGTGGGGCGGGCCCACCACCTCCATGGCGGCCCGCCCGGCCAGCAGGTCGAGGTACCAGGTCATCGGCCCCAGGTACTCGCGCAGCGGCGGGGCGTCCGCGTCCCACGTGGCGAAGACGAGGCCGGCGTAGCTGTCGGTGCGCGCCTGGATCAGCCCGAAGCGGCTGCGGTCGATGGCCTCGCCGTAGATCTCCCGCTGGTAGGGGATGCCGATGAGGTCGCCGGTGTTGGTGTAGGTGAAGCCGTGGTAGGGGCAGCGGAAGTGGGAGGCGTTCCCCAGGTCGGCGCGGCAGATGCGCATGCCCCGGTGGCGACACACGTTCAGCATCACGCGGATCCGCCCGTCCTCGCCGCGCGCCACGATGACCGGGTGTTCGCCCATGGCCCGGGTGACGTAATCCCCGGGGGCGGGGACCTCCGACTCGTGGGCCACGAAGAGCCAGCAGCGGGCGAAGATCGTGTCCATCTCCGCCCGGTAGACCTCCGGGTCGCTGAAGATGAAGGCGGGGATGACGCCCTCCTCGGGGCGGATGGCGCTCAACCGCTGCCGCAGCCCCGCCGACAGCGGTACAGCCGTCACAGCCATGGGTGCTCCCTCCTCGCTCCCCCACTACTTCGGCGCCCGGCCGCCCCTCCACTGCCTGCCCGGGACCGGGGAAGCCCAGGCCTGGCCGGCCCGCGGCCGGGCACCGCCGGCCCGGCACGGCCTCAGGTGCGGGCGAAGAGGTCGATCAGGCGGTCGGTCTGGTGGGCGGCGGCCGGCCGCAGCAGGGGCAGGCGCACGCCCGCGTCGCGGTAGGCCTGGACGCGGCGGCGCACCTCCTCGGGGGTGCCGCTGGCGGTCATGCCTTCGACGTAGCTGTCCGGCACCGCGCGGATCAGGGCCTCCATCCCGCCGTGCGCGTAGGCCGCCGCGAAGCGGGGCAGGTCCTCCGGGCGGATGTAGGGCTCCCCCACGCGCATCTTCGGCCCGGCGATGAAGGGGATCTGCACCGGGTCGAACTTCGTGGCCACCTCCCAGCGGACCGCCTCCAGCGCCGCCTGGTGGTCGTCCTCCACCGAGCAGTTGATGATCTGCGCCACCTCGAAGCGCGACCAGTCCTTCCCCGCCCGCTCCGCCGCCTCGCGGACGATGCGCAGCGCGTTCGCCGTGTACTCCGGCGAGCAGACCGCGTTCAGCACGACCCCGTCCCCGATCTCCCCGGCCAGCCGCAGGCCGGTGCGGCTGGTGGCCGGGATGTAGAGGGGGATGGCCCGGCGCAGCGGCGTCCACCCCAGCCCCACGTCGTCGAGGTGGACGTGGCGGCCGTGGTAGCTGATCCGCTCGCCGGTGAGGATCAGCCGGATCGCCTCCACCCACTCGCGCAGGGTCTCCGCCGGGTCGGCCGGGGGCAGGCCGTGGCGGCGGGCGTGGCTGGCGGTGCAGGCCCCCGGCGCCAGCGTCAGGCGCCCGCCGGTCAGCTCGTCCAGGCTGGCCGCCGTCTGCGCCATCACCACCGGGCTGCGCAGGCGGACGATCTGGGTCGTGCCCAGGATCAGGCGCTCCGTGGCCAACCCGATGGCCGCCAGCGCCGTCACGGAGTCGCGCATCAGCTCGATGGTCTCGGAGAAGAAGCCCATCTCGAAGCCGCGCGTCTCCGCCCGGCGCATCAGCGCCGCCATCTCCCGCACGTTGGTGAAGCGCCCGTAGCCCAGCGCGAACCCGACGCGCTGCCCGCCGTGCATCAGGTCACCTCCCCGGTGGGGTCGGACCCGGGAGGGCCCACCCCGTGCCCCGCCCGCTCGGCCCTCCGGCGCTCCCGCAGCGCGCGCGTGGCCGCCTCGTCCACCACCCACTCCTCCGGCAGCCGCACCAGCGCGTCGGGGTCGCCGGTGAAGCGCACCACCACCCCGTAGTCGCGCGCCGCCGCCTCCGGCGTCACGTAGCCGGCGGCCACGTCCTGCCGCACCCGCTCCGGGTCGCGCGTGTAGGGGTCGCCGTACCCGCCGCCGCCCGGGAGGTGGAGGTGGATGCACTGGCCCGGGCGCAGGTCGATGCGGGCCTTGGGGTTCGGCCGCTCGCCCGAGTCCAGCACGACCTCCCCGGGCGCCCCCGGGCCCCCGCCCAGCAGGCCGGGCGCGGGGAAGCGCGTGCGGTCCACGATCCCCGAGACGCTCCACGGGCCCCGCCCCCGGCAGCCGAAGGTGGTGCGCTGGCCGAGGCCCCCGCGCCACCGCCCCGGGCCGCCGGAGTCGGGACGCAGCTCGCGCTTCCACAGGACGAGGGGCGAGAGCGCCTCCACCACCTCGGCCGGCACGCCGGCGACGCCGCTGGGGAAGCCCACCGTGTTGAGCCCGTCCTGCGAGGGCCGCGCGCCGGTGCCGCCCACCTGGAACATCGTGAAGGTGAACGGCGGGTCGCTGCCGCGCCACACCGTCAGCCAGATCGGGTCCGCGCCCGGCGCGATCACCCGGTCGGGCAGCGCGCCGGCCAGGGCGGCGTAGATGGCCGTGGGGATGAAGTGGCCGAGGGCGTGGCGGCTGGCCACCGGCGCCGGGGGGAGCGCGTTCAGGATGCACCCCGGCGGCGCGCTGACGTGCACGGGGCGGAAGCCGCCCTCGTTGTGCGGGATGTCCGGGTAGATGGCCGCCTTCACGGCGAAGGAGGCGTAGGCGTGGGTGTAGTTGAGCACGACGTTGATGCCGCGGGGGCTCTGGGGGGAGGAGCCGGTGAAGTCGATCCACAGCTCGTCCCCGGCGACGCGCACGCGGCAGCGGATGAGGATGGGCTCGTCGAAGCCGTCGCTCCACGTCTCGCTCGTCCACTCCCCGTCGGGCAGCGCCCGGAGGCGCTCGCGCACCGCCGCCTCGCTGCGGCGGACGATCTCCTCGGCCACCTCGTCGAGGGTGGCCAGGCCGAACTCCTCCATCGTCTCCAGCAGCGCCCGCGCGCCCGCCTCGTTGCACGCGGTCTGGGCGTAGAGGTCGCCCACCACCTCGTCGGGGAGGCGCACGTTGGCGCGGATGATGGCCAGGAGGTCCTGGTTGGGTTCGCCGCGGTCGAAGAGCTTGAGGATGGGGAGGAGCAGCCCCTCCTCGTACACCTCGCGGGCCTCCGCCGAGAGCAGCCGGCCGCCGATGTCCGCGGCGTGGCAGGTGTTGGCGAAGAGCGCCACCAGGCGCCCCGCCCGGAAGACCGGCGTGGCCACCGTGATGTCGTTCACCTGCCCCGCCGTCATCCAGGGGTCGTTGGTCAGCAGCACGTCGCCGGGGGCGAGCCGCTCCGGCGGGTAGGCGCGCAGGAAGTGGCGCATGGAGGTGGCCATGGCGTTGATGTGGCCGGGAGTGCCGCTCACCGACTGCGCGATCATCCGCCCCTGGGGATCGAAGAGGCCGCAGGCCAGGTCCTGGCTCTCCCGCACCACGGTGGAGAAGGCGGTGCGCATGAGCGCGTCCTGCTGCTCGGTGACCACGGCGAGCAGGCGGCTCCAGATCACCTCCAGGGTGACGGGGTCGAGGGCCGTCTCACGCATGGTGCCCCTCGGGGACCGCGGGGTCGAGAGCCGTCTCACGCATGGCCGACCTCCACGATGACGTTCAGGTGCTCGTCCACGCGGGCGTGCGCGCCCGGGCCCACCACCAGGGTGGACTCGCGCTCCTCCACCACCGCCGGGCCGGTGAAGCGGTCGCCCGGGCGCAGGGCGTAGCGGTCGAGCACCGGCGTTTCCACGAAGCCGCCGGCGTCGGGGAAGAAGCACCGGCGCGTCCCCTTGCGGGCGCGACCGGCCGCGGCCTCCAGGGGGAAGCGCACCCCCAGGTCGGGGACGGGGCCGCTCGCGGTCAGGCGCCAGTTCACCACCTCCACCGGGACGGCCGGCCCCGCGCGGCCGTAGCGCTCCCGGTAGGCGCGCTCGAAGGCCGCGGTCAGGGCGGCGGCCGAGCGGGTCTCCAGCACGCCGTCCGGTAGCGGCACCTCCACCTCGTGCCCCTGCCCGGCGTAGCGCATGTCCGCGCTCACCCGCATCGTCACCGCCTCGGGCGGGACGCCGGCGCGCGCCAGCAGCGCCCGCCCCTCCGCCGCCATCCCCTCCACCAGGGCGGCCACCGCCGCCCAGTCCAGCGCGTCCAGGCGCGCGGGGGCGCTGCGCACGAAGTCGAAGGCCAGCGGCGCCGCCAGCAGCCCGAAGGTGGAGCCCACCCCGGCGCCGAGCGGCGCGATCACCGCGGGCAGGCGCAGGATGCGGGCCAGGTGGCCGGCGTGCACCGGCCCCGCCCCGCCGAAGGCGAAGAGCGGCAGGCGGCGCGGGTCGCGGCCGCGCTCGGCCAGGTGGGCGCGGGCGGCCTGCGCCATCTGCTCGTTCACCACCTGGTGGATCCCCCAGGCCGCCTGCTCCACGCTCAACCCCAGGCGGGCGGCGAGGGGAGCCAGGGCGCGGCGGGCGGCGTCGGGGTCGAGGCGCATCCGCCCGCCCAGGAAGTAGTCGGGGTCGAGGTAGCCCAGCACCAGGTCGGCGTCGGTGACGGTGGGCTCGCGCCCGCCCCGGCCGTAGCAGGCCGGCCCCGGGTCGGCCCCGGCGCTCTCCGGTCCCACCTTGAGCAGCCCCAGCGCGTCCACCCGGGCGATGCTGCCGCCGCCGGCCCCGATCTCGATCATGTCGATCACCGGGATGCGGATCGGCAGCCCGCTGCCGCGGCGGAAGCGGTAGACGCGGTCGACCTCGAACTCGTCCACGCGCAGCGGGGCGCCGCCGGCCACCGCGCACAGCTTGGCCGTGGTCCCGCCCATGTCGAAGGAGAGCAGGTCGGGGAAGCCGGCGCGGCGGCCGAGCGCGGCGGCGGCCAGCGCGCCCGCGGCCGGCCCGGACTCCAGCAGGCGCACCGGGAAGCGCACCGCCGTCTCCACCGTGCCGATCCCGCCGCTGCTCAGCATGACGAAGACCGGTCCGGCGAAGCCCGCCGCGCGCAGGCGCGCCTCCAGCGCCCCCAGGTAGCGCGCCACCCGCTCCTGCACGTAGACGTTGGCGGCGGTGGTGCTCATCCGCGGGAACTCGCGCAGCTCCGGGGCCACGTCGGCGCTGCAGGCCACCTGCAGCTCGGGCGCCACCTCGGCCAGGAGGGCGGCGGTGCGGTGCTCGTGGACGGGGTTGCGGTAGCTGTGCAGGTAGCAGACCGCCACCGCCCGCACCCCCCGGGCCCGCAGCTCGGCGGCCAGCCGGCGCACGTAGGCCTCGTCGAGCGGCACGAGCACCGTCCCGTCGGCGGCCAGGCGCTCGGGGACGTCGAAGCGCAGGTGGCGGGGGACGAGCGGCCGGGGCAGCTCCAACCGCAGGTCGTAGAGCTCGTAGCGGTGCTCCCGGCCGATCTCCAGCGCGTCCCGGAACCCCCTGGTGGCGAGGAGCGCGGTGGGCGGCCCGCTGCGCTCGATCAGCGTGTTGGTCACCAGCGTGGTGCCGTGCACCAGCGTCCCCGCCACGGGGCGCGTCCCGTCGGGGGGGAGGGCGCGGCGCACCACCTCCGCCACCGCCTCGCCGGGGTCGGCCGGGGTGGTCAGCTGCTTGGCGATGACGGCACGGCCGTCCGGCGGGACCAGCAGCAGGTCCGTGAAGGTGCCCCCGACGTCGACGCCGATGCGCACCACGGGTCAGTCGCGGTAGCCGGGAGGCGGCGGGGTGCGGTGCCAGAGGTCGAAGACCACGGGCTGGCGGCGGGTGTCGTGGTCCTCGTCGTCGGCGATGGCCTCCATCTCGCAGAAGAACTCCACGCGCACCCCGAAGGGGTCCCGGATGTAGACGGCGATGTTGTTGCCGGCGGCGTGGCGCACCGGCCCGACCTCCACGCGCACCGCCTGCGCCGCGCACCAGTCGAGCACCGCCTTGATGGCCTGCCAGTCCCCCACGTCGTAGGCGTGGTGGTGCAGCGTCACCCGGTCGAACTTGAGGAAGCCCAGGTTGTGGTGCTCCGGGCGGCAGCGCAGGAAGGCCTGGGTATCCGGCACCCAGTCCGAGACGCGGAAGCCCACCGCGCGGAAGAAGGCCATGGCGCCGTCGGGGTCCGGGGTCATGCGGGTGAAGTGGCCCAGCCGCAGGACCGGCGCCGGCCCCGCCGGCACCAGCACCCCCAGCCGGTCCATGGCCCGGTAGACCTCGTTCCACATGCCGAGCGGGTCCTGGAACTGGAAGGCCAGGCCGCGGCGGCCCGGCTCCGGGGGCGCCTCCCGCACCGGCACCCCCTGCGCCGCCAGCGCCGCCCACAGCGCCTCGGTCTCCTCGTCGCTGTCCGTCTCCCAGGCCAGGTGGTCCACGGCGGGCTCCGCGCCGGGGCGCAGCGCCAGGCAGTGGTGCTCCCACTGGGCGCGCAGGTAGACGACCCCGTCGACCTCCTCCGAGACCGCCAGCCGCACCACCCGCGTGTAGAAGTCGAGGGCCTGGCCCAGGTCCGGCACGCGCAGGGCCAGGTGCCCCGGGCGGCGGATGCGCCGCGGCGCCTTCGCCGGGCGGGCCGCGGGGGCGGCCACGGAGACCTCTGCCTGCTCGCGCGCCCTCACCGCGGCTTCACCGTGAGGAACCCGTCCACCGTGCGGCCCACCCCGCGGGCGCGGGCCCGCGCGTAGACCACGCGGGCCACGGCCAAGTCCTGCGCCGCGGTCCCCGAGGGCTTGAAGAGGACGAGCTCCCCGGTGCGCAGCGGCACCTCCCCGGCGAGCACGCGGCCCACCGCCACCACGTCCGCTTCGCCGATGATGCCCGCCGCCAGCGCCGCGCGCACGTCCCCCGACTCCTGCAGCGCCTGGTCGCGGTGGTCCACCAGCACGCGGCCGGCCCGCCGCACCGTCGTCTCGTCCACCTCGCGCAGGTCGGGCCGGGTGGCGCCGATGGAGACGATCACCGTGCCCGGCGCGAACCACGCCCCCTCCACCACCGGGCGGGGGGCGCGCGTGGCCAGGACGACCAGCGAGGCCGCCGCTACCGCCTGCGGGTCGCCCACCGCCCCCACCGCCACCCCCAGGCGCTCCGACATCTCCCGGGCGAAGCGCTCCCGCCGCTCCGCCCGCGGGCTGTAGACGACCGCCGCCTCCACGGCCACCGCCTGCGCGATGGCCTCGAACTGCCCCTGCGCCTCGAAGCCCGAGCCGAAGAGGCCCAGCCGCCCCACCCCCGTGGGGAAGGCGAAGCGCACGAACGCCGCGGTGACCGCGCCGGTGCGCCGCTGGGTGAGGGTCGAGGCGTCCATCAGCGCGAGCAGCCTGCCCGTGCCGGCGTCGTAGAGGAGCAGCAGGTAGGTGAGGCCCGTCCCCTGCGCCAGCGCCATCACCTTCGCCCCGGCCAGCGGCACCTCCCCGTCCTGCAGCACCCCCGGCATCACGCGGAACCACCCCTGCCCGGTCTCGACGGTCAGGCGCGCCGGCACCCGGACCCGCCCGGCGGCTTCGGCGGCGAAGAGGGCCTCGACCGCCTCCACGGCGGCGGCGGGGTCGAGCAGGCCGGCCACCTCCTCGGCGGTCAGCACCAGCACTCCGCCGGAGGAGGCGGCAGCAAGAGGCGACGCGGCGGTCACGGCCGGCCCGGCCCGGGTCACGCCGGGTGGCGCCCCTGGAAGAAGCGCTCGTCGGGGTCCGCGGTGACGTCGAGCCCGGAGGCCACCGCTCCCTCGCGCAGCAGCCGCATCTGGGCGCCGGTGAGGCGCAGGTGCGGCATGCGGATCGGCCCGCCGTTGAACCCGTTGAGCCACTCCATGTACTTCCAGGCCAGCCGGGGCACGAGCCCCGCGCCGGTGAGCGTCCCGCGCAGCGCCTGGTAGGCTTCGCGGCAGGGCTGCAGCGCCCAGTAGAGCGGCATCGCCTCCTCCCAGCGCCCCTCCTGCATCAGCCGGAACAGGCGGGGGATGCGGTCCCCGAAGTAGTTGTAGTAGCTCGTCCCCAGCCACTGCATCCCGTAGGCGTCCACCCAGGCGGGGGCGTTGTGCTCCAGCGGGTCGGTGATGACGAGCTGGTCCCCCACGCGCTTCTGCACCTCCACCATGCCGCCGGTCCCGGGGTGGCCCACCTCGTACTTGAGCGCCACCACGGTCTCCTCCCCCGCCAGCTCGACGATCGCCTCCGGGGGGAAGGCCGAGGGGTGGAGGCGGCGGAAGCCCCAGAAGCCCACGGCGAAGAGGATGATCCCCAGGTCGGTGGCGCGGCTCACCGCCCGCGTGAAGGCGACGATGTCCTGGGCGCTGCGCGGGTAGAAGGTCAGCGGGTAGCTCAGCAGCAGGAGCACCCCGCCGTGCTCCTCGGCGAAGCGGCAGACCGTCACGACGTCCTCCAGCGTGTCGAAGGAGCCGTGGATGACCAGGTGGTGGGTGGGCGGGGCGGCGGCGGCGGCGATCTCGATGAACGCCTGGTACTCCGCCACCGTGGTCCCGCACTCCGAGGCCAGCAGCGAGCCCCAGAAGCCGAACTCCACCGAGCGGCGCACGTCGTGGGCGATGGCCGCCGCGTTCAGCCGGCGCAGGTCGCCGGTGAAGGTGGGGAGGACGACGTTGCACACCCCGCGCATGTGCGCGCGGGCCCAGGCCTTGGCCTCGGCACGGGTGTAGGGGAGCGCCATGGGATCACCTCATCGCCACGAGGACGGTCTCCCGTTCCCAGACGATCAGCCGGTGGCGCAGGGCGGCCAGCGCCCGGTCCATGAGGAAGCCGATGAGCGCCACCAGCGCCACCGCCGCGAAGGTGCGCGCCTGGACCAGCGAGGCCGACGCGTAGAGGATGAGCCAGCCCAGCCCCTCGGTGGCGCTGACCATCTCCGTGAGCACGGTGATGATGAAGGCCACCGGCAGGGCGATGCGGAAGCCGGCGAAGACCTGCGGGGCCGCCGCCGGCACCTGCACCCGCCAGAAGAGGCGCCACCGCCCCGCCCCCATGTTCTGCGCCGACCAGAGGTAGAGGCGGTCGACGTGGCGCAGGCCGTCGGCGGTGCTGATGACGATGGGGTAGAGGCACTCCAGCGCCACCAGCGTCACCTTGGAGAGGTGCCCGATCCCCAGGAGGAAGACGAGGATGGGGTAGAGGGCCAGGCGCGGCACGGGATAGGTGAGGGCCAGGAGCGGCTCCACGGCCCGGCTGACCGGCGGCACGCTGCTCAGCACCATCCCCAGCGGCACGCCCACGGCCACGGCCAGCCCGAAGCCGGCCACGATGCGGGTGAAGGAGGCGCCCAGGTGACGGCCGAGCTGGGGATCGTGGAGCAGGGCCCACAGGTGCGCGGCGATGGCGCCGAGCGGGGGGAAGAGGCGCGGGTTCACCATCCCCGAGCGCGCCACCGCCTCCCAGGCCAGCAGCGCCACCGCCACGGGCAGCAGGCGCGCCGCCACCGCCGCCACCCCGGGCCGCCACCGCCGCCACCCCGCGGCCACCCCGGCGTCCGGGCGGACCGCCACGGCGCCACCGCCCGTCCTAGCCACGGTGCGCCTCCTCCAGGAGGACGGAGCCGGCCAGCAACCGCCGGCGCACCGCCAGGAGCAGCCGGTCGGCGGCGAAGCCCAGCACGGCGATGACCAGGATGGCCGCGAACATCAGGTCGAACCGCCCGCCGGCGTCCGCGCTCAGGATGAGGAAGCCCAAGCCCAGCCGGTTCGACGAGCCGATGAGCTCGGAGGCCACCATGAGGATGAAGGCCAGCGCCAGCGCCACCCGCAGGCCGCTGAAGATGTGCACCGCCGCGCCCGGCAGCAGGACGCGCAGGAAGACGCGGCCCCGCCCCGCCCCCATGTTCTGCGCCGCCCACACCCACAGCGGGTCCACCGCGCGCACCCCGTAGAACGCGGCGATGTAGCAGGGGAAGACGGTGGACAGCGCGATGAGCAGGATCTTCGAGGTGTCGCTGATGCCGAACCAGACCAGCAGGATGGGCAGGAAGGCCACCTTGGGGACGGGGTAGGTGAGCGCCACGAGCGGCTCCACCGCGTCGCCCAGCCGCCGCCACACCCCGGCGAGCAGCCCCAACCCCACCCCCAGCCCGGCCCCGAGCGCGAACCCGGCCGCCGAGCGGTAGAGGCTCACGGCGCTGTGGAGGAGCAGCTCCCCGCTGCGGGTCAGGCGGAGCAGCTCCCCGAGCACCACGGCCGGGCTCGTCAGGTACGGCGGGAGGAGGTGGGCGAGGGCCAGCCCCTGCCACAGGGCCAGGACGGCGACCACCAGCGCCAGGGCCTCCCGCGTCACGGCGCTCCTCCCGGCCCCGTCGGACGCCCGCGCGGCCGCTCCCCCGGCGCCCGGGCACCGGCCGCCGGGGCTCCCGCGCCCTCCGCGCTCAGCTTCAACACCTCCTCCCGCAGCAGGTCCCAGACGCGGTTGCGCACCTCGTGGAAGGCTTCGCTCTTCTTCACCTCCAGGCTGCGCGGGCGGGGGAAGGGGACGGCCACCTCGGCCTTGATCCGCCCGGGCCGGGCCGAGAAGACCAGCACGCGGTCGCCCAGGTAGACCGCCTCCTCCACGTCGTGGGTGACGAAGAGGACCGTCTTGCCCGTGGCCAGCCAGATGCGCTGCAGCTCCTCCTGCATCAGCTCCCGCGTCTGGGCGTCCAGCGCCCCGAAGGGTTCGTCCATCAGCAGCACCGCCGGGTCGAAGGCCAGCGTGCGGGCCAGGGCCACGCGCTGCTTCATCCCGCCGCTCAGTTCCGCGGGGTAGGCGTCCTTGAAGGGGAGCAGCCCGACCAGGTCGAGGTAGCGCTCGGCGATGGCCAGCCGCTCCGCCCGTGGCCTGCCCTGCGCCTCCAGGCCCCACACCACGTTGCCCAGGACCGTGCGCCACGGGAAGAGGGCCAGCTCCTGGAACATCACCCCGCGGTCGGGCCCCGGGCCGCGCACCTCCTGCCCGTTCACGCGCATCACCCCGCCGCTCGGCGGGATGAAGCCGCCCAGCAGGTGCAGGAAGGTGGACTTGCCGCACCCGCTCGGCCCCACCACGGTGACGAATTCCCCGGCGCGCACCGCCAGGGAGAGGTCGAGCAGCGCCTCGACGCGCCGGTCGCCGCGGCTGAAGACCTTGGAGAGCCCGGCGACCTCGACGAGCGCCGGCGCGGGCACCGCCGCGCCTCCGGGCTCCCCCCGCCCTGCGTCCACCACCCCGGTCTCGCGCAGGGGCCGTCCTCCCGGCGCCGGGTCAGAAGGGCAGGAGCGAGGTGTCGACGAGCCGGCGCACGTCGACCGCCTTCGTCTGCCAGCCCAGCTTCAGGTGCAGCTCCTGCATCCGGCGCAGGAACTCGAAGGAGATGCGGGCCGACGGGTCCCGGTACCAGTCCTGCATGCTGAAGTAGACCTCCGGCGGCACGGTGATGAAGCGCTTCTCCAGCAGCGCCTGCCGCGCCTCCCGCTGGTTGGCCAGGTACCAGCGCGTGGCGGCGACGAAGTCGCGCAGGAAGGCCCGCACCGCCTCGCGGTGGCGCCGGACGAAGTCCGGCCGCAGGAAGATGGTGATGAGCTCCTCCTCGAAGGGCACGCCCGTCTTGGAGGTGAAGACGACCACCACGCCGCCGCGCGTCTGCTCCACGTGGAAGAAGGGGTTGGGGAAGGCCCCCACGTCGATGCGCCGCGCCCGCAGCGCCTCTCCCATCGCCGGGAAGGGGACGATGACGTAGCTGACGTCGCGGTTGGGGTCGAGCCCGGCCGCGTCGATGGCCGCCCGCGCCCACAGCTCCGTCGACGTCTTGAACCCCACCACCCCCACGCGCTTCCCGCGCAGGTCCCGGGCCGAGCGGATGCCCGCGTCCGCCAGCGCCAGGTAGGTGGTGTTGTGCCAGTTCCCGCCCGGCACCTCCTTGGAGACGCTGGCCACCAGCACGAGCGGCACCCCCTGCTCCGCGGCGAAGAGCGCCGTGGGCCCGGGGATGGTGCCGCCGTCGATCTGGCCGGCCTCGTAGGCGCGCAGCCGGTCGTCGCTGGCCCGGAAGGCGGTGAAGCGCAGCGTGTAGGCGCGCCCCTGGTTGGGGGTGATGTCGGGGCGCGCCGCCATCAGCCAGAGCTGCTCCTCGGCGGCGAACCCGTGCCCCAGGCGGATCTCCACGGGCGCCGCCGGGCCCCCGGCGGCCGGTGCCCCGAAACCCAGCGCCGTGGCGAGCAGGAGGAGCACCGGGAGCACCAAGAGGATCCTGCGCATCACGCCCTCACCTCCGCACGAGCGTCCCCCGGCGCGGGCCGACCCGCCCCATCGGACGCGGCCCTCCCGCGTGCGCGTCCGGCGCCCGCGAGATGTATACAGTTATTGTCGCGGAGCGGGCGGCACTCCTGCCAGCGCCTCGGCGCAGGCGAGACCCCGAGGCAGGGCCGCGGGGCGAGGCGGCCGGCAGGGCCCGGCGGCTCGGGGCCAGGCCGGCTCAGCGGTAGACGTTGAGCGGGTGCTTGCGGAAGCGGTCGCCCAGGCGGCGGCGCAGCGCGTCGAAGACCTCCAGGTCGTGCTCCCCCACGAAGGTGATGGCCACGCCGGTGCGCCCGGCCCGGGCGGTGCGCCCCACCCGGTGGATGTAGGTGTCCACGTCCTCGGGCATGTCGAAGTTGATGACGTGGGAGACCGCGGGCAGGTCCAGCCCGCGCGCGGCCACGTTCGTCGTCACCAGCAACGGCCGCGCCCCCTCCTCGAAGGCGCGCAGCGCCCGCAGCCGCGCCCCCTGCGCCATGCCCCCGTGGAGCACGCCCACGCGGTGGCGTTCCCCCAGCAGGCGGGCCAGACGGTCGGCGCGGTGCTTCGTGCGGCGGAAGATCAGGGCCGACGTGACGGGCTCCCGGCTCAGCAGCAGCCGCAGCGCGCGCACTTTGTCGCGCTCGGCCACCTCGACGTAGTACTGCTCCACCGTCTCCACCGTGGGGACCGCGGCGTCGATGGCCACCCACACCGGCCGGCGCATCCGCCGCTCGGCCAGGGTGCGCACGGCCGGCGGCATCGTGGCCGAGAAGAGCCCGGTCTGCCGCGCGGCGGGCGTGGCCGCCAGGATGCGGCTCACGTCCGGCAGGAAGCCCATGTCCAGCATGCGGTCGGCCTCGTCCAGCACGGCCACGCGGACAGCGGCCAGGCGGACGGTGCCGCGGCCGAGGTGGTCGAGGAGCCGCCCCGGCGTGGCCACCACCACCTGGGGAGCGCGGTGCAGGGCCGCAAACTGCTGCTCGATGGGTTGCCCCCCGAAGAGGGCCACGACGCGCAGCCCGCGCCCCGCGCCCAGCGCCCGCAGGTCCTCGGTGACCTGGAGGGCCAGCTCGCGGGTGGGGACGAGGACGAGCCCCTCCGGCCCCGCCCGCAGCGGCGCCGTCCCCTGCGGCGCCGTCCCCTGCGGGCCCGTGCCCTGCGGCTCCACCCGCTCGACCAGCGGGATGCCGTACGCCCCGGTCTTGCCGGAGCCGGTCTGGGCCTGGCCGATGAGGTCGCGCCCCTCCAGGAGGATGGGGATGACGCGCTCCTGGATGGGGGTCGGGGTCTGCCACCCCAGGCGCGCGATGGCCCGGAGGGTCTCGGCGCGCAGGGCAAAGCGGTCGAAGCCGGTGGTGCGGACGCGGTCTGGCAGGACGATCTGAGTGCTCATCGAGGTCTCCTTCACGGTCCGGCAGGCCGCTCGGACGGCCGCCGGAGCATTGGTGCCGGCGCCTGCGCGTGTCTCGCCGGACCGATGCCGTGAAGCAGACCCGCGACACACCGCGAGGGGCGCACCCGGCGCCCCTCGCCAGAACGCAGTGGACGACTAAACCCATCATACGTGATGTGCGGCTTCCCGTCAAAGCCATGATATGGCCTCAGTAGATCCGAGACACTTTGCCTCCCTCATCGGTGATCGGCCTGGCAGCGCGCGAGGAACTCATTCGGGGTGAGGTAGCCCAGCGCCTGGGAGGGCCGCAGCCCGTTGTAGACCGCCTCGTGCTCTCGCAGGAGGGCGTTGTGCAGCCCCCGGTCCTCGGGGACCTCGATCAGCTCGTAGAACTCCTCCTGGTGGGTCCGCTGAGCCCGCTCCACGTGCCCATTCCCCTGCGGCCGCCGCGGCGGCAGGACGAAGAGCAGGCTCCCCAACTC
>Ga0101943_1000668_pt1 | contig 45310 bp, 33 predicted proteins | sample DewCreD2012metaG_5_FD_75244 | JGI IMG/M metagenome (GOLD analysis project Ga0101943, IMG submission 75244) | Hot spring sediment bacterial and archeal communities from British Columbia, Canada, to study Microbial Dark Matter (Phase II) - Dewar... ... | reverse complement strand
AACCCCGTAGTCGAATCATATCGTAACCCTTGGAACCCGTAGTGAAAATCGTAGCTGCTTCCGCTGGATTGAACGATATAGCTGAAGTCCAGCACCGTCGCCTGGCCGAACGGGTCGTAGATGTAACGCTCGACCACGTTGCCTGAATTGTCAAAGATCGCAGTGACATTATAATTCGCATCCTGCACCACCCACAAGCGCTCCTCCAGTGTCCAATCACCGTCACTGTCCCGATCCCGCAGGATAAGAGCATCGACGTAGACCGGACTCCAGACGTACTGCACCGTGGTCTGACCACCCACCCGCTCCTCCAACACCTGCCACTGGTCGGAGTAGTAGAAGTCCGTGGTTACTCCGCCCGCCGTCTCCTGCACCCGCCGATGCAAACCGTCATACGCATACCGCTTCACTGTTTCACCACTGCCATCCCGCACCTCCACCAACCGATTCCAGGCATCGTAGACAAACTGCCGACCCGCCTCGTCCCGCGTCAGGTTGCCATTCGCATCATAGGTCGGTATCATCGCCCCACTGATCGAGGTGATCTCATTCTGGGCATTGTGCGTCCGCATCGAATTATCAATTGTGCATCCAAACGAAATCCTCTTCGTCAAGTTCTTTGTTTAACTTATTATTTGCTTGCTTTTCTACCTCATTGAGAAACATATGGATTGCATCACGCACTGCCTCTTCAATACTGCCACCGATTCCACATACATATTCATTGCATTGAGTTTCCGAATTTCGGACAACAACATTCGGAGAAGCAATATAGTGCCCTTCTGGCGCCTGCACGACATAAATCTTGTAAGTGGCAAATGGTAACCGTCCCATTGTCCATACCTGGTATATTCCAACAACCTTATCGATTTTGATCCTTTGGCCGTCTATCTCGTAAAAGCCTGCATCCATAGCTATTACCTCCGCTTTTTCCCATATGAAATCACCAGCTCATTGTCCACATCTAAGTCTACATATCGATCTGTTCCATGTACGTCGAACCGGCGTACATTTCCTGTGTAACCTAGAACGGGGGTTCCCCTTCCTTTTCTAGCTCTCATTGCCTCAACTGCTTTTCGACGCTATTCCTCGATCGTTTTTGCTCCAACTTCCGCTCCATGTTTTTGAAAATGCCAGTGGAGTGATTCTTCTGGGGTCCTGAAACTTCCAGCTCCCCAGCCTGTTGCTATCATCCCGGCCATTAGTCCGGTTTCAACGACCGTCTTTTTTAGCCCTTGGGTCGCCTGGTTGTACCAATCCCGGGTTTCGCGGTCGATGATGTCTCCAGCTTTCAAGCTGAGCCGGTTAGTCTGGTTCGGGTTGAAGTTCTGGTGAACCGGTGAGGCCAGATAGTCCCTCGATCGCGGCGGGAATATGAGCGACCATGTATCTGACCAGATGTTTTCACCTCCTGGAAGAAGGTAAAGTAGCCCTCCCAACTTGCCGTCAGTTAACCAGAACTTATCCAATCCATGAGGGTCGGTAAATAGGGTCGGCGTGTTACCGACATAACGATATAGGTTCACATCCCCGGCGGCGTAGGAGAGGGGATCAAGGCTCGTCCAGCGGCCGGTGAACCGATCGAGTTAACGGGTGTGGTTGAACCAAAGACCAGTTTCGAGCGCTCGATGGAGGGTGTGCAACACGAAACCACCAGGAGCAATTCGAACGATATGCAGCTTGCGGGAATAGTAGCCGGTGTGCTGAATGCGCCTATGTAAACAAGAGATGCGGCCCCGTTTCTTTTCACATAAGACACAATATTAGACCGCCTCGCTAATCACTAACCACTACCCACTCAAACTCTTTGTTGAAGTCCTCGAAACAATCTTTACAGATCCAATGGTAGCCGTCCTCTGTGCAATAACCTTCGTTAATATCACCGGGAAAGACTGATATTTTCGTGAAGCAAAATGCACAATGGTCGTGGTCCCATCTTTCTGAGGGGGGTGTATAGCGGCAATACCGGAGACGCTTCCCTTTCAGATACCTCTCTTGGCCTTGTCGCCTCCAATCTTCATTTGGTTGATGGTTGCTCATCGTTTTGGCTCCTTTCGACCATCTGGAAATATACGCCACCGATTCATATTGGGGTCAATGTAATCCCAATGAGGACCAATTGGATCAGGATGGCTCAAATCCGGGCGAAGAACTTCACGGGTTCTGGGATTATAGTAGTTCCCCTCGCGTGATCCTGGTGTAGAACCCGGCTTCGCTCGCCATTCAAAACCTGGTGGTGCCTTTGTGGGATCCGAACCAGGGAACCCAGGCCATCTTGCACCGCGCCGGGGCCACAGGAGAATAGTGTTGGTACCGACACCAAATAGGCCGAGAATGGCGTTTGTGCTGTTGGTCCAAGTCGGGCCGTGCAACAGCATACCTTCCGACCCTTTCCGCCGCCGAGGACCGCCGCTCCAGTGCGTGAAAGAGAAGTCGAACAAGCGAAGCCCAACTTCCAGCGTACCGATTGCGTGGGTGCAGTCGAGGTGTTTGCCACAGGATTTTCCCCGAGATGATTTGGCGCATATGTGGTGTAGATGGCAAGGGGAGAATGAGATAGAATTGAAATTGTGATAAGAGTTCTCCGAGTTCAGGCGGTGGGATAATTCGGGTTTGTTCGGGGAGACGGGGTTATGATCCGGGTGGATGCACAGCGCGGGGCGCGGTTTTGCGATGGCTGGACACGGCGGGATTTCCTGCATGCCGGAGCGTTGGCCCCGCTCGGTTTGACTTTGGCGAGTTATCATCGTTTGCGAGGGGCGGAGGCGGACAGGGACATCAATTGCATCCTGCTGTTTCTCGTGGGTGGGCCAAGCCAGTTGGACACGTTCGATCCGAAGCCGCAGGCGCCAGAGGAAGTGCGCGGCCCGTTCCGGCCCATTCCCACCAATGTGCCCGGTATCCAGATCAGCGAGATTTTTCCCAAGACAGCCCGGCATGCGGACAAGTATGCCATCATCCGCTCGATTTATCACACGGCGACGGCGGTGCACGACACGGGCCACCAGATGATGCAGACCGGCCGCTTATTCACGGGCGGAGTGGAGCATCCACATATGGGGTGCGTGCTGGGGTATCTGCGCGGCAGCCGCGGCGAACTGCCGGCCCACGTCGTCGTGCCCAAACCGATCGGACGCACCGGAGGCAATCTGCCGCATGGCCACACCGCCGGCTATCTCGGACGGGCCTATGATCCCTTCATCCTCAACGCCGACCCAAATGACCCGAACTTTCGCGTCCCGGACTTGCTGCCTCCGGATTATCTCAGCGGCGTTCGTGCGACCCGGCGGCAGAAGCTGCGCGAACTGGTCGATGGTGCGACCCGCGCCCTGGAGAACTCGCCGGCCCTTCAGCAACTCGATGAGAGCTTCCAGCGGGCCTATCAGTTAATGACCAGTCCCCGCGCTCGCGAGGCTTTCGCTTTGGATAAGGAGCCGGCCAAGCTACGCGACCGCTACGGCCGGACCCGTTTCGGTCAGTCCTGCCTCTTAGCCCGTCGGCTTATCGAAGCCGGGGTGCGCTTCGTCACGGTGAACATGTTTGAAACCGTCTTCGACGAGGTGACCTGGGACATCCACGGTTCGCGGCCCTTCACGGACATCCAACAGATGGCCCGCGAGGTGGCTCCGAACTTCGACAACGCCTTTTCGGCCTTGCTGGAAGACCTGCATGATCGCGGATTGCTGGCCACGACGATGGTGTTGGCAGTCGGCGAATTCGGGCGCACGCCCAAGATCAATCCCGCCGGGGGTCGCGATCACCATCCGGGGGTCTGGTCAATTCTGATGGCCGGCGGCCCGTTGCGTGGGGGCCAAGTGATCGGCGAATCGGACAACTTGGCCTACGCTCCGAAGACCCGACCCGTGACGCCGGCCGAGTTCGCCGCTACGGTGTACAAAGCCTTGGGGTTGGATCCCCACAAGGAACTGCCGGGGCCGCAAAACCGCCCCATTCCCCTGGTAGACTATAACGTCAAACCCCTGGATGAGCTGTTCTGAAACGCCTACCCCTGCGTGCCTCTGAGGCAGTATCCCCGCTTGGCTCACCTTGGCATCTGCTTGCAACCGGAAGAAGGAGAGAGACCCCCATGATCGGGACGTTGTCACTCCCTGACCGCTCTGCCGGATGGTTTCTGGCGGCCTGTGTGTGGCTGGCTCTGCCCTGCCTGGCCTCCGCCGGAGATTTGAAGATTTACCCCGCGGAAGTGTCCCTGTCGGCGGAGCACCCTTATCAGTATGTCGTGGTCGTTGAGGAAGAACAGGGCCGGGCCGTGGCTGATCACACCGGACAGGTGCAGTGGAGTGTGTCCGCGACGGATGTTGCGCGGATTGAAGGCGGGAATAAGCTGGTGGCGGCGGGTAATGGCGAGGCGACGGTGACCGCCAGCATAGGCTCCCGGCGGGCGAGTCTGCGGGTGAAAGTCCAGGGGTTGAATCGGCCTGCAAACTGGAGCTTCCAGCGCCACGTGATCCCGGTTCTGACGCGTTTGGGCTGCAATTCCGGAGCCTGCCACGGTGCCCTGGCGGGAAAGGGAGGGCTAAAGCTCTCCCTGCGGGGCTTCGATCCTCAGAGCGATCACTTTGTCCTCACGCGTCAGGCGTTGAGCCGCCGGATTGATCTTGCCGATCCCGCGGCCAGTTTGCTCTTGCGTAAGGCAGCACGGCAAATACCTCATGGGGGCGGGCGGCGATTGGTGGAAGGGGATGACAGCTACAACCTTCTGCTCCGTTGGATCGCTGCCGGGGCACCGGGACCGCAACCGGGGGAGGGTGCGCTCCGCCGCTTGGAAGTGCATCCCGCCACTTTGCTGTTATCGCCAAAGCAAAGCATGCGCCTGGTGGTCCGCGCGCACTATCAGGACGGCACCGTCGTGGATGTTACCCCGTGGGCGCGGTACAGCTCCAGTCACGAACCGACGGCGGCGGTGGACGAGAACGGGAAGGTGACCGCGCAGGCACCTGGAGTAGCGGGGATTGTTGTCGGTTTCGACACGCTGGTGGCGGTGGCTTCCGTGATTGTTCCCTATCCGCCGTTGGCCCCGGAGGATGCCCAGCGTCTGCGCCAGGCGCCGCGCCACAACCTCGTGGATGAACACATCCAGGCCACGTTGGAGTTATTGCGGCTGCCTCCGTCCCCGCCGTGCAGTGATGCGGAATTCCTCCGCCGGGTGTATCTGGACACCATCGGACGGCTGCCCACGCCGCAGGAGGCGCAGGCCTTTTTGCACGGCCCGGAATCCCAGCGCCCGGACAAGCGGCAGCGGCTCATCGATGCCCTACTGGAACGTCCGGAATATGTGGATTACTGGAGCCACGCTTGGTCCGATCTGTTCCTCGTTTCGACCCGGAAGCTGCCAGAAGCCGCCATGTGGGCTTACTACCGCCGCATCCGCCGGGCCGTGGCCGATAACGAGCCGTGGGATCGTTTCGTGCGAGACCTGCTGACGGCGCGGGGCAGCAATCTCCAACAGGGGGGCGGGAACTATTATGTCATCCACAAAGATGTCAGCGATCTGGCGGAAGCCACGGCCTTGACTTTTCTCGGCTTCGCCATCGGTTGCGCCAAGTGCCATAATCATCCCCTGGAAAAATGGACTCAGGATGATTACTGGGCGTTTGCCAATCTTTTGGCCCAGGTCAATCTCAAAAGCGGGGACCGTCCCGGAGAGATCATCATCAGCGATCGCCCAGAAGGGGAGGCGTTACATCCCCGGCGTGGCCTCGCCTTACCGCCGCGGCCTTTGGACGGCCCGCCATTACCCGCGGATAGTCCCCTCACGCGCCGGGAATATCTGGCTCAATGGCTCACCGCTCCCGACAATCCCTACTTTGCTCCGGCGATGGTCAACCGCCTCTGGCGCCGCCTGATGGGCCGGGGACTGGTGGAACCCGACGATGACCTGCGGGCCTCGAACCCGCCCACGCATCCCGCTTTGCTCCAAGCATTGGCCGCGGAGTTCGTGCGCCACAACTACGATGTCAAACACGTGCTCCGACTGATTCTCAACTCCGCGGCCTATCAGCGTTCCTCTCAGCCCCTGCCAGGCAATGTCAGCGATGACCGCTTCTATTCCCGCTATTACCCCCGGCGCTTGTCCGCCGAGGTGATTTTGGATGCATACTCCGACATCACCGGAGTCCCCACGTTGTTCAACCGGGTCAAGTCGGCCGCCGGGGATGCACTGACGCCGACCAGCAGCTACCCGCCAGGAACCCGTGCCATCCAGATCCCTGATGCCCTCGTCGCTTCCTATTTCCTGGAAGCGTTTGGCCGGCCGGAACGGGTCGCCGTCTGCTCCTGCGAGCGTAGCTCCGAAGCGAGCATCACCCAAGCCCTTCACCTCAACAACGGCCAGACACTCAACGAGAAGCTCCGCGAGAAAAACAACACCCTGAGTCAATGGCTCCAAAAAGGGATGACAGACCGCGAAATCCTGGAGCAACTGTACTGGCATGCCTTCTCCCGTCCTCCGACGGAGGAGGAACGCCGGCAGTGCTTGGCTATACTCGCCGAGGCCGGCCAGCAAGGTCCCCAAGGTCGGCGCGAAGCCCTGGAAGACCTCGCCTGGGCCTTGCTGACCAGCCGCGAGTTCCTGTTCAATCACTAATTCGACCCGCAACTTGACTCATTCTGCTCACTACCTTGGGAGCATGCGGGGGGGAATGCCGGTCCTGGATTGCGAGAGGGAAGGATCAAGGACTATGAAAGGCGTTATTCCAGCAATTATGGGAATGGCTCTGCTTCTGCCATGGGGGAAAGTAGCGGAGTCATACCTCGTTTTGGCTCAGGTATCGGGCCTGGAGCGATCCGCAGGACGCGCCGATCAGAGGGGTGCAAAGGAGGCTCTCCCGCAGCAGAGGAAGGAGCCGCCTGTGACGGCAGCGGCCTGGCATCCGTCGGGCAAGACCTGTGCCTTTGCTGTCCGGCAGCACTTGCGTGTATGTGACACCCAGGGGAGGCTGGCCGGACCTGCCGCCACGGTCGCAGGCCGCATCACCGCAGTGCAATACGATCCCCAAGGCCGGTGGTTGGCCGTGGCCCACGGCGAGATCGGGCGACAAGGCATAGTCAGTCTCTTGGCCCTGACGAGCGATGGCCGGCTCGCAGGTGGACAGCCTGCTTGGGTCCTCGAAGGGCATCGCGATTCTGTCTATGCATTGGCCTTCCATCCCCGTGGAACGCTGCTCGCCTCAGCAGGCTACGACCGGGATATTTTGCTTTGGGAGATTCCCCGTTCTACTCCCACGGAGACGGTCGCGGGGCGGATCAAACCCGTCCGCGTCTTGAAGGACCACAGCGATGCGGTATATGGTCTGGCCTTTCATCCTCGCGGATCCTGGCTGGCCTCGGCGGGCGCTGACCGAGCGGTGAAGGTCTGGCGGGTGGAGGACGGCCAGCGCCTCTATACCCTGGGGGAGATGACGGATTGGGTCTATTGCGTCGCTTGGCATCCTGATGGCAAACATTTGGCGGCGGGAGGTGTCGATAAGACCATCCGCTGCTGGGCTGCTGACGAGAAGGGCGGCAAGCTGATCGCTTCGGTGTTCGCCCATGAAAAACCTGTCTGGCGTCTGGCCTTTCAGTCCGATGGCGAGGTGCTCTACAGTGTGGGCGAAGAGGGGGTGATCAAGCTCTGGAATGTCCCCCGGCTCACCGAACGTCGCGTGCTGCCGGCTCAGGTCGAGACAGTGCTGGACCTGGCGGTTCATCCGCAACAGCCGCGGTTATTGTTGGGCCGCTATGATGGCCAAGCTCTGGTCATCGACGATGTCGGCCGGCCTGTGGTGTCTCTCTGGCCTCAGCCGCCCCAACCGCCGCAGCCGGTGCAAGTTAGCAGCGTGACGCCGCCAGCCGTTCACCGGGGGCAAAGGGTCCAGCTCACCGTGCGGGGCCGGCATTTGCAGCATCTGCGGGAGTTGACTGCTAGCCAGCCGGGGATTCACCTGAAGTGGAAACCGGCGGAGGAACCGGGCGAGACGTTGGTGGTGGAGGCCAGCGTTTCTCCCGAAGCACCCGTCGGCGTGGCGACGTTGCGATTCGCTGGAGTCACAGGCAGTTCCGTCACCTGGCCGTTGATCGTCGATCGGTTTCCCGCCGTAAGCGAGCGTGGCTCTGGAGATGCCATCCGAACAGGAGAAGCGGTGCGCCTGCCCGTGACCATAGCGGGGACGGTGGATCGGCCGGGGGATGAGGACTTCTACCGCTTCCAGGTCCATGCCGGGGAGGAGATCGGCGTCGAAGTCGTGGCGGCGGAGATCGGCTCGAAACTGGAGCCAGTTTTGGCCCTCCACGATGCTGAGGGGCGAATCGTGGCCGAGGGCGAGCGCAGCTTGGGTTACACCGCAGTACAAGCTGGTGTCTATGTGTTGTCTATCCGCGATAAGCAATTCCGCGGCGGCCAAGGGTTTGCCTACCGGTTGCACATCGGTCCGATTCCTGTGATTACGGGCGTCTTTCCCCTGAGCGCGCCTCGCGGCAAAACCACAACGGTGCAAGTGCGCGGCGTGCATCTGGGGCAACCTGAGGGGTGGCGCATCCCAGTGGCCATTCCAGCGGATGCCCCCGTCGGCAGCTCTTGGGAGATTCCGCTTCCGCCGGGGAAGGAAAAGCCGCGAGGGAAAGCTGCGGTTATCGTGGATCAACTCGACGGCCAAGCGGTGGACCCAGCGCGCGGGGTGGAGCTGGCCCTGGGAGAACAGGGTCAAGCAGCGGACGGTGTGTTGCGGCAGCCTCAGTCCCGCCACAAAATTCGCTTCCACGCCCGGCAGGGGGAGACCTGGATCGTGGAGGTCCTGGCCCGGCGGGCTGGCTCGCCTCTGGACCCCGTCATCGAAATCCTCGACGCTGCGGATCAACCGGTGCCGCAGGCCATCTTGCGCCCCATTTCCGTCTTCTACACCACGCACCGGGATCACGAAGCGACTTCCCCCGGCATCCGCCTGGAAAGCTGGAACGACCTGGCCATCGACGACTATCTGTACGCCCACGGCGAGTTGATGCGGGTCTTGGCCTTGCCGCGCAATCCGGATGACGATTGCCAGTTCTACCAGTTCCAAGGCCGCCGCCTGGCTTATTTGGGAACGACCCCAGCGGTCCATTATCAGGGGACGCCGCTCTACAAGGTGGAGATTCATCCGCCAGGACGCACGTTTCCTCCGAATGGATTGCCGCTCTTTACTCTGTACTATCGCAATGATGATGGGGGGCCGGAGTACGGCAAAGATGCCTATCTGTGGTTCACGGCACCGGCCACGGGGTTTTACAGCGTGCGGGTGAGCGATGCGCGGGGTGCGGGGGGACCGGATTATGCCTACCGCCTGCGTATCCGCCGGCCTCAGCCGGACTTCGCCATTCAGTTTCGTCCCACACGTCCGGTGATCTGGAAAGGGGGGGCAGCCAGCGTCACGGTCGAGGTCACTCGCCGGGATGGCTTTGATGGCCCGGTTCATCTGCAATTTGTGGATCTGCCGCCGGGCTTCTCTTCGCCTCCCACCTTTATCGAAGCCGGCCAGTTTACGACCGCGGTGACGTTGGCCGCCGCCCCGGACGCCCAGCTCCCGCCGCAGTACCGCTTCAAGCTCTTGGCCCGCGCCCAGATCGACGGCCAGGAAGTCACACGTCAGGTGTTCAGCGAGCCGCTCGGACCGGAGTCTTTGCGGCCGCCCGCGGACCTGATCTGCCGTCCCCGTGTTCCCAGCCTGACCATCCGCCCCGGCCAGGAGAGCCGCTTTATCGTGGACATCGAACGCTTGGGCAACTTCCGCGGACGTGTGCCCCTGGAAGTTCGCGGCTTGCCCCACGGCGTGCGCGTGCTCAACGTCGGCCTCAACGGCATTCTCATCACCGAACGCGAAACCAGCCGGGAAGTCGTCCTCTACGCCGAACCGTGGGTCCGTCCCATGCAGCATCCCATCGTGGTGCTGGCCCGCCACGAGGGGAAAGGGACCGAACATGCGGCGCCCGCCATCCTGCTCAACGTGGAAAAATGACAGCGCCCTCACGCTTCAACCCTGGCCCCGGCCTCAAAGGATCGTCCACCATGCTTCCCCGACTGCGTGCTTTTGCATGTGCCACCACGGCGTTTGTATGTTCCGCCACGGCAACGCTCGCTGCTATACTTGGGGTGACGGCTCGCTACGAATCGCAAGGTATGACCCAACCAGAGACGGCGGCGCAAACTCGACAAACTGGGGGAAAAAGAGGGCCGGTGAAGCTCACGGAACAGGCGTTGGCGATCCACCGGGCGGCTCTGCTCGTGGATGGACACAATGACTTGCCTTGGGAACTGCGGAGCAAGGACGGTCCCAGCTTCCGGTCCATCGACCTGCGCAAACCCCAAAAGCAGTTTCACACCGACATCGAACGGCTGCGGCGCGGCCACGTGGGAGCGCAATTCTGGAGCGCCTTTGTGCCCACCAGCTATGCGCGCAAGGGCCTGGCCGTCAAAACCACCCTGGAACAAATCGAGGTCATCCACGAACTGGCTCGGCGCTACCCGGATGTGTTCCGCATGGCCTATGGCACAGACGATATCCTGCGGATACGTAAGGAGGGGAAGATCGCCTGCCTCATCGGCGTGGAAGGCGGGCATGCCATCGACAACTCCCTGGAAGTGCTCCGCTGTTACTACCGCTTGGGTGTGCGTTACCTGACCCTGACCCACTCTGAATCGCTGGACTGGGCTGACTCCTGTTCCGATGCGCCCAGGGCGCGGGGGTTGTCGCCGTTCGGCGAGCAGGTGGTGCGGGAGATGAATCGGTTGGGGATGCTGGTGGACCTGTCCCACGTCTCCGACGATACGATGAAGGCGGCCTTGCGAGTGAGCCAGGCGCCGGTGATCTTCTCCCACTCCTCGGCGCGGGGCGTGGCGGATCATCCCCGCAATGTCCCGGACGATGTCCTGCGCCTGGTCCGCGACAACGGCGGGCTGGTGATGGTCAACTTCTATTCCGGTTTCCTCGTTCCGGAAGGGGCGCGGGCCACGCGCCGGATGTTCGAGATGCTCCGCGAGCTGCAAAAGAAGTACCCCAACGACGAGGATCGGGTCCGGGAAGCCTACCGCCAGTGGGCCCGCGAAAACGATTATCCCGCCGGAGATGTCCACACGATCGTCGATCATATCGATCACATCGTGCGCGTGGCGGGCATCGATCATGTCGGTTTAGGCTCGGATTTCGATGGCGTCTCTAAGCTGCCGGAGCAGATGCAGGACGTGTCGTGCTATCCTTATTTGACCCAGGCCCTTCTGGATCGGGGTTACAAGCCAGAAGAGATTCACAAGATTCTGGGAGGGAACCTCATGCGGGTGTTTGCCCAGGCGGAAGCCGTCGCTGCCCGCTGGCCGAAGTGATCCGTCGAGCCGCGGTTGTTACCGCTCCCCTCCAGCGGATAAGTCCCCAAAGCACAGCTTCGGCACCCTTCTGTCTCCTTTCGATGTCTCTTGAGGTCTTGACGGCTCAGGCCGTCCACGCAAGGCAGGCCGAACGAGGGGAGCTGCTGGCGGGAACGAGGTCTCAGCGGCACACCAGACTTACTTCCGAGAAGGGATCAATTCCAAGGCGACCAAGCGACCTCGGCCCCGCAGGTAAAGGATGCCATCGCTGAGCACGGGGGGCGCCCAACAGGGATATTCCAAATCCGTGATTTCGTAGCGGGCGGCCTCCTCGTACTTTTGCGGGTTCGGCTTGAGGACGATCAGGGTGCCGAACTCGTTGAGGCAGAGCAGGTGGCGGTCCACGAAGAGGAGTGTGCAGCGCCCCGTGCGTTTCTGGACCCATTGGACTTCGCCGGTGTTGTAATCCAAGCAGCGCAGGTCCGCTTCCGGAGTTTCCCGTCCGGAACAGGCGTAGAGATAACCGTCCACATAGATGGGGGTGCACCAGTGGGCGGCCAGGGAGCGGTCCCAGCGGTCCTTGCCAGCATCCGACCAGATGACCCGCGGCTGCCACTGCTGGTCGATGTCTAAGAGCACGCTGCCCGGCCCATAGCATTCCGACAGGAGAACGCGGGAACCCACCACAACGGGGTTGGCGGCGTTGACACTTTCTTCGATGCGTGCCCGCCAGGGGAAATGGAAGAGCACTTTGCCTTGCCGCGGCTCCACGGCTAGCAAGCCGCCCCGGGCAAAATAGAGTAAAACTTTCTGGCCATGCATGGTGACGACGAGCGGACTGGTATAGCTGGCTAGCTCCTGACCGCTGGCCCAGCGGACTTTCCCAGTGGCTTTCTCGAAGGCCACCAGAGCCGTCCCATTCGACTGTACCTGTCGGAAGTCGAGAGGCCTGCGCCCTTGCGGGCTGCCACCGACCGGTACGATGAGCAGGTCTTCCACCACGACTGGCACGCTGGCGACCCCGAAAAAGTTCTGGTGGAAGTGGTATTCCTTCTGCGTGTCGAGCTTCCAAACCAGTTGGCCGTCGGTGCGCTTCAAGCAGTGGAGCATTCCCTCGACGCCGTGGAGATAGACATAGTCTCCATCCACCACGGGGCAGGCGCGCGGGCCAGGTTCATAACCGTAGTAATCCTCGTAGGCCGTGGGATACTCGAATTTCCATAAGTAGCGTCCGGTTCGGGCCTCGCGGCAGGTGAGCCGGGCGTTATCCCCGAAGCGGTCGAAGTGATACAGCTTGCCCCCTGCCACGACCGGCGGAGCATATCCCCAGCCCAGCTCGCAACTCCAGAGTTTTTTCAGCCCGTGTTTGGGCCACGTCTGAGGCAGTCCTTTTTCTGGAGACGTTCCGGTGCCAGCGGGACCGAGGAACGTCGGCCAATCCGCCGCGGAAATCAGCCAAGTTGTCAGAAGCATGCACCCCAGACTCAATAAGACTCGAAGCATGGCTGGCGCATTCCTTTCCCATTTTCCCCGGAGAGTCGATGAGCCGACGTTGGGCCGCCCTCTCCCCGCGGCTTGCTCCCCGGCGCTTGCCGTCCCAGGGAAGCAGAATAGGAATAATGTCTCCCTGAGCCAGTCGCGGGAAGCTGCGATGCTCCATCCCGGAAAACAGCGATCCTGACGGGCAGCATGCGATCGCGCTGCCTTTCTGCTGCCTTGGTATGGTTCGCTAACTACAATTTATCCATTCTCCTGGTGTTGAGGTCCTGATGGCTCTGTTGAGTTCTTCGGAAAGAGGAAGTTTTTTGTTCCCGTTGATGGAGGGGTGAAACTTTTATGGTCCGTGCCCGGCAGGTGGTCATCGTCAGTGCAGGCCACGTCGAAGTCCGCGAGGTGGAGTTGCCCGATCCGGAACCGAATCAGATTTTGGTGGCGGCGGAGTATTCTGCCATCAGTGCGGGGACGGAGCTGGCAGTTTATACGGGAACGCATCAGTGGTTGAAAGACCCCGCCATGAAGGAATGGAAGTTCCCCTTCCGCAGCGGCTACTCGGCGGCTGGGCGGGTATTGAAGGTGGGGCGGGATTTTCCGGGGGGATTCCGGGAGGGGGATCGCGTCAGTTTTCCTGGCAATCATGCCTCGGCGGAATTATTGACCTTAGGCCAGGAGCGCTGCCGAGTGTGGCGGTTGCCAGAGGGGTTGTCCAGCGAGCTAGCGGCCTGTGCCTGCATCGCGCGCTACGGCTTGGGAGCGGCCATCCGGGTGGGCATTACCCTGGCTCGCAGTGTGGCGGTGCTAGGATTGGGCATCATTGGTCAATTTGCCTTGCGGTGTTTTCTGGCCGCCGGTGCCGCCCCGGTGATCGGCATCGATACGGTACAGCGCCGGCGAGAAGCAGCACAAGCCGCAGGAGCCGATCATGTCATCGACCCCAACGCGGGCGACCTCCGGCAGCAAGTGCAAGCGGTGTTGGGCACACGCGGAGCAGAAATCGTGGTGGATGCCACCGGGGTACCGGCGGCGGTGCCCACGGCGATGAGTCTCGCCTGTGATGGCGGGCAGGTGGTCATCGTCGGCAGTCCGCGTGGGGTGGCCAGCAATGTCAACTTCTATGACGATCTGCACCGTCGCTACCTGGAAGTCACCGGCGCCCACGGCAACATGCTCTTCGAGCCGGCTCACACCCGCATTCCCGGCCATTGGGACATCGACAAAGCCCAGAACTGGCTGCTCCATCATCTCGCCTGCCGCCGCCTCAACCTGGAGGGGTTGATCACCCACGTCGTCACCCCCGAAGAGGTCGGCCAGGCCTACGAGGGACTGCTCCACGACAAGGAGCACTATCTCGGCGTACTGGTCAAGTGGGTCTGATGGCGCTTTTTACTGGCTCAAGCTTCGGAGACTTCCTCGGCACTCCAAATCGAAGCGGGAGAGCGGAACCGAGATTGGCCCGACTCTCCCGCCCTGGTTCCGTGAGGATTGGGGTGGGTCAGAGCTTTGGAGGCTCAGCCTCTCATTTCAGTCTTTTTTCTGGAACTTGCCTTTGCCGAAGCCGCCGAAAGCGGGCACTAAGCGCGACCGGTCAAACGGCGCCCCCACCAATTCCTTCCAGGTCTTCTTTTGGTTATCGTCCAAGACATCGAGGATTTTGTTGATGGCTTCCTCCTCGGCTTTGTTGATCTTGGTCTGGACCTCCTGGAAGCGCTTCTGGATGTCCTTGAAGGCATCGGGGTCGAACTTCCCCTTGCCGCCGCCTTTGCCGAACCCCAAATCGGCCATCAGCTCCCGGCGTTCAGTTTGGAAGTCGCTGATGACTCCCTTGACCGTTGCCTTCTGGTTGTCGGTGAGCTTGAGGGCTTCGACAATTTCCGCATTGACGAAGGCATTGACGCCCAAGAGTTGGCGCTCGATCTGCTTGAGTCGAGTGATCTGATCCTTGTTGAGGATGTCGCCGAGTTGCTTGTAAGCCTCCTTTGCGATGGCGATATTGGCCTTTTCCAGTTTGGCTTTGTCCTCCTCGGAGAGTTTGCCGAAGCCGAAGCCGCCTTTGCCCCCTTTCCCACCGAATTTGAACTCGATGCCGTGCTCCTTGCGGATTTCCGCCGCGGTTTGGAAGAAGTCTTTCGACCATTCATTGACCTTAGCGATCTGTTCCTCCGTCATTTTCAATTCTTCTTGCACGGCTTTGTTGATGACCAGAAAGTTTGGTCCACCGCCGACGCCCATGCCGAAGAAGCCCGGTTGGGCCTGCACGACGGCAAACATCGCGGCAGCGAGCAAGCCGGCGACCCAGTAACGTGTGCGCATGACCTTCCTCCTACAGGGGGGCAATCCAGAGACACAATCCTAGACCGTGCCTCACGCTGAGGCCTACGGTACAGGACAGCTTACTTTCCGGATAGTGAAAAGACCGTGAGAAAAAGGCTATTAGACAGGGATGTTACGGGACACGGGATGCTCTCAGGGGGTGGGGCGGATAGTCGGGGGCAGGCCCGCCCCTCCGGGAGCCAGAGGAGAGGGGGAAGGCGCCGACGGACCAGGCCGGGCCGGCGGTGGAGACTGCGGCGCTTGACGGCGGGTAAACCCCGGCACATCCTCAAACCGGAAAACCTTCTGCGGGTCAATCCCCGGAATGTTGATCTTGTGGTTGGCCAGCGACCACTGCTCTATGGTGTCATTCGCTTTGACGATGTAGGCCTGGGCCGGCAAATACGCCAGGGAGCCGGTGCGCGGGCCATACAACGCCAGCCGCAACTGCTTAAATTCCTCCTTGTCCTTGGCCAAAAGCGGCTTGATGTCCAGGTAAATGTAGTACTGATCCTCGTTGAACAGGGTGATCTGGAAGCGTTTCTTCAGGTTTTCGGCCTTGAGGCCAGAGAGGAAATCGATCATGAGATTGTCGGTCGAGGCGTTGGGTTGCCGAGCGGGATCCGGAAGTTTCCATTCCGTGATGGTGCGATCCAAGCCGCTGTAAGCGTAGATTTCCTTGCCGGTGCAGATAAAGGCTTCGTAATCTTGGCCGGTTTTGTCCCCGACATACACCAGGCGCATGCGGGCGTAGTTAGGCTTCATGCAGAGCAGCTCGCCTTTGTATTCCTTGTCGGATTTGAAGACGCCCGTGGCGGCGGGATCGGAGCGTTTGAGCGTCACGGTCACAAAGATGTTGGTGATGCCCTCCATCGCTTTCTGCCAACCTTGCAGGTGGGCGTCGAGCCGAGCCTCAGCACTGCCCGGAGGAGGGGGCGAGACCGGTACGCCGGAGGGAGGAGCGCTTTGAGCTACGGCACGGGAAAAGCCTGGGGCGTACAGGCTGACCAAGGCTAAGACGGAAAAGCACACTGTCCGCAACCACTTTCCGTAAGACATGGGTGGGAACTCTCCTGGGGATGGATCCTACTCTGTGGCAGGCGGGTTCCGACGGCCCGGCTCCCCGCCCGGACCCTGACTGGCTTATACACAATGTCCGTCCGAGGGAAAAGTCCGTTTTGAATCGAAGGGGAACTTTGGGGAGGTCCCGAAGTCCTGGAACGAGTGTGAGAACTTCGTGCCAGGGTGGTTTTGAAGGGGTGCAAACTGCAAACAGAAGCGGGGGACAACGGCTAAGACTTGCCTGCGGGCCGGGGATGGCGAATAGTGTTGATAGCAGGGCGAGGTGATAACCAATTCACACGCGAGGATGCCGGGAACATGTGGGAAAAGACACAGGTACGGATTGTGGCCGGTCGCTTACGGGGCCGGAAGTTGCATGTGGTGGTCAAGGAAGGAATGCGTCCCACACCGCAATTGGTGCGGGAGGCCTACTTTAGCATCATGGGCAATGCGATTCCGGGTCGGCTATTTTACGATGTCTTTGCAGGCACCGGCGTGGTTGGCTTGGAAGCGGTGAGCCGAGGAGCGCTCGCTGCCCGCCTCATCGAAAATGACAGCCGCCAAGCCGCGGACATCCAGAAACACGCCGACCTCTTCGGAATCAGCCGGGACGTGCAGGTGCTTAAGGCCGACGCCTACCGTTGGGCGGAGCACTGGCAGCCATCGAGCACTGCTCCCGTCAATTTCTTCCTCAGCCCGCCCTTTGCGGATTTGCACCAGCGCCTGGAACAATTCCTGATCCTCGTGCAAACCCTCTTGGCCAAAGCCCCGCCGGAATCGGTGCTCACCATCCAAGTTGAGCGGGGGTTCCCCGTGGAGCGGCTGCCGAACCTGCAAGCCTGGGACATCCGCCGCTATGGCCGCAATCTCCTGATGGTGTACGTCATTCCGGATCAGGAACACGCATCGGCGTCCGGGAAGGAACCACAAACCCATTCGGTGGGTCAATGACGTGACCCATTCCAAGGGCCGCACCTTCCACCATTCACCATTCACCATTCAATTCACACCAGGCCGATTTTTTGCTTGACAGCCGGAACCTGCCGTGAGAAGATGGGTTAGGAAGATAATAGTTTCGTGTTTCGCCCACTATCCTTATCTCTTCTTAGCTCGTTGGTACTTGCCTAGGAGTAGCAGGTTATGGCTGGAACACTCTCCCCCCCTCGTCGGTCCAACCGTCGTGCTTTTACGTTGATCGAGCTTTTGGTGGTCATTGCCATCATTGCCATTCTCATTGGGCTGTTGCTTCCGGCGGTGCAGAAGGTTCGGGAAGCAGCGGCTCGCATGAGTTGCCAGAACAACCTGAAGCAGTGGGGTCTGGCACAACACACTTATCATGACAGCACCGGCTTTTTCCCCCCTGGCGGCTTAGTCGGGCGGGACTTCGGCGGCAGTTGGAACTGGTCGGACTGGAATGACGATCGCGGAACCTGGATTGTGTACAGCTTGCCGTATGTGGAGCAGCAGGCGTTGTATCAACTTTTTCCGCAGCCGCCGTCGGGAGTGTACAACTCGGCGGGCATCGCCCGGTCTCAGCCCAACTTCACGAGTTTCCGTCCGAAGTTTTTCCGCTGTCCGAGCGACGGCTGGAACACGGAGTGGGCCATCTGCAACTACGTGGGCAGCTTGGGGCCTCAATGCACCATTGGTCCCTGCGGCTATGACCCGAATCAGGCACTGTGCAATCAGCCGGGTATCGGCGTGCCGGCGAGTCCCGATCATGGGAACACACTTGACGCGGGCCAAGTCCGGGGCATGTACAATCGCCTCGGTGCCCGGATCAACATGGCTTCTGTGACCGATGGCTTGTCCAACACCATTCTGATCGGCGAGATATTGCCGGAATGGCACGATCACTTCTGGAGCGGCTCGTGGTCCCATTACAACGGCGGGGCCTCGCATGCCACTACGATTGTGCCGATCAACTACCCCACGGATGCCCGCACCTGGTGCTCCCCTGCGGACCGATCATTCCAGAACTGGAATCTGGCTTGGGGCTTTAAGTCTCGGCACACGGGCGGGGTGAACTTCGTCTTTGGGGATGGTTCGGTGCGCTTTGTGCGCCAGAACATCAATATGACCACGTACATTCTCATGGGTTGCCGCAATGACGGCCGGCCCGTGCCCAATGAATAAAGGCTCCCCTGGAGTTGCCTGTCCTTTGGGTGGACCTGAAGCAAGCGGGTGCAAGACAAGGGCGGTTTCGCGTAGGCCGCCCTTTGGCATCCAGCGAGTTTGGGCCAATCCTGTTGCGACTTATCGAGTCGTTTCGGCAGTTGTTGAGAATATGCCTAAGACGTGCGCCAGGGGTCGCGGTCAGTTAGCCAGGGCTTTGTGAACTTTTACCAATGAATGAATGGGAATGCCATGAAGAACATCATTCGTCTTGGATTCGTCTTGGTTGTGGGAGGGGCGTTGAGCGGTTGCGGGGAGCGCCGTGTACCCGTGGAAGGGGAAGTGACCCTCAACGGCCAACCGGTGGCCCGCGCCACGGTCACGTTCACGTCCGAAGATGGAAGCAAGGTGTTCAGCGGCCTGACGGATGAGAGCGGGAAGTTTACGCTCAGCGGTCCAGCGGGGCCAGGAGCAGCGCCCGGCAGCTACAAGGTGACCGTTGTGAAGTATGCCCCTGCCGTGGCAGCTCCGATTAATCCCGCCGAGGAGTCGGACCCCTCGAAGATGAGCAAGGATTACGTGTCGCAAATGAAGAAGTTTGCGGACATGAAAAAAGGGGGAGCTGCTGGCCCCATGCCGCCGATGCCGGGGAAAGCTGGAGGATCGGGGAGCGCGCAGTCCGAGTTGCCGGAGGTTTACGCCCGCTTGGAAACGACGCCCCTGCGCGTTACCATTCCGTCTTCGGGGCCGATCAAGCTGGAATTGCAAAAGTCTGCGCGATAGCAGCAACGCCTGGAATACCGGTAACGTCCAGAATACCATCGGCCCAATGTTTAGCAGAAGGAAGTGGCGGTAATCGGCAGCCCTGGCGGGTCTTGCTCGTCAGGGTTGTTCGTTGGAGGGGTGCACGAAATGGGTCCGGCCCGGCGCTGGCAACGTTTGGCCTGGCGGCTGGGTGCGATCGCCTTCCTGCTCATCCTGGCAACGGTCTGGTACTTTCGTGTTTACCATGTCTCGGCGGATCGCTTGCTGGCAACCGGGCGGTCGGCCCTCATGCGCGGAGAGTGGGACAAGGTTCAGGAAGTGGCGGAACGATTGGAACGGGCCGGGTATGGGGACCACAGCCGCCTGTTACGCGCGGAGTGGTTGTGGAGCCGAGGGGAAGCAGCAGGCGCCTTGGCCCTGGCCGAAGGGGTGCGAGCCGAGGGCCGACTCCGCGTCGAAGCAGCGCTGATTGCGGGCAAATGTCTGCTCGCTTTGGACAATCGCCGCGAAGCCTACCGCGTGCTGAGCTGGGTGCTAGATCAGGACGATGACCAAGTCGATGCCCATCGGGGGCTAGCGGCCTTGGCGTATGATTGGGGCCAATGGCATCACGCGGAGCGGCATCTCCAACGGGTGGCGGAATTGGACCCCAAGGACCCGCGGCCCTACCGCTTGCTCGGCCTAATGTACAAGGACCTGTCCCGCTGGGACGATGCCGAACAAGCCTATCGCGCCGCTTGGGAGCGCGGTGTGGAAGGGACGATGCGGCTGGACATCCGCCTGGAATTGGCGGAGGTGCTCCTGCAAAAGGCGCGGTACGAGGAAGCCTTGGCCTGGACGCAAGCGGGGAGTGAGGAGACCCCAGCAAACTCAGCCCAAGTGGCTCGGTTGCGTGCAGAGGGACGGTACGGCTTGGGACGGTGGACGGAGGCGGCGGCGGAGCTAGAAGCGATCCCGCGCGAGCAATGGACAGCGGCGATGTGGCGCTGCCGCGGACGGCTCGACCGGGATGCCGGTCAAATGGAGCAGGCTGCGGAATGCCTGGAACGAGCCGTGCAATTGGACCCTAGCGATGCCGAATCTTGGTATGTGCTGGCCCAAGTCTACGAGAGTCTGAACCGCAAAGAGGACGCCGCTCACGCTCGCCAGCGCGTCGAAGACCTGCACCGACGCCTGCAAGAATTGACGGAACTGACCAAGCAAGCGATGAAGCGGCCCTGGGATAGTGCCGTCCGGCAGAAACTCGCGGAGGTCCACGAGCAGTTGGGACACTCGGACCTGGCCCGCCTGTGGCGGAAGGCCGCCGCGGAGTGTGCCGCGATGGAACGGCGTTAGGTGCTTCACGGTGGAGGGGCGCTGAGGGCGCCAGAGGGGAAGGGCGTTAGGGTGGAGCGGGGCGGGTCTGCTGACGGAACCATTCCCGGAAGTGCTGGCGCTGGTCGACTGTGGTGCACAGTTGCAAGGCAATTTGCAGATGCTGGCGAGCGGCGGCGGTTTCACCGCGCTGCTGGTAACTGACGGCGAGGTACAAGTGCGCTTGGGGATGGCAGGGATGGATCGCTAGAGCTTGCTGGCAGTTTCGCTCGGCCAATTCCCACTGTTTCTGGGCCAGGCGCACGGCCGCCCGCAGGAGATGGTAGTCCACGCAGGAGGGATTGTGCTTGAGGAGCTGTTCCACCGCTGCTTCCGCACGATCCCAACGGCGCAAAGCCAAAGCGCTATCCACGAGCCGCCGCAGAGCGAGTTCATGATCCGCCTGGAGTTGCAGGGCATATTCCGCGGCCTGCCAGGCTTGGGACATCTCGCCGAGGGTCCCGCGGGCTTCGCTGAGGGCAATCCAGCCGTCGATATCGCCGCAATGGAGGGAAAGCGCGCTTTCCAAACGGGGGGCAGCGGCTTGTGCCAGCGAACGCGCAGCAAGCCCCGGCGGTAACTGAACACTCAGGCGTGCCAAGGCTACGGCCCAGTCCCGCTCCTGCTCTGGGTCCGGCGGCTGCCTGGGAGGGCGATAGGGAATGATGGGCAGCGAATCAGGTGGCGGCGGCTCGGCACGCCCCGGCACTGCCGGAGGGGGACGGCGCGGAATGCGATGATCCGTAATGCTCGTGTGAGCAATGTTGGCACTGCTGAGGCGGGGCATATGGCAGGTGATGCAACTATCCCGCTGAGCGTGCCGCTCGGCCAAAGGCGCGGAGCAACTCTGGCGGGCGTGGCAGTTCAGGCAGCGCTGGCGATAGAACCGCTCGCGTTCGTCCGGTGAAGGCACCGCATGGGGATCATGACAGGTGGTGCAGAGCAGTTTCCCCTGACTGGCCTGGAAGCAGCGGCTGGATTCCATCTGCTCGAATTGGCCGACGGAGCGCAGCTCGCGAGACCATTCCGGATTGCGAACGCACACGGTGACAAATTGGTTCCAAGGAAGTCCCGGCCGATATTCCCAGGGCTGCCGCCCGCGCCGGGGCACACGTACCTGTCCTTGCAGGTGGCACTGCCGGCAAATGTCCTGTTGCAAGGACGCGGGGAGATGCCGGGGATTGACGATGGAGGTGTCGATCCCTTCCCAAGGCAAGCCGCTGCTACGCTCCTGGACGTGGAGTTGCCCCGGTCCATGACAGCGCTCGCAGCCGATGGCAGCCTGGAGGGGCAAAAGCGGTTCCCGATAGCGGTTGATGGCGCCGGAGATAGGCTCCACGTGGTGAACATGGCAAAAGAGGCAATCCGCATGCACGGGCCGGCGCCCGCCTTGACCCAAGTCGAACCCCGGCGAGATGTCCCAGCGTTGCTCCTGACTGAACCAACTGATCGGGGACTGCCAGAGGGCGGAGTGCTCGAAGGTGAGGTAGGACCGCCCACGGGTTCCGGAGCCGATGGCCACATCCAACCGGACCGAGTATGGAGCCGTGCCGTCCAGGTCTTCAGCGGGCTGCACGCTGTGCATTCGCTGAGACGCCTGGGAGCGGATGCTCAGCCGATAAGGACCGTGGGTCCACGTCAGCGGCGGCTCCCAACGCTCGACAAGGGAAAGCGCCAGCCGATCTGTCGCAGAGCGGCCCATCGGATGCTGCTGATAGGTTTGGCTGATATCCGCATGGCAGTCCTGGCAGGCCTTGTCTCCAACGTACTGGACCTCCGGGCGGATATTGCGGAACACAACGGCGGGATCGAGGCGCGGATCGGGCGGCGGCGGATCAGGCTGCAGATTTGCGGGAGGGACACCGGAAGGGGGGGTGGGAACCTCAGCGGGAAGAAGCCAGTAGATGAGGCCCAGGATAGCGAATAAGACGGCTGCTCCCAAACCGCCAACCATTTTCGGAGAACGGAGGAAGGTTTGCCAGGTCGTCATGCCAGAGTCTCCAGGACAAGCGGAAAGCACGCATGGGAAAGCGAGCGGGCCACCATTCGGCGGAGGAGCAGACAGCCTGCTGTTTCGGCAGACGTTGGTGAAGGTAGGGCGCTAGCCCAAAGCGTCGTCCGGCCGGAAACGAGCCAAAATCCGCTCAATGAAAGGCCGGCTGGTCGCTTCGTATCGGCGGAAGACCTCCCGGCGCACCAGATAAGTTTCCACGGTTTCCTTGGCACGCACGGTCGCATTGCGCGGCCGATCCATCAGAAGCGCCACTTCTCCGAAGCACTGGCCGGGTCCTAATTCGGCCACTTTCTCTTCGCCCCCCTCCCGGCGCCGCCGGAAGACTTCCACAGTGCCCCGGCGGATCAGATAGAACTTGCTCTGGTCATCGACTGGTTCCCCCTCGCGCACGATGACGCTGCCGGGAGCAAAGGCGGCAACGCGGTCCGAGGCCGCGGCGAGTTGATCGGGCCGCAGGGGCACCGCCGGATCGACTCCCACCAGCAGTTCATCGGCGAGGCGGGCTTGCTCTTCGGGCAGGATCGCCGCAAACGGCGGGCTTTGGCGCAAAGCATTGCGAACAAAGAGCCGCTCTGCCACCACCACGTTGGCCACGATTCGCCCCCGTTCCAGATGCACAATCCGATCCGCCTGATGCATGATCCGCGGGTCATGCGTGACGATCAGGCTGGTGGCACCCCCTTGTCCCGCGAGCTTGTGCAGAAGCGGGATTTGCCATTCGGCGAGGCGTCCCTGGTCGCCGCTGTCTTCCCCCTCGCGGAGCAAGGCTTGCCATTCCGTAGCGGGCCGGGGACGGGCGAGAAAACGCAGCAAGGTGATGACCGCCAAGCCGGAATGCGCATCCAAGGCGGCTGTCGGTTCGTCTGCGAGAATCAGCCTGGGGCGGTTGATCAAAGCCCGGGCGATGGCCACCCGCTGCCGCTGCCCGCCTGACAAGCGCGCCGGCGTGTAGTCGAACTTCGGCACCTGGGGTCGGCCCAAAACATCCCGATCGCCCAGCAGAAGGTATTGCAACAGCTCCTGGGCTTCCTGCCGGGCCTGAGGGCGCGGGCGCAGAGCCGCCGCCATCTGCACGTTCTGCCAGGCCGTCAGCGATTCCAGGAGATTGTGCCGTTGGAAGATGAAACCCAGTCGGCGGCGCACGCCAATCAACTCTTTCTCCGCCAGGCCGCGCAACGAGATCGACTCCCCACGCTCGTGGTCCCAAATGCGAATGTCGCCGTGTTGCAGAGTGCGCAGGCCGCCGATGAGGGTCAACAAGGTCGTTTTGCCGGACCCGGATGGGCCGCTCATGATGACCAACTCGCCTGGCAGCACTTCCAAATTGTTGTCGAAGAGGACCTGAGTGCGCGTTTCCCCCCGGCCAAAAAAATGATCTACACCCACGACCCGGAGTAAGGGTTCCCCGAAAGGCGGTGCTTTCGTACCTCCACCCAGGCTGCCGTTTGGCCCTTTTTTGGAGGAAGAGTCCAAGCGATCCGAGGGATCCGAAACTAGCTGTACCTGCGGCTCAGAAGACATCGGCGGGGTCCACCTTCTCCACATGTCGGGCAGCCAAACGGGCAGACAGCCAACACATGCCGATGGTCGCGCCCCCCAACCACACTATGCGAAATAGCGTGAGCTGAAACGGCATGCCGGTCCATTCCTCTAGTAACGATTGTACTCCAGCTACGATGCCGATTCCCACAGCCAAACCGCTTCCCGCCAGGAGCAACGCCTCGGCAGTCACCACGGCGCGGAGAAAACCCGGCGTGTGCCCAATGGCTCGCAGCGTCGCATACTGGCCCAGATGATCGGCGATGTTTCCTGTGAGAATCTGATAACAGATGACCAACCCCACGACGAAGCCCAGAATCATGCCGGCGCCGAAGGCGAAGCCGATGGGCGTGTTGGCCAGCCAGAAGCGCTCTTCTCGCTCGATGAGCTGCTTTAGGGTCAGCACCTCGACATTGGGCGTCGCTGCGTAAAGCTGCCGGAGGGCGTCGAGGACCTGCTCCCGGCGCGCTTCCGGTTGGAACCAGACCAGACCCAGGTCCACCGCTTCCAGGGGATCGGTACCCGGCGGGGCCAATGGCTCCCGGAGGTAACGGGCGAAGGTCTGCTCGCTGACAATCAAGGTACCATCCGCGGCGAAGTCGAAGCCCAGGGAAAAACCCGGACCGACCAGGGTCAGTTGCTGGCCGGTCAACTCGGCGGTGCATCCCTCCGCCAGGGGGCCATAGACGCTCGGCATCCGCCTTTGGGGATCAGGCCGCGCCCGGCGGTCGTACAACGCGGTACCGGGCCGTTGCAAGCTCTGCCAGTCGTCCGGGGGAATGTCCAGTCCCCGCAAGGGAGCCACAGCGGGATCGACCCCCACCACCCGGATGCGCCGCTTCGGTCCCCGCTCCGGCCGCGGCACCCCCGTCGCCAGCCATTCTCCGGCCTGGTAATCCAAATACAGGGGCGCTACGCGGTCAATTCCCTCCACAGCGTGGGCCTGTTCCAGCCGCCGGCGCGGAAAGGCTGGGCGGAACATCAGAGAACTGCGCTGCGGATGAATCAGCACGCCATCCGCATCCAGGCACCGCAACAGGCGCGTGTTGCTCTCCAGCATTGCCCGGAGAATGCCGAATTGCACCCCCATAAGCACCACCGCGAAGGCGATGCCCAGGGTATACAACCCGTATCGGATCGGATCGCAGGTCAGATTTCGCCAGGCCACGAGCAGAGCCAGCCGCATACTGTCAGCTTCGCATCTGGCAGTCCAGCGTCAACGGTTCCCCGCCAGGAATAGGTCTGCCTTTCAGGAAACAGGAGGAACTTTTCCCGACTCCTCCAAATTGGGTGCTGGTATGAGTCGCCGAAGTTGCTGGACGCGGAGCCGCTAGAACGGGGGAGGGAGAGATAGAGGGCGAAGCCGCTAGAACAGGTCCGCCGGGTCCGCCGTCTGGACTTTCCGCAAAGCGAGGATAGCCGAGAGAAGACACATCCCGACGGTCAATCCAGCGACAGCCATGATAATGAGGGGAGTCATTTCCGCCGGGATGCCGCCGTAGGTCCGCGCGATGGAATAGAGAAAAGCAGCAATTCCCCAACCGGGGAGAAAGCCCAAAGCGGCGAGAAGGCCGGCCTGGGCAAGGACCATGGCCGTGGCGAAACCCGGCGTATGGCCCAAAGCTTTGATCGTGGCGTATTCCGGCAGCATGGAGCGAATGTCTGCTGCCATCATCTGGTACACGAAAATGACACCCACGGTGATGACGAGAACCACCGCGACCACCAAAAACTGGCCCACGGACGTCAGCCTCACCCAGTAATTCCGCTCCGAGGCCGTGATGTCTTCGCGGCTCCAAATGCGGACATCGGAAGGGAGGCGGGTTTGGAGTTGCTGTTGAACCGCGGCGGGATCGGCGCCGGCGCTCAGTTGAATCAAGCCAAAGTGAACACCATCAGGCACTGGCGGCAAAAACTCACGGAATGTGCCCTCGCTGGTCAAAAGCATGGCGTTCCAACTGAAGCCTGTACCGAGGGAGAACGTGCCGGCTATGACCGCAGAGCGTCCATTGATCAGCACGGGGTCCTGCGGGTTCCGGCTGCGGGATTGCTCCAGCCAGTACTCGGCCGAGCCGTATTCCGCTTTGCTCCGCCGATCAAACAGAAACGTCTTCTGGCGGGCCAAGAGATGGGCAGCTTCTTCCGCTTCCGCTAGGGTGGAAAAGACACCCTCCGGGCCGATGCGGAAAGCCTGCGGGAGGTACTCCGGGGGCACTGCCAAGACGGCGATGCTCATAATTTCCCCGCCGGAGGGGGAACGGAGCCAGCCACGGCGTTGCGGCATACGCCACTCGGCAAAGCCCATGGACAGCGGCACGACCGCCCCCACTCCCTCCACTGCTGCCGCTTGAGCTAGCCGCTGATCCGGGAACCCCGCCGTGCGGCTGAGGTCTTCGTATTCTGAAGAGGTGATCAGCAGATCGAACTGCAAGCGGTCGAAGAGCAAGGTCGCCGTGCGATCGACTCCGCCGAGGAAGCCCATTTCCAGAAACATCAGGATGGCAGCAAAAGCGATGCCTGTAGCGGCTGTTACCGTACGTTCCCGCCGGTGGATCAGATGTCGGATGGCCCAAAGCCACGCATACCTCATGGGGAGAGTCTCCGATCAGCCAGAGGGTCGGCTGCGTATCACCGCCGCTTTTCTCTTCGCATTAGGAAGTGGTCCGAGGTTGAGCCAAGTCCGGCTTTCCTCGAACAAAACCTAACCCATTTGCTGGGGGCATCGGCTTAGAAGCGGCAATCCCAGGGAACGGTACGCGGCGCATCATGGTGCAGGATCATTGTTCGCTCGCCTTCGGCAATTCAGCGGCGGATGAAGCCGGCAACTCGAACAATACGGTGACTTGCAGGTTGACAAAGCGGGCGGCCAGGTTCGTATCGCCGGGGTCCAAGGGGACGAGCACTTCGACGACTCGCCGATCCCGATCCATACGGGGATCAAGAGAGAAAACGCGATTTAGGGAGATCATGCGCGAGATAACGTTCTCATCACTCACACTGCCGCGGAGGGAGCGGGGTAAAGCCGGAGCTTGAATCGTCGCGAGCACGGAGCCGTGGTGCAGGGCTTGCCGCAAGCGTTCTACATCTCCCTCGTAAACTTCCGTTCGGACGATCATGCGGGACACGTCAGCCATTGTCAGCAGGGGTTCTTGAGTGATTGTTTGTCCGGGGTTAGCTTGCACGTGCAGAATCTGGCCGCTGATCGGAGCGCGGACCATCCTGTGACGCTCCCATTGGTCGCGGGCATGGTCCCATCGGGCTTTAGCGGATTGCAGGGGGAAACGGGCGAGGGCTTCGCGGAGTTCCTGTTCCGCCGCCGCTTTGCGCGCCTGGCCTACTTTGTCCGCGTGTTGGTAGGACAGGAGTGTCTTGCGCCGAAGCGCCTCCGCCGCTTGCCGTTCTGCTTTGGCCTGCGCGACAGCGAGCCGGGCCTTGTCGTATTCCTCCGCGGGGACTGTAACGCGGCTGGCCCGGAGTTGCTCCAAACGTTCCAAACTCTTTTCCGCCACCTGCAATTGCTGGGTGAGATACTCCAGGCGGGCGTCCTGGGCCGCGAGATCCTGATCCCGGGCCGCCATCGCTTGCTGCCATTCTGCTTCCGCAGCTCGGATTTTCGCCTCACCAGCCTGTTTGGCGGCATCGAATCTATCTTGCAGTTCCTGGAGTTCGAGTTCGGCTAGGGCCACTTGCTTTTGGCGTTCTTCCGCACTGGCGAGTTCCGCGATCGGCTGGCCCTGCTGAAGCGATTGGCCGGGAGCCAAGGGATAAAGGCGGGCGATCCGGTCCCCGACTGGGCCATAAACGTGTACGATGCCGGCAGCCGGTTCCAACCGTCCCAGCGCCGCAATGCGGGGCGATCCCGTTGGTGCTGAGACAGGCGAGGCACTGGGTGCGTCCGGCATGAACCGGGCCAGGAAATAACCTGCGACCCCGCCGGTGGCCAACAGTAGTAAGGTCCATAGCAGGGACAGCATCAGCCGTCCGGAGCGCGCGGGTCTCCTCCGGCAGAATGGCGGCACGCTCATAATCCTCCTGAGGATGGAAACGCTCCCAAGGCCAGGCACCACCAGAGCAGTTTGCAGAGCAGGTGCAAGGCCTGATCCCGATGAATACCGTACCAGCCGCGGCATTTGCCCAGATCGATCAGAGCATGGGCCAGGGTTTCCGCCAAGGCCAAGGCTAAGGTCCCAGCCGGTGTGAGGCCCATCCACTGGCACACCAGGCCGACTGCGGTACCATGCAGCAAGGCGTGTGCTGCCAGCCAGTAGTACCACGGGACGGCACGAGCGGCAGGATGCTGGGCATGCGGGCATTTGCCCAAGGCCATCGCCTCGCTTTGCAAAGCAAAATCCACAAGCGCATGGCCCGCCACCAGATAAAGCAGCAGCAGAATCGGCCGCGGATCATCCATACTGGTTGTCTACCTTTCGCCGCGTACGTGTTGTCCACCTTCGCTGCGCTGCCTGAGAGGCTTTCCACCCAATATACAGACTCCTACCTGAGGGTGATATATCGAGCTGAACCTCCAGGGGGACGTCGAGCCATCGGGGACTGTTCGGTTTGATGCCGAACTTAGCCCCGCCAATGCACGGGTCGGTTGGCTCCTGCAAGCGAGATGGCGGCTGGGGGAGATGTCATGTACTTGGGCATCGAGATTGGCGGTACGAAATTGCAAGTGGGACTGGGCGACGGGGCAGGCCAGCTCCTGGCGTTATGGCGGGGGACGGTCGTGCCGGCTGAGGGTAGCGCTGGGATTCTCCGGCAACTTCAGGGAGCGATTCCGCAAGTGCTGGCCCAGATGGGGGTCGCTGCCCATCAGTTGCGCGCCGCTGGAATCGGCTTCGGCGGGCCAACGGATGACGCCTCCCAAACGGTGATCACTTCGCACCAAATTGCCGGGTGGGATCATTTCCCGCTGGCGGCTTGGCTGCGCGATCTGCTCGGCGGCGTCCCGGCGGTTTTGTGCAACGATGCCGATGTCGCCGGACTGGCTGAAGCCACCTATGGCACGGGCCGAGGACTGTCACCGCTGTTCTACATGACCATCGGCAGCGGGATCGGCGGCGGCCTGATTCTCAACGGAACGATTTATCGCGGTGCAGGGCAGGGCGCTGCCGAGATTGGGCACGTGCCAGTCAACGAACGAGGCGAAGAACTGGAAGCAGTGGCCTCCGGTTGGGGACTGGCCTCTCAAGCTCGGCGGCGTCTCGAACGGGGCGAACCCTCCCTTCTGACCGAGATGGTTCAAGGCGATTGGTCCCAAGTGACGGGGCGGCATGTCACCGAGGCGGCAGCCCGCGGCGATGCCCTGGCCCAATCCGTGCTCGATACCGCCCTGGATGCCCTCGCCTTCGCCCTGGACCTCATTATTCGATTGCTTTGTCCCCGGCGCATCGTGATTGGCGGCGGCGTGTCGCTCCTGGGTGAAGAACGCCTCTTCCAACCTCTACGCCAACGCTTGCAAGCCCGTGTCTTCCCCCCCTTCCGCGGATTGACGGATATTGTGCCCGCCCAATTGGGAGAAGAGGTGGTGGTCCACGGTGCGATTGCCTTGGCCCGGCAACTCTGGGAGTCGAGCCGAGCTTGAGCCAGAAGAAGGTAATGAGCCGAGAGGTGGTCGATACAGTGGGTTCCGCCAAGCTGTCGGTTGCCTCTGGACCGGCGGGCGGGGCCAGCCGCATGCCGTAAGATCAGTCAGTGCCGGCCGCATCTGTCGAGTGCCTGACTTAGCAGAATTCGCGGGAGATTTCGACTCAGGGACACACCTATGGGCTATCCCATCCGCATCAAAATCTGTGGGGTGACAGATCCGCTGGAAGCGGTGAAGATCGCCGAGTTGGGGGCGGATGCCATCGGCTTGAATTTTTACCCTTCCTCGCCGCGGTATGTGGCACCGCCGCAGGCTGCCGCTATCGTGCGAGCGTTGCCTCCTTTTACGGCACCGGTGGGCATCTTCGTAGGGTGGCCCATGCGGCAAGTCTGCGCCGTCGCCTATCAGTTGGGCTTACGGGCGGTGCAGACCTATGCCGAGCCACCGTTGCGAGAAGATGCGTTTCCGTTTGCTCACATTCCGGCCTTGCGGATCCGCGAGGCGGGAGACCTGGAAGCTGCTCAGGAGTATCTCCGGGCGCTTCAGGCCGCCGGGCGGCCTCCCGCCGCCGTGCTGCTTGACGCCTTTGTGCCCGGCCAATGGGGCGGAACAGGTCAGACGGCACCGTGGGAGTTGCTGGAAAACTTCGCTCCGCCGGTGCCCTGGATTCTGGCAGGGGGGTTGACGCCGGAGAATGTCGCGGACGCCGTGCGCCGCTTACGTCCTTGGGGGGTTGATGTCGCCGGCGGTGTGGAGGCAGCTCCGGGGCGGAAAGACCTGGAGAAAGTCCGGCAATTCATCCTTCAAGCTCGCATCGCCGCCAGTAACTGTTGAAACCGCTGGTGTGTCCTTCAAGTCGGCCCGTCTTATTGAAACAGGCTTTCCTCCCCAACCTACCCAGGCTCCCGGTCGAAGCCACGGCTCCGATGCCGGTGACTCCCGACATGGGGCCAGAAGACCGAAATGCGGTCGGGACGGCAAGCCAAAAGGCGAACCGAAAATCCAGGTTATGGAGTGAGCGGCCTCTCATTCAACTCCGGCTGAAATTGTAGAATAGGAAATTCTCATCGAGGGGGAGGATTCTATTGGTGCTGATCGGAAGAATTCCTAGAATTTCCGAATGGTCATGGAAGCGGTGAGCAACCCGGATCGAAAGGAATGAGCAGAAGCGCAATCTCATGCAGCGTGATGTGAGAGGGCGGGTGGTACTGATTACCGGGGCGTCGCGGGGAATTGGGCGGCGCGTTGCCGTGCTGCTCGCTCGCCGGGGCGCAAAACTGGCGTTGACAGCCCGTTCCCAAGATGAACTGGAGCGGACCGCCCGCGCCTGTTTGTCCGAGGCGCTCGCTCAAGGGGTGGAAGCCCAGGTTCTGGTGGAAGCTGGGGATGTGACCCGGCCTGCCGATCGCGAACGGATCGTAGCGGCCACGGCGCTCCGTTATGGTGGGGTAGATGTGCTTATCAACGCAGCGGGGGTTTGCAGCTTCGGGGAATTCAGCACCTCCACACCGGAGATCCTGCGCCGGGTGATGGAGGTCAATTTTTTCGCCGCGGTGGAAATGGTCCGGCTGGCGCAGCCTTACCTGGAACGCAGTGCCTGGCAGGGAAGCGGCGAAGGTTGGCGTCCGGCGGTGGTGAATGTCGCTAGCATCTGCGGGCGGTGGGGCATTCCCTCGATGACGGAACATTGCGCCAGCAAGCATGCCTTGGTAGGCTGGAGCGAGGCGATCCGGGCCGAGTTCGTCCGCTACGGCATCGATGTGCTGGTGGTGTTGCCCGGTCTGGTCCGCAGCGACGATCTCCAGCGGCACCTGTTGCGCAATGAAGGGAAAATCTACCTGGATTTTGCGGGCGCTCCGCCGCCGGAGGAAGTGGCGCGTGACATTCTCCGAAGCCTGGAACACCGCCGGGCCGAAACTCCGAGCGGCTGGGTCTCGTGGGGGGTTTGGTGGTCCCGACGATTATTTCCCCGCGCCGTCCGCTTCTTCATGCACCGGAAAGTGTGGCGCTTTGCCCGGCGGGAGCGTGAGGGACAGAGAATCCAACAGCGGATCGATCGGCAGCGAATCTCCCCAACCTGGACGGGATCGTAGGGCGATCATGATTTGGGATCGTAGGGCGATCATGATTCGAGACGCGGCGGTCAACCCTGGGCGGAGGATTCCGAAGGGGCGAGGATGCAGCAGGATGTGAGTGTTTTCCGACGGATGGAGTCAATGGCACCCGATAAGGATGGACAGCGATGTGCGGAATAGCGGGTATGATTGATCTGCAAGGGGTACGCACCCCGCCTCCCTCCATTGTGCCGACGATGGCGGAGGTTCTGATGCACCGCGGTCCGGATGAGGACGGTTTTTATGTGGCATCCGGCCTCCATCTGGCAAATCGCCGTCTGTCCATCTTCGGGCTGGATGATGGCCGCCAGCCGGTCAGTAATGAGGACGGCAGCGTCTGGGCCGTGTTCAACGGCGAGTTGTACGACTACCCGCAGCTCCGTCCGCGGCTAGAAGGGAAAGGACACCGCTTCCGGACGCACACCGATACGGAGTTATTGCCGCATTTGTGGGAGGAGTACGGCCCACAAATGCTGGAGCACGTCCGCGGACAGTTTGCCTTTTGCCTTTATGACAGCCGTCGGCGCGAAGTGCTTTTGGCACGGGATCGCGCCGGCATCTGCCCTCTGTTCTACACCGTGGTCCGGCATGATGGCTCGGATTGGCTGCTGTTTGCGTCGGAGATCAAGGCGATCTTGGCCAGCGGTTTGGTGGCGCGCCAGCCGGACCTCCAGGGTCTCAATCACATCTTCACCTTTTTTGCGATGCCGGGGCCAGCGACGGTCTTCGCGGGTATCCAGTGCTTGATTCCCGGCCGGTTTCTCCATCTGCGCCTGGGTGCTTCTCTGACGCCGCAGGAAGCGGTCCGCCAGCGGGTGTACTGGCAGGTGGAATACCCGGACCGCGGCCAGGAAGTGCGGGCGTTCGACCAGGGTGAGCGAGTGGTCGAGGAATACGAGGCGGTGCTGTTGCAAAGCGTGCAGCGCCGCTTGCAGCATGCGGATGTGCCGGTGGTGGCGTATTTGTCTGGCGGGGTGGATTCGAGCCTGGTGGTGGCCCTGGCCAATAAGGTGCTGGGGCGGCCCATTCCGACATTTACCGTGGCAGTCCAGGCTCCCGGATTGAACGAAACGGCGGAAGCGCTGCACACGGCCCGGTATCTCGGTTGCGAGCCGGTTATTGTGAATTGCGGGCATGAGGAGCTGCGCCTGGGGTATCCGGAGTTAATCGCCACGGCAGAGTTCCCGGTAATCGACACCTCCTGCCTGGGACTGATGCATTTAGCCCGCGCGGTGCACGAGCACGGATACAAAGTCGTGCTGACCGGGGAAGGAGCCGACGAATGGCTCGCCGGTTATCCCTGGTTCAAGATTCACCGTTTGACCGGCTGGCTGGATCGGATTCCGGGCTTGCCGTTGGGGTATTCCCTGCGCTCCGTGATGCTCTGGCTGCGGGGGCATCCGCGCTTCCCCTATGCGATCTATCGCGAGACGCAAAAGCAGATGGGAGGACCCAACGGCTGGTTCGACCTGTACGGCATCATGAGCTTGAACAAGCTGCGCTTTTTCACGGGAGCGGCGCGGGAACATGCCTTGCGGCATTCGGCCCTGGAAGACCTGGAGCTGCCCGAAAACCTTATGCGCTGGCATCCGTTCCACCGGCAGATGTATTTCGGCGCCCGGATCATGCTGCCAGGGCATTTGCTGGCCAGCAAAGGGGATCGGATCGCCATGCATTCCTCAGTAGAGAGCCGCTATGCCTTTCTGGACGAGGACGTGATCGCCTTCATGGCCCGGTTGCATCCCCGGTGGAAACTCCGCGGCTTGTTCCGGGACAAGTACATTGAACGTCTGGTGGCCCGGCGCTGGCTGCCGCCGGAGATTGCGTGGCGGCGCAAGCATATGTTCCGGGCGCCGATGGATTCCTGGGCCAAAATGGGGGCGCAACGTTGGATCGACCAGGTTCTGTCTCCCGAATCCCTGGCCAAGACAGGCTTGTTCGATGCCAAGGTGGTGGCCGAGGCTCGGCAGCGGCTGCAACGGCCTGGCCGGGGTTGGTTGCGGACCAGTCTGGAGATGGGTCTGACCGCGGTGACAGCCACCCAACTGTGGCATCATTTGTACATCAGCGGGGACTTGTGCGAAGTGCCGCATTGCCTGCACGGTTCCACGCGTGCAGTCGAAGCCTGGGTGGCCCAACAAGGCGGCCGGCCCGTCCTCCAACGCGCCCCGCGCCGAGAGACGGATACAGCCGTGACTCCTTCAGCAGCCGCTTCAGCCTAGGAAAGTGAAGGTTCCGCAGTCCCGCATCCGATCGAATACGATGCGTTACGCCTTGCAAATGCTCTGGCATGAACGCGCCCGCTACACCGCTGGGGTGTTGGCGGTGGCGTTCTCCGCCGTGCTTATTGCCTTGCAGGTCGGGCTGCTCCTGGGCCTGTTCAAAATTACCTCCATTCCCATTGATTACACCTCCGCCGACCTATGGATCGGTTCCACCGCCGTCCCCAGCGTCGATCTGGGCAAGCCGATCCCCAAGACTTTCCTGAGCCGGGTCGCTGGTTTGCCGGGAGTCCACATGCCGGAGGTGTACATCGCCAACTTCGCCAATTTCACCAAGCCGACGGGAGGAACCGAGTTGTGCTTCCTGCTCGGCAGTTCGCTCGATGATGGGGCGGCCGGTGCCCTCACCTTGCTGACGAAGGAACAACGGGACGCACTGACAATGCCCTTCGCCATTATCGTGGATGAATCCGACGTCAAGCGGCTGGGACTGGGGGACCCCCACGGCCCAAAGCCCAAGATCAACGGTAAGGAAGTCACGGTGGTCGGGACAGTTCGCGGTTTGAAAAGCCTGGCAGCGCCCTGGGTTTTTTGTTCCCTCTACACCGCTCGGCAGTTGCTCGGCCCGCTGCTGCCCGCCGACCATGTTACATATCTGCTCGCGCGCTGCGATTCCCCCCAGCGTGCGCAGGAGGTAGCCCGCTATTTGCGGGAGCGTTACGCCGACGATATGACCGCTTACACCGCCGCGGAGTTCTCCTTCGGCTCCCGCTGGTACTGGCTGACACGCACCAAGGCCGGGCTGGCGATCGGCTACGCCGCCTTTTTGGGCTTGATTGTGGGGATGGTGATCACCGCGCAGACGCTTTATTCCGCCACAGTGGCCAACGCGCGGGAGTTTGCCATCCTGCTGGCGCTAGGTGTTCCCCGTTGGCGGATTGCTGGACTGGTCGTAACCCAGGCCTTTTGGATCGGTGTCATAGGAGTGTCTCTGGCGTATCCGGTGTGCCTGGGTTTGAAATATCTAGCGTTGCAGTTTGCGACCGATGTGGACCTGCGGTGGCAGATTCTGGCGGGTACCGCTGTGCTCACGGTGGCAATGGCCTTACTGGCGGGTCTATTCGCCTTGCGGAGCGTGCAGCAGATCGAGCCGATGACCCTGCTGCGTTGAAGGAGCTGTTGCTGGGGGGAGCAGGCGTTGTTACGCTGAGCGGATGGGTTCGGACTAAGCCGTGATAGACACGCCAAGCTCGGACTGGGCCGCAGGAGACATGCCCAGGATGTAGCGCAAGAGACGCACTCAGGATGTAGCAGCGGAGAAAGGAGGAGACGCCTGCTGTATGCCGCGTTCGGGTACGACCCCTGTTCTTCGGGGCCTGCGATTGGTCAAGACCTACGGCGATGGGGACAGCCGCCGGGTGGTGCTGCATGAGTGCACGCTGGAATTGTACCCAGGCCAATTGGTACTTCTGATGGGGCCGAGCGGTTCGGGCAAGTCCACCTTGCTTGCCGTTCTCTCCGGCTTGCTCGAGCCGGATGCCGGGCAGGTCCTGGTGGATGAAGAAGGCCGCCTCCGTGATCTGTGGCAGATGAATGCCGCGGAACGGGAAAGCTACCGCCGCCGGCACACCGGCTTTATCTTCCAGGGGTATAATTTGCTTCCTGCGCTGACCGCGCGTCAGCAGTTGGAGATTGTCCTGCACTGGTGTGGCGATCGGCGGGAAGCCCGCCGCCGGGTCGATGAGCTATTGGAGCGGCTCGGCCTGGTCAAACTCCAGAGGAAAAAGCCGTCCCAACTTTCCGGCGGGGAAAAGCAAAGGGTGGCCATCGCGCGGGCCTTGGTGAAAAACCCGGCGTTTGTCTTTGCGGATGAGCCAACCTCCGCCCTGGATTGGGAAAACGGTCAGAAGGTGATGGAACTGCTGCGGGCGGCCGCCCACGAACGCCAAGCAGCCGTGCTGGTGGTGTCCCACGATCATCGCTTGTTGCCCTATGTGGATGTCCATTACCATCTGGAAGATGGATATCTGGAAGAGCGTGGCTTGCCGGCTTAGAGGCACTTGGCTCGGTGCCCGCCGAGGGCTGGAGGATTCCCAACTTGCCGAACGGAGACCATGCCATGGTGTTGCGTTTCCGCGTGCGACCGGCCATGGCCCTGCTGGGGGCAGCCTTGCTCGCGGTCAGCCTCTTTGGAGCCAAGGCATTGACCCAGGGCCAGGGGGAAACCTCAGCGTCCAACCGCTTTTCTACTCCGGCGGTCCGCCCCACCGGCCTCATTGTTCTGGGAACCGTGGATACCGATCCGCCGCCCGTGGCCTACGGCCTGCCCCCCGTGCTGCAATCGGGAACGATCGCGGAAGTCTTCGTCAAAGAGCAGCAGATCGTGCGCGCCGGCGACCGCCTCTATGCCTTCGATACGTCCCTTTTGCAGCGCGACCTCGAGATCGCTAAAGCGGAACTCGAGCTGGCCCAAACCCGCTTGGACGAGGCGAAAGTTGCCGCAGACCAGCATGCCAAAAGCGTGGCCATTATGGAAAAAGTGGTCGCCAGTGCGGAAGAAAAAGTCCGCATTCATTCCCGCCTCTACAACCTTATCCGGGATAACCTCGAAAACTTCTGGCGGAATCAGGCCCAACCCAAATTGAGCGAGGAAGAAATCCGCAAGAAACTCCAGGATGACGATAAGCTCTTCGAGGCCAACGCCAAGTACGTGATCGCCTTGAACGAATTGGGTGTCGAACAGGCCCGGCTGGCTCAGTTGCGTGCCCTGGACCCGCAGGTCAAAGTCCGCCAGGCCCTGGCCGCGATGAAACGGGTGGAAGCCGAGGTGTCCAAAGCCCAAACGGCGATCGACCTGTGCACGGTGCGGGCCAAATCCGCCGGCACGGTCGAGCGAATCACTATCAGCCCAGGGACCACGATGGGCATCAGCACGCGCGAGCCGGCCTTGTGGCTGATTCCCGAAGGCAAACGGATCGTACGGGCCGAAATCGAGGCGGACTTCGCCCACCGCGTCACCCCAGACCTGATCGGCAAAACGGTGACCATCTACGACCACACCGACCCGCGCCTGACTTACAGCGGCACGTTGCGGCGCATCAGCGGGACCTTCCTGCCTAAGCGCTCCAATGGCGAAAGCCTGTTGTCCGGTAACGACACTCGTGTCCTGGAAGCGATCATCGAAGTGGAAGACCCAGCTCCGGCGAAAAAGCCGCCCCTGCGGGTTGGCCAGCGGGTCCGTGTTGCTTTGGGCCAGTGAAATTCGAGGCTGTCTTCGGTGTGACGTTTCCCCCGCTGCCTCTAGCTCCAGGCACATCCGATCAGCCGTGGGACTTGGCGGCTTCGTACACCTATTGCCGCCGCTTGTGCCAGCAGGTCCGCAGCTCCTTTCCTCTGACCTTCTGGCTGCTGCCGCCCCACCAGCGCCGGGGGATGCAGGCCTTGTATGCCTTTCTCCGTCTCAGTGACGATCTCATGGATGGCGAGGGCCAAGCGGAACAGGGCGTACCTGTGCCATCCTCTTTCACCTCCCAGCCGGATCCGGATGCCGCCCTGTCCCGTTTCGATAGCAAACGGCCGGGTGATCTGGCAGCATCGCCGCCAGCCACGGATGCCCTGAACCTTTGGCGGCACGGGCTGGAACTGGCCCTTCGCGGCCAGCCGACGCATCCGGTGCATCCTGCCTTGGTCGATACGATCCGCCGTTTCTCCATTCAGCCCGCATGGCTCTACGCCGTGCTAGAAGGTGTGGCTCAGGATGCCGGACCGGTCCGCTTCGCTTCCTTTGCCGAGTTGTATGCGTACTGTTGGCGTGTCGCTTCCGCCGTGGGGCTGGCCTGTCTGGCGATTTGGGGCTTGCGCCGCGGCGTGCCTTGGAGTGAGGCGGAACCGGCAGCGATCGCTGCGGGCATCGCCTTCCAACTGACGAATATCCTGCGGGATTTGGGTGAAGACCTGCGCCGGAATCGCGTCTATCTGCCCCAGGATGAATTGGCCGCTTTCGGCTGTCCGGTGGAACGCTGGTCCGACTCCGCCTGCCGTCCCGCTCTGGCGCAGCTCATCCGCTGGCAAGTGGACCGCGCCCGGAGCTACTTCCGTCAGGCTCTACCGCTCCTCCGCCTGTTGCCGCCCCGTTCCCGCGCCGTCTTCTCCTTGATGACCGCCCTGTATCAGCATCTGCTCGAACGAGTGAACCAGGCGGGGCCAGAGGTTCTCAATCAACGGGTCCGCCTGAGTCGTTGGCAACACTGGTCCCTCTTTCTCCAGGCCTATCTTGCTCCCCGGAGTGGCCCATTGTCACGGGAGAGATACTGATCCAACTTCTCTCTCCTGAGGGGAATTCGCGAGGCTGTCCGCGATAGGATCAGAGGGTTTCGGGCAGTGTCTTCGAGATGTCAAAAGCATGTTCTACTGTTTGCGGTGAGGCGGCAGGGTGAACTGCCAGCTTTTGTGAGCGATGCTGCTGCCATTTGGCGGCGAGACGCTGGAGCCATTCCACCGGCGGGATGCCGTAGGGGCGGAACTTTTCCGGCCGTTCGCTCTCTTCAGTAAGGAGCAAGGCCCGGTGGCGTCCTAAGCGGGCAGCGGCGGGAGAGTCCATCAAGTGGCTGGAATCATTCGGACTCATTTGAAAGAGCACACGCCAGGCGAAGTCTCGGAGCTGCGAGCGCTCGAAGGTCCGCTGTAAGTTGGTCAGCGAGTCGCACCAGATGATGGTGTGGAGGCCGAGGGCGGGACCATCCCGCAGGAGGGTGGCCAGGTGTTCTGCCGGAGTGGTTTCTCGGTCCGCAGCTCGGCGGGCGAAGCCGAAGTCGTCCTCAGCCTTGCGTAACTCGCGGAAGCGCTGGATGCCGAAGATGAGCAGGAAGCGCTTGCGGGATTCCGGACTGGCGGCCTGGTTCGCCCGGTGCTGGAGATCGGCTCCCAGTTCGGCCAGCGCGGAGGCGAGCTGGCTACGCAGGGGGAGATAGAGGGGGGGGAACATTTGCGCGAGCCGCGGGAAGAAGTCGGCCATTTCGGCATCGTCGGGAGTGCCATCCAAAAGGACGAGGGAAGGGGAAGGTTCCTCCCGGCTCAATTGGGGCAGTAAGCTCAGGCAGGCGGCGGTGATGAGTCCGCGGGCGGCTTCCTCATTCTGGCCGATGAGCAGGAGATGGGCGCCGCCCTGCGAGCGGAAGGGGACGGCAGTGGGGGGCCGGATTGCCACGGGGTCGCCCACCCACACGAGGGGGGCCTTAGCGGGTGCGGGGTGGTCCCACAGGTGCTGCAAGGCAGGATTGGCTGTGACATCCGCATGGGTGTGGCCGGCGAAAACAATAGGAGCTGGCCAGCGCTCCTGGGCACGCTGCCGCAACTGTTCCAGGATTTCCACCCGTCGGGATTCCGGCAACCAGACCACCTGGAACGGTTCATTGCCTTCGACCAGCCCGCTTTGATCGTTGTAAATTGCCTCTCCCGGACGGGAGAGCAGGCGGGCCGCCGTATTGTCTTTGCTCAGGATCAACTGGGCATCGGCATCCGAGCATTGCAGGGCGATGCGGACAGCCATCTGATCCAGAGTGCTGCGCGGCAGCGAGTAAGCACCGCCGAGGGTTTGCGATCCCAGAAGGACGTGAATGCCAAACGCCCGGCCTTGCCGTACCAAGCGGTCTAAAAGCAGGGCCGCTTCCTGGGCCAGCTTGTCGTCCTCGACAAACAATTGCTGGAATTCATCGATGATGAGCAAAACACGGGGACACCGGGCAGCATCGGGGGGCAAGCGGCCGGCTGCCACTTCGCGCTTTTGCCATTGCCGGTAGGCGGATAACTCGTTCACCCCGGCCTGGCGGAATTGCTCGCCGCGCTCCCGCAAGAGGCCGTCCAGTCTTTGTAGCACGCTGAGGCCGAACTCCCGCTCGCTCTCGATGGCCACGACGCGGGCATGCGGCAGCCGGAGGGCCGCATACCACTGGAACTCCACGCCCTCCTTGAAGTCGATGAGGTACAACTCCACTTCATCCGGGCTGTACATCAAGGCGAGATTGGTGATCAGGGCGTGCAGGAGGGTGGATTTGCCGGAACCCGTCTTGCCGGCGACCAAGGCATGCTGTGCCGTGCCTTCACCCAGGCGGAAGACCTGGCGACGGGTGGCTCCAGCCCGGCCGATGGGAACGGCGAGTGTTCGGGAAGCATCCGCGGTCCACACCTGGTCCGCTGGAGGTGCGATGAAGTCGAAGGGAACCTCAACCCGGCCCGCCTGAAGGCTCGCGGCGCCAGCGCGGCGAATCAGCTCCGTCAGAGCAGCGACATCCGGCGGCGCTTCTAGCTCTAACGGGAAGGCGGATAGCACCGCGTCCTTCGGGACGAAGCGTCCTTCCTTCCAGGTGAGCGTGAGGCTGAGGGCTTCCAGGGCGGAAAGCGAGAAGTCGCGGGGCATGGCCTGGCGAGTGTCCGCGCTCAGCAGCACGCAGACGCCGCAGGAGGGGCCGGTGGCAGCCAGACTGAGCAGACGCTGGGCCGCTTCAGGGGTGAATCCCGCCGGGAAATTGGCCACGACGAGCACGCGGTAGGGTTCCGCCACTTCCCCAGCCGCCTCGTTGTACTCCTCGATACTGCTGAATTGACTGCGGAGATACTTCTGGATCACGCTCGTCACATGTTCGGTCAGGTCCGCCAGGCGTTGCTCGATGTCCCGCGGTTCGGTCCAGATGTGTCCGCTGATGAGTTTCTCATCGTAATCCGCCAAATGCATGAAGGCAGCGAAGTTCTCGCCCAGACCGACAGGGTCCACGATGGTGAAGCGGACTTTCCCTGGCGGCAAGCCGGTCAGGAAGCGGAGCATGAGATTCTGCAAGACAGCCACGCCTGCCGCCCGTCCCTCATCCCGGACGCGCAGCAGCATCACCGAGCGGTTGGGGAACGGAATGAAGGCTGGGAACCGTCCAAGAAGTGTATCGGGAAGAGAACAGCGGCCGGCGTGGGATTGCCCGCCGGGTAGAGCTGCGAGGTCGAGGAGGAAATCGCCGTAGCGGATTCCCCAGGGGACGCGAGTGGGCCAGGGCGGGGGGGGCAGGCTCTGCCAGCGGGACCAGGGAGGGAAAAAGATGTCATTGGCTTGACGCAGGGCGGCAACGGTAGTGCTGACCTGCTCGATGACCGCATTCCAGCGCTCGCTCAATTTCTGCCAGCTCGACTCCCGCACGGCTTCCGCCGCCTTCAGGCGAGAAGCACAGGCCGCCTCCGCCTCAGCGAGTTGGGAGGCAAACCGGCTTTCAGCCTCTTGTCGGGCTTGGGCATATCCTTGTTTTAGTCGTTCCAACTGGGTCTGGAATTGTTCGCGGGCCTTCTGGATTTTGTGCTCGAAGTCGGTCATCAAGCGTTGACGCTGGTTTTCGTAGCGTTCCTTCTGGTTTTGCAGCAGGGGGAGGTAATGTTCGTCGGCGCGTCGTCGGCGCTCGGCATGCTTTTCCTTTTGCAGGAGCATTTCCTGGGCGTATTGGGAGTTGGCGGCATCGGAGAGAAGTCGGGCGGCGCGTTCGGCATTCGCCAAGGTCTCGGCTAGCTGGCGGCCCCGTTTGAGGAGCCGCTGGCGGACCTGGCGGTGCCAAAGCCAGGTCAAAATGGGAGTGGCCGGACCGGTGATCAGGAGTGCGGCCAGGCTAGCCCCCAGGGGCGGAAGGAGGAGAAAAGCGGGAGGCACGCTCAGAGCTGCGGTAAGCAGCGCAGCGGCGAAAGCGACGCGCCAGCCCCTCCAGTGCGGCCAGCGGAGTTGCTGCCACTGCTCGATTTGCTCCTGGGCCAAGTCCAGGCACTTCTGGAGGCGCACCGCAGGCTCGTCCGGCGTAGGCGGCGGCAATTCCACCGGCACGGGAATGTCCGCACGCTGGAGATGGTGCAATTGCAGGACGCGGTCGAGGATTTGACCCATCTTTTCCAGTTGCTCTTGGGCGGCAGCGGCCTGGCGTTGGGCGGCTTCCCATTGCTCCTTGGCCGCTTTCTCACCCGCTTCCAAAAGCGAATCCGCCCGCCAGAGTTGGTCCTGGTAATCCTCCTCCCCTTGCTTGCGGGCCTGGTGATACTTGCGGTCCAACTCGTGGAGCAGCTCATCCCGCTGGCGGTGCAGGGCGTACTCTTCGCTCTGGTGATGTTGCTGGAGCGCTTCGAGGGCCTGCTGATGTTCGGCTTCCAAACGGCTGAGCTGTTCTGTGCGGGTTTGCTCGATGCTTTTGCGCTGGCGCTGGAGGTCCCATTCGGCTTTTTCCCGTTCGGCTTCCCAAGCGGCGGTGATTTCGGCCTCGACTGTTTGCCGTTCCTGGTGAATGGCGAGTAGTTGCTGGAAAGCCTCGTATTGCTGCTCGAACCAGCTCTGACGGGGGAGGCTGAGGGTCTCCGTGATTTGCCGGTTTGATGAGGCTTGCTGTGTGCCGCCACCAGGCGGCGACATCACGGGAGCATCCGGTCCTGACACGATACGGGTCCTCCACGAGGCTATTGATGCAGCTTGTCCACGAGACATTGGAGTACGCGGTTGATCCATCTCTGCACGGGAAGTTTCGGCGGGGCTGCCCCGGAGCTTCTCGGCCTTAGAATGTTCCTTCGTCTTCGCATTCCTGGCGCATTTGCGTGACCAGGGCGGCCAGTTGGTCGATGGCTCGCAACAGGTCCGTGACAGTTTGATCCAGCGGTTCCACAATCTGCTCGCGATGGCGGCGGCAGACGTCGTCTTGCCAGAATTGCTCGGTGTGCTCCCAGAGGGCGCGTGCGGTTTTCTGGGCGTCGTAAATCTGGCTGCGGGTTGCGCCGAATCTCATGGTCCTTCTCCGTTTTCAGGAGGAAACGGCAGAACTGGAGCCGGTGTTGGAGAAGGGGCGGCAGCTTGGGTGCTGCCGGTGCCTTGGTCCTGTTCCGTCTTGGCCGGGATGCCACTGCTTGCGCGAGCGGAGGTCGCGGCAGGTTCCAGGGCGGTGTAGGCTTCCAGAGCGGCCCGGCGGGCGTGAAGGTCCTCCAGAGCGGCGGGGATCGTGCTTTCGAGCATGCGCTGCAGGCGGTGGGCCGCTCCGCGGTAGATTTCATCGATGATTTTGGGCAGGCGGGTCTGCCAGCGGCGGACACGTTCCACTTGGGTCTGGGCGTGCTCCAGACGAGCGAGGGCGCGCTGGAGGTTTTTCCTTTGGACCGTGCAATCCGGCACCCGGCCATCCCAGCCGGGAAATTGCCTCTGGGAAAGCTCCGCGCGGGCGCGGGTCACCTCCTCTTCCCGTTGGCGCACCATGCGCTTCCAGTACGTGGCTTGTTCCTCCAGCCAGTCGCTCAGCCGCCGCAATTCGAGTTCGATTCCGGCCAGTCCCTCCGCCAGGGTTTCCGCGTAACTGGACAAGGCCGCCTGCCATTCGGCCAGGGCTGCCAGAGAGAGGACTTCCGCAGATTCCGACATGGGCCACCCGGAGTTTGTCGTTGGAAGGTCTTAGGCTACGGTTCACAAACTACAGTTCGCAGAAGCTTGACAGTGTTAGTAGGGTCCGGTGTGATGTTCACCGTGCTCTGGCGATTGACCGTTGCATCGACCCCGCCTGATAGCTCAGCGGTTGGGCAATCCCCCTAACGCTGGGAAAGGTATTCCTCGATCCGTTCCGCTTTCCGCAGGAGAAAGGGGATGTGTTCGTTGCTGATTTCCAGGAACCGCTCCAAAGCATGCAGAGTGCTCTCGAATTCCTGGCGGAAGCGTTCGTGTTCCTGGTCGCGCCAGGTTTCGCCCAGGGTTTGGAGCTGCCCGTGCAGGTTGGCCATGGCCGCTTGCAAATCCGCGTTGAACCGCCGCAACGAGGCAGCAAACCGGCGAAGCTCCCCAGGGTCAACAATGGCTTGGGACATGGATTGGTTCCTCGTCATGAAACCGGGAGGATGATGGCCCGGACCTGTCCTCACCCCTGTTGTGTTGGACTACTCTGCTGCATTATACCGCCGACTGTCGCCCAACGGGGGAGAAACTCATCCTTGAGCGTTGGGACACTGCATCGGTTCAACCGGCACGCTCAGCCGTCCCATGGGGGGAACAGTTCTCGATTGTGGAGTAGGGGAAGAAGATTCGAGATAGCCTTCCGAAAGGATGCCGTTTTTGACGAGACAACGGGGGAGTTATGATCCATAATGGCATATTATGTCAGCGAGACGGGAAGTCCGGCTCTGGGGCGGGGCAGCGCAGCGAGGCGGGCGTTCTCATTTGCTGGTTTTCGGATAGATTGACAGTAGGACGGAGCTGGGGTGGCGGACACCATGCGGTTACTTGTGCTGGCCGATATTCATGGCAATCGCGCAGCATTGGAGGCCATTGTAACGCAGCCCTTCGATGCCTGCGTGTGTGTGGGGGACCTGGTGGATTACGGTCCGGAACCGGGACCCTGCGTCGATTGGGTGCGGGAGAACGCCCTCTACTGCGTGCGCGGCAATCATGATCATGGTGTGGCCCAGGAAGTCGAGGTGCAGGGTACGGCCGGTTTCCGCTTTCTGACCAGCGTGACCCGCCCCTTGACCATCGCGGCCCTGGCCCCCGAACAGCGGCGGTTTCTCGCTGAACTCCCGACCTGGCAGATGTTCACCATCGCCGGTAAACGTTTCCTCATGGTCCACGCCACGCCCCGCGACCCGATGGATGAATACGCCCAACCCGATCCCAATTTCTGGGCGCCCCGCGTGCAGGGTCTGGAGGTCGATTACCTCCTCGTGGGCCACACCCATCACCCTTATGTTCTGCAAGTCAACGGGACGACGATCGTCAATCCCGGCAGTGTGGGCTTGAATCGGGACGGCGATCCACGTGCCAGCTATGCCATCATCGAGGATGGACAGGTTCAACTCTGCCGCACGGAGTACCCCATCGGAGCCACGCTGACGCGCCTGGAGGAAGTGGTTCAGGACCCCGTGGCCTGTGCCATGCTCGCGGACATTTACCAGGGCGGACCGTACATTCAGAAGTGGCGCGCACAGGGCCGTTACGGCCAGCCCTCCTCTCCCAATGCCGCGAATGCGTGCGCGGCCCCTCCCAAACTAGCTCCTGCTGCGAACGGAGCCGCGCCCCCCTCGCTCGCACGTCCGAGTTCTCCCGACACTTCCGATGCCGGTTCTTCCTAAACCGGTCCCTCCCGGAAGCGAACGTTCCACCTCACCATCTTGACGCAACAGGGAACCATTCAGCGCAGCCCCTGAAGTCTTGCCCCCAACCTGCTGAGAGAGCAGATGATATTGGAGTCTACTTCGGCGATGGGCACTTTTTCGGTTGACCTTCCCCAGCCCGTGTTTTACGATGACGATAACCTACCGATATTCGGTGTCTCCGCGTGAGGATCACCTTGGAGTGGATTCGCGTTGGGACGCCGTCTGAGTTGAGAAGCAGGCCGATTCCTACCTGCACCTGCTCCAGTA
>Ga0101943_1000666_pt1 | contig 45484 bp, 47 predicted proteins | sample DewCreD2012metaG_5_FD_75244 | JGI IMG/M metagenome (GOLD analysis project Ga0101943, IMG submission 75244) | Hot spring sediment bacterial and archeal communities from British Columbia, Canada, to study Microbial Dark Matter (Phase II) - Dewar... ... | reverse complement strand
AGCCCGGTGGGCCAGGCCGTAAACGGCCTGGCTGAGGTTGCCCAGGGCGCTGGAAGCGCCCTTTCCCTTCGGTAGCCCTTTGGGAACCCGGGTTGCCAGGGTGGAGAGGGGCGCTTTAGCGCCTTATCTTCGCCTGAGCCTGGCCGTTTACGGCCAGGCGAAAAGGCCAGCAGCCCAGCCCGACAAAACTGGGACACACCCGGAGGGGCCAGGGGAGGGGTGAGGCTCCCCGCCGCAGGCGAATGGGAGAGGAGCACGAAGGATTCAGAGACATCAATGAACCGGGGGGCAGGGGGAGGGGTGAGGGCCAAAGGTTGCCTGGAACGACTCTCTGAAAGGGTACGATTTTTTGAGACTTGGGCCCGGTACGATTTTAAAGGACTCAACATATCCTTTGGAGGTATGCCCAAATGGACGAAGTAATCCTTGAGGTTGGAGACCCGGCCCCCGATTTCACCCTGAAAGACCAGAACGACCAGGAGGTCACCCTCAGCGCCCTGCGGGGCAAGAAAGTCGTCCTCTCCTTCCACCCGCTGGCCTGGACCCGGGTTTGTGCGATCCAGATGCAGGACCTGGAGAAACACCGGGAGGACATGGAGCGGCTGGGGGCAGTGGCGTTGGGGCTGAGCGTGGATAGCGTCCCCTGCAAAAAGGCATGGGCGGAATCCCTGGGCATTCAGGAAACCCGCCTGCTGGCGGATTTCTGGCCCCACGGCGGCGTCGCCCGGGCCTACGGCATCTTCCGGGAGAAGAACGGCTTCAGTGAACGGGCCGTCTTCATCGTGGACGCCGAGGGCGTTATCCGCTTCAAGAAAATCTACCCGATGCGGGAAGTGCCGGACATCGGGGAGATTCTGGTTGCACTGGCGGAGGTGTGAGGTGGCCCGGTACAGTAAGGAGACCCGACGGTCTCCGGAGCAGGTGCTGGAGCGGGCGCTGGCCTTTTTCGGCCCCGCCGGCATGGGTATGAAAGTGGAGGAGCAGAACGCCTGTTGCCTTCACCTGACAGGCGGCGGGGGATACGTCCTGGTGCAGGTCGGCGCGGCAGAGTCGGGCCGAACGTCTGTCATTCTGGAGACGCGCGAGTGGGACTACCAGGTTGTGCAGTTTCTGGAAACTCTGTGATCTGCGGGGGTGTCTGTGGACGAGCGCATTGTTGAAGCCATCCGCCGTCATCTGGACTCAGAGGGGATGCTGCCCTGTGCAGCGGCCTTCCGGGTCGTGGAGGAACTGGGGGTGGAGCCGCTGGCCGTAGGCCAGACGGCGGACGAAATGGGGGTCCGGCTGAATCGGTGTCAGTTGGGCCTTTTTGGCTACGGGCCGAAGGCCGAGGGCCGGCACAAGGTGGTCCGGCCTGCTGAGACGGTGGAACCGGGCCTGGCCCAGGCCATTCAGGACGGGCTCTGCGAGGGGCGTTTGCCCTGTAAAACGGCCTGGGAGATTGCGGAAGCGCTGGGCGTTCCCAAAATGGAGGTCTCCGCAGCGGCGGAGGCGCTGGGCATCCGCATCGCCCGTTGCCAGTTGGGGACATTTTAGGGAGAGTCCCAGAAGCAGCGAATCAGCGAGATGCTGATTCGCTGCTTCTGGGATTCACCGATTCCGGGATTTACCGGCTGATCTGCCGGAGAGTCTGGCTCAGAATCTCGTCCTGCTCGGCCTGGTGTCGTCGGCGGTTTTTACCGGTGGCGACAGGAAGTGCTTTCCCCTGCCGCTGGGCCTCTTCCAGTGCCCGGCGGAAGGCCAGTTCTATGGGGCTGGGGAGGGGCTCCTCTCGCTCCTCGGGGGGCATCTCCGTTTCCGCCAGCGTCAGGTCGATGCGCTTCTTGCGTCGGTCCAGTTGCAGGATGCGCACCTCAATTTCATCCCCCACGCGGTACATCTCCGGACGGTTATATTTTCCCATTTCCCGCACGTGCAGGAGACCCGGGCGCTCGGCCCCGATGTCCACAAATAGCCCATATCGCTCCACCCGCACAATCCGACCGGTGTGGGTCTGGCCCTCTGCCAGTTCCTTCCACTCCACATCGGGGGGTTTGACCAGCGTCAGCGCGACCCGGCCCTGGCGGGGGTCCACCTGCGTCACCCAGACGGTGACTTTCTGGCCCTCTCGGACCACGTCGGCGACCCGGCTGACAGGCTTATCGCTCAGTTGGGAAATGTGGATCAGACCGTCCCGTTCCAGCCCGATGTCTACGAAGGCGCCGTAGAGTTCCACTTTGCGGATCACACCTTCCAGGCGCATTTTGGGACGAAGTTCGGCGATAGATGTGGGTCGGGTTTCGGTGTTCGTAAGTTCCATCCGCTTCCCCCATGCAAGGTATTGCCCGGTCTCCTGGACCGGGCGCGCTTATTATAATGCGGTGTGGGAATTCTGTCAAGCCAGAGTTCTTCGTGTAGTCATCAACTTCGTGTAGTCAATATCGGGTTTACCCATAAAGTGAAATCCGTGTCCATCCGTCGTGTGCATCCGTGTCCTGTTTCCGATGTGAAAACCCGTATGATCCGCGTTCATCCGTGTCCTGTTTCCGATGTGAAAAACCCGTATGATCCGTGTGCATCCGTGTCCTATTTCCGATGTGAAAGCCCGTATGATCCGTGTGCATCCGTGTCCTATTCCCAGGACCGCTCCAGCATTTCCATCATCTGCCGATAGCGCCGCTGGGCCTCAGCGACGTCCACCGCCGCAAACCGGACACGGCTTTCGCCCGGCACACACTGGGCCAGCAGGGGCAGGTCCGCTGTGATGACTGTCGCGATTTTCGGGTAGCCGCCCGTCGTCTGGTGGTCGGCCATCATCACAATGGGCTGACCGTCCGGTGGGACCTGGACCGCTCCCGGCGGCACGCCGTCCGAGATGATCTCCGCCCGCCGGCGGGCCACCGGCGGGCCTTCCAGCCGATAGCCCATCCGGTCGGACGTGGGGGAGATGCGGTATTCTGTTCCGAAGAACGTCTCCAGGCCCTCGGGTGGGAAGTGGTCGTCCTGGGGGCCGGACACCGCGCGGACCGTCGGGCAGTCGCTGTAGGCCGGGAGCCGGTGGAGCGGGAATCGCCGCCCGGCCTGCTCCGGCAGATGCCCGGAGACGGGCCCCGTGGGCAGACGGTCGCCCGCGCGCAGCGCGCGCCCTTCCCACCCGCCGAAGCGGCCCGGCAGGTAGGTGGACCGTGACCCCAGCACGGGCGGGACCTCTATCCCCCCGGCGACCGCCAGATAGGCCCGGCATCCCCAGCGTCGCCCCCCGAAGGAGATGACCGACCCCCGACGGACGAAGACGGACATCCACATCGGCATTTCCCGTCCGTCCACCTGAAAGGTCAGGTCGGCGCCAGTGACGGCGATCAGGCAGGGCACGGTCGCCGCCAGCACAGGCCCCGCCAGCGTGATTTCCAGCCCGGCCGCGCTGGGGGGATTGCCGACCAGGCCATTGGCGACCCGGAAGGCGAAAATGTCCATTGCCCCGGAGACGGGAATCCCGTACCGTTCATACCCGGTCCGCCCCAGGTCCTGGACCGTCGTCAGCCATCCGCCGTCAAGAACTTCCAGCATAGGTCAACGGAATGCAGGACGTACCAGGCACTTCTGACAGTGCCTGGTACGTGTTTTATCCCCTGGGAGGGACTTCCAAACGCCTGCTGCGAATTCTCCCCGTCGCCAGGCCGTAAACGGCCTGGCTCACAGAACCAGGGGCGCTCAAGCGCCCCATTGGGCGGGGAGGATAGCGCCACGTGGTGCCAGGGGGCGCTTCAGCGTCCCTTCTCCTCTGAGCCGGGTCGTTTACGACCCGGCAAGATTGCGGCCCAGGCCGGAATTCACAGCACGGGTTTCCAACATAGGTCAACGGAACGCAGGACGTACCAGGCGCTTCTGAAAGTACCGGGCACGTGTTTTATCCCGTGGGGACGAACCACACCCGGTCGCCTGGCTGGAGCAGAGTGAGGGGCTGGCGGTTCAGGTCCAGTATCGCCAGCGACGTTCGTCCGATCAGCCGCCATCCGCCGGGGGTGGAAAGGCCGTAGATGCCGGTCTGGAGGCCGGCGATGCCCACGGACCCCGCCGGCACCGATGGGCGTGGGGTGGGAAGCCGGGGCGTCGCCAGGGCTTCCGGCAGTCCTCCCAGATAGACGAATCCCGGCGCGAATCCCAGCATGTAGACGGTGTAGGTGCTCCCGGCGTGCAGGCGGACCACATCCGCTTCGGAGAGGCCGTTGTGGGCCGCCACGAAACCGATGTCGGGGCCGAACTCCCCCCCGTAGACGACGGGGATTTCCACTTCCCGCGGCTCCGGTAGCGGAATGTCCGTGCTTCGCGCCAGGGCGTCGGAGACGCGCCCCCGGGCCTCGTCCCAGGAGAGTTGGCGGGGATCGTAGTAGACCAGCAACGACCGATAGGTGGGGACGGTTTCCCGCAGGCCGGGGAAGGGCTCCGCCGTCAGCGCGCGGTCCAGGGCCAGGACTTGGCGGTGGATGTCCAGGTGAATCGCATCCCCGAACTCTACGACCAGCGCGGCATCTCCGACAGGCAGGATACGGGGGAATGTCATCGTCCCAAAAATTTTCCCATCGGTAGCACGTCCACGCCCGCGCGCTCCAGATGCTGGCGGACGGCGCGAGCAATCTCCACCGCGCCGGGGGTATCGCCGTGGATGCACAGGGTATCCACGACCAGTGGGATGCTCTCCCCGTTGCTGGCGGTGACCCGTCCTTCCCGGACAATCTGCAGGGCCTGTTCGGCGGCCCGTTCCGGGTCGGTGAGGACCGCTCCGGGAAGGTGGCGGGGGCGCAGAGTCCCGTTGGGCTCGTAGGCCCGGTCGGCGAACCCCTCGCGCGCAAAGGGCAGGCCCACTTCGGCGGCGGCCTGGATGAGGGCCGAGTTCGCCAGTCCCACCAGAATCCGGCGCGGCCCCGCCCGGGCGACGCCCCGGGCGACTGCCCGGGCAATTTCGGGGTCGCGCGCGGCCATGTTGTAGAGCGCGCCGTGGGGCTTGACGTGGGTAAGTTCCGCTCCCGCTGCATGGGCAAACGCCGCCAATGCGCCGACCTGATAGAGGACGTAGTTCTCTATCTCCTCAGGCCGCAGGTGCATCGCCCGGCGACCGAAGCCCATCAGGTCCGGAAATCCGGGGTGGGCGCCGATGCCCACGCCGTAGCGGAGGGCCAGCCGCACCGTCCGGTCCATCACCATCGGGTCTCCGGCATGGTAGCCGCAGGCGATGTTGGCCGATGTGACCAGCGGCATCAGCGCCTCATCCGCCCCGAGGGCGTACGCCCCGAAACTTTCTCCCATATCGCAGTTCAGGTCTATTGCCATGGCAGGGATATTGTATTACCGGTTGCGGAGAGGGCAAGTCGCCACGTTCATTCACGTAAACGAAAGACTTCTTTCAAACCCTGAACCTGCCGCCCCTCTTACCCGAAGGGGTTCTTGCCCCGGCAATATTATCATTTGTGGCGTGGCCGGTTGCCAAATCCATCCCTTGATGGTATCATATCAGGCGCTGACAATACTGATACTGTTTGGAGGGATAAGCGTCGTGAGAAACATTGCGGTTATCGGCGTTGGGTATGTCGGACTGGTCACCGGGGCCTGCTTTGCAGACCTGGGCAACCGGGTGACCTGTATGGACATCAACGAAGAGAAAATAGAGAAATTGCGGCAGGGCATTATGCCCTTCTATGAGCCGGGCCTGGAGGAACTGGTGGAGCGGAATGTCCGTGCCGGGCGACTCCTTTTCACCACTTCCTATGCGGAGGCTATCCGGGACGCGGAGTTCGTCTTCATCGCGGTGGGGACACCGGAGGGGGTGGACGGCGAGGCGGACCTGCGGTACGTGCGCGCGGCCGCTGAGGCCATCGCCGATGTGATGGACCACCCGCTCATCATCGTCAACAAGTCCACCGTGCCCGTGGGGACCGGGGACTGGGTGGCCGATATTATCCGGGCCCGCCGGGGTGATTCGGTCCCCTTTTCTGTCGTCTCCTGCCCCGAGTTCCTGCGGGAGGGCTCCGCCATCGGTGACTTCATGAACCCGGCGCGGGTCGTTCTGGGTTCCCTGGACCGGGACGCGGCGGAGAAGGTGGCCCAACTCCACCTACCGCTACGGGCTCCCATTGTCATTACCGACCTGCGGACGGCGGAGATGATCAAGTACGCCTCTAACGCCTTCCTGGCGACCCGCATTTCTTTCATCAACGAGATTGCCGCTATCTGCGAAGCCGTTGGCGCGGATGTCAAAGAGGTCGCCAATGGCATGGGTTACGACCCCCGCATCGGGCGGATGTTCCTGGACGCGGGAGTGGGATATGGCGGGTCCTGTTTCCCCAAAGATGTCAAGGCCCTGGCCCATATGGCCCTCAGTAACGGTTATCAGCCCCAGATGCTCCAGGCGGTGATGAGCATCAATGCCTATCAGCGCCGTCTGGTGGTGAAGAAACTCCGGGACGCGCTGGGTTCGCTGGATGGCACCGTGGTGGGACTGCTGGGCCTGGCCTTCAAACCCAATACCGACGATATGCGAGATGCTCCCTCCATAGACATCGCTCGCTATATCATCGCCGAGGGTGGACAGGTGCGGGCCTACGACCCGGTGGCGATGGAGGTCGCCCGCCGCATCCTGCCCGAGGTGGAGATGGCCCCCGACCCGTACATCCTGGCGGAAGGGTGCGACGCCATTGTGGTCGTCACCGACTGGAACGAGTTCAAGAACCTGGACCTGGCACGGATTCGGGACCGGATGCGCCGTCCGGTTCTGGTGGACGGGCGGAACATCTACGACCCGGCCTTCGTCCGCTCCCTGGGTTTCGTCTATCGCGGCATCGGCCGGGGGTTTAACGGCGAAGGGGTCCAGAAATAGCAGGGTTTTGCAGCGGGCGGGATTTTGCGACGGCGGCCAGAGGCCGCCGTCGCAAAATTCCCGATGGGCTCCTCATTATGAACGCTCATCCCATTCTCCCCCTGGACGAACTCCTCCGCGTCCCTTATGTGGACGAACACTTTGACCCTTCGCCCGACGGGGCGGAGGTCGCGTTTTCATGGAATCGCACCGGGCAGTGGGAGGTCTATATCGTCCCGACGGACGGGGGCCTGCCGCCCCGGCAGGCCACCGAAGGGCCGGGGGCCAAACACGCTCCCCGCTGGTCTCCCGACCGCCACCGCCTGGCCTACGTTCTGGACCTGGACGGCAGCGAGCAGTACGACATCTGGCTCTACGAGCGGGAGTCGGGCCGCCACACCAATCTGACCCCCGGAACGCCTGAACGGATTGCCCCCTCCTTCGCCTGGTCGCCCGATGGACACCACATCGCTTTCATCTCCAACCGCGCGGGCCGGATGGATACATACATCCTGCCGGTGGATGGCGAGCCACCCCGGCCGGTCCTGACGCTCCCGTTCTCTGACCTGGCAGTGGTCTGGTCGCCGGATGGGCAGCACCTGGCAGTGGTCTGCATGACCCGGGGGCAGGATACGGGCATCTTTGTCGTTCCGGCGGAAGGTGGGGAGCCCCGGCCCGTCGCCGGGCCCGAGGGGCCGCTCTGCGCGAAGCATCCGGCTTGGTCCCCCGACGGTTCCCGCCTGGCCTGCGTCGCGGAGCGGGACGGGTGCTTCCAGGTCGCCCTCTGGGACCGGGCCTCCGGCGACCTCTCCTGGCTGACGGAGGGCGAGGGCGATCGCGACCACCCGGCCTGGTCTCCGGACGGTTCCCGCCTGGCCTGGGTGCACAGCCGGGGGCCTGTCAACTGGCTGGAAGTAGCCGACCCGTCGTCCGGCCAGGTGCGGTCCTATCAGGTGGAGTCGGGCGTCCATGCCTTCCCCCGCTTCACGCCCGACGGCAGCGGTCTTCTCTTCGTCTTTGACAACCCCCGCCGCCCGCCCGACCTCTGGCGGTTGTGCCTGACCGACGGGAGCCTCCGCCAGTTGACCCATTCGCTGCCGCCCGACCTGGAGGATGCCCCCTTCGTGATGCCGGAAGAGGTCCGCTACTCCAGCCTGGACGGACGGGAGGTGCCGGCACTCCTCTACCGCCCGCGCTCCGCGCGAGGGGCCTCTCCGGCGGTTGTCTACGTCCACGGCGGCCCAACGTGGCTGGCCCAGGTCACCTGGGACCCGCTGGTCCAGCACATGGTCAGCCGGGGGTGGGTGGTGCTGGCTCCCAACTACCGGGGCTCCACGGGCTACGGGCGGGAGTGGCAACTGGCCAACCGCTTTGACCTGGGGGGCGGCGATACCCGCGACGTCGTGGCCGGCGCCGACTATCTGGTCCGGGAGGGCCTGGCGGACCCGGACCGCATCGCCGTTACCGGCACCAGTTACGGCGGCTACCTGACGATGACCGCCCTCACCGGCTACCCCGACCGCTGGGTAGCCGGTTCGGCCGTCGTACCGTTCCTGAACTGGTTCACCGAATACGCCAGCGAACGGGAGGACCTGCAGCAATGGGACCGGGAGAACTTCGGCGACCCGGAGAAAGACCGGGACCGCTACTACGAGCGCTCCCCCTTCTTCTTCCTGGACCGCATTCGGGCACCCGTCCAACTCATCTGCGGAGCCAACGACCCGCGCTGTCCGGCCCAGGAGTCCATTCAGGCGCGGGACGCTCTGCAGGCGCTGGGGAAGGAATGTGATTTCGTCCTCTATCCGGACGAGGGGCACAGTTTCCTGAAGACGGAGAACGTGGTGGACGCCAAACGGCGCCGGGTGGAGTTCCTGGCCCGGTTTCTGGAATCTACGCAACCGTAAACTGCGAGCCAGTGGAACAACGGGAGCGAACAGCGATGAAGGTCCGGAAGATTCCTATGAGTCAAGAAAAGAGGATCGCGCTGGTTGCTCACGACAACAAGAAACAGGACCTTCTGGAATGGGTGAGGTTCAATCGCGACCTTCTGGCGCGCCACGTCCTGTATGCAACGGGGACGACCGGGGAGATATTGGAAATGGAACTGGGCAGAGAGGTCCGGAAATTCCAAAGCGGCCCACTGGGAGGGGATCAGCAAATCGGCGCCAAGATTGTGGATGGTGAGATTGATTTTCTGGTTTTCTTTTGGGACCCCCTGGAGCCATTGCCGCACGATCCGGACATAAAGGCTCTGCTGCGGCTGGCGGTGGTGTGGAACATCCCCGTTGCATGCAACCGGGCGTCGGCGGATTTTATGATCTCCTCTCCCCTTATGGAGGGAGAATACGACCGGCTGGTGCCCGACTACGAGACCTATCAGAAGCGGCGGGTCAGATTGCTCTTATCTGAAGAAGAGGAGACGGTGGAGAAGGTAGAACAGCCTGCAGATAATGCCCTCTCCGGCCCTGCAGGTGGGTGATACCGTCAAACGTTTCCAGGCGCTGACCTCAAATCATCTACGATACCCGTACACCCCTATCCGGGTAAAGTGCGCCTCGTCGGCCCGGACGAACGTCTGCTCCAGCCACCCCTGTACCAGATTCCGCTCATCCCACATCTCCACCTCTGAGGCCACCAGCCAGACCCTGGCGCGGTTCCCGACGATCAGAGCCATCCACCGACCGGCAGATTCTTCAGATAGACGGTACTCTCCCCCTTCGGTGCGGTGGTTGGTGTAGAGGCCGTCAGCCCAGAGATAGTCCGTGGGGCCGAAGTAGTAGTCAAAGGTATAGCGGATGTGGGGAATCTGGAAAATGATCAGGTCCCCAGGCTGGTAGCGGGCTTCCACATACGCGGCGGCGGCCTGAACGTCCGACTTAATGGGGACAGTGGCCTGCGCGTGCAGGTTCAGCGCGAAGGTAAGGAATATCAAACCACAAAGACACCAAGACACGAAGTTGAAAAAGTTTTTTTCTTCCCGTCTTCGTGTCTTCGTGGTTTTTCTCAATACCGCCCAGCCCTGGCCAGCCAGCAGGTAGAAGGCCGGCGCGGCCCAGATAAGGTATCGGTCGGTAAAGAGCGGCTGACGCAGGGAGATGAGCCAGATGACCAGCAGGGGGACTGTCAGCCAGAGGGCCAGGAAGTGTAGGGGCAACCCTTGCGGTTGCCCTTTTGGGGCAGGCGCAAGACCTGCCCCTACCGGTTGCCCATCGGGGGCAGAGGCCTGTAGGGGCAACCCTTGCGGTTGCCCCCCGTGCGGTTGTCCCCCGTGCGGTTGCCCCCCTACGGGTTGTTCATCCCTGGCCTTTCGCCAGGCGGCAGGGCGGGCAAGGCCCAGAATCAGCCCCAGCGCGGCCATCCCCCCGCAGGCCAGCGCGCCCCACGGCCAGCCCCGGCTCAGAATCCCCGTGCTCCAGCCGTTGAGCAGAATCAGCGCCATCTCCCCCAGCGTACGGTAGGGGAACCCCGTTTCCCGCCGGACCAGGACGGCCGGTGCCTGCCAGAGGGCCAGCGGCAGGTAGGGGAGGGTCAGCAAGGCTATCCCCACCAGCGCACCGCGCCAGCGAGGCCGCCAGCGGGGCCACTCCACCAGCAGCCACAGCATTTGCTGCGGGATCAGCAGCGCACCCCAGATGTGCGTGTAGAGGAGCAGAGTGGTGGGGATGACCTGGACGGCCCACCACTTTCCCCCCTCATCCATCCCCCGCCGCAGGCCGTAGAGGGCCAGGAGGACCAGGGCCGGCACCAGGGTGTACATCTTCACTTCCTGCCCGTACCAGACCATGTAGGGCGAAGCGGCCATCAGCGCGGCTGCGAAAGTAGCGGCGGTCCGCCCCAGCAAGCGGGTGCCCAGCGCGGCGGTGAGCGGCACGCAGAGGACACCAACAAGGAGGGAGAAGAAGCGCAGGGCGTATTCCGTGTGTCCCGCCAGCGCGACCCATCCCCGGAGGAGGAAGTAGTAGAGGGGGCCGTTCTGCCGGATCATCGGTCCCAGCAACCCGACCACGCGCTCCTGCAGTGTCCCTGCCGCCCAGTCGGTGGGCAGCGGGGGCGGGGGGCAGGCACAGGGGGTCCGCAGGTCCCCGACCCGCTCCGGCGCCAGTGCTTTCCACAGCAAGTGGGGGAACTCGTACGCGTAGCAGAGCGCGTCCACCTCATCTCGCCAGAAGGACTGGACGGTGAGAGAACCGGCGCGCAGGCCGAACGCCAGCAGAGTCAGCAGGACGAGAATCCAGAAACGGCGCATGGGGAAAATGACCAATGACGGAATGACTAATGACCAATGACAAAATGACCAATGACCAATGACCAATCTACCAATCTACCATCTACCAATCTACCATAAAACCGCACTGGCGCAACCCGGATAATCTCACACGGAGACACAAAGAACACAAAGTTTATCTTTGTGCCTTTGTGTGAGGAATATTAAAGAAAATCTTTGTGCCTTTGTGTCTTTGTGTGAGAAATAAAAGAAAATCCTTGTGTCTTTGTGTGCGCATACGGCCTTGCCAAAATCGGGTTTTGCGGTAGGATTACAGTATCCTGGAGGTACAGGAGAAGAGTATGCAGCAACCGGTTTTTTTGACGGCTGAAGGGATAGAGGAACTGCGTCGGGAACTGGAGTATCTGGTCAACGTGCGGCGGCCCGAACTGGCCCGCATCCTGCGCCGGGCCATCCAGCAGGGCGACCTCTCCGAGAACGCCGACTACATCGCGGCCAAAGAGGAGCAGGCGTTCCTGGAGGGGCGCATCCAGCAGATTGAGACCATGTTGCGCAACGCCGTGCTGATTGAGAGCAACGGCCCCGCGGGCGTGGTGGACCTGGGCAGCCAGGTCACCGTTCTGGAGGAGGGGAGGGAGGCCCCCGAGGTCTTCCGGATTGTCGGGCCAGCGGAGGCCGACCCGCTGAACGGGAAAGTGTCGCACCAGTCCCCCCTGGGGCAGGCCCTGCTGGGCCGTCGGGCCGGGGATGTGGTGACGGTGGACGCGCCGGCCGGCCCCATCACTTTCCGGGTACTGGAGGTTTCATAGTGGCTCCGGTCTATTCCCCCCACGTTTTCCGCCGCCGGATGTCGTTTCCGCATCCCCAGGCGGTGCGCGGGGAGGGCATCTACATCTGGGACGCCGACGGCCGCCGGTACATAGACGCGTCCGGCGGGCCGGTGGCGGTGAACATCGGCCACGGAGTGGCGGAAGTGGCCCGGGCGGTGGCCGAACAAACGGCCGTCATTGCCTATGTCCACGGCACTCTCTTTACCACCCCCGGCCTGGAGGCCTACAGCGACGCCCTGAGCCGACGGGTGCCGCTGGAAGACCCCCGGTTCTACTACCTGACCAGTGGCTCGGAGGCGGTGGAGGGCGCGATCAAGTTTGCCCGTCAGGTCCAGGTGGCGCGGGGGGAACCGGCCCGGGACGTGGTCATCGCCCGCTGGGGCTCCTACCACGGCCTGAGTCTGGGAGCGCTGGCCGTCACCGGAAAGCCGTCCATGCGCAACCTCTTCGCCCCTCTGATGCGGGACCAGCCCCATGTCCCGCCTCCGTACTGTTACCGCTGCCCCTTCGGAGCGACCTACCCGAACTGTGACCTGGCCTGCGCGCGGGCGCTGGAGGTGGAAATCCGCCGTCAGGGGCCGGGGCGGGTGGCGGCCTTCATCGCCGAACCGGTGAGCGGCGCCACCCTGGGCGCCGTCGTCCCGCCGGAGGGGTACTGGCCCCTCATCCGGGAAATCTGCGACCGCTACAGGGTGCTCCTGATCGCCGACGAGGTGATGACCGGGTTCGGCCGCACCGGGCGCTGGTTTGGGATAGAGCACTTCGGCATCCGCCCGGACGGGATGACCATGGGGAAAGGGGCCACGGGCGGGTATTTCCCGTTCTCCGTTGTCGCCGTCCGGGGGGCGGATGTGGAGGCGATTCGCCGGGCCCACGGCGACTTCAACCACGGCGGCACGTTTTCCCACCACGCCGTTGGCGCGGCGGCCGCGCTGGCGACGCTCCGCTACCTGGAGGAGCACGACCTGGTGACGGCGGCCGCAGTTCGGGGGGACTACCTGGGCCGGAGACTGCGGGAGGCACTGGCGGACCTCCCCTGCGTGGGGGACGTGCGCGGAGTGGGGATGATGTGGGGCGTGGAGTTTGTCGCCGACCCGGAGACGAAGGCGCCGTTCCCGACGGAGGTGGCGTTTGCCCGCCGGGTGGGCGACCGGGCCTTTGAACACGGGCTCATCATCTACCCGGGGAGCGGCGGCATAGACGGCATCCTGGGCGACCATCTTATGGTGGCGCCGCCCTTCGTCATCACCGAGGCGGAGATAGACGAGGTGGTATCTCTCCTGCGCCGGGCCATCCTGGAAGTCTGGGAGGGCGTTTCCTCACACAGAGACACAAAGACACAAAAATAACAAATCTACCATTTACCAATCTACCACTTACCAATCTACCATCTTTGTGTCTTTGTGTGAGAAGGAAGGAGATGTGAAATGAAAGAAGTGATTGTAGCGACCGATTCCGGGGCCAATCTGCCCCGGCCGCTGGCCCAGCAGTTGGGGGTGGAGATCATCCCCCTCTGGATTCAGATGAACGACGAGTCCTACCGGGACGGCGTGGACATTCAGCCGCTGGAGTTCTTCCAGCGGCTGAAGGAGCGGGTCCAGCGGCTTCAGACCTCTCAGCCTTCGCTGGGGGAGTTCCTGGAGTTCTATCGGCGGCTTCAGGAGAAAGCCCGGTCCATTGTCTCTATCCACGTCACCAGCCGCTACAGTGGCGTCTTCCAGGCGGCGCGCGCCGCGGCGGAGGAACTGGCGCCGTACCCGATAGAGGTTGTGGATTCGGGGACCATCGCGATGGCCCAGGGGTTCGTCGTCCTGGCCGCAGCCCGAGCGGCCGCCGCGGGCGCGTCGCTGGCGGAGGTGGTGGAGCGGGCCCGGTCGGCTATCCCGAAAGTGGACCTCATCGCGGCCCTGGAGACCCTGGAGTACGCCGTCCGGGGTGGACGGCTGGCCTGGGCCGCCCGTATGGTGGGCAACCTGCTCCAGGTCAAGCCCCTGGTGCGCGTGGCGAACAACGACGTGGGCCTTTTTGGACAGGCGCGCAGTCGGGCGAAGGCCATCCGCCAACTGCTGGATACCCTGGCCCAGCGGGTGGGGGATGCCTCGGTCCACATTGCCATTCTGCACACCGGCGCTGTGGAGGAGGCCCAGCGGCTGAAGGAGGAAATCCTGGCCCGGTTCCGCTGCGTGGAGGTCTACATTGAGCCCGTCACGCCGGTCCTGGGCGTCCACGCCGGACCGGGGGCGCTGGGCCTGGCCTACTACGTGGAGTAACGTGCACAACGGAGCGCGAGATTCATCCTGTCTGTAGCACAGAACTTATCCCACCGCGCACCAGCACCCAGAATGCCAGTCCCATCCCTACCAGCCCGGCGCCGTCAAAGAGGATGAACCGCAGGCCGGTGGCCCAGAGCGTTGGATGACCGGGCGGCAGGGCGACCCACATCGCCGTCTCCCCGACCACGCCAATGACCTGCTGGGCCAGGATGACGGCGAAGAGGGTCCGTTGGCGGTCCGGCCGGACCAGGACGGGCGGGTAAGTGGCGTTCCACATCAGAAAGAGGATGCCCATCCCCCGCACCAGAATCTCCCCGGGCAGGCCGCTCACCTCAAAGGACGGCGCGTAGTCCCCGGGTCGGGCGATGAACGCCAATGCACACGTTACGTTGAAAAAGAAGACTGTGCCGACGACCAGTCGGACAACCCAGAGGAGGACCGTTTGCTTCATAGCCACCTCGTCGGCTGACCATTCTACACCTGTTTCGGATTCACCACAATGACCGTTGCCGAACGTGAGAAGCACCTGCGAATCGTGGCGGAAATTCTGCTGGTTCATCTGCCCAGAGTCCTGCACGACCAGGAATTGGCGAAGGACCTGCTCTCAGTGATCGGGGTGACGCTACGGGCGGCCTGGGAGGACGCCCTGAAGTCAGCGGAAGTGTGGGACCGGAAGCACTATCACGTCCGGGCCGACCAGTTGCGGGACGAGTGGACGTGGGCCCTGGCGGCGGCCAACACCGCCGAGGGGCTGGCGGAACGGGACGCTCCGGTGACCCGTGAGCATCTGGACCGGTTGCGAAAGTTGATCCGGCCCACGCTGGAGGTGCCGGGGCGGCCTGTGATCCGGAACGTGGAGGCGTTTCGGGGCGCGGCGCGGGCGAATCGGGAGCGGCGCCAGCGGGAAGGCCGACGAACCCCGCGCCGCTCGTTGGTGTGATGAGGGGAACCTCGCACGGAGACACAAAGACACAAAGAGAATAAAAAATAATTCTTTGTGCCTTTGTGTCTTTGTGTGAGAAAAGAGAACCGGGGTGAGAGGAAGAATCTCGCACGGAGACGCAAAGAGAATAAAAAAGATTCTTTGTGCCTTTGTGTCTTTGTGTGAGGAAAAATCCGTGTGAGGGAGGAACCCGGATGACCGCGGAGTTGACCATCGCGCTGGGGCAGATGGACGTGCCGCCGGGCCAGGTGGAGCGGAACCTGGCCCGGGCGCGGGAACTGGCCGCGCAGGCCCGGGAGGCCGGCGCCGACCTGATGCTGCTGCCCGAACTCTGGCTGCATGGCTACGACCTGGAACGGGCGGCCGAATGGGCGGCCCCCCTGGGCGAGGGCGGTTTCGCCGAAATGGCCGCGATGGCGCGGGAGTTTGGCCTCTACCTCTGCGGCTCGTTGCTGGAACGGCATGAGGGCGGCGTCTCCAACACCGCCGTCCTCTACGCCCCCGACGGCTCGCTCCTGGGTGCCTACCGTAAAGTTCACCTCTTCCGCCTGATGAACGAGCCGCGCTACCTGGCCCCCGGCGACCGGGCGGTCCTCTGCTCCACCCCTTGGGGGCCGGTGGGGCTGATCATCTGCTACGACCTGCGCTTCCCCGAACTGAGCCGGGCGCTGGCGGTGGCCGGGGCCCGCCTCCTGCTGGTGCCGGCCCAGTGGCCGGTCCGGCGGCTGGAGGCATGGCTGTTGCTGGCCCGCGCGCGGGCGGTGGAAAACGAACTCTTCGTCGCTGCCTGCAACCGGGTCGGCGTGGATGGAGATGCCGTCTTCCCTGGGCACTCCATGGTCGTGGACCCCTGGGGCCGGGCGCTGGTGGAGGGGGACGACCAGGAAGGGTTGCTCGTTGCCCGCGCCGACCTGCGGGAAATCCGGAAGGCCCGCCGCTACCTGACCGTCTTTGAGGACCGCCGACCGGAGGCCTACGACCGGGTGTTACTGAAATAGCGATTTGCGATCAGCGATGCGCGATTTGCGATACGCGATTTGCGATACGCGATGCGCGATGGAGGAGCGACTGCAGAAGATTCTGGCCCGCGCCGGGTTCGGTGCCCGGCGGGTCTGCGAGGACCTGATCCGGCAGGGGCGGGTGACCGTGAACGGCGAGGTGGCCCGCCTGGGGCAGAAGGCGGACCCCCAGCGGGACCGGATTGAGGTAGACGGTCGGCCCATTCGCCTGCCGCGAGAGTATACCTACATCGCCCTGCACAAGCCTCCGGGCGTCCTCTCCGACGAAGGGGACGGCACGGGCCGCCGCCCCACTGTCCTGGACCTGGTGAAACACCCGGCGCGGCTGTTTCCGGTGGGACGGCTGGACCTGCGCAGTGAGGGGCTGGTCCTGCTCACCGACGACGGCGACCTGGCGCTGCGGCTCACCCATCCCCGCTTCGGTCACGAGAAGGAGTACCACGTCCTGGTGGAGGGGTGCCCCACCGAAGAGACGCTGGAAAAGTGGAGTCGGGGGGTGGAACTGGACGGCAAACCGACTGCGCCGGCCCAGGTCTCCGTCCTGCGGAGGGAGAAGGAGGGGACGAAGGAGCGAACCTGGCTTCGGGTGGTGTTGTGGGAGGGACGGAAGCGGCAGATTCGGCGGACCGCGGCTCTCCTGGGTCACCCGGTTGTTCGCCTGATCCGGGTCCGCATTGGCCCGGTTCGCCTGAGCGACCTGCCGCCGGGGAAGTGGCGACCCCTCACCCCGGCAGAGATACGGGCGTTAAAGGGCGGACATGGATAAACTCACCGCCGAGACGCAGAGTATGCAGAGATTTCACCGACAACATGGAATACGCATGCTCCCATCCACCATCACCATAGACGGCCCCGTCGCATCGGGGAAGAGCACGATTGGCTATCTGCTGGCCCAGAAGTTGGGCTACCTGTATCTGGATACCGGCGCGATGTACCGCGCGGTTACGTGGGCGGCACTGACGCGCGGGGTGCCGGTAGAGGATGAGGATGCAGTCACCGCGCTGGCGGAGGGCATCCACATGGACATCACCCAGCCGACAGTGGACGACGGGCGCCAGTATACTGTCCTGGCCGACGGAGAGGACGTCACCTGGGACATCCGCAGGCCGGAGGTGGATGCCAGCGTCTCCGTTGTCTCCGCCTATCCGGGAGTGCGGAGGGCGATGGTCGCCCAGCAGCGGCGGATTGCCGCCGTCGGGAGGGTGGTGATGGTCGGGCGGGACATCGGTTCGGTGGTCCTTCCCGATGCCGACCTGAAACTATACCTGGATGCGACGTCTCAGGAGCGGGCGCGGCGGCGCTGGCTGGAGCGGCAGGCCCGGGGAGAGTCGGTCACGTACGAGGAAGTGCTGGCGATGATGCTCCGTCGGGACGAGATAGACAGCCACCGTGCCGTCTCCCCTCTCCGCGTCCCCGACGGCGCCGTCGTCATAGACACCACTGGCCTGACGGTGGAGGAGGTCCTGGCCCGCATTTTGGAGCACATAGGGGCTGCCGACCCATAAGCCCTTCACGCTTCACGTTTTACGTTTCACGCCTCGCTTATGAGAGTTGTCACCGGGAAGGCCAAAGGCCGCAGACTGAAATCGGTGCCGGGGGGCGAGACCCGCCCCATCACCGACCGGGCCAAGTCCGCCCTCTTCAGTATTCTGGGAGACGGCGTGGTGGGGGCCCGGTTTCTGGACCTCTTTGCCGGGACCGGTCAGGTGGGGATTGAGGCGCTCAGTCGGGGGGCGGCGGAGGCGGTTTTTGTGGAGCGGAGCCCTGCAGCACTGCGCACCATCCGGGAGAATCTGGCGCTGACCGGACTGGCGGGGCAGGCGCGGGTGGTCCGGGCCGATGTCTTCACCTTTCTGCGCGGGGAGCCGGAACCGTTTGACTACATCTACATCGCTCCGCCCCAGTATCAGGGCCTCTGGGCGGCGACCCTCCAGGCCATAGACGCCGTTCCAGGCTGGCTGGCTGCCGACGGCCAGGCCATCGCGCAGATTCACCCCCGGGAGTACCAGGACCTGCTCCTGTGCCATCTGGTTCTGGTGGACCAGCGGCGGTACGGGAGCGTGATGCTCTGTTTCTACGCGGTGGAGCGTTAGAAACCATTTGCGGCGGCCAAAGGGCCGCCGCAAATGTTATCCCTCCTCAATCCGGTACGAGGTAGTGATGGTGGCCGTTTTGGCCAGCATGGCCGAAACGGAGCAGTATTTGCTCTGGGAGAGTTCTATGGCCCGCTCCACGGCCTGAGGGTCTACTCCTTTACCCTTCACCACGTACTCCAGGTGAATCTGGGTATAGACTTTGGGATGGTCGCCCGCGCGCTCGGCGGTGGCATGTACCTCCAACCCCGTGAACGGCTGCCGCTTTTTCTGCAGGATAGAGACCACGTCCATTGCAGTGCAGCCGCAGAGGCCGATAAGGACCACCTTCATTGGCGTGGGGCCGGTCTCGGGCCGGTCTTCCCCTTCCAGGGCGTGGTCCAGGATGATGGCGGGGCCTCCGGCCTCGCCCACCAGCCGCAGTCCCGGCCCGACCCAGGTTACCTGTGCTTTCGTTGTCATAGTTCCTCCTTGGCTTCACGTTTCACTTTTCACGTTTTTCCGTGCTCAGTATTCCCTCATCGCGCCCTCCGGATGAGTTCCTGCTTCAGGTTCCACAGTTTCTCGGTGAGGGATACGTGGTAGACGTGGGGGTTGATGAGCCGCTTGACCCCCGCATCCAGCCGCTCCATGTCCGCCTGGCGAAGATGGCGGATGTCCTCAATGGACGGGAATTCGTAGACCAGGCGGCCTTCCTGGAGCACATCCACCAGGAGCGGCTCCACCTCGGAGATGTCCTGGCGCTCCAGGACCCGGAACGCGGTGTGGTCAGTGGGGTGGCGCAGGACGACCCGGTCCATCTGCCGGGGGTCCTCGTCCTGCAGACTAAGCAGGTCGGCGGTGGCCTTCCCGCGCCGGTCGTAGAGCCGCCAGACCCGCTTGTCGCCAGGGTTGAGGGTCTTTTCGGGCGTTTCCGAGATTTTGATGGCCGGCACCCACTGCCCACCGTCCCGTACTGCCACCAGTTTGTAGACGCCGTCCAGCGCGGGCGCGCCCTCCGAGGTGATGAGCCGTGTCCCCACGCCGTAGACCAGACGGTTGATGAGACGGTCCGGGTCCACGCCGTAGCGGGGCGCCTCCTTCTGAATCTGGGTGATGATTTCCCAGATGACCAGTTCGTCCAGTTGGTTGGAGAGGACGATGACGGTGTCCGGGAAGCCGGCCTCGTCCAGCATCCGGGCAGCCTGGATGCTCAGGTAGGCCAGGTCGCCGGAATCCAGCCGGATGCCGACCGGCTCGTGTCCTTTGCGGCGCAGTTCCTCAAAGACGCGGATGGCGTTGGGGATGCCGCTCTCCAGGGTGTTGATGGTGTCCACCAGCAGGAGGCAATCATCCGGATAGACGTCGGCGTAGGCCCGGAAGGCGCCCAGTTCTCCCTCGCCCAGGGCCATGAAAATCTGCACCATGCTGTGGGCGTGAGTGCCTTTGGGGGGATAGCCCAGGACGTGGGAGATGCCGACGTTGGAGGTGAAGTCGGCGCCGCCGATGAGGGCCGCCCGAGCGCCCGCGAGGGCGGCCCGCTCCTGGGCCCGCCGCAGGCCGAATTCCAGCAGAGTCCGGCCCCGACCAATTTCGTGGATGCGCGCCGCTTTGGTGGCGATGAGGGTCTGGTAGTTCAGGTAGTTGAGGAGGGGAGTCTCCAGAATCTGGGCCATCGCCAGCGATCCCCGCACCACAACCAGGGGGACGTTGGGGTGGACCACCCGTCCCTCGGGGATGGCCTGCATGGAGATGGCCCCGAAGTGCCCGTTCTCCCGCAACCAGTCCAGAAAGTCGTCCGCGAAGAGGCGGCGACCCGTCCGCCCCACCTGGCTCCGCAGGTAGGCCAGGTCCTCCTCCCGGAACCGGGCCTCCTGCATCCAGTCCACCAGCCATTCCAGGCCGGCGTTGATGCAGTAGCCGGCCCGGTGGGAGCCGTAGTTGGGGTAACTGCGGAAGAAGTAGTCAAACTGCGCCCACTTCTCGTGGAGGCCCATCCGATAGTAGAGTTGGGCCATTGTGAGTTGATACTGGTCGGTGTAGAGGATCCCCTCGGCAGTCCGGCGGTCGGATGGTTTCATGTCTCCTCCGGGAACTCCAGAAACTCCGGCGGGATGGCCTTTGCCAGGTAGGTGGACTCGTCGGCCCGGTGGAAGAGAATGCCTGCTTCGGCGGCCTCCGCGGCGCGGACGGTGAGGATAACCGGGTTGGGGGCGTGGCGGGTGCCGACCCGAGCCGCTGTCTCCCGGTCGGCGGAGAGATGGACGTACTGGCGGCGCATAGGCCGGAGCCCCTCCTGCCGGATGTATTTCAGCGCGCGGGGAGAGGTGCCGTGGTACAGGCGGTCCGGTGGGGTGCAGGGTGGAAGGTCGGCCTGCAGGGGGACACTGTGGCCGTAGCGGGCGCGGATGCGCTCCCCGACCACCTCAAATCGTTGCTTGCCGTCGCCGCTCCCCTTCTCCACCAGTTCCAGGACGTCGGCGCGGGTGGCCCAGCGGAAGTTGGGCAACCCCTGCAGGATTTCCAGTACCTCCGGCAGCGACGCCCACCCCTCTTCGTCCAGTTTCAGCCCGAACCGTTCGGGCTGATGGCGGAGGATGAGGGAAAGGAATTTACTCAATTTCACCATTCGGGCCGGTTCGGACGGCATGTTTCCCTCCAGCCCCGCATGATAGCACGGAACGGAGGGAGAAGCAAGGGAACGCCCTTTTTGTAGGACAACTGCGAGCAGTTGTCCTACAACTTTGGGACACACCCGGGTTGCTGGCGGATTGCCCAAACCCTTTTCCCATGCTAAAATAGAGACCTGTCAACCAAAGGAGACTTGAAAACCCATGCCCTTCGCACCGATTCTTGCGTTGACCGCGCCCCTGTGCGGGCTGCTGATCCTGCTGGTGGTATTTTCCATTTATCCCCTGCGACCTTACCGGCGCTACATAGTGCCGCTGGGAGCGGGGCTTTCGTTTTTGGGCGTCCTTTTCGCACCATGGGAAGACCCCCGACCGTTTCTCCTTTCCCTCTGGCAACCTCTTTCGCTCTTCGGCACGTTCCCGGTTCTGCTGGCAGACCGCGCAGTATGGCCGCTGGCTCTGGCCTGGTCCGGTGCGGTGGCGGGGAGCGCGCTGGTCCAGATGGGCCGTCCGCAACTCCTGCGTTCGGCTATCAGCGCTGCAGTCCTGGCTATGCTGGCTTTTGGCCTGGGCGCCCTCTGGGGAGAGAACTTGCTGACGGTCCTGCTGGCCTGGGCGGGCTTTGACCTGGCCTGGGGGATTGGCATGGCGTCGGCTGGCCTTCCGGGCGAACGGGTGGCCTGGGGGGTCGGGAGTGGAGTTGTGGCGACGGCCTTGCTGTGGATCGGCGCGTTGTTGCTGGAGAAGGCCGGGAGCGGGCTTTCATGGTTGCTGATGACCCCTGCTGGCTGGGGAGAGACGTTTCTCCTCCTGGCGGCCATGGTCCGGCTGGGAGTCTATCCTTTCCACTTCATCGTTCCGACCGAGATGCGGCGGGGGCGCCCGGTGACGGTCGCGCTGCTTCTGGAGCCGTTGCTGGCCTGGGGCCTGCTGGCCCGGATGTCCTCGCAGGCCGGAATCTCCATCCCTGGCGGGGTGGTGTTGGAGGCGCTGGCGGCGGCAACGTTTGTGGTTGGCGGGTTTCTGGCCTGGGCAGTGACGGACCCGGACCAGAGGACCACCTGGGTTGGGATGGCAGCAGCGGGGGGTATGCTCTGGGCCGGCCTGCGCGCAGGCCACGCGGCGGATGCTGCCTGGGCAGCGGGAGGTACGGCCTGGATGCTGGGCCTGACCCTTCTCTATCTGGGACGAGGGTGGGGGAGGACTGCTCCGGTGTGGACGGCGGCGTCTGTCCTGGGCGGATGGGCGCTTCTGGCAGCCCCGCTGGCCTCGGGGGGAATCCTCTCTCCGCCGGATGTGCTGATGGCGATTTTGTTCCCCCTGGGGCAGGCCCTCCTGACGGCGGCTGTGGCGAAAGAAATTCTGAGACAAACGGCGCAGGAGGAGCCGGTTGGTTTGCTTGCTGCCATCGCTCAGGCAGCAGGTCTGGTGATTCCGGCTATCGCCTTGGTCCTGGCCTGGGGCGCTGCGCCGAAGGCGGCCCCGACCCCGGCGGGGTGGGGGGCCTGGGTCGCTGGTACGCTGCTGGGGGGCGGATTGGTCGCTCTGGAGTTTCTCAGGCCCTGGGCGCGTCGCAGGTTGCTTCAGGCGATCGCAGAGGCTATCCGTCCGGAATGGGCTGGACGGCTCCTGGTGTACAGTTTGGGCCGGTTGACCGGTTTTCTGGATACAGTGGCTGACGTCGCCGAAGGGCCGGGCGCCGTTCTCTGGGCGCTGGCGACTTTCTTGCTCATTCTGGGTATGGTGACGAGGCGCTGATGGGGACCTTCCTGGAGTGGGTGGAACGAATATCCGCTCTGGCCGCGCCTCCGGCTGTGGGGGGACTGATCATTGCCCTGGGGCTGGTGTTGGTGGCCCGCCGCTGGCCCTTCCAGGTCGTTGGGATGGCGGTAATGTACTTCATTGTGGGTGTCCTCCATACCCAGATTATTCGGCCCGAAGTGGTGCTGGTGAAACTCCTCATCGGCGCGGTGGTCTGCCTGGCCCTGGGGGCCACCGGACAGTCGGCTGCCGGATTGGCGACCGGAGGGGACAAAGGTGGGGGTGGTAATGAGGGGGGTGAGGGGGAAACCGGGGAAGCGGCACCTCCTTCCCGGTGGAGAAACTTTCTCCGTCGGTTCCCCCGGTGGTCGGACGACGCCCCTCTGCGGGCACTGGCCCTGGGCGCGGCCCTGCTGGCTGCCTATGCGGGGTCGCTTCGCTTTCCGTTGCCTCAGGTGCCCCCTCTCGTCGGCCTGGCATGTTACCTCCTGGGGATGGTTGGCCTTTTCCTGGCGGGAATGGCTGAGGAGCCTCTGGGGGCAGGTTTGGGACTGCTGGTCTTTCTGAACGGGTTTGACCTCTTCTTTGGCGCTCTGGAGCCCAGCCTGGTGGTGGCCGGGTTGCTGGGGCTGGTACAGTTTCTGATTACCCTGGCAGTGGCGTATCTGGCACTGGCCCGGGCCGGATAAAGGAGCAGGAATGCTGACTCTGATTGGAGTTGGATTGTTGCTGCTGATGATGATTCCGACGTATTTCCTGCGCCACCGGCGCGGTGTAGCGCTTCTGCTGGCCGCGGCGGTCTCCGCCGCTCTGGGGTTTGGAATCGCCCTGATCCCGATGGAGCGGACCTTTGTCCTGTGGGGGCGGGAGTTTGCCGTCGGCGAGGCAGCGACCGTTTTCGGGCGCTCCATAGTCCTGGATTCTCTCTCCCAGACCGCGCTGACGTTTCTTTTCCTGATTGGTGCGGCTCTCTTCTTGCTGGCATGGCCGCTGGAATCCGGGGAACTCTACGCTCCCATTGGTCTGGGGGTACTGGGGCTTCTGGCGGCTGCGCTGATTGTCCGTCCCCTGGTCTACGCGATGTTGCTTCTGGAACTGGCAGTGGCCCTTTCTGTCCTTCTCCTGCGCGGTGGGGTGGGAGGCGCGCGGTATCTGACCTTCTGCGTTCTGGCACTACCGGGTCCCCTGGTTGCCCACTGGCTGCTGGACATGTACGCCCTGACTCCTGATCAGGCCGGGTTACTAAATACTGCCAGTCTGCTGATTGGCCTCTCGTTTGCTTTGATGTTGGGACTGGTCCCGTTTCACCCCTGGGTGCCCACGCTGGCCCGGAGAGAATCGCCGCTGGCTGTCGCTCTCATCTTCTCCGCGGTTGGTGGGACGGTGTGGTTCCTCCTGCTGGACTATCTGAGGACCTATCCCTGGCTGGGTCAGTCCCCGTACTGGTCGTCTGCCCTGACCGTACTGGGTGTCGGGACAGCCGTTGCCGGTGGGTTGCTGGGCACAACCCGGCGGGGGTGGGGCGCGCTGCTGGGGTACGCGGTGATGGTGGATACGGGTATGCTGGTGCTGGCGCTGGGAAGGGGGGAGGCAGTGGGGCTGGAACTGGAGCGGGCGATGATGCTCACCCGCACCTGGGGGGTGCTGACGATGGCTGCCGGATTGGCTGCTGTTGGTGTCCGGCAGGAATCGGCGGAGACGGGGTGGTCGCCCTGGGGGGCGGTGGCAGCCGCCGCGGGGTTGCTCTCCCTGGCCGGTTTCCCGCCCACGGTGGGGTTCGTCTCCCGCTGGGGACTATATCGGCTTCTGTTTCGGGAGCAATCGCTGACGGTGGTAGCGCTTCTCCTGGCATCGGTGGGGCCTGTGGTGGGGCTCCTGCGGATGCTCCCCGCCGCCCTGAAATCGGGCATACCGGCGCGGCGGGCGCTGACGTTGACGGACCTGTGGCTGGCGCTGGCCTCCCTCGGCGCGGTGGGCCTGGGCTTGTTCCCTCAGTTCCTCATTTATCGTTAATTAAGAATATATTTTTCATTGTGGTGGCTGCGCCGCTGCAATGAAAAATATATTCTCTTTTACCCCGCCAGCGAAAAGGCCAAACTTCAGGGAGAGGGGGGCGAAGGGGGGAGAGGGGCAATAAAGGCAAACAGAAGCAGAAAGTGTTAACCGATTCCGAAACATCCCCGCCACTCAAAGGCTGAAAACTGGCATAACTTTTCAAGATTGATGGGAACCATTCGGGTCAACAATAGAGATGAAATAGAATGGGAGCCAGGTTTGACGGTAACGGAACTCCTTCGCCGGTTCCGCTACACCTTCCCTGCCATCGTCGTTACCATCAACGGGGAAGTGGTCCCGGAAGAGGAGTTCTCCACCCGCCCAATCCCTGATGGCGCTGACGTGCGGGTGATTCATCTGATTGCTGGGGGATAATGGCTGAGAAACCTGTTTCCTGTGCCCGTGCGGGCGACCTGGCCCTGCTGATGGGTCCAGACCGTCGCTGGCAGATTGTTCGTCTGGAACCCGGACAGGCTGTCCATACCCACCGGGGCGTCCTGGCCCACGATGACCTCATCGGCCGTCCGTGGGGGAGCCGGGCGTTGTCCCATACGGGGCAACCCTTCCTGATACTGACCCCGTCGCTCCACGACCTGATCCTTCGCCTGCGCCGCACCACCCAGATTGTCTACCCCAAAGAGGCCGGGTACATCCTGCTCAAGATGAACATCGGCCCGGGTTGTCGGGTGGTGGAGGCGGGGAGCGGCAGCGGCGCGCTGACGGCGGTATTGGCCCACGCGGTCCGGCCCGATGGACGGGTCTACTCCTACGAGGTCCGCCCGGAGATGCAGCGACTGGCCCGCCGTAACCTGGAGCATCTGGGCCTGGCCGACGTGGTGGAGTTCAAGACGCGCGATATCGCGGAGGGATTTGACGAGGTCGGCGTGGACGCGCTGTTCCTGGACCTGCCCAATCCCTGGGACTATCTGGACCAGGCCCACGCAGCGCTGGCGAACGGTGGGTATCTGGGTTCTCTGTTACCTACTGCCAATCAAGTCACCCGTCTGCTGGCGGCGCTGGAATCGCCCCGATGGGGGCTGGTAGAGGTGGAGGAGATTCTGCTGCGGCCCTACAAGGCCGTCTCTGCCCGCTTCCGCCCGGAGGACCGAATGGTGGCCCATACGGGCTTCCTGATTTTCGCCCGCGCGCTGGTGGAAGAGAGCATCTCCGGGCCGAATGCCCCCGAAATCCCCGCGACTTTTCGGGAGGATGAGACGTAGATATAGACGACGGACGACAGACCACAGACCACAGACGACGGACAACGAGGGTAGCGCAGGCTGTCAGCCTGTACATACCCGTGCTGTGAATTCCGGCCTGGGCCGCAATCTTGCCGGGTCGTAAACGACCCGGCTCAGAGGAGAAGGGACGCTGAAGCGCCCCCCTGGCACCACGTGGCGCTATCCTCCCCGCCCAATGGGGCGCTTGAGCGCCCCTGGTTCTGTGAGCCAGGCCGTTTACGGCCTGGCGACGGGGAGAATTCGCAGCAGGCGTGTACATTGATCATTGGTCCGTGGTCTGCGGTCAATCACTGCAAAAGGAGGTTCTTATGAACAGCCGTGCCCGCACTCAGTTGGCCCTGGGCCTGTTCCTTATCCTGATCGCGGCGTTTCTGGCCGCGCTCCGATTCTATCCCCCTCTGCGTGCCCTCATCCCGTCCTTTGAATGGCCGATGTGGGTTGTCATCGCCGGAGGGGTCATCCTGCTCATCGGCCTGCTGGTCGGCGCGCCGGGGATGGCGGTTCCGGCCTGCATCGTTGCCGGCATCGGCGGCATCCTCTATTACCAGAACGCGACGGGCGACTGGGAATCGTGGGCCTACGTCTGGTCGCTCATCCCGGGCTTTGTCGGGGTGGGCACGATTCTGGCGGGCCTTCTCGGTCAGGACTTCCGGCAGTCGGTCCGCAGCGGCCTGAATCTGATCCTCATCAGCCTCATCATGTTCCTGTTCTTCGCCGCCGTGTTTGGCCGATTGGCCGTTCTGGGACCGTACAGGGACTACCTGCTGGCGGCTCTCTTTTTCCTGTTGGGCCTCTGGTTCATTGTGCGGGGCCTGACGCGCTCAAGGAGGGGATAAGATGTCCAGTTCACAGCGTTGGCTTCTGTTCTGGGGGGCTGTGTTGATCTGGCTGGCCCTCTGTTTTCTCCTCAAGGCCCTGGGGGTCATCGGCGATGTACTGGGGTATTTCTGGGCCGGGTTTCTCTTACTGGCGGGCATCGGGTTGGTGGTCAGCGCTCTGAGCCCCGCGCGGCCGGTATCCGGAGAGGAAGTCGTCATTGTAGACCTTCAGGGGGCCCGGCAGGCCAGTGTGGAGATTGAGCACGGGGCCGGGCAGATGGAGGTGACCGGCGGGGCGCCACCGGGTGCAGCGCTGACGGTCAACCGGGGTACCGGCATGAAGGTTTCCAGCCGCATGGAAGGGGACCGTCTGTCCGTGAAGGTGGAGTGCGGCCCCTCCTTCGCACCTGTCGTCGGGCCGGAAAGCGGGGTCTGGTGCTTCCGTCTCACCGATGAGGTTCCGCTCACCCTGAGCGTGGAGAGCGGGGCCAGTCAGATGACGCTGGATCTCCGGGACCTGCCCGTCACCTACTGCAAACTGGAGACCGGAGCCAGCAATGTCACGCTGATCCCACCGGCGCGCGTGGCCAATGCTCTGGTGGACGTGGAGGCGGGCGCGGCGCTCCTGAATGTGCAGATTCCGGAGGACGTGGCGGCCCGCATCCGCTTCAAGGACGACCTCTCCGCGCGCAACATTGACCAGGAGCGGTTCCCCAGGCTGGAAGAGGGTATCTACCAGTCCGCCGATTACGACAGCGCGGCGTATCGGGTGGAATTGCATCTGGAGGCCGGTGTCAGTTCGGTCACCGTTCGCTAACAGGAGGGACTCATGAGACGGGTAGACTGGCGCATCATCGTGGGCCTGCTGCTCATTCTGGCCGGAGCGATTTCGCTTCTGGAGAGGGTCGGGATCATTCCGCCGGGAATTGACCTGTTCTGGGGCATTGCCGGCGTCGGCGGAGGGGCGGCCTTTCTCTATGTGTTCTTCGCCAATCCCCGCGCTCAATGGTGGGCGGCGATTCCGGGATTTACTCTACTGGGGCTGGGGGCGGCGGCGTTTCTGCCCGAGGGCCTGGACGGATTGGCCTTTCTGGGAGGAATCGGACTGGCCTTCTGGGTCATCTACCTGGTCAACCGTCAGCACTGGTGGGCCATCATCCCAGGGGGCGTGTTGTTCACCCTGGCCGCAGTGTCCGCGCTCCCGGGAAGGGTGGGCAACATAGACACCGGTGGCGTCTTTTTCCTGGGCCTGGGCCTGACCTTTCTGCTGGTCGCCCTGCTGGCGCGGCATTCCTGGGCCTATATCCCGGCGGTGATCCTGGTGTTGTTGGGGGCGGTTCTGGGGTTGGGCTTCGGCGGCCTGCTGGACTGGCTCTGGATCGGTGTCCTTTTCCTGGCGGGCCTGATCCTGATCCTCTTCGCCCTGTTGCGGCGGCGATGAGGGCGGGGCGGGTTGGGGGCGGCGGCGAAGCCGCCGCCCCCAACCCGCCCCCGACGCGTCGCCAGCCAGCGGGCCCTCTTAGCGGCCCACCGTCCGCAGCGCGTCCGCGAATATCGCCAGCGCGCGGTCCGCTTCGGCCTCTGTGATGACCAGCGGCGGCGCAAAGCGGATAGAACTGGCCCCGCAGGTCAGCACCAGCAGACCCCGGCGGAAGCACTCTGTCATCACTTCTTCCGCCTCGTCGTGGGCCGGCGCCCGGGTCTCCAGGTCCTGCACCAGTTCCACCCCGATCATCAGCCCCAGGCCCCGGACGTCGCCGATGAAGGGTGGGCGTCCGGCCCGCTCCACCTCCCGGGCCAGCGCGCGCAGTCCGTCCAGGAGACGGTTGCCCACCCGAACCGCGTTCTCCATCAGCCTCTCCTGCTCTATGACCTCAATAGTCGCCAGGGCGGCCGCGCAGGCGACCGGGTTGCCGCCGAAGGTGCTGCCGTGCGCCCCTGTCGGCCACGTCATCACCGATTCCCGCGCGACCATCGCCGAGACCGGCATCCCGGAGGCCAGCGCCTTCGCCACGCAGAGGATGTCCGGCACCACGCCCCAGTGCTCCGTGGCGAACCATTTCCCTGTCCGCCCCATCCCCGACTGCACCTCGTCGGCCACCAGCAGGATGCCATGCCGGTCACAGAGCGCGCGCAGTTTCTGCAGCCACCCGTCCGGCGGGACCACGTAGCCGCCCTCGCCCTGCACCGGCTCTACGAAAATCGCCGCGACCTCATCCGGCGGCACGGACCGGCCCATCAGCGTCTCCTCTATGAAGTCCACGCAGACCAGGTTGCAGGACGGATAGGTCAGGTTGTACGCGCAGCGGTAGCAGTAGCCGTAGGGCACGTGGACGACGCCCGGCAGGAGCGGCATGAAGCCCCGGTGGTAGACCGGCTTGCTGGCGGTCAGGGAGACCGCGCCCATCGTCCGGCCGTGAAATGCACCGAAGAAGGCGATCACGTACGGCCGCCCGGTGTGGTGGCGGGCCAGTTTCAGCGCCGCCTCCACCGCCTCCGCGCCGGAGTTGCCCAGGAAGACCCGCTTGGGTTCATCCCCGGGCGCAATGGCCGCCAGCCGCTCCGCGAGGGCGATGTACTGCGGGTCATAAAAGTCGGCGCCGCAGATATGGAGCCACCGCTCCGCCTGCTCCTGGATCGCCCGAACCACGCGCGGATGGCAATGGCCCGTGGAGCAGACGGCGATGCCAGCCATGCAGTCCAGAAACTGGTTACCGTCCACATCCTCCACCGTACACCCGTACGCGCGCTTCACCACCAGGGGGTACGCCCGTGGCAGCGACGGCGACACCACCCGGTCGCTCCGTTCCACCACCTCCTGGGCCTGCGGGCCCGGAAGAATCTCATTAATTTCGGGAATCTGTCCAGTGTTCATCCGTATCCTCCGTCTCCAATACGATAATCAACGTCTTACGCCCATTTTAACACACTTTTCAATCCTCTGCAACCGTTTTTCTTCGTTTTTCAATCTCCCACTTGACAGCCGTTTTGTCCTGTGATATAGTTGGGAGTAGGAAGTACCGAGTAGGAAGTAGGGGCGCTGCGACCTGCTCCCTGCGACCTGCGACTTGCGACCTGCGACCCTGAAATCCGGAGGCAAACGATGAGCGATGAACTCTTTCAGGCCATGGCCCAGAGCGTCATTGACGGCGACCCCGATGTAGCCGCCGACCTGGCCCGGCGGGCCGTGGAGCAGGGGATAGACCCCCTGGAGGCCATCAACAAGGGCTTTGTTCCCGGCGTGGACTACGTGGGCGAACAATACAGCAAGGGCGAGATGTTCCTCCCCGACCTGGTACTGGCGGGCGAGGCGATGAAGGCGGCCATCGCCGTTCTGGAGCCGGAGATCACCCGGAAGGGCGGTCAGCGCCAGACCCTGGGGACTGTCGTCATCGGCACCGTAGAGGGCGACATCCACGACATCGGCAAGACCCTGGTGGCGACGATGCTCTCCGTAGGCGGCTTCCGGGTCTACGACCTGGGCGTGGATGTACCGGTGCCGACCTTCGTGGAGAAGGCGCGCGAGGTGAACGCGGACATTGTCGGCATGAGCGCGCTGCTGACGACCACCATGGTCCGCCAGCGGGACGTCATTGAGGCTCTGGAGGACGCCGGACTGCGTTCCCGCGTGAAGGTCATGGTCGGCGGCGCGCCCGTCACCCGTTCCTGGGCCCAGGAAATCGGCGCCGACGGCTACAGCGAGGACGCCATCGGCGCCGTCGCCGTTGCCCGACAACTGTTGGGCAAGTAGCCCAGGCTTTCCCCGCCCGACGGTTCACCGCCGGGCTTGATCTGCAAGGCCCCCTTCGGGGGCTAAAAAGAGCCCGAAGGGCTTCCCATAATGAGCCCGGCCGTTTACGTCCGGGCGACCGTTGAGGTCGGCGAAGGCCGACCATCGGCCGCAGGCCCAAGAAGGCTGACTTCAGCGCCCTGCGCCCTGTAAAGGAGTCCCATGCCGCGACCCATCAAATCTATCACCGACCCGCGTCTGAAACTGGAGATTCTCAGCCCGGAGGACGTCCGGCGTATCCATGAGGCCACTCTGGAGGTCATAGAGACCGTCGGGGTGCGCTTCCCGTCCCCCAAAGCGCTGGAGGTCTGGGAGGCTCACGGCGCGCAGGTGGACCGGAACACGATGATTGTCCGGGCCCCCGGCCACCTCATTGAGGACGCCCTGAAGAAGGCCCCGCCCGTCTATACGCTGGCGGCCCGCGACCCCGCCCAGGACCTTCCCCTGGACGGCAACCACGTCTATGTTGGCACCGACGGCTGCGGTGTCCAGATCATTGACCTCTATACCGGAGAGCGTCGCCGCTCTACCCTGAGGGACGTGGCGGAAATCGTCCGCGTTGCCGACTACCTGGAGGAAGTTGCGTTTATCTGGGTACCGGTCTCTGCCCAGGACCGCCCTCCGGAGACCCGCGGCCTCTACGAACTGAAGGCGGCGTGGGAAAACACCACCAAACACGTCCAGACGGAGAGCATCTATTCGGAGCGGGAGGCACGGGCGTCGGTGGAAATGGCGGCCCTCATTGCGGGCGGGCGGGAGGAACTGCGTCGGCGTCCCGTCCTCTCCTACGCTCTCTGTACCGCGCCGCCCCTGGGCCAGGACCCCGGCACCCTGGAGGCAGCGCTGGTGGCCGCTGAGGCGGGCATCCCCGTCGGCTTTATGACGATGACCTCCTGCGGCACCACCGCCCCGGCCACCCTGGCGGGCAACCTGGTGGTGGGCAACGCCGAGGTCATCAGCGCGCTGGCGATGATTCAACTGGCCTCCCCCGGCGCGCCCGTCTTCTACGCCGCTGCCCAGACCGCGATGGACCTGCGCACGGGCAGTTATACTGGCGGCGGCCCGGAGGACTTCCTCTTCGGTGCGGCCTCCAACGTCCTGGCGGACTTCTACAACGTCCCCCTCTCTATGGGCTCCTTCGCCACCGGCGCCAAGGAGCCCAACTGGCAGGCCGGGATTGAGAACAGCCTTTCCACTTTTATGGCCTGCGTCGTGATGTCCGACATGCTCCTGGGTGTCGGTCTTCTCCACGGCAGCCGCATCTGGTCCTACGAGCAGATGCTCATGGACTGCGAAATCTTTGACATCGTCTACCACATGATGAAGGGTATCGTGGTGGACGATGAGACGCTGGCTCTGGACGTCATCCGGGCCGTGGGACCGGGCGGTAACTTCCTGGCCCAGAAGCACACCCACAAGCACATGCGGGAACTGTGGGTGCCGAAGTTTATGGACCGGCGCCCCTACGAAGAATGGGAGGCGAAGCGGGATGATGCCCGGGACTGGGCGCGGGCCATGGCCCGCCAGATTCTGGAGACCCACCAGCCGGAACCGCTGGACCCGCAACTCTCCGCCGAACTGGAGCGCATTATTGCAAAAGCGTGATAAGTGAAACGTGATTTACGTTTCACGTTTCAGGAGTGTCCAATGCAACCCAAACTGGAACTCTTATCCCCCGACCTGATAGAGCACATCCTGGGCGAGGCCTTCTACCTGCTGGAGACCCACGGTGTGAAGGTCCATGATGCCCAGGCGCGCCGCCTGCTGGGAGAGGCGGGGGCGAAAGTAGATGAGGCGGGCGAGGTGGTCCGCATCCCCGAGGCCCTGGTCCGGCGGGCCCTGGAGACCGTCCCCCGGGAGTTCTACCTCTACAACCGGGCCGGTGAGCCCGTCGTCCGCTACGGCGGCGACGCCGTCCACTTTGACCCCGGCTCCTCCGGCGTCCACATCCTGGACCCCGACACCCTGGAGCACCGCCCCTCCCAGACGGCCGACCTGGTCCGCCTGGTCCAGGTGGCGGAGATGCTCCCTCAGTACGCCGCCCAGTCCACCGCCGTCGTCTGCAACGAGGTCCCCAAGGCCATCGGCGACCTCTACCGGCTCTACATCGTCCTTCTCTATTCTGCCAAACCCATCGTCACCGGGGCCTTCTCCGTTCCGACGGCCCACCACATGTTTGACATGCTGGCGATTTTCGCGGGCGGACGGGAAGAACTGGCCCAGAAGCCGCTGGCGGTCTTTGACGTCTGCCCGTCGCCGCCGCTGATCTGGAGCGAGTTCGGCGCGCGCAACCTGATGGACCTGGCCCGCGCCCGTGTCCCGGCCCAGATGGTCTCCATGCCCCTGGCCGGGGCGACGGCGCCGGTTACCATCCTGGGTTCTGTCGTCCAGCACGCGGCCGAGTCCCTGAGCGGCATTGTCATCCACCAACTGGCCGGGCCCGGAGCACCCATCGTCTGGGGCGGCGCGCCGGCCATCTTTGACATGCGCCACGGCACGACCCCCATGGGCGCGATAGAGACGGCGATGCTGGATGTCGCCTACGCGCAGGTGGGCAAGTCCCTGGGTCTGCCCACCCACACCTACCTGGGCGCCAGCGACGCCAAATTGGTGGACGCTCAGGCCGGGCTGGAGAGCGGCGTTACTGCCGTCATCGGCGCGCTGGGCGGCATCAACATGATCTCCGGCGCCGGCATGCTGGACTTCCTGGCCTGCCACAGCGCGGAGAAACTGGTGGTGGATGCCGAGGCCATCGGCATGGCCCTGCGGCTGGTGGAGGGCATCCAGGTCCACACCGACACCCTGGCGCTGGAGATGTTTGAGTCCATCGGTTTCCGGGGCGACTTCCTGAAGCAGAAAATCACCCGCCAACTCTTCCCGAAGGAGCAGTACCTGCCTTCAGCGGTGCTGGACCGGGGCTCCATCCGGGCCTGGGAGGAGGGGGGTCGTCTGGACACCTTCGCGCGGGCGAAGGCGCGCGTGCGGGAACTGCTGGCCGCCTACCAGCGTCCGCCGATGGACCCCGACCAGGAGCGGGAACTGCGGTCTATGGTGGGGCGGCTGGCCCGCCACGCCGGAATGGACTCCCTGCCGCCGCTGTAACGCCGGCCGCCAGGCCCTGCATACAGGCGGACCACCTGCGCTACCAGGCCGCTGTGGCGCCGGTCCGGTTTGAGAGTAACGGTCGGCGAAGGCCGACCGGAGGCCGCAGGCCCAGGAAGGGCGACTTCCGTCGGCGCCGTTGGCACCGACAGCCCGGCCGGTAACAGGGAGGCGTTATGAAACCCGAACTGGTTGTTATCGCCTTCCTCGTCGTCATTGTTGCGGCTCTGGCCCTGCTTTCCCCGCCAGGCGCGGCTTTCCTGGAGCGGGTGATGGGCGAGAGCCTCAAGGCCCGGGCCGCGGAGTATGTGGATGCTCAGGGTTCTCCGGGGTGAGGCGCGCTGGCTGGACCTCCCCGATCCTTCACAATAAGGCGCGCGGCAAAACAAAGTGCTGTTGGGGGAAACGGTGGTCTTCAAGGGATGGCTGATCGGCATCGTACTGCTCTGCCTGGTGGCGGTCCTGACGCCTGTGCTCTTGCCCGTCTCGTTCGCAACGAGGCATGAAGCGCGGCGGAGCGCCGTCCCGGAAACCGGGGATGACTGGTACATCCGCCACGGGTTTGACCGCCAGCCTCCGCCGCCTGCCGAACCCTGGCCGCGCCCCCTGCCGCCATCGTCGCCCGCCACCGTTGCCCCGGCGGGCGATTTCTTCGTGTATCTCCCGATGGTGACCAGGGGAGCATCGCCGGAATTCCGGGCCCTGTGGGTCACCCGCTTTGACTGGACGCGCGCCGACGGCACCTGGGCGCAGCCCTCAGACCTGGTGGCCATCGCGGAGCAGGCGGCCGCGGCCCACTTCAACGTCCTGCTCTTCCAGGTGCGCGGGGTGGGGGACGCTTTCTACACCCCAGGGAACGAGCCCTGGTCCTCCCGCCTGACGGGAACCGTCTCCAACACCCTCGGCACCGATCCCGGTTTTGACCCCCTGGCGGTGCTGATAGAGGCGGCCCACGCCCGCGGCCTCCAGGTCCACGCCTACCTGAACGTCTACCCGACCTGGCTCTGTAAGATTGGCGCCCCCCCGGATGGCACGGCACCTCTTCATCCGTTCTGGGCCTTTTCGCGGGGGAACGGCATCTCCTGGAGCGCATGGCGGGTGTACGATTCGGGTGGCAACCCGATGAACCTGATGACCTGTTCCTCGTATCTCTGGGCCACCCCGGCCTGGGAGGGCATGCGCTCCCACTTTCTCAACGTCGTTGCCGACCTGGTGACCCGCTACGACCTGGACGGGGTCCATCTGGACCTGGTCCGCTACCCGGGCCGGAACTACTCCTACGACCCGTTCACGCCCTCGTTTCCGGACGACGGGTCCCGGGCCGACTGGCAGCGGGAGCAGGTCAACCTGCTGGTTCGGGAGACGCATCAGATTGTGAAGGCCCACCGGCCCAACGCCTGGGTGACGGCGGCCGTGTGGGGAGTATACCAGGACCGGTGGGGCTGGGGGTTCAGTCAGGGGTACAGCGACTACTATCAGGACTCCAAGCGCTGGCTGCGCGAGGGCTGGGTGGACGCCGTGATGCCGATGATCTATCCGTCCAATCCGTCGTCTAATTGCCCGGATAATACGGTCTGGACGCTGGAGCGATTCCGCACGCTAGTGGCGGACTTCGTGGCCGATGCTGGAGGGCGATACGTGTTCCCCGGCATCCACGGCGGCTATGCCTGTTTTGACGACACCATCGCCCGCATCCAGGCCAGCCGGGAGTTGGGGGCAAGGGGACAGGCCATCTTTTCCCACGGTTCGGTCAATAGCAAGGGCTACTGGGACGAACTGGCCCTTCAGGCGTACCCATCTCCGGCCCCCGTACCCCCGTTGCCCTGATGGGTCTGGCCAGTACAGGCTGACAGCCTGTGCTACCGCGTAGCGCCGGCCGCCAGGCCGGTTCCATCCTGATAGCCTGCGCTACGGGCCGCTGTAGCGCCGGCCATTTGGCCGGTGTGGCGCTGGCCGCCGGGCCGGTTTGAGAGCAGCGGTCGGCGAAGGCCGACCGGAGGCCTGCGGCCCAGGAAGGACGACTTCAGTCGGCGCCGTCAGCGCCGGCCGTCTGGCCGGTATCTGATTCAATATCAAGCGAGGAGGAAGCATGCCCGCTCATCTGGAACTCACCGAACGCCGCACCCCGCCGCCCCCGTGGCAGGACGTGCCCTGGGAGCAGTGGGAGGACTGGCACTGGCAACTGGCCAACCGCATCACCACGGTGGAAGAACTGGCCCGCGTCATCCCGCTGACCGATGAAGAGAAGGCGATGATTGAGGAATCGCTGGGGACACTGCGGATGGCCATCACCCCCTACTACGCCAGCCTGATGGACCCCAACGACCCCCACGACCCCATCCGCCAGCGGGCTGTGCCCACCCTCTACGAGAAAATTGTTCGCCCGGAGGACATGCGGGACCCCCTCCACGAGGACACCGACTCCCCCGCGCCGGGCCTCACCCACCGCTACCCGGACCGGGTGCTCCTGCTGGTCACCGACCAGTGTGCGATGTACTGCCGTCACTGCACCCGCCGTCGCTACGCCGGGGAGACCGACATGCCCCGCTCCCAGGCGGAGATAGATGCTGCTATTGCCTACATCCGGGAGCACCGGGGGGTCCGGGACGTCCTCCTCAGCGGCGGTGACCCCTTCACCCTCTCCACCGAGCATCTGGAGTACATCGTGGCGAAACTTCGCGAGATTTCCCACGTGGAGATTGTCCGCTACGGGACCGCCGCGCCGGTCACCTTCCCCCAGCGTATCACCGATGAACTGGTGAACATGCTGAAGAAATACCAGCCGGTCTGGATCAACACCCACTTCAACCACCCCAGGGAGTTGACTCCGCGCGCCCGGCAGGCATTGGCGAAACTGGCCGACGCGGGCTTTGTCCTGGGCAACCAGACCGTCCTCCTGCGCGGCGTCAACGACTGCCCGTACGTCATCAAGGAACTCTGCCAGCGACTGGTGGAGAACCGCGTCCGTCCCTACCGCCTCTACCAGTGTGACCTCTCCCTGGGCATCGGCCATTTCCGGACGACCATCGCGCGGGGGATTGAGATCATAGAGCACCTCTCCGGCCACACCACCGGCTTCGCCGTGCCGGAGTTTATGGTGGACCTGCCCGGTGGCGGCGGGAAGACGCCGGTGAACCCCCGCTATCTCATCGCATGGAACGGCCGGGTGGCGATTTTCCGCAACTACGAGGGGGTCATCGCCCGCTACACGGAGCCGGACGACTACCGGTTTGAGTGCCCGCCCAACTGCCGCATCTGCGAAGAGCGGCGGGCGCGCGGGCTGGACGAGCCGAAAGTCGGGCCGGCGCGCCTCTTTGCCGGGGAGGCCATTGCCCTGGAGCCCGCCGACCTCCCCCGCCGGACCCGCCGCAGGCAACAGATATAGGCCAACTGCTTGCAGTTGGCCTGCATCCTTTGGGCTTCCGACGATGTTGATAGAGTCTTCCATAGAACAAAAACTTCTGGAAATGTTGGGGGACCCAGACGAGGGATTGCCCATCCGGAAGTCAGTGCGAGAAAGGTTATTGCGCCAGAAACAGGCGGTTGCCGCTGGAGAGCGCGGCGAGCCGTTGGATGAGGTTGTGCGAAAACTGGGTCTGGAGTAGGCGTCGTGTATTCTGTCCGTATCCTGGATGCCGCCATTCGTGACCTGGAGCGCCTGGACAGGCCGGTTGGCCGTCGTATTAGGGACGTTTATCGGAAGCGATGATGCGGGCTACATCTATTCCCGTCCTGACCCTTCGCGGCACCCACCGGGAGGTGGGGCGTCAGATTGGCGAGGCAATGCGACCGCACATCCAGCGGCGGCTGGAACATCTGCGGGCGGGAGTCCCGCGGGGGATCCTCTGGGAGGAAGTCCTTCACCAGAGCCGCCTTTGCCAGACCTACAGCCGCGCCGTCTACCCTCAGTACGTGGAGGAAATAGAGGGCATCGCCGAGGGGGCCGGATGTCCCTTTGACGAGGTCTTCCTGGCGATATGCGAGGAACTGCGGGAACCGGCCTTCTGGCGCGCCCGCGGCTGCACCGACTTCGCCGCCCGCGGCCGGGCCACCGTAGATGGCTCCACTCTCCTGGCCCACACCAACGACGAGGCCCCCGACCGGGAGGAGGGCGTGGTCATCCTGCGGGTTCAGGCCGGAGACGAGCCGGAGTTTCTGGGGGTCTCCCTGGACGGGTTGGGCATCAGCGCGGGCTTCAACGCTGCCGGGATTGCCCTCACCGGCAACGAGGTCTCGGCGCGGGACGTGCGGCCGGGCGTACCGCGCCTGCTCATCGTCCGGGCCATCCTGGCCGCGCGGCGGCTGGGGGAGGCAATGGACGCCTGCCTGCTCCCCCAGCGCGCGTCCAACTACAACAACATCATCGCCGACCCGTGGGGTGAGGTCTACAGCGTGGAGGGCTCCGCCACCGACTACGAGGCCCTGTACATTGAGGACGACATCCTGGCCCATGCCAACCACTACCTGAGCCCCGCCATGCGCCACCTGGAGGCCGACCGGAATGACATCGGCGGTTCCATTCTCCGCTACCATCGGGCCATGCGGCTGCTGCGGGAGAACTTCGGCCAACTCTCCCCGGAGCGCTTCATGGCCCTCCTGGCGGACCACGCCAACTATCCGGCCTCCATCTGCAAGCACGGCATAGAGTCGGTGACCGTCTTCAGCATCATCATAGACGTGACCCACCTGCGGGCCTGGATTGGCCGCGGCCGCCCCTGCGAAACCACCTACACGGAATATCACCTGGCCTCTTTGTAGCACAGGATTTATCCTGTCCTTGTAGCACAGGATTTATCGCATTAAGGCAAAATCCGCACTTTCGGTTGTACCCTCACCCCTCCCCTCCCCCTCCCCTCCCCCTCCCCTCTCCCGCTCGCCTTCGGCGGCGGGAGAGGGGAGGGGGAATGAGGGGATTTTGTGGCGGCGGCCTTTGGCCGCCGCCGCAAAATCCCCCCCTTTCATCCCCCCTCTCCCCAGAGCAAAGCGATGGGGAGAGGGGGGATAAAGGGGGGTGAGGGGAGCCAACAGCCACTTTGGCGCATCAGGTGTTGATTTTACCTTCGTGCGGTTTATCCTGTCCTTTGTAACGCAGGATTTATCCTGTCCTATGCGAGATAAATCCTGCGCTACAACCGAACGGAAACGAACGTATTTCCGAACGGAAACCGCTTGACAAAAATTCCCTTCCGTTGTATAATCAAACTGCATGGGAACACCGACCCCGCAGAGAAGGGCGGAGATCGCTCGTCTGCTGGCCCGGAGCGGCGCGGTCCGGGTGGCCGACCTGGCGGCCCGTTTCGGGACCTCTGAGCCCGCGATCCGTCGGGACCTGGAATGGCTGGAGGCTCAGGGGCTGGCCCGGCGGATTCGCGGCGGCGCTGTTGCCACGCATCCCCCGGCGGATTCTTCATCCCCTGATGCTGTCCCGGTACGCATCGGGAGGGCTGCTGCGGGCCTGGTGCGGGCCGGGGAGACCGTCTTCATCGGCCCCGGCCCTCTGACGCTGGAGGTCGCTCGCGCGCTATCTGGGCATCCCCCGCTGACCATCATCACCAACGGCCTGTCTATTGCCCGCCAGATTGCCGACTACACCTCCCATACCCTTATCCTGACTGGAGGGCAACTGGAGCGCGCGGAGGGAGAACTGACCGGTCACCTGACCCGGTCCGCGCTGGAGACCCTGCGCGCCGACTGGGTGGTCCTGGAACTGGGGGGAGTGGATGCCGCCGAGGGGTTGACGGACGACCATCTCTCCCAGGCTGAACTGGCGCGGATGCTCTTCCAGCGGGGCTTGCAGGTGGTGGTACTGGTGCCGCCGGAAAGGGTGGGGCGGGTGGCGGCGGTCTACATCGGACCGGTCACCGATGCCGATGTCATCGTCACCGCCCGCGAGGCCGATTCGGCCCCCCTCTGGGACCTGGCTGAATGCGGCGTTCGCATCCTTCTGGCATAACGGTCTCGCCAGCAATTCTCTGATTCTTTCTAAAGGAGGAACAATAATGGCCAGTGTAACTTATGACCACGTTACCAAGAGGTTTGGTGATGTCATCGCTGTCAACGACCTGACCATACACATTGAAGACGGGGAGTTTCTGGTCTTCGTCGGCCCATCGGGCTGCGGCAAGACCACCGCCCTGCGGCTTCTGGCGGGCCTGGAAGAGATCACGTCCGGGAACATATACATTGGCGACCGGTTGGTCAACGACGTCCCGCCCAAAGATCGGGACATCGCAATGGTCTTCCAGTCCTACGCGCTCTATCCCCACATGACCGTCTACGAGAACATGGCCTTCGGCCTGAAACTGCGCAAAGTTCCCAAGAAGGAGATTGACCGCCGGGTTCGGGAGGCCGCGCGCATCCTGGGGATTGAGAATCTCCTGGACCGCAAACCGAAGCAACTCTCTGGTGGTCAGCGGCAGCGGGTAGCGGTGGGACGGGCCATCGTCCGGGAGCCGGCGGTCTTCCTGATGGATGAGCCGCTCTCCAACCTGGATGCCAAACTGCGGGTGCAGGCCCGCGCCGAACTCTCCAAGCTCCACCAGCGCCTGGGCACAACCTTCATTTACGTGACCCACGACCAGGTGGAGGCGATGACGATGGGCACCCGTATCGCCGTCATCAACGCCGGCGTCCTCCAGCAGGTGGATACGCCGCAGAACCTCTACGACCGTCCGGCCAACGTCTTCGTCGCCGGATTTATCGGCAGCCCGGCGATGAACTTCTTCAACGCCACTCTGGTGGAGCGGGACGGCCAGGTCTGTGTGGACACGGGCGATTTTCTCCTGCCCATCCCTGAAGACCAGCAGGGAATCTACCGGTCCCACCTGGGTCGGGAGATTATCTTCGGCATCCGCCCCGAGGATGTCCACGACCCCAATTTTGCCCCGCCAGCCATCCACGGCGCGCCTGTGGAAGCCCGCGTGGCGGTGACGGAGTTGATGGGCAACGAAATCATCGTTTACCTGGATACCGACCGCTACGAGTTCCTGGGGCGGTTTGATCCCCGCACAACCGCCCGTGTTGGGCAGACTCGCCAGGTCATCTTTAACATGGACCGGATGCACATTTTTGACCGCGAGTCGGAGTTAGCTATCCGGTAGAGGAGACAAAAATCAGGGCGGGGGGCAAAGCCCCCCGCCCTGATTTTTGTCTCTGTATTTCGTATAGTCATTAGCGGGCTACACGCCTGGTTGTTTCGTGTAGTCATAAAGGGAGAGTGGCGAGATTTGGTAGTGCCGGCTTTGAGGAAAATCAGGCTATACGAAGCCGCCGATCTCCAACAGCCGCTTCTTAAGGTAGTCAATCGGACCCACCGGGGTAGGGTCGGCACCGTTCAGCATGGCCAGATACAGGCTCACGTAGTCCCCGAAGTGAATGAGCGAAAGCATCTGGGCCAGACGGCTCTTCCCTCGCCCCCAGAATTCATCCGGTGCAATGCCCTCCCGCAGCAGCAATTCCTTCGTGACATCCCAGCGGGCCCGAACCCGGGGGTGGTCCAGCGACGAACGGAGTATCAGCACATGTACCTGTTCCCGTACTCCGTCGGGCAGGCCGTATCCCACCACCGCGTTGTGGTTCAACTCCGGCATCTCCTCCCACACGGCCCATTGTTTGGCGTTCTCGTTGAACTGGCCCTTCCACCGCCGGGCCACGGGGGCCAGAAAGCCTGCACCGTAGACAACCGGCAGCCGCCCGATCAGTTGCCCCGCCAGCCGCTTGGCCGGGTTGCGGACCGTCGGGGTCTCTGGGCGCAATTCCCGCTGCCAGTCCTCCAGCACCGCGATGGCCTCATCCAGGTCGTCTCCGGGGTCCGGGATCAGGCCGGCGCGCCAGAGAATGCCCAGGAGTAACATCAGGGAGTAGCCAATGGCCGCCCGGGGGGCCAGGCAGGGAGAAAAACGGAGCAGTGGAATCCCATTCTCCCCAGCGATTGCCGCCAGATCACCGCCGGTGGCAATTGTCACCAGCCGACAGTTCCGCTCCAGCGCCTGCGCGAACGCAGAGAGCGTCTCCTCCGTCCTGCCAGAGTAACTGGAGCCGACGACCAGGGTCTCCGGCCCGGCATACGCAGGCAGGTCGTACCCGCCGACACAGAGAATGGGTACGGGGCATTCATGGGCAACCAGCGCGGCCGCCAGCGCGCCGCCAATGGCCGACCCGCCCATGCCCAGCACCACCACGTTCCGCACCCGCTGGTACTCCTCCGGCAGGAAGAAATCCTGCACCAGATGCCAGGCATCGGCACAATGGACGGGCAGTTCCGCGATGCGGTCCCGCATCCGCTGCGGGTCTCGCTCCTCGTAGAGATTCGGGTTATCCAGATTGACGACCATACTTTTCCTCCCAGATTTACCGCGTAGTGCAAGATGAATCTTGCACTACAAAATCCGCGCTCTCTGCGGTTAAACTGTACACTTCCCTTCGCGGCCAGCCGGAGAGGGCAGCGACCTCGCGGGCCGCCCGGGCGGGCGACATCCCGGCCCTCAGCCGTTCCTCCAGCGCCGCGCGCACCTGCCCCTCATCCCAGTGCTCCTCTCCGGACGCCCCACCGATGACCAGAGTGAACTCCCCCCGGGGCTCCTGGGCCGCGAAGTGGGCCCGCGCGCCGGATACGGTCCCCCGCCAGACCTCCTCAAACATCTTGGTCAACTCCCGACAGACCGCGATAGGTCGGTCGCCCAGGACAGCCTCCACATCTGCCAGCGCCTCCAGGAGCCGGTGTGGCGCCTCAAAGGCGACCAGTGTCCAGTGTACCCCGGCGACCTCTTTCAGCAGCGCCCGCCGCCCCGATGCCCGCCGCGGCAGAAACCCCAGGTACAGGAACCGGTCCGCAGGCAAGCCGGAAAGGACCAGCGCGGTAACCAGCGCCGTCGGGCCAGGGACAGCAGTAACTGGGAAGCCCCGCTCCAGCGCCGCCCGCACCAGTTCGTAGCCGGGGTCGGAGAGGCCAGGCATCCCCGCCTCGGAGACCAGTGCCACGTCTCCCTCCTCCAGTTGGCGCAGGATGTGCCCCGTCTTCTGCCGCCAGTTCCCCTCAAAGTAACTGGTCACCGGCGTGGAGATGCCGTAGTGGGCCAGCAACCGGCGCGCCGTACGGGTATCCTCCGCCGCGACCAGGGAGACCTCCCCCAGCACCCGCAGGGCGCGCAGAGTGATGTCCTCCAGGTTGCCAATGGGAGTAGCGACGAGATAGAGCGTGCCCATGTCAACGTGAAGCGCGAAACGTGATGGAAGCCTGTGGGCAGGATTCGGGAAGACGGACAGCAATAATTGCCGAGAGCGGCGGGTAGACCTGACGGGCGTCCGGGGCATGGAGTTGGATATACCAGAGCCCGCGCGCTCTCGTTGGCAGAACGGCCTGCCAGCGCCCGGCCCGGTCGGAGAAGAGAATCCTGTCGTCTGGGGCGGGGTCAGCCTCCGCTGCCCACAGGTGGACCGGATACCCCTCCAGTCCGTGTCCCTCTCGGTCCAGAACGACCCCGCGCAGCGTTGCCTGGCAATTCGGCGTTCCGCTCAGCGGGCCAGTCTCAACGGTCGCCGTAAAAGGGTAGGACGGCTCCGGCGTCGGCGTCAGCGGGGCCGGGCGCAGAGGGGTAGGGGTGGGAAAGGAAGTGGACGTGGGCATTGGCATCTCCGTCACCCCTACCGTCGGCGTCGGCGACGGGTGAGCCGTCGGCGGCGGGAACGGGTTCAGGGAAACCGTCGGCCTCAGGGCAATAAGCAGGTAGAGGACGACCACCGCGACCGTCGCCAGCAACAGAATAGCGGAGAGAGTGTTCAGAATCGCGTGCTTCGTGTTCCGTGCTCCGTATTCCGTACTCCGTGCACCCTGCGCCGTGATACCTGCAACTTGCACCCTGCGCCGTGCTACCGGTTCCGCCACTCCTCCCAGTTCAGCGTGCAGGTGATATAGCCCAGGGAGCGGGTGGCCCAGTCCCCCAACTGGACCTGAATCCAATCGGATACCGGGCGGAAGGTACCGTCCGGGCTGGGATATTTGTCATAGACCCGCACCCGGATGTCCAGCGCCCGGTACGCCGACGGATCGCAGGCCCGCTCCCAGGCGGCTCCGCTCTCGTATATCAGATTGTAGCGGGCATCCGCCCCGGCGACATGGTCAAATGTCTCCGGGACACCCGGGCAGTTCACTGCCACATGATAGCCGGGCAGCGGGTTGCCGTCCAGGTCCTGCAGGTGCCCCGCCACCCCCGACCAGGGGATGCCGTACATGTTGGCCCGATACGTCACCTCGCAGGTGAAGGGGTAGGGCGCGCGGGTGGCGCGGGGCGTGGGTGTCGCCGTGGGCGGCCAGGTCGGCGTCGGCGAGGGCGTCCGGGTCGGCGTCCGGGTGGGCGTGGGCGACGGAATCGGCGTCGCGGTGGGCATCGCCGTCGGCGTCCAGGTCGGCGGCAGGACTGGCGTGAAGGTCACCGTGGGCGTCGGTGTGGGCTCCTGCGCCCGGACCGGCCCCCCGGGCGGCGGAAACGGGTTGAAGGATACGTACGGGTTGATCAGGATGACCAGGTAGGCCACCACCACGAGTCCCGTCAGCCCCAGCAGTATGCCGCTCAGCAGATTGAGGACAGCAGGCCCTTTCATCTCATGCTTCACGCTTCACGTTTCACGTATTGCACATTCCGTATTCCGTCAATCTCCCACAAACCGCTCAATGACCGCCTGGTTCCATAGACTCTCCAGCCAGGACTGGACGGCCCAGTCCTGGAGCAACTGGCGATGCTCTGGACTGATCGGTTCATCCTGTTTCCGCTCCAGGGTCTGGACAATGTGGTAGCCAAACTGGCTCTGGACGACCGGGCCCACCTGTCCAGCCTGCAGGCTAAAGGCGACCTCCTCCACCTCCGGCGCCAGCAGGACGCCACGCGGGAACCAGCCCAGGTCGCCCCCGGCGTCGCGGGTGCTCTCGTCCTGCGAGTGGATCCGGGCCAGTTGGGCGAAATCCGCCCCGACCTGAATCTGGCCCAACAGCGCCTCCGCCCGCTCCCGCGTGTCCACTAGGATGTGACGGGCGTGGACCTGCTCGGCCCGCTCAGGCACCGTCGCCTGGACCTGTTCCAGCACCCGGGCCCGCAGGAGTTCCGCCCGCAACTGCGCCTGCAGGTCGGTCAGCGTCATCCCGCTCCGCTCCAGGCGCTCCTGGAAGGCCTCCTGGCTTCCGGCATCCTGGACCAGTTGGGCAACGGCAACCTGGACCTCCTCGTCGGTGACGGTGATGCCCATACCGGCAGCGGCCTGCTCTATGAGCACCTGTTCTATCATCCACTCCAGAATCTGCGCCCGCATCTGGCGGAGCCGCTCCTGTCCTTCGGGACTGGCAATGTCCACGCCGGAAGCCGCCAGCGCATCCTGGTATTGGGCCACCTGCCGCTCGTAGTCCACCAGATAGATGGGCTGACCGTTGACCCGCGCGGCCAGCGGGCGCTCCGGCGTGGGGGTGGGCGGCGGCGCTGTGGGCGCAGACGGTGTGGGTGTGGGCGCTCCCTGAGCCGGAACCGTCGGCGGCATCGTACAGGCCCCCAGCAGCAGGAGCAGGAAGACGGGAAGAAGGATTCGCTTCATAGGCGTACTCCGTGTTCCGTCAAATTCGTGTCATTCTTGGCAAAAAAGACCGACAGCGTGACTCCTGTATTTTAGCCGGATAAGGCAAGAATGCAAGGCCTGCAGGGAGCAGAGAGCAGGGAGCAGAGAGCAGGGAGCAGGGAGCAAGGCCCTCATCCACCCCCGCCGCCTGCGGCGGCACCCCCTGGTATAATAGCGGAATGAACACTGAAATCTTCGTTGGCATTGACATTTCCAAAGAGCATCTGGACGTCGCCTTCGGGCCTGACCAGGCCCCCCAGCGGTTCCCATACACCCCGGAGGGGCTGAACCGACTCCT
>Ga0101943_1000660_pt1 | contig 45726 bp, 36 predicted proteins | sample DewCreD2012metaG_5_FD_75244 | JGI IMG/M metagenome (GOLD analysis project Ga0101943, IMG submission 75244) | Hot spring sediment bacterial and archeal communities from British Columbia, Canada, to study Microbial Dark Matter (Phase II) - Dewar... ... | reverse complement strand
CCGGTCCCCGCCCGGCTCCAGGGCCGTCGGGTCATGCCCCCCGAAGACGAGGCGGCCGGAGGTGGGGCGATAGAGCATGAGGATCCAGCGGCCAGGGTGGTCTTGCCACAGCCCGACTCCCCCACCAGGCCCACCGTCTCTCCCCGCTTTATGTCGAACGTCACGCCGTCCACTGCACGGATGGTGCCCACCCGCCGCTGGAAGATGATGCCGGCCGTGACGGGGAAATGCATCTTCACGTCCCGGACGGAGACGAGGACGTTGTCGCCCACGGTCTCGCTGGGTCGCGTCTGGCCCGTCGTCTGCAGGGACATGTCTCCTCCTTTCGCCCCGCCCTCAGGAGGCCGGCGTGGGGGCTTCTACCTGCTGCGCCAGCCGCTGCCACTCCCAGCAGGCCGAGAGGTGGTCTTCGCCGACCGTCATCAGCGGCGGCGCCTCCACCTTGCACCGCTCCACCGCGAACCGGCAGCGCGGCTGGAAAGCGCACCCCGGCGGCATGTGTACCAGGTCGGGCGGGAACCCTTCGATGGGGTCCAGCTTAGCTTTCCGGGGCTGGTCGAGCCTAGGCACGGAGCGCAGCAGCCCCAGGGTGTAGGGGTGCCGTGGCCGATGGTACAGCTCCTGGGCAGTGGCCGACTCCACGATCTTGCCCGCGTACATGACGTTCACCCGGTCGGCGTAGCGGGCGACCACCCCCAGGTTGTGGGTAATGATGATAACTGCTGCACCCAGCTCCCGCGTGAGCCGCGTCATCAGCTCCAGGATCTGGGCCTGGATGGTCACGTCCAGGGCTGTGGTGGGCTCGTCGGCCAGCAGGAGGCGCGGGTTGCAGGCCAGCGCCATGGCGATCATCACCCGCTGCCGCATGCCCCCGGAGAACTGGTGAGGGTAGTTGTCGATGCGCTTGTCCGGCTCGGGGATGCCCACCATCTCCAGCAGCTCGATGGCCCTCCGCCTGGCGGCCTCGCGGCTCATGCCCAGGTGGACTTCCAGGGGCTCGGTGAGCTGCCGCCCCACGGTCAACACCGGGTTCAGTGAGGTCATGGGCTCCTGGAAGACGATGCCGATCTTGTTGCCGCGGATCTGGCGGATGCCCTCGTCGTCCAGCTTCAGCAGGTCCTGCCCCTCGAACCAGATCTCGCCGGATACGATCCGCCCGGGCGGCTGGGGTATCAGGCGCAGGATGGAGAGGGCGCTGACGGTCTTGCCGCAGCCGGACTCCCCCACCAGGCCGACGATCTCGCCCGGGTAGACGTCGTAGGACACCCCGTCCACCGCTCGGACCACCCCGTCGTCGGTGTAGAAGTATGTGCGCAGGTCGCGGACGCTGAGCAGCGGTGTAGCCACGGCCCCTCCTTTGCCAGCTCTATAGGCTGGCCAGGGTCTCGTGGCCCATATTTTAGTGGTCTATGGGACGCTTGACAATCAGGGGCAAGGCCCATCAGGGGCCACGCACACCCCTCTTTCTGCCCGATGCTGTCCAGAAGTCGAGGCGCAGGTTTGCAGCTACTCACCGGCGCTTTGCCAAGATTCCTCCAGTCTGCTAAAGTTGTTGCATACGCAGGCCCCCGGTCTCGGCTGGCGGAAAGGAGTCGGGCCCAAATGGCAACGCTCGATGAGCTCCTCAGCATCAACGGCGTCGTCGCTGCCGGAGAGTTCACTGCCGACGGCAGGCTGGTGGACTACCGGGCGAAAATGGACATGTCGCCAGAAACGGCAGCGATGGCGGCCCAGTGGTGTGCCACAGTGACCATGCTGTTCGACACGCTGGCGGGCGCATTCACCCAGTTGAGCGCCATGAATTGGGTGCCCCAGCAGGGTTGGGCATACTCGGGCGGCGAGTGGACGGTGGCCATCGGCGGCAACAAAGGCGTGTTCGTGGAGACTGCTGCAGCCGATTTCAACAGGCTGTTCGAGGTGCTGGTCGGCCAGCGGTGACCCGGCGGTGACGGGCTGGCCGGGCAGCGTAGGGCCAGCCCATCCCCCAAGTTGCCGAGGGACTCCCACTGCCCGGGGCCAGCACCGCGGGGCTGCATCGCGGATGCCGGGGCCGGCAGGCGGCCATCTTCGCGCGGGGCGCCGCGCTCGCCGCTTTCGGGTCTCCGCCGCAACGGGCGCCAGCCCGCCGGCACCTGTGGGTGGAGGCGGCGTCGCCGACCGAACGCCAGTAACGACTGGCGAGCGTCAGCCCACCAGGCGCGGGATGCGGATATCGGACATCGGGTTGTAAGGGCCGAAGCGCATCCGCTCCTCGGCGGACATGACCGCCTGCACGAAACGCACGCGCACGTCGCACTGGTTGCCGGTGGGGCAGTCGAAGCTCTCGATGAAGGCCACGGCGAAGCCCAGCACCGTCACCTCGCTTCGCCCAGGATCATCGTCGTCGGAGATGACTGGGATCAGCACCACCCGCTTGCTGCCCTGCCCCGCCTCGGACCAGGGGTTGCAGTCGTCGCTGCGGAAGCGCCAGCTATCGCCGACTCGCTGGAAGACCTCCTCGAACGTATCGCAGTCCGCATCGGTGGCGTCGAGACGGTCCTGCAGCCCCTGACGCGTGGGCCCTCGCATGTTTCCCGGCTCGGTCGGGTAACGGATACCGATCTGGACGGTGGCACCCTCGCGAATGTTGCAGCGGTAGAGATTAGCGCCGTTGTTGCCCGCGCACCTGGGGTTCTGAATGGAGAGCGCGCCGTAGTCTCCCTGGCTCCCTCCGCCGGCGCTGTACTTGACAGTAACCAGGTCGCCATACCGGGCCCGGCGCCGAACCGAATCGCGCAGCGACCAAGGCATCACGTTGTCGGAGAGCTGCGGCGATTGGATGGCCGCCTGCGCCCGCGAAGCTACGGTCGCCGTGGTAAGGCCCAGCACGCGACCCAAAAAGAACGGTGCATCGGGATGACGTACCCGCACTTCCAGGGCCGTGCAGTCCTCTTCCTCGGCGCTGCAGCCCGCCGGCAACACCGTCACGGACTGCAGCACCCAGCCGCGCGAGCCGACGCCGTTGCGGGTCGCATAATCGGTGGCGATCTCCACTGCCGCATCGGGGTCATCGGGCAGTTCCTGGACGCCGGCCAGGGCAGCGGCATCAGCGATGTTCTGCAGCTCCCGCTTCTCCCACATGAACAGGCCCACGTCGACGGCCATGGCCATGAAGCCCAGAAGCACAGTGAGGAAGAGGGCGACGATGATGACCACGTTGCCCCGCTGGCCACTGATGGCTCCGGCGGTCAGGACCCTTTGGCCCGGCGAAACGTCCGCCACGGCCGCCACCCCTCAGCCTACGTGACCGCGCCTTCCAGCATGCCGAGGAACTCGTCAAAGAACCCGGAGACGGCCACTCCCAGCGCGGTGAGTCCCGCCACGGCGGCCAGCACTACCAGGGCGATGATGAGCGAATATTCGCCGAGGGCCTGTCCCCTTTCCTCGCTGTAGTGGAGCACCTTCGAGAAGATGAGCACGGCCCTCAGCATCGTCTCCTCCTTGTCCCCGACACCTGCTACGGCACCAAGGGGCCAGCCTGGCCGCCCTGCATCGGGGGGCCACGCCTGGGAGGAGACGCACGAAATCTCGAGGAGTTACACTCCTATTTGCTCTTTTCGGTCGAAGGCTGCCCGTCCCGCACAGGGCGGCGTTCCGCGGCCCTTCGCACGCTGCTGCGATCGTCGCCCCAGCGTGGCAGGACGAGTCGCAGGGACAAAAAGCGCTCGCGACGTCGCTCTGCGTCCAGGAGCCGGGCCCGTCCCTTCAACACGTCTGTGAGCCCCACCAGGCCCTCGAGCTGCCGCGGATCGTCACGGCGCACTACGGGGAAACAAGTCAGGCCCGTGTCCGTGCCGACACGCTGCAGTGCCTTGATGGCCCACTCCCCGATACTATCCAGCAGTCGCATCATCGCCTTGGTTCGGTGGTTGGGAGATGGCATGGCGCCCTTCGTGCCGCCGACTAGCAGGAGCGACGATCCGTTGCAGGGCCCGTACCAGGTCCGGTCCGATGGACTGCAGTTCCTGCCAGTGCAACACGGAAGGCTCGCGCCAGGCCCGCTCGCCTTCCTCGGTCAGGTAGACATGCACTCGGCGACGGTCGGCGGCGGCCCGCTCGCGCCGGACGAGGCCTCGCCGCTCCAGCCGGTCGATCAGCCCCACGAGGCTGTGATGCTGGAGCTGCAATCTCTCTGCCAGTTCGCCAATGGTAGGCTCGCGCCCCTCGGGCAGCCCTCGGATGGCGAGGAGGAGCTGGTGCTGCTGAGGCTCCAGTCCAGTGGCCCGGGCCGCTTCCTCGCTACGGCGGAGAAAGCGCCGCAGTTGGTACCGGAACTCGGCCAGCGCCCGGTAGTGTCGGTCGGACAGCGCCTGCATCGATTCGCCCGCAGGCTATTACATCCCATCACGATGTATACGCCAGCGGTTCGACACTCGCTGAGTGGTGTGGGGCGGGCCTACGCCACGTTCAGTGCTGCAGGGTCGAGCGCTGCGACCGAACCAGCCGTCGGGACACTGGCCCGCCATGATTTGACAGCGCGGGTGGGTACCGGTACCCTGGCCATGCCTTGGCCGGCGCAGCGCGGCACTACGCCAGCTCGGGCGGCCCCGGTGTGCGGGCCGCCGGTCAGGAGACGCCCAGGCGCAGGTCCATGACGCCCCGACCCGCCCGCATAACTCGGATATGCCGGCACTCGTGGCGCCGCAGGCAATCGGCCATGGACCATCGAGGAGAAGGAGGGATGGGCCCTACATGGACCCGGAACAGCGGCCAAAGCTCGTCCCGCACCTCTGGTACACCAGTGAGGCAGAAGAGGCTGCCCGGTTCTACGCCTCCGTCTTCCCGGACTCCAGCGTCGACAAGGTGTCTTATCTGCCCGCCGATTCCCCTAGCGGCCCGGCAGGCTCCGTAGCCATCGTCCGGTTCACGCTGTTCGGCCAGCCGTTCCTGGCCATCGATGGCGGTCCGCACCAGCCTTTCAACGACGCGGTGTCGTTCCTGGTCCTGTGCGACTCGCAGGAGGAGCTGGACCGTTACTGGGATGCCCTAGTGCGGAACGGGGCCGAACCCCAGGCCTGCGGGTGGATCGTCGACCGGTACGGTCTGCGCTGGCAGATCGTGCCCCGTAGGCTTCACGAAATGCTGGACGACCCCGACCCGGAAAGGGCGAGGCGCGTGGCCGAGGAGATGCTCAGGCAGGTGAAGTTCGACCTGGCGAAGCTCGAGGCGGCCTATCGCGGGACGTAGCGAGGCCCGACAGCCACATTAGCACGAGCCGATCCATCCCCGCCCCGGGCCGGGCGGCCAGCAACCCGTACCCCCGGGACCGCCAGCGAGCTTGACAGGGAGCACTGTTCTGGATAGGGTATGAACGACCGATCGTTCATCACTTACCCGGAGGGTTCGTCTGATGGACACTTGGGGCAGAGCACTAGGCAGACGCATCACCAGGAGGCGCTTCCTGCGCACCTCAGCCATCTCAGCGGGCTTGGGAAGCCTCGTGCTGCTGGGCTGCCGGGAGCAAGCAGCCGTAGAGACGCCGGGACAGGAGACGGCCGAGACGCCCAGACAAGGTGGCATCACTAGGCTGGTGATGTCCGCTACGGAGCCGGCGAACCTCAACGTCGCCAGGGCTGGTGTGCACGCGGTAGTCCATGCGGGGTTCGTATACAGCAGATTGTTCCGATTCAAGACCGGACTCGACCCGGCAGAATATGCGCGGTACGAACTGGTGCCCGACTTGGCGACCAGCGTCGAGATTCCCGAACCGACTACCGTAATCTTCAAGCTCAGACCCAACGTGAGGTGGCACGATGCGCCACCGACCAATGGCCGCCCGTTTACAAGCGAGGACGTCAAGTTCCATTTCGATACGTACAAGCAGTCGGGGGCAAGACGCTCCGACATACGTTACATCGCTTCAATCGAAGCCCAGGATCCTACGACGGTAGTATTCAAGCTGGGTGAAGCACGATCCGATTTCATTCCCTATACCGCCTATCCATCGACCTCATACATAGTGCCTCGCGAGGTGTGGACCAGCGATACAGCTTGGGATTCTACACCGCGAGGCACCGGGCCTTTCATCTTCGAACGCTGGGAAAAGGGAACCGGCATATTCTATCGAAAGAACCCAAACTATTATGAACAAGGCCTTCCCTACGTAGACAACGTCGAGGCGTTAGTGATCGGCGATAACCGCACCATTATTGCCCGCATGCGAACAGGCGAACTAGATTGGGCTTATGACGTTCTCAGCGCTCAGGAAGTGGAGGCCTCAGGTCTCAGGCAAAAGATTTATGCTCCGAACCCGAGTGGGCTGACTCTGGCCTTCGATGGCAAGCCACCGTTCAACGATCCTCGAGTCCGACAAGCCGTCCAGCTGGCCATCGACCGCAAGAGCCTCATAGACCGGTTCCATTTGGGCAAGGGCATAACGTTGGCGCCGATGATGTCCGGAGCTCTGACCACACGCTGGGGGCTACCGGAAGACGATCCCGTATCGCGTCAGTGGGTCACTTACGACCCCCAGAGAGCGCGCCAACTCCTTAGTAGCGCCGGTGCCACCGGAGCCACAGTGCAGTTCAATCTAACCAGCGGCTACGGAGAGTCCTTCGTGACAGAGGCACAGGCGGTGGCTTCCTTTCTGGACGCCATCGGACTGCGCACAGAAATGAAGATCTGGGAGTACGGTGATTACATCGCCAATGTCCTTAGGGGACCTCGTGGCTACAGCGGCATACTATATGCGAGTGTCACGCCGTACACGGACCCGACCTACTACTTCGAGATCCATTTGGACGTCCAGAATTCGGCCTACAACTTCCGCACTGGCGACGACGAGGCCTATCGCCTCTACCAGCGGCAAAAAGCGGCCTTCAACGAGGAGGAGCGACGCACGATTATCCGTGACCTATTGCGACGGGTGGTGGAGCAGGCGTTGTTTCCACCGATGGTACAGGGGTTCCAGGCGACCCCTGTCGCAGACCGCGTGCGTAGCTTCTTCTACTGCGGCTCCTTCTCATTCGGCACGGACAGCGTCGCTAGGTACTGGCTTGTCAGCTGAAACGCCTTAGGTTCGGACTAGGGCATGGCGAGATACCTAGCCATCAGGCTGCTACTGGCCATTGTGACGGTCTTCGGCATGGCTATATTCACCTTCAGTGTAGTGAGGTTCCTGCCGGGAGACGCTGTAGACCAGATCGTTGGCCAAGCCGCGTCCGGTTCGATCCGTGAAGCAGAGGAACTTGAGCGGCAAATCCGGGCAGACCTGGGTCTTGACCGCCCTGCCCCAGTGCAGTTCGCTCGCTGGCTGGGTGGCCTGCTCAAGGGCGATCTTGGGACTTCTCTGTACTCAAAGAGCGACTCGATCCGGGACCAGCTAGCCTCTCGCCTGCCGATCTCAGTGCAGCTAGGTGTCATGGCCATCTTGGTCGCATTGATAATCGGTGTTCCCGTCGGTGCTCTGTCGGCCGTGGCAAGGGACCGGTGGCCCGATTATCTAAGCCGAGGGTCGGCTGTGCTGGCGCTGTCCGTCCCATATTTCTGGACAGCCGTTCTCGTCATCGTGTTCGGGGCCAAATGGTTCGGTTGGACGCCGCCTCTGCACTACAGAGAGCCGTGGACTGACCCACTGACCAACCTAGAGCAAATGCTCATCCCAGCGGTTCTCTTAGGGGTCAGCGGAGCGGGGCAGGTGCTGAGGGTGACCAGAACAGAACTCCTGGAAGTCCTGAGTCAGGACTATATGCGGACCGCGCATGCGAAGGGCCTATCAGGTCGTGTGGTACTGTTTCGTCACGCGCTGCGCAACGCCTTGATTCCGGTGCTTACCATCGTCGGGGTTCTGGCACCACTCTACATGGGAGGCATCGTTGCTCTGGAAGTGATTTTCGGTATTCCAGGCCTGGGCACCTATCTGGTCAGGTCCCTGGAGCAGCGGGACTATCCTGTGGTACAAGTCCTGGCCATGGTGCTCGGCGCCATTGTGGTCGCCATGAACCTTGTCGTGGACATGCTGTACGCCTATCTCGACCCCAGGATCAGGTACTAGCGAGGTCGAAGCGAAGTAAAGCGTGGTACGATATGGCCGAGAGTTCCATCGCCGAGGCTGTCTCCGTCGCTTGGCCTGCCCGCGTTTCTCCGCTACGCCAGGCAGTAGCAGCGCTCTGGTCATTCGCCCGCTCGCGACCTTTAGGGGCACTAGGCGGGTTCATTTGCCTGGTCATCCTCGTGGTGGCAGTCTCTGCCCCATGGATTGCCCCGTACTCGTATTCGGAGACTAATCTGGCTGATGCTCTCGAAGCACCGAGCCCTTCGCACATTTTCGGGACCGATGAGCTGGGCCGGGACCTGTTCAGCCGTGTGGTGTATGGGGCCCGTTACGATGCCATCATCGCTTTCGGAGGCATCGCTCTTGCTACATTCGTCGGGACGCTGGTCGGTGTAATGTGCGGATACCTAAAGGGGTCAGTGGATCTCGTGATCCAACGCTTTGTCGATATTGCTCAGGCGGTACCTAGCCTCATCTTCGTCATCATGGTAGTAGCTGTGCTGGGGACGGGCATCGTCCAAGTCATAGTGCCGCTAGGTCTTCTGTTCGGGATCAGAGAGTCCAGAGTCATTCGCGGCGCCGTCATCGCATTGTCCAGCCGGCCGTTCGTGGACGCGGTGAGGGCCAGCGGCGGCACGACCCTGTATATAATGTGGCGCCACATCCTGCCCAATCTGGTGCCCCTGATAGTCGTGCTCGCGTCCATCCAGATCGGGGCCCTGGTCCTTACCGAAGCCACCATCAGTTTTCTCGGGTTCGGAGTACCACCACCCATCCCTACATGGGGACAGATGCTGAGCGGTAGCGGCGCCCTGTATATGGAGCAGAATCCCTACATCGCCCTGTGGCCGGGGCTCGCCATCTCCCTCCTAGTGTTCGGCTTCAATATGTTCGGCGACGCGCTGCGTGATGCGCTCGACCCACGCCTGCGCGGGCTGGGCATCCGGATGCGGGGAGGAGCTCAGGGAGGCCGATAGAGCACAAGCGGAATCTCTTCGCGTAGGAGGTGCTCAGACAATGGGGAAAGTGATGGGAGGCCATCTCATCGCGCGCATTGTCCGGGACGAGGGGGTACCCTTCGTGGCCGGCGTCATCGGTGGCTCGCTGCACGAGATCATGGACGGGTTCTACTTTCTGCCTGAAGTGAAGGCCATCCTAACTCGACATGAGCGTGTAGCCACCGACATGGCCGACGGTTATGCCCGTACCACAGGCAACGTTGGCGTGGCCTTGGCTGTGCAGGGCCCAGGAGCGGCCAATGCCTTCGCCGGCGTTGCCAACTCGTTCAAGGACTCGACTCCTATCATCCAGATCGTGGGCCAAGTCCGGCAACAGGTTCAGGGACACGACACGCTGCAGGAGCTACAACTGCTGGATATCTTCCGGTCGGTGGTGAAATGGCAGTCCACCATCCCTTTGCCTGAGCGGATCCCAGAGATCTTCCGGCGTGCGTTCACCATAGTGCGCTCCGGTAGGCCCAGGCCAGTGCTCATAGAGGTGCCCACCAACGTAGCTGCCGCCTACCTGGACGAGGAGCAAGCTGTCTACGAACCGGTGAGACGCCGCTTCCGGTCAGCAGGTGATCCGGTGGACATCGATCGTGCCGCTGAGCTCCTCGCGAAAGCGGAGAGGCCCGTGCTCTATGCTGGCGCGGGAGTGCTGTACGCCGAGGCATGGGACGAGTTGAGGGAACTGGCGGAGATGCTCTCGGCCCCGGTCATGACTACCCTCAACGCCAAGAGCGCCTTCCCCGAGGACCATCCCCTAGCGCTGGGTCTGGGCGGGTTCCCCATAGGGCTGTTCGCTACCAAGCAGGCGGTACACTTCTCCCGCACTGCAGATGTCTGTCTCGCCATTGGGGTAAGCTTTAAGCCTTCTGCGACTCGCGGTGCCCCTCAGCCCAGGGATATCAAGTTGATCCAGGTGGATTCCGACTTCACCGAAGTCAACAAGATCTATCGTCCCGACGTAGCCATCGTCGGCGATGCCAAGCTAGTCTTGCGTGGCATCATCGAGACTATCCGCGGCCGCCACCGGGTGAGACGTAATGGCCTCGACCGGGACGTAGTCGACACCATCGCTCGCTTGAAGCGTGAATGGCTAGAGGAGTGGATGCCGGCGCTAACCTCCGAAAAAGTGCCCATTAATCCTTACCGCTTGAGCTGGGAGATAAACAACACTGTGGACCGACGCAACACCATCATCTTGCATGACTCAGGTAGCGTCCGTGGCTATCTTTGCCACCATTATGAGGCGCTGATCCCGCGTGGCTTCCTCGGTTTCGGGGGCCAAAGCGCTATGGGCTGGAGCATGGGGGCGGCCATGGGGGCCAAGCTGGGGAACCCGGATAAGACGGTCATCAACTACATCGGCGACGGCTCCTTCGGCATGACGGGAATGGACTTTGAGACAGCAGTCCGCAACCGCATCCCCATCCTGACCGTGGTGGTCAACAACGAAGCCCTGAACATGAGTATGGAGACAAGACGCCAGCAGTTCGGCGAGCGCTACATCTGGGTCGAGCTTTCCGGCAATTATGCCGAGATGGCACGGGCTCTGGGAGGCTGGGGAAGACGAGTCGAGACGCCAGACGAGATCGTACCCGCCCTGCGGGAGGCGCTAGAGGTGACGCAGGGAGGGCACCCGGCGTTGCTCGAGGTGAAAGTAGAAAGGCTCATACCCGAACCCATCCTGCCCGACCCCAGAGGAGAGGCTGGAGGGCGGTTCGCTGCCCATCACGGAGCGCGCGAGCGGGCTACCCAGGCAGACACAACAGGCGGTCGGCCCGGGGGACTGCAGGGGTGATGAGCTCTGGCCGACAGCGGAGGCGTACATGCTGAATTATGAGCTTCTCCTCAAAGGCGGAAACGTCAGGGATCCGTCCTCAGGGCTTACGGGAGTAATAGACGTAGCCATCAGCGGCGGCCGCATTGCGGCAGTGGGGCCGAATATACCGGCTGAGGATGCGGTCAGAGTCATCTACCTGAGCGAGAACGACATCGTGACGCCTGGGCTCATCGATCTCCATGCCCATGCGTCTTGGGGAATCACTAGGCACGGTTGCCACCCCGACGAGATCGGCATCTACGTGGGCGTCACAACCGTGGTAGACGCAGGTAGCACAGGGTCCCACACATTCCTGGGATTCCGACTACACGTTGCCCGGCAGGTCAAGACCCGTCTCCTTTGCTTCCTCAACTTGAGCTTCTATGGCCAGGCCCGTATGCCCGAGTTGCGATCGCTGGAAGAATTGGACCCAGACCTAACCCACGAAGTGATTCGGCAGAACCGCGACATCATTCGCGGGGCCAAGATCAGGGCCGTCAAGCCGGCGGTTGAGACCATCGGCCCCACGCTGGTCGATCTGGCCCATGAGGTGCTGGGCGAGCTGCCCCTCATGGTGCACATAGGCGACCACGGAGAGTCCCCACTGGCGGATGAGGTGACGCTCGAGATGGTCTCCCGACTGCGCCCCAACGACATCATCACTCATGTCTACACTCCCTACCCTGGGCGCCTCCTCCGGGATGGGGAGCCCGCCCCAGAACTGAGGGAGGCGAAGGAACGAGGAGTAGTGCTAGATGTGGCAAGAGGTCGCATGAACTTCAGCTTCGACGTGGCCATCAGATTGATGGAGCATGGCTTTCTCCCCGACACGCTCAGCACCGACCTCACGGTCATGAACCGGCACTTTATGGTGTACTGCCTGACGGACGTAATGTCCTTGTTCCTGAGCTTGGGATGCCCATTGGACCAAGTCATTCTGATGACAACCCACCGGCCTGCGCAAGTGCTGGGACTGGATCACGAGATCGGCTCGTTGCGGCCTGGCCACAGAGCGGACGTCTCGGTGCTGAGGCGGGTCACCGGCGAGTTCGAGTTTTTGGCCCAGCCGGACCAGAGGTTCGTCGGCTCCCAAGCCCTGTACCCGACCATGTGCATCCGCGAGGGCGCGGTACATCCAGCCGCGCCGCCTCGCGGCTCTGTCGGCGATCGGGCAAAACAGATGGACGACAGGCCGCTGCCGTCCGTCCTTCAACGCTGAGGAGAGACGTTTTCTGGAGGGGACTATGTATCTTTACGACCTACTGGTCAAGGGCGGCCGGGTGTTCGATCCAGCCTCGGGGAAGGACGAAGAGCTGGACATCGGCATTACTGGCCACACTATAGTCGCCATAGAAAAGGACATCCCCAGGGCCAATGCGAGACAGGTGGTGGAAGCCAGGGGGTACTTGGTGACGCCTGGGTTCATAGACCTCCATGCCCACGTTGCCGATGGCATCACGCGGCACGGCCTGGCACCCGACCGGGCCGGCGTCCTTCAGGGGGTTACAACCATAGTGGACGGCGGCAGCCTGGGCTCTCACACCTTTCTCGGGTTTCGAAGGTACGTGCTACCTGCCAATCGGACTACCGTCTATGCCTTCCTGAACCTCTCTTACAGCGGCCAGGCCCGAATGCCCGAGCTCCGGTCCCTCGATGATTTGGATGAGGAGACACTTGAGCTGGTGCTCAGAACCAACAGGGATGTGATCAAGGGCATCAAGGTCCGCTGTGTCTCGCCGATGGTCCATACGATCGGCGCCACGATCGCCGACATAGCCCACCGCTTCGCCAGAGTGATCGGCGGCCGAGTGATGGTGCATATAGGGGACCATGGGGGGGCAATGGAGGCGCAGGCGGTGACCGAGCGTGTGATTGAACGTTTGGAGCCTGGTGACATCATTACCCATCCTTACACTCCGTGGCCGGGAGGCGCCATCGGGGACAACGGTCGACCCATAATTGCGGCCCGGGACGCAGCGCAGCGTGGTGTGGTCATCGACGTGGGACGGGGAAGGATGAACTTCTCCCTGAAAAAGACACGCCAGGCCCTCGAAGCAGGCTTCTGGCCAACCACCATATCGACAGACATCAGCCTGATGACCATTCATGGACCCGTTTTTGGGCTGGCAGATACGGCGTCGATCTTTCTCAACTTGGGCTTGGATCTGAGGGACGTGATTGTGCGGATCACGGCCAACCCCGCAAAGGCGCTGGGAATCTTCGAGCAAGTAGGAAGCATCGAATGTGGGAAGCGGGCAGACCTTTCCATCATCGACTACAGGGACGGCGGCCAGTACGAGTTCTTCGGGTTCGAAGAGGAACGCATGACCGGCGACAAACTACTGGTACCAGTTATAACGGTCAAGGACGGCTGCATTGTACCCTGCGAGCTGCCCTACGGAAGCGCCATGCACCGTGCTGCTCAGGGAAAGGCGTGAACACTTCCTTCCCACGGAGGTTTGCTCGTGAGCGAACAGTACGTTCTGCAAGTGGCCATCAACTATATCAATGGCAAATGGACTGCCGGGCGTGGACCGAGGCAACCAGTTCTCTGCCCAGCAACTGGCGAGCGTATAGCCGAGATCTGCTACTCGACAGCTGATGACGTCAAGACGGCGGTGGCGGCAGCACGTGCGGCTCTGTCCGAATGGCAAGCTCTACCATTGCCGGAGCGTATGAGGTACATCTTCGCCATCCGTGAACGCCTGTACCAGGCTGCCGAGGACCTGGCCAGGGTTATCGTGGTGGATGAGGGCAAGACCTTGGACGACGCTCGGGGCGAAGTGAAAAGGGCCCTAGAAAACGTTGAGGTAGCTTGCGCGACGCCCATGCTCATGATGGGCCAGTCCCTCAACTCGGTAGGTCCCGGCATTGACTGCACTTTGACCTATCATCCGGTAGGCGTGTCCGCTATCATCGGCCCGTTCAACTTTCCGCTTATGGTGCCACTATGGTTCCTGCCTTACGCGCTCGCTTGCGGCAATACGGTGGTGGTCAAGCCCTCCGAGCAGGTACCCCTGGCGATGCAGGCATTCCTGGCCATCTTGGACAACCTCGGCCTGCCGCCAGGAGTGGTCAACATGGTGCAAGGTGGCCGCGAGACAGTGGAAGCCCTCGTATCACATCCGGATGTCGATTCGGTGTCGTTCGTGGGCTCCGAGCCCGTTGCCCGCAGCGTGTATCAGATGGCGTCCCAAACCGGAAAGCGTGTTCAGTGCCTAGCTGGGGCAAAGAACTATCTGGTGGTATTGCCCGATGCCGACGTCGAAGCAGCTTCCCGGGCAGTGGTCTCGTCCGCATTCGGTGCCGCTGGCGAGCGCTGCTTGGCAGGAAGCATACTGGTGCTTGTGGGCGAGGGCGGGCGCCTGGAACAGGTTCTAGAGCGGACGGTGTCTGTGGCCGAGGGGATCAGGGTCGGGAATGGCCTGGACCCGGAGGTCGACATGGGCCCCCTGATTTCGGAACAGCACCGGCGGCGAGTCGTGGAGCATGTGAGGGCGGCAGTCAGCCAGGGTGCACGCCTTGTTCTGGACGGACGTAGGCTTGCTGACCGCCCTGGGTACTTCCTGGGACCCACCATCCTTGATGAGGTCACCGTAGCTATGGATCTGTCACGCACCGAGGTCTTCGGGCCAGTCCTCGGGGTAATGCGAACGGCCACCCTCGACGAGGCGCTGGAGGCTATTACCGCGACCCGTTACGGCAACGCCAGTTCGATTTTTACTTGCGACGGACGGTCAGCACGCAAGTTTTCGCAAGGCGTCCCATGCGGGATGGTAGGTGTCAATGTGGGCATCCCTGCCCCACTTGCGTACTTCCCTTTCACAGGCTGGCGTAACTCGTTCTTTGGAGATCTGCATGCCCAGGGACTGGACAGCATCCGCTTCTTCACACGCCCGAAAGTGGTCATAAGTCGATGGAGCGATTGAGTCGATTCAATTCGGCCACCCGTAACCCGGCGATGAGCCCAGGGCCTCCTGAGACGAGACCCGAAGTCCCGACTGCGCTCTCACGTCCGGTTGTATACTCAAAGCGGGAGCACCAGCCCGCCCAGTGCAGCGACCTATGTAAGGCACTCGACCCGAAGTGATCGGGCGCAGGACCATAGTGTGATGGGGCCAGGTTATGGACGGGGACTCAGTGAAAGTTCCCACTAAGGTCACCGATAGTGAGCTGGTATCCGCAAGGCACGCCGAGTTAGTGGCTGCTGCCACCGACCTCTTCCTGCAGAAGGGGTTCCACAAGACCTCGGTGCGGGACATTGCCCAGCGCGTAGGCTGGCCGGTGGGTAAGCTCTATCTGTATATCAGCTGCAAGGATGACCTACTGTACCTCATAACAAGGGCCATCATGGACTCCCTTTGGGAACGGCTACGTCAAGTACACGAATACCCCTCTGCGACCGACACCTTCAAGGAGGTGGCGACAGCCATATTCAAGGCGACCGATGAAATGAGGCGTCAAGTGCGGCTGGTTTACCGCGAGTCCAAGACCCTCCGACCTGAGTACTTGGAAGACCTGAAGGATAGCGAGCGGCGAGAGCGGGAACTGGTCGCCCAAGTAGTGCGTAGGGGTATCGCACAGGGCGAATTCCGCCCTGTTCAGCCCGAGATCATCGCCCACAACCTGATAGCGATGGCCCATATGTGGGCACTAAAGACGTGGGCGCTGCGAGACTTCACCGACTTTGATTCCTACTTCCAGACCCAGTTGGGCTTTCTCCTCGAAATCCTCAAGCCTGTCGATACGTCCAGACCCTAGAGGTCATCCCGAAAATGTCTCTGAGCAAGAGATAGTGTGGGCTATGAGCGTAAGGGCGAGGTAGAGCCGGGCCCTCCGCTCCCACTGCACCAGCAACCTGCGAACTCTTCCAGCCAGAGGTTGGGCCAGAGGTTGGGGCTCCGGCCGAGCCTGCAATTGGCACTCACGGAATGGCGGGTCTTCATGTTCGTAGGTCGAATCGTGCCGCACAGGCACCGCTGCCGTAGCCGTTGTCGGCCACGGACTCCGTGGGCGTCGTCCTAGTAGGGTCTCACCAGCCTGGCTACCTCCACCGTCCCCAGCACTGCCTCGGCTAACCTCACTTCGCTCTCCTAGGCGCTCTCCACCAGCAGTCGCACGGGAGGACTTGCCCCTCCATCACGATCATCGCTTGGCCCCCCTGCGAGTCAGCCCCACACTTAGCCCCTTTGGCCAGGACGAGATCCCGTTCAAGAAAGCACTCTCTTCTTTCTGCGAGCCTCAATGGCGGCGAGTCTTGTTGCTGTTCTTCCTGGACAGGCCCTGTGGGAAGCCGGGCCTGAGCACCTAGGTGTCTCCAGGGTCCGGCGGTCGTCGGCCCTAGGCCTTCCCCAGGCTTCCAGGGACGGAGCAAGGACTCAGCGCAGGCGCATTGTCCTTCCCTCAGAGAAGGTCTGCGGGTGTGGGAGCAGGGGAAGGGAATACCCTCCAGAATGTGCTGGACGTGTTGGAGGAGCAGCTCCAGCGCCAGCAGGGGGTGGCGAATTCACTGACGTGGATCATCGCCTGCGCCCCGACCCGCGACCAAGCGTAGGACAGGCACAAGGAGTTCGAGTCCTGCTGTCCCCAGCGCAGCTACGCCGGCGCGGAGCGACACTGGGGCGGCTTTGTGCAGGGAATGGTGACCTTATGTCGCTTTCCCGAGGAGCGCTGGCGCAACAGCTTCACTGCCAAGTGGTGCAACCGCCCATCCGAGCTACGAAGATCGCATCGGGGACACCGATATTGAGCTCGCCACATGAGCTCTTACACATCTGCGGGCCAAACCCCGTCGATTCAGGTTTCTGATCTCGCCTTTTATCGTGATCACTTTAGCTCAATCCGTTCATGACTCGCCCCCTGGATGACTTCGCAGCGGGGCTATGCGGCGCGGCCAAAGGTGAGCCAGTATTCCGTCAGGACCTCCGCCTGTTCCAGAACGGTCTGTGTCGCCTTCTCCTGGCGGTCGGGTGGGTAGCCATGTCGGCGGAGGACTCGCTTAACCAGCCGCCGCAGGTGAGCACGGACGTTCTCTCGCATCGTCCAGTCAATGGACGCATTGTTGCGCACGACCTGAACCAGCTCCTGCGCTATCTGTCGCAATGTCGGCTCTCCCAGCACTTGCACAGCGCTGTCGTTGACACCCAAAGCGTCGTAGAATGCCAGCTCTTCTTCGCTCAGTCCCAGCTTTTCGCCACGGCGATCGGCCTCCAGCATTTCCCGGGCCAGGCTGATCAGCTCCTCGACGACCTGCACCGCCTCCACGGCGCGGTTGTGATAGCGCCGGATGGCGGCCTCTAACATCTCCGAGAAGGCGCGGGCTTGCACCACGTTCCTCCGGCGTCGCGCCCGTATCTCACCCACGAGCAGCTTGCGCAGCACCTCCACCGCCAGGTTCTTATAGGGCATTCCCCGCACTTCGGCCAGGAACTCCTCGGAGAGAATCGAAATGTCCGGCCTCCTCAGCCCTGCCGCTGCGAACAGGTCTATGACCCCCTCAGGCACGATAGCCCGCGACACGATCTGGCGAATGGCGTAGTCCACATCTGCCTCCGGGCGCTCGTCAGCCGGGGCACGCTTCAGAAGGGCCGCCCTCACTGCTTGGAAGAAGGCCACATCGTCGCGGATGGCCAGCGCTTCCTCGTGAGGGACTGCAAGCGCGAATGCGCGGGCGAGCTCCTGCACGGCCTGGATGAAGCGCTTGTCTCCCTCGGGCTGCGCGAGGATGTGCTCCTGGGCAGCGGGTAACAGGGCCAGTCGATCCGGTGGGGTCCCGCTCTTCCAGGGCGTCCAATCGAAGCCGTAGAACATGTCACGACAGACCTCGTATTTCTCCCGCAGGACCGTTACGACCTGTTCCTGGTCAATGGCTGGGGTGCCTGTTCCCCTGTTCTCGGTGTATATGGCCAGCGCCTCCTTGAGTTCGCGTCCGAGACCGATGTAGTCCACCACGAGCCCGCCCGGCTTGTCCCGGAAAACGCGGTTGACCCGCGCTATGGCCTGCATGAGGGTGTGTCCCCGCATCGGCTTGTCCACATACATGGTGTGCAGGCTGGGGCAGTCGAATCCGGTCAGCCACATGTCGCGGACGATGACCATACGCAGGGGATCAGCGGGATCGCGAAAACGCTGCGCCAGCTGCTCGCGGCGCTGTTTGTTGCGGATGTGGGGCTGCCAATCCACCGGGTCGGCAGCTGACCCGGTCATCACGACCTTCACCTGGCCCCTGTCATCGTCCTCGTGATGCCATTCTGGGCGGAGGCGAACGATCTCGCGGTAGAGGTCAACGCAGATGCGCCGGCTCATGCACACGACCATCGCTTTGCCGTCCAGCGCCTCCAGCCGCTGCTCGAAGTGGCTAACGATGTCTTCCGCGATCACGCGCAATCTGCGCTCGGAGCCGACGATGGCCTCGAGCTGCGCCCACTTGCTCTTAAGGCGCTCCTTTCGCTCCACCTCCTCGTTCTCGGTGACCTCCTCGAACTCTTCGTCCACCTGTGGCTTCAGCTCCTCCGGCAGCTCCAGCTTGGCTAGCCTGCTTTCGTAGTAGATGGGCACCGTCGCCCCGTCCTCGATGGCCCGTTGCACGTCGTAGATGCTGATGTAGTCGCCGAAGACGGCGCGAGTGTTCCTGTCGGCCAGCTCCAGCGGCGTGCCGGTGAAGGCGATGAAGGAGGCGTTGGGCAAGGCGCTACGCATGTGGGCGGCGAAGCCGTCTATGAAATCATACTGGCTGCGGTGCGCCTCATCGGCGATGACGACGATGTTGGACCGGTCCGAGAGGGTGGGCAGGCGGTCCCCCCTCTCTTCGGGCAGGAACTTATGGAACTTATGGATGGTGGTGAAGATGATCCCGCCCGACGCTCGCCGGAGCTTGGCGCGCAGATCGGCGCGGCTTTCAGCCTGCTCCGGCGGCTGCCTGAGCAAGTCCTGACAGCGAGCGAACACGCCGAACAGCTGGTCGTCCAGGTCATTGCGGTCGGTGAGGACGACGATGGTGGGGTTGTTCATGGCTGGTTCGCGGGCGATGCGGGCCGCATAGAATACCATGGTCAGGCTCTTGCCGGCCCCCTGGGTGTGCCAGACGACGCCGATGCGCCGGTCGCCGGGCTCGCCGCCGGGCCTGCGTCCCGCCTCGTAGATGGCCCCGGGCTCGGCCACGCGGCCCTCCCGCGCCCTCTGCAGGGCCCGGAGCGTTTCGCTCACGGCCACGCGCACGGCGTGGAACTGGTGGTAGCCCGCCATCTTCTTGGACAGGCGGCCGCCCTCGTCCTCAAAGACGATGAAGTCCCGCACCAGCTCCAGGAAGCGTCCCTTTTCGAACACGCCTCTCAGCAGCACCTCTAGCTGGGGCACCCCCTCGTCCTCCACCTGCAGGCCGCCGATGGTGCGCCAGGGCTTGAACCACTCGCGGCCGGCGGTGATGGTGCCGATGCGGGCCTCCAGTCCATCGGAGATGACCAACGCTTCGTTGAAGGTGAAGAGGGAGGGGACTTCGGCCTTGTAGGTCTGCAGCTGCTGGTAGGCAGTCCAGATGGTGGCATCCGCATCGGCGGGGTTCTTGAGCTCGATGACGGCCAGGGGCAGGCCGTTCACGAAGAGGACGATATCCGGCCGACGGGTGGACCGCTGCTCGGAGACGGTGAATTGATTGACGGCGAGCCAGTCGTTGTTTTCGGCGTCCTCGAAGTCGAGGACGCGGACTTGGGCACCGCGGGTGCGCCCCTTGCCGGCCTGATACTCTACGGTGACGCCTTCCACCAGCATGCGATGGAAGGTCCGGTTGCGCGCCTCGAGGGTGGCACCTTCGGGGTGGGTCAGCCGGCGCAAAGCCTCGTGCTGGGCCTCGGTGGGCAGATGGGGGTTGAGGCGGGCGATAGCGTCGCGGAGGCGCTGGAACAGGACGACGTCGCGATAGTCCTGCCGCTCGGCCAAGAGGGAGCCCGGAGCGATATCGGGCCCGTGAGCCACCCTCCACCCCAGCCTCTCCAGCCAGGCAAGAGCCGCAGACTCCACATCGGATTCGGAAAGCCCTTTCATGTCATCCGGCACGCCTTGTCAGCATTCCCCGACCATTTGCACCGCTACTTCGTATCCCAGTGCCCGGAGTCTCTTCGTGTGTTGCATGAGGTTCAACTGCGCAAAGAATGGGAGGCTCGCAGGGCCTCTACTCGCGTCGCGCGATATGATAGCGTAAACAACTTGATACTGGGTCACGTCCGGCCTGGATGAACTACCTGGGATGGCATCAATGAACTTCGCCGCGCCGGCGTCCTTCAGGTGGTTGCGAACTTGTTCGCGAAGTCCACCGTCTTGCATGAAAATTTCAGCCGCGATTGAGCCCTGGCTGAACAGATGGCTTAACGTAGCTGAGCTCCTCTTTCGTTTCACATGAAAGAACAGCTTGTCAGCAGAGAGCAGGTCACAAAGCTCAATAGGGCTTGAGGCGTCTACTGGCCGAAATGTCTGGCCATCTAGGCAGAACAGGTTACCACTCTCGCTGCTAACGCGACGATTGTAATCATTCTCCCGCTCCCCAAGCTGTGCAGGTGGTAGTCCTGTTTTTGGACGAGGTATCTCCATGACGAAACGTCGCACCTGAGCGGCAAAGCTCGGTTCGACCTCGAACCATTCGCCTTCAGCCAGCACATATTGCCGTTCTTGATAATCTGTTTCCCACACTATGCAGTCAAACAGCCGCCACTTTCGATCAAAGACGTCGCTGGACCTCCACCGGATCGACACGTACCGCTGCTTGAGCTTCCGAAGGGTGAGCTGAGCGACCCCATCTCCCAAGTCATCCAGATAAGCATTGATGTCAAGGTCGTCATAGATCCCTCTTCGTTGCCCTGTGCCATCAATTCGAAATGCATCAATCTCAGCCCAGTCTACCGGCTCTGGCGGTGCCAATTGCAAATGCTCGGCACGTGCTTTCAGCGCTTCAACGAGGAGACGATTCAAAGCTTCAAGACGGTTAGGATCGCGAACGATCCTGACATGATCAACCCACCCAAAGCGTTCCTTATATCGAACATCGTTGTACGCAGCCAAGATGGCTTCACATTGTGAGCCGAGTTCCTCAATGGAAATATCCGTCCAAAAAGTTAGGGCATCGCGTCCTGCTAACCGCTTCGCAAAAGTTTGACCCTCCGGGTCCCCAGCAACACCACGGAGCAAGTCACGGGAGATATCGAGACCGAAAGAGCCCATCTGAGCAGCACGACTCGTCTGCTTACGCGTGATTACAACCATGTCCTCATACGTTCGAAGGTCTACGCTCTTCAAACGTTCGGGATGGATGCGATTCAGGGCTACTTTGAGACCGAAGTCGCGCTCGTGGCAGTCCGCGCGAAGCAAGTTCCGTCCATACCCGAAGGTGAAGGCGAAAATGCGGCCGCCACTCTTGACGAACAAAACTGCGGAGACTGAAGAAACTTGTAAATTCCCAAGCGACTCCTCTAAAACGGGCTGCACGAACTCCGTCCAAGATGCGCTGCGTGGCTCCCGCTGCAAGTACCAGAACTCGCCTTCGTATGGAGCAGGGGTCTTGAGGGCAGCGCGCTTTAGCAAATCTGGCGCACGTAACGCTTCGCGGAACGACTTAACTCCAGGTTTCAGTAATAGAACTGTCAAGGCCTGCGTTCGTCGCCGCGTGTTCGTCATGGATGTCCTCCCAGGATCTTCTGCGGGTGATGGATGCGCACAAGACCACCAACCAGCTTAGGCAACAACGCATCACGGACAGCCGCGACAGCCTGTGTTTCCACCACTAGCTGCTCTTGGCGCTGAAGGCAGAGAGTCACAATGCGATTGAAATACGCGATGAGATGCGGTGGCGGAAGGACGAAGCGTGGATGTCTCAAAGCATCCTTTGGGAGCATGTTCACCGTAGTGCCGGTAGCGTAATTACTCACCGCTTCGTGAATCGTCCTAGAATTGAGAAGGTAGCAGATGAACGCAGGTGTGAGATAGGAGCTCTCCTTCACCTGAAGTCGGTATATGTGGTGGCTTACCAGACCGTTGCCGCCGTAAAGCGAGGGCACAACCGCGGCGTAGCCAATTAGTAGGCGGTCATGACCCTGCTCAGTGTTAGCGACGATGACGTCGCCTGGGCGCGTAACATGGCGCCGATCGAACGGGCCCTTATAGAATTTGATGCCTTCGTACTTGTAGCCCCCACCTTCGCGCACAGAATTCAGATTGTGTAGCGGCACCCCCGAGTCGGCTGTCGTTAGCTCTCTCGTCGAGTAGCCTATTCCTCGCTCGATATCCACATGCTGCCCTAGTGTCGTCAACTGCCACCCGTCGGGGAACCCACGACCATTGAGGCGGTCGGGGAAGAGGTCGTAGAGGTGGGCGGGGAGGCCGGGGAGGGACTGGCCCCGGCGCCAGCGGCCCTCCATCTTGGCACGCACGGGCTCGAAGTCCACAAACCAGGCTTTGAAGATGGTCCGCGCCATCTGCTCCAGCGTCTCGCTCATGCGGCGGTTCAGCTCGATCTTGTCGTCCAGCGTGCCCAGGATGTGGGCGATGGCGCGCTGTTCCGCGAGGGTAGGAAGGTTGATCATGGCATCGGCGATGTCTTCAGGTAGCACAGCCGGGTAGGCAGCGCCCTTCTCCCTCTTGACGAGGAACTCAGTGAACGCCTTGTCGTAGATGCAGGCATATAGGTAACGGGGTTCAATGCATCCTTTTCGTGGCCGCAGAACCGCGAAGCCGGTGGAAACAACCAGGTCAGGCTCCGCCCGCTTCACGTAGAACATTGACCGGCGCCCTGGCCGGACTGTGGAAAGAACCGTGTCTCCTTCCTGAACTAGGCGCTTTGCGCGGCTCGGTGCCTCAGCAAGGCTCATCACTTGGGGCGGCTCGATGAGGATGCCCTCACCGACGGATGAGATGTCAATGTACCTGATATGAGAGTAGGGCCAGGCAGAGTTGATGCTGTCTGGGTTGATCTCTGCAACGTCTCCCAGCCTAACCCTTCTCCACTCACCCGCCATAGCCCAACTCCTCCAGGTTCTTCCAGATGGCCTCGTCCAGCCGACGCGCTTCCGCCTGCTGCTCGCGCAACTGGGCCACTAACCGCGCCATCTTCTCCTGAAATGGCTCGTCGTCCTCGTCCTGCACCGCAGCGCCCACGTAGCGGCCCGGGGTGAGCACGTAGCCGTGCTGCCGTATCTCCTCCAGGGTGACGCTCTTGCAGAACCCGGGGATGTCGCGGTATTCCCCCGCTTCCGGCTCCCCCCTCCAGGCATGGTAGGTGCCAGCGATGCGCTGGATCTCGTCCTCGGTCAGCTCGCGATGGGTGCGGTCTACCATCCGCCCCAGGTGGCGAGCATCCACGAACAGCACCTGGCCGCGGCGATCGCGCCAACCCTTCCCCGGGTTCTTGTTTCGGGCCAGGAACCAGAGGCAGGCGGGGATCTGAGTGGAGTAGAAGAGCTGCGGAGGCAGCGCCACCATGCAGTCCACCAGGTCGTCCTCGATGATGCCGCGGCGTATGTCCCCCTCGCCGGACTGGTTGGAGGACATGGAGCCGTTGGCCAGCACGAAGCCGGCCACGCCGTTGGGCGCCAGGTGGTGGATGATGTGCTGCACCCAGGCGAAGTTGGCGTTGTTGGGCGGAGGGACGCCATATCTCCACCGCTTGTCGTAGCGCAGGCGCTCGCCGCCCCAGTCCCTCATGTTGAAGGGTGGGTTGGCCAGGATGTAATCCGCCTTCAAGTCCGGAAAGGCGTCGGCGTGGAAGGTATCCCCCTGGACTATCTGAGCATCTATCCCCCGAATGGCCAGGTTCATCTTGCACAGGCGCCAGGTGGTGTAGTTGAGCTCCTGGCCGTAAATGCTGATGCGGGCGTGGGCCTTGCCGCCGTTCCCGTTGCCGGTGGCGTGGGCCTCGACGAAGCGCACCGACTGCACGAACATGCCGCCAGAACCGCAGCAAGGGTCGTAGACGCGCCCCTGGAAGGGCTCCAGCATCTCGACCAGCAGCCGGACGATGCATTGAGGGGTGTAGAACTCTCCGCCGCGCTTGCCTTCAGCGCTGGCGAACTGGGCCAGGAAGTATTCGTAGACCCGTCCGAGGACGTCGAGCCCATAAGCGTTGTCTGCCAGTCCGATGTTGCCGATGAGGTCCACGAGCTGGCCCAGCCGGCTCTTGTCCAGGCCGGGCTTGGCGTAGTCCTTGGGGAGCACTCCACGCAGAGAGGGGTTGTCCCGCTCCAGGGCTTCCATGGCCTCGTCCACGACCTGGCCCACGATCGGCTGCCGGGCGTGCTCCACCAGACGCGACCAGCGCGCATCGGGAGGCACCCAGAAGACGTTATCGGCCCGGTATTCGTCCGGGTCCTCTGGGTCAGCGTAGGGCTCTTGTTCCAGCTTCCTCCGCTGCTGCTCGAAGGCATCGGACACGTATTTGAGGAATATGAGTCCCAGCACCACGTGCTTGTATTCGGCAGCATCCATGCTGCCGCGCAGTGCGTTAGCAGCGGCCCATAACTGCTGCTCGAAGCCGAGGATAGCAGTCGAGTCAGCAGAGCCCCTGTTGCGGCGAGTCCCGGGCATCACGCCACCTCTGGATTTTCAGCCTCACGGCCGCTCGAAGGGTAGCCGCAGTAGCCGGATACGGCGGGCCGATGCATGTCGAGAGTTACCCTATGTCTGACATAGCATTCACAACTGGACATCTCGCGGGAATATTATACCGGAACTGCACGAGCGGGGTGCCAGCACCTTCTCACGGCTTACACGACTACTGCGCTCGATATGCACAATTTGACGGCAAGGCTAGGGTTGTTGTAAGCAGTATCTGCTGAACTCTAGGTGCAGTGAGGGGCTCGACTTGACCAGTCAGGTCGATCTCAAGATCGAGCAGTGGAAGCGAAGGCTTCTCGACCTCTCCAGGCGTAACCGCCTCCTGTTCTTTCGGCCCACGAAATACAGCACCATCCGCATCACCTCCCCGGGCCTGAGACCTTTGTTCGACCAGTTGGTGAACGATGAGAAGCGATTGCGCTTCCCCTTGCCGGTTGTACCCGCTGGCGAGCAACTGCCGCTGACCGAAGAAGAAGATAAGTCCCTCCCGCAATTTCGCCTCCGCAAAGGTGACCTGGAGGTGGATGTGGGCCCGGCCGATATGATGCGCCGCCTTTATCGGCTGCGCCGGGACTACAGGTCCTCCATCGTGGAGCAAGGCGTCCATACATTGTTCCTGGCGCTGGGCATGCTGCGGTGGCGGGAGACCCCGGACGGCGACGATGCCCTCGCTCCGGTCGTGCTGGTGCCGGTCACGTTGGAACGGGACTCCGACGATAAGCCGTATGAGCTAGCCCTGGCAGACGAGGAGGTCACGGTCAATCCCACCCTGGCATTCAAGCTAGAGCATGACTTTCGCATCAGCCTGCCACAGTGGCCGGAGGAACCTACTGGCGAGGACCTGCTCGCTTATTTGCGCCAAGTGCACCATCTGGTGCAGGGGCGGGGTTGGTCCCTGCGCGAAGAGGCGTGGTTGGGACGCTTCTCATTCGAAAAATTGGTCATCTACAAGGATCTGCAAGAGCACCGCGAGGCCGCCATTGCCCATCCCATCGTGAGGGCGCTAGCTGGACAAGCGCCAGCAACCGAGCCAACAGACCCTGGAGATGAGAGCGACCTGGACGAGCTAGCTACCCAACCAGAGGTATTTCCGGTCTTGCCTGCCGACTCCAGCCAGACGCAGGTGTTGGTGCAAGCCCGCCACGGACACAACCTCGTGGTCTATGGCCCCCCTGGCACTGGTAAGAGTCAGACTATCGCCAACCTCATCGCCCAGTTCTTGAGAGATGGCAAACGGGTGCTGTTCGTTAGCGAGAAGATGGCAGCACTGGAAGTGGTAGACAAGCGCCTACGAGATAAGGGGCTCGGGCCAGCCATCCTGGAGGTCCACAGCCACCGCGCCAATAAGCGGGCAGTGATAGAGGAGCTGGGCAGGACGCTGCTCGCTGAAAAGGGTCCCATCCAGCCCACCCCAGAAAGCGAGTTCCAGCGGCTTCGCCAGCTGGTGAAAGATTTGAACGCATACGTGCGCGAGCTGCATGTGCAGCGCGACCCGCAGGGTCGCAGCGCTTACCGGGTCATCGGGCAGTTGGCGCAGTTGCGGCATGTCCCCTATCTCGATGCACCGTTGCCATGGGACTCCCCCTTGTCGGTGCCGGCGCAGGAGGAAATGGAAGCAGAGTCGGCGCTGCGGGAGCTCGCCGCCATGAACGAGGTCGTGGCACGCTACCACGACCATCCTTTCCGCGGCTGGCATGTGCAAGAGCTATCGCTGGAGGAGCGCTATCGCATCGGTACTTTACTGAGGAACCTGGCTGGATTGGCAGCCGCCGCGGACAGCGAGACCCGCATCTTGGTCGAGAATCTGGGACTCAAACCCCCTACCTCCCTGGCCGAGCTTCGGTCGGTGGCTGGGGCGGCACGCATCCTCGTAGAAGCAGCGCCCGTGCCTAGCTTCTGGCTCGGCCACTGGGAGGCGGGATCCGCGCGTGTCCTAACGGTCGCGCCCGAGACCTGGATCTCTCGCGGTGGCAGGGGTCGGCCCAACTTCCCTTACCTCAGGGACATGCTCCGACAGGCCAGGGAGCGCCAGGAACGGCACAACCACGACAGGGCGGCTCTGGAAAACCTGTGCGGGGTGGACATAGCCGAGTTACCGGTCGAGGAGCTGAGGGAGCGCTTTCGAACCCGGTATTCAGGTCTGCTGCGCTTTCTGAACTCCAGCTATCGCAGAGACATGAGGCTACTGGGCACCGTTTGGCGCGGCCCGGCCCGGCTGCGCTACGAAACAGCGCTGCGTGCTCTGGATCTGGCGTCATCGTTCCGCGAAGGGCAGCGATGGCTGGAGCAGGCTTTGCCTGTGCTTTCCTATGTCCTGGGCGATGGTCTCTTCGCCGGCCTTCAGACCGACTGGGAAAACGCAGAAGCGGCACTGAACTGGGCGGAACGGCTCTACCAACATTTCGATGGCAACGTGCCCGCCGAATTGGCTGCAAAGCTCCGCCGCCCCGATGAGGTCTCGCAGGCTGCCTCCAAGGCTCTCGAAGTTCTGACGAAGCACCTGGATGATCTGGAGAAAGGGTTGCAGGAGCTGCAACGCTATTGCTCCGAGGCCACCGTACTCGGTCTTCCACTGGAGGCGGCGACACTGACAGACCTGTCCCGCTGGTGCAGTGAACGAGCGGAGCGTCTGGAAGAGCTGGACGAATGGGCGCGCTTTCAGAGGGCATACTTGCGCTGTTCGCGCCTGGGCCTAGGGCCGCTGGTAGATCTGGCCCTTCATCAGCGCCTGCCGGCGAGCGACTTCTTAGCTGCCTTCCAAAAGCGTTTCCTGACAGCGTGGTTATCGGCTGCTAGGCGCGAGTCTCCCGTGTTGGCCCAGTTCAGCGGGGCCCATCGCGAGGAGCTGATTCGCTCCTTCCGAGAGCTGGACGAAAGACTGCTAGGAGTGGCAGCCCGCCTGACGCTGGCACAGGTCAGGCAGCGCCAGCCGAAGGCAGTGGCCAGCTTCGGCGGCGGGGGCTCGCAGATGGGAATCCTGCTCAGGGAGATCAACAAGAAGCGTCGCCATAAGCCGCTCCGCGTCCTCTTCTCCGAGATTCCACAGCTTCTGCAAGCTTTGAAGCCGTGCCTGCTGATGAGCCCGCTGTCTGTGTCAAGCTACCTGCCCAAGGACAAGTTCCATTTCGACGTGGTCATATTCGACGAAGCTTCTCAGATGCCACCGGAGGACGCCATTTGCTCCATCCTGCGAGCCGACCAGGTGATCGTAGCAGGCGATGACAAACAGCTACCCCCCACCAGGTTCTTCCAGGTTGATTTGGATGCCGAGGACGAAGACGAGGCAGCCTCTGAAGACGAGGTGCTGGACAGCATCCTCGAGGAATGCGCGTCCATCCCCTGGTTCACGCGCTGCCGCCTGCGCTGGCATTACCGAAGTCGACAAGAGGGGCTCATCGCTTTCTCCAATCGCGAGTTCTACGAAGGGGAACTCATCACATTCCCGGGCCCGCAAGTCGAGGACCAGAGCGTCCGCTTCGTCCATGTACCGGACGGCGTATACGATCGAGGCCGCTCGCGGACCAACCGCGTCGAGGCGCGGAAGGTAGCGCAGCTGGTGATCGAGCATTTCGAGCAATGGCGCCATTCCCGCTCCCTTGGCGTAATCGCGCTCGGCATCGCTCAGGAGCGGGCCATAGATGAGGAGCTGAGGCGCCTTAGGGTCTCGAGGCCTGATTTGGCACCGTTCTTCGCTGAAGAGGGAGACGAGCCCTTCTTCGTTAAGAACCTCGAGAACGTTCAAGGCGACGAGCGCGACCACATCATCATCAGCACTGGCTACGGGCCCGACGCCTCCGGCAATATGACCCTCAACTTCGGGCCCATCAACCGGGCAGGTGGGGAGCGACGTCTGAATGTGGCCATTACTCGCGCCCGATGGCAGACGACAGTCGTGTGTTCGTTCCTGCCGGAGCAGTTGGACTTGGCGAGGCTGACGACCAACAATCAAGGTGTAATTAAGCTCCAGCGCTACCTCGAGTACGCCCGCACTGGGCGCTTCATGGCAGAGGCTGCTGGCATTGGCAGCCCCGAGTCCGAGTTTGAAGAAGCGGTGCGGGCCGCCTTGGAGCGGGAGGGCTTGAAGGTGGACTCTCAGGTAGGTTGCTCCGGCTTTCGTATTGACCTGGCTGTGCGCCACCCAGATCGCGAAGGTAGATACATACTGGGCATCGAGTGCGATGGCGCCCAGTACCACAGCGCTAGGACTGCGCGCGACCGGGACCGACTCCGCCAGCAGGTGCTGGAAGCCCTCGGCTGGAACCTGATCCGCATCTGGTGTCCCGACTGGCTGTCCAACCCGGAGGGCCAACTGCGGCGGGTTCTCGCCAAGATCGAGGAACTGCGCAAGCGGGGCGACCCGGGAATAGCGGCCCCTCCACCGACCCAGAGCACGCAGGATGGCCCATTGAACGGCGGCGCTGCCGACGGACGAGACGGACGAAAGGAAGAGGAGCCAAGCTCAGTACCGCCCAGCCAGCCTGAGTCCCTCGACCTCCCTCCTTACGTGGAATATGCTCCTACTCACCCCAGGCCCAGCGACGAGTTGTACAGGGCGCTCAGCTCTGACGCTGCGTTGGGTAGCGTCATTGCCGAGCTGGTGCGGATCGTGGACGTGGAGGCGCCCGTGCACAAGGACGCGGTCATCCGCCGATTGGCTCGAGCCTATGGACTGAAGCGCACTGGGGGCACGATCAGGATGATCGCTGAGCGCGCCATTCTTCGTGCGGAAGCGCAATCGCTGATCCGCGTTCGAGGCGAGTTCCTGTGGTGGGCCGATGACAGGCCGGTGACCCCACGCCGGCGCAAAGACGGCGAGGAGCCCCCTATAGAGGAAATTTCCCTGGAAGAGATCGCCGCTGCCATGCAGATGGCATTGAAAGCTCACTTCGGTATGGACGCAGCGACCCTCATTACCGAATCGTCCCGCATGCTCGGCTACGACCGCACGGGCGAGAGAGTCCGCAAACGGATGACCGAGGCGCTGAACATGTTGCTCGCCAGCGGCTGGGCCAGTGTGCAAGACGGTGTGATAGTCGAGGCTAGGCACGGTGACGACGCAGCTTAGCCATGTCTTCGCCCTATGCTGCGGTCGTCGGAGGATGCTGCAGGTCGGCCCGTGGCCAACGGCCCAGCCGCATAGAGAGCGACGTGAAGCGCACGGAGCGAATGCGCGCCCTCGGAGCTATCCTGACCATTGCCGCTGCCAGGCCAGCTCGCCTGTCGAGCTAGCACAGAGCAATAGATAGTCCATCTCCTTCGCCAAGATGTGGACAGGATACAGCGCCACAGGTGCACCCCCCTCCGTATGATGCAGCCCACGAGCCGGGCGGGGCTGCATCAAGGGTGCCAGGAGGTAGGATTTCGGTCACGAGAAATGTGATACTGAGCTGGGCACGCTAGGAGGTGCCCCTTGGATGCGAAGCCGATGGGCGATAGAACGAAGATTGAGTGGACCGAAGCGACATGGAATCCTGTGGTAGGCTGCACTAAAGTCAGCCCGGGGATGTGCTCACTGCTACGCCTAACGGATCATGTTGCGTAAAGGATGGCCACGCTTCCGTCCTGGAGTGGCGAGAGCAGACCTTATGCCTCACCGTCTTCTGCAACCTCTTCACTGGCGTAGACCGCGGATGATCTTCACGTCCTCGATGTCGGGTCTTTTCCACGAGGCGGTACCTGACGATTTTATTGTTCAGATGCTCCAGGTTAGGGCAACGGCCAATCACCATGTATTTCAACTTCTCACCAAGCGTGTCGAGAGGCTGCTTGACATCTCTCCCTATTTCGGCAGGACCCAGTCTGATGTATGGCTCGGGGTGTCAGCCGAGAAGCAATTCTGGGCAGAGCATAGACTTCCGCTCTTCTCTCATGTTTAGAAGCGAATACGAGGTGATACATCAGGCCCTTGATACGAGTTGTGGTTCCTTGACCGGGCCCAGCTAGCATCGCTAGAATGAGGCCATTCAGTGGGGTGCAGGAAATGAGTCGTTTGTTATCGCTTTTGATGCTACTGGCCGCTGTACTCGCCCTCTCGGCCTGCGGTGGCGGAGGGAAGGAAGAGACGGCGATAGTCAATGGCAATACTATCACGAAGTCCCAGTTCGAGTCGCTCAAATCAACCCTGATCGAATTTATCGATGCCTTTGCGGAGGAGGACTGGAGCCGAGTGCATGGCTTGATGGACGCTGAGTCGAAACAGGCATGTCCACGTCTGACATTCGTCACCAATATGGGGGCGTCGCTCGGCCTTGCCAAAAGCATCCTCGGCGAGCAGTGGTGGAGGGAGGTAGTGCGGGCGCTCAGGGAGGCGGAAGGCGTCGTTCGTAGCATCACCTGGGAGGAGCTGCGAGACGACCCGGAGGCCTTAGAGCGGCGGCTGGAGCAACGGCTGAATGAGATATTTGGCCCGAGCGAGGACGAAGGCTCGTCCGACGGACTCGAGGACTGGCGCTTCGAAGATGGACGGGCGAGGTTGCACTGGCCGGATGCCTGTGAGTCATCCCTGGGCCAAAGCGACTAGCCATGGCGAAGAGGCAGGTTGCCTCGTGGCGCTGCACAGGCCAGGGCGGACGGTCACGGTACCGGCCGTAGTCGGCCCGGTCAAGTACTGAGCAGGCGGTGGAGGCGGCCCAGGGCCATCAGCGGCCAGTAGTTGCGGTAGAGGTGGTAGTTAATGTAGAAGTCCCGCGGAAAGCCGGTGCCCGTGAAGTACGGCTCGTGCCAGGTGCCGTCCTCCTCCTGCGTCTCCACCAGGTACGCAGCGCCGCGGCCGATGGACTCCCACGCCTCCCCATCGGGGTCGTCGGCCGCCGCTGCCAGCAAGGCCATGAGCGCCCAGGCTGTCTGGGAGGCGGTGCTGGGCCCCTGCCCCTTCAGGGAGACATCGGCGTAGCTGTCGCAGGACTCGCCCCAGCCGCCGTCTGCGTTCTGGCGGTCGAGGAGCCAGCGTACCGCCCGGCGGACGTAGGGGCGGCGCATGTCCTCGCCGATGGCCTGCAATGCCGGCAGGACAGCGCCTGTGCCGTATATGTAGTTGACGCCCCAGCGTCCCCACCAGGGACCATCGGCGTCCTGCTTGCGCCTCAGGAAGGCTAGGGCGCGACGGACGGGCGGAAAGTCGGCGCGATAGCCCAGCAGGCCGAGCATCTCCACCACGTGGGCGGTCACGTCCTCGGTCGGGTAGTCCAGGACCTCGCCGAAGTCGCAGAAGGGGATGTGGGTGATGATGCGCTGCGTGTTGTCCTTGTCGAAAGCCCCCCAGCCTCCGTCGCGGCACTGCATGCCCAGCACCCACTCCAGGCCCCTGCGCAGGGCGCGGGCCTTACGCCCTTCTTCAGGCAGCCTCGTCCGGTGCAGGGCCATCATCACCTCGGCGGTGTCGTCCACGTCGGGGTAGATATCGTTGTCAAACTCGAAAGCCCAGCCGCCCGGCTCCACTCCCTTGGCCTTGAACTGCCAGTCTCCGCCGGTGAAGATCTGCTCCTTGAGCAGCCATCGGCCGGCCCGAACCAGCGCCTCGTGGTCGGGCGGCAGGCCCGAGTCCAGCAGTCCGATCATGGCCAGGGCGGTGTCCCACACTGGCGAGATGCATGCCTGGGGATAGTAGACGGTGTCGTCCTCGACGCGGAATGCGCCCTCGAACGCCTCCAGCCCCTTCCTCATGACCGGATGCTCCAGCGGATACCCCAGCAACTTCAGGGCGATGAGGGAGTAGACCCAGGGGGGCTGAATGCCGCTCCAGGAACCGTCGGCCTCCTGACGGGCGATGATCCACTTCACCGCTTCCCTGATGGCGGCCTCACGCAGCGGCCGAAAGGCCACTCGACCGTAGGCACGCAGTGCATGGTCAAGGCCCCAGAACAGCCCCTTCCAGGAGAGCAGACGCTGAGGTGGTGGTAGCCGGTAGTCCAGGTGCGAGGGCGGAACCGGGAACAGCTCGTCGATGCGCGCATGCTGCGGCACGGGCCATACGGGCCGGCGGTCGAGGATGATGAGGATGGGGACGATGGTAGCGCGCGCCCAGGAGGCGAACTCGTACAGGTTGATGGGGAACCAGGTGGGCAGGAACATGAACTCCGGCGGCAGCACGGGCACCCCGCGCCAGTCCCACAGGCCCAGCATGGCCAGCCAGATCTTGGTGAAGACCCGCACCCTCGGCACGCCGCCCCGGGAGAGGACGAACGCGCGCGCCTTTTCCAGCAACGGGTCGTCGGCGGGCGCGCCTGCCATCTTGAGGGCCAGGTAGGACTCGACGGTGGCATTGAGGTCGGGTGGGCCGCCGTAGTAAATGGCCCAGGTGCCGTCCGGCCGCGCCTCCCTTCGCAAATAGTTGGCCACCTTGCGCCACCGTTCCGCGTCGGCCACACCCAGGATATGGGTCAGCATCAGGTACTCGGCCGCCATGGTGACGTTGCTCTCCAGTTCACCCCACCAATAACCCTCAGGGTGCTGGGTGCGCAGAAAATAGTCCTGCGAGCGGCGTACCGCATCGCGGACGGCTTCGGCCAGGAGCTGGCGGTCGTGGTACAGCGGCCGAGCGCTCACGGCATCCTCCCGGCCCACGTCCGCAAGAAGGCGCGGGCGAAGCGCGACAGAGCGGCACCGGCCCTGCCCAGGTTCACAGCCCACAAGAGACCGCCAGGCACCGCCAGCGGCCGGCGGGCGATGGCGGCTGCCAGCCGCCCGAACCGAACGGATTGACCGGGCGCCAGGATATCTGTGGGCAGGCGCAGGGTGTGACGGACACCGTCGCTGACCACCCGGACCGACAGGAAGGGGACGCCTGCCTCGGCAGCGGCCGCACCCACATGGTACGCCTCCATATCGATGGCCAGGGCCCCCGTTTCGGCACCGACGGAGCGCTTCTCCTCCTCGGAGGGCAGGAAGCGGGGGACGGTAACCACCACGCCCTCGTGCGCGCGCAGGGCCGCACCCGCAGCCGCGCGGCGCGCCAGCTCCATTAGCCCGGGGTCGCTCTCCACCCAGGCCCGTCCGCCGTACAGGGCTGTCCGCTGGCCGAGCACCAGGTCGCCCACGCGCGGGCCGTCGACGGCCCCGCCAGCGAAGCCGAGGCAGACCGCGGCGGAGGGGGAGAGGTAGGCGATGGCCTGTCTGGCGGCCTGTCGCGCCCTGTCCGCGCCCACACCGGTGATGCAGAGCGCCACCTCGCCACCCAGGGCCTGCCCACGCACCAGCGGGAGCCCTTCCGCATCCACTCTCTGGCCGCGTAGGTGCCGCTCTATCGCCCGGCCTTCCAGCCTCATGGCGACGAAGAGCGCCAGCATCGCCGGCCCTAGTCCCCGCGCATGGACCGCAAGGCCAACTCCAGCATCTCTTTCGGCCGCTCCATGGCCTGGAGAATGGCCGACCCCTCGAAGCCGCAATGCATCATGCACGTGTCGCAGCGCGGGTCCTTGCCCCAGCCGTAGCGGTCCCACTGCACGGTGGTCATGAGCTCTTGGTAGGTGGCGGCGTGGCCATCGGCGATGAGGTAGCAGGGCTTGCGCCATCCCATGACGGTGTAGGTCGGAGTCGTCCACTGGCTGCACTGGTAGTGGCGCTTCCCCTGCAGGAAGTCGCGGTACAGGGGGTTGTTGTAGAAGCGAAGGCCGCGGCGGCACTGCTCGAACACGCGGCGGAAGAAGTTCTGGGCCTCCTGCCGCTGCATGAAGATCGGGTGGTGGGCAACCTCCTTGTAGGCGAAGCCGGGGGATATCATCATCCCTTCCACACCCATGTCGGTAAGCATCTCGAACAGGTGCTTGTACTCCTCGGGAGGAGTGCCGTTGTAGAGCGTGGTGTTGGTGCAGACGCGGTAGCCTCGCTTGCGCGCCTCGTAGATCATGCGGATGGCCACGTCGTACACGCCCTTACGCTCGACCGCGATGTCGTGCGTCTCGCGGAGGCCGTCCAGGTGCACGACGAAGGCGAAGTACTTCGACGGTGGGATGACCTTGAAGGCCCTCTTGTAGAGGAGCGTGTTGGTACAGAGGTAGACGTAGCGCTTTTGCTTGACAAGGGCGTTGACGATCTCCCCGATCTGGGGGTGCATGAGCGGCTCGCCTCCGGCGATGGACACCACCGGCGGGTCGCACTCCTCGACGGCCCGCAGGGCTTCCTCCACCGTCATGAACTTGTCCAGCACCGGCTCGTATTCGCGGATCCGCCCGCAGCCGGTGCAGGTGAGATTGCAGGCCTCCAGGGGCTCCAGGATCATGGTCAGCGGAAAGTACTTGCGGCCCCGCACTTTCTGCTTGACAAGGTATAAGGCCAGTTTGATGGTCAGTCCCAGCGGTTGTCCTGGCATGCTCGTCGCCTCCTGACGGCGGCCCGTGGGGAGCCGCCCTAGAAGTCTCTCTCCAGCAGGAACTCGGCCAGCTCCTCCAGCTCTCGCCGCGGCCCGGAGGCGAGGCCCAGACTGCCCAGCAGGGCGAGGGCCTCGGACTTCTTCTCCCTTGCCAGGGAGAGGCAGTAGTCGCGTGCCCCTGCCTCCTCCAGGGCAGCGACCACCGCCGCCACCTCTTCGTCCCCGGGCGATGGGCTGGAATAGGCGCGGGCCACCACCTCCTTGGGCCGCCCGCCCCTGGCCAGGGCGAACACCACCGGCAGGCCCTTTTTGCGCCGGCGGATGTCGGCTGCGGGCTTGCCCGTGCGCTCCTCCTGCCCCCAGACGCCCAGCATGTCATCGCGCACCTGGAAGGCGAGGCCCAGCAAGCGGCCGCAGCGGCCCATGGCCTCCCATACATCGGGGCTCTCGCAGCCGACCATAGCGCCCAGGCGCAGGGCGGCATCGAACAGCGCGCCCGTCTTGCGGGACACCATGTCCAGGTACTCGTCCAGGGAGATGTCGGCCCGCTCCTCGAACTGGAGGTCCAGCACCTGCCCTTCCACCATCTCCAGGGTCGCAGCCGAAAGGGCCTGGGCTGCCGCCACCGCCCTTTCGTGGGGAACGCCGGCCTCGGGCAGATGGGCAATGGCCATCTGGGCCGCGGCCAGCAAGGCATCGCCGGCATTGATGGCCTGGGCCTCGCCCCAGATAGCCCAGACCGTCGGCCGGTGTCGCCGCTCCGTGTCCCTGTCCTGGATGTCGTCGTGCACCAGCGAGAAGTTGTGCACCAGCTCCAGGGCGGCGGCGGCGGGCACGGCCGCTGGCCAGTGCCCACCGACGGCCTCGCACGACAGAAGGCAGAGGACAGGGCGCAGGGCCTTTCCCCCGCCCCCGGCGATGGGCCGCCCCTCGGCGTCTTCCCAGCCCAGGTGGTAGCGCACCATGCGGTAGAGGAGCGCGGGCCCGCCCCGGGACAGGAAGGAGCGCAGGGCGCGGTCCACCTCCTCGCGGTAGCGATGGAAGGGCGCTGGCAGTGCCAATGCCCTCACTCCCCCATGAGCTGGACGACCACCTCGCGGTCGCGGCCGTGGTCCAGCTCGACGAAGAAGATGCGCTGGTAGCGGCCCAGGAGCAGTTCTCCGTCCACTACCGGCACCGCCTCGCTGGCGCCCAGGAGCAGGTGCTGGCAGTGAGAGTGGCCGTTGGGCCGCTCGCCGTTGTTCGAGAAAGCGTGGGCATAGACGTTGTGGCGGTACTCGCCCTCGGGCGGGGCGATGCGTCGCAGCATGTCCTCCATGTCCTGGAGGAGGTGGGGGCAGTTCTCGTTGATGCGCACCGCCGCCGTGGTGTGGCGGGAGAACACCACCACGAAGCCGTTGCGCACCGCCGACTTCTCCACCACACGGGCCACCTCGTCCGTTATGTCGATGAACTGGGGCCCGCGCTCGGTGCGTATGCGAAAGGTCTCGGTCAGACAGCGCATGGCTTACCCTCCGTAGGGTTGGTCGGGGCGGCCCGCCGTTGCGCCAGCTCGGCCAGCCGCTCCACCACCTCGTCGATGGACTCGTCGGGGGTGGAAGCGCCGGCCGTGACGCCCACCACCTCCTTCCCCTCCAGCCAGGCCGGATCCAGCTCGGCCGCCGTTTCTATGTGGTACGTCTCCACACCAGCATCGCGGCAGGTCTGCGCCAGCTTGCGGGTGTTGGCGCTGTTGCGGCCCCCCACGACGATGATGAGGTCGCACTCCTCGGCCAGCTCGCGAGCGGCGTGATAACGCTCGTCCGTTTCGGGGCAGGTGGTGTTGATGACCCGCAGTTCGTTGATGCGGCCGATGTTGTGGGCCACGAAACGCGACACGAACTGGACGAAGGACTCCTCGCTCTTCGTGGTCTGGGAGAGGAGGGCCACCTTCCGCCGTGGTATCTCCACCTCCTCCTCGGGGTCCAGTATGGCCAGTCCCTGGCCCTTCGTCCAGGCCAGTACGCCGCGCACCTCGGGGTGGTCGGCCTCGCCGTAGATGATGACCCGAAAGCCCTCGTCCACCAGCTTGGCCGCCGCCTTCTGGGCCTTGCGTACTATGGGACAGGTGGCGTCGATGAGCCTAACGCCCAGACGCTGCGCTTCCTCCGTTATTTCGGGCCCGCGGCCATGGGCGGTGACGGCGATGGTGGGTGCCGAGACCTCCTGCAAGGAGGAGACCACCCGCACGCCGCTTGCCCTCAACTTGTCCACCACCACCGGGTTGTGGACCACGGAGCCCAGGCTGTCGATGGGCCCTTCCTTCGCGCCCGCCTGCACCATCTCGATGGCCCGGCGCACGCCGAAGCAGAAGCCCATCACCTTAGCCCTGACGATCCTCATGCCTCATCAGCCCTTTCCGTATCGGACGATACGACGATCAGTGCTGTCTCTCGCTACCGCCGCTGTGTGCGTTTCCCCGCTCGACGGGCTCTCACCTCCTTTCATCTGCTCCAGCAGGCGGGCTGCCGCCGCCCGTCCGCTGCGCACGGCGGACTCCATGGTGGCCGGCCAGCCTGTGTCGGTCCAGTCGCCGGCCAGAAACAGGCCGGGCAAGGGCGTCGTGGGGCCCGGCCGCAGCGCACGCACCCCCGGCCGCGGCGCAAACGTGGCCTGGGGCTGTTTCACCACCAGCGCATAGGCCAGCGATGCCGTGCGCGCCTCCGGAAAGAAGGCCGCCACCTCCTTGCCCATGACCTCGATCAGGTCTCGGCCCGGCCAGTCGGCCCAGTCGTAGGCGGCGCTGAGGGAGATGTCCAGTTGCTGCACCTGACCCGTCTGCCCCCACATGCGGCTCTTGTTGAACACCCACTGCAGGCTGGAGTTGAGGAAGGCAGCGAAGAGGATGCCCGCCACCGGCCGCTCGTACCACAGGTGCACGTTGACAATGGGCGAGAACTGGAACTGTCGAAAGCGGCGGAAGAAGGGCTCGTCGGCCAGGCCCCCGGGCAGCAGGGGCAGCAGCGCATCGGGAGTGACCGCCGCGATGACGGCATCGGCAGGCAGCGTCTCTCCTCCCTCCAGCGCGACGCCCGCTGCCCGGCCCCCAGCAGCTATCACTCGCCGGACAGCGGTGCCGGTGCGCACCTGCCCTCCTCGGGCCGCAAGGTAGTCCTTCACGGCCCCCTCCAGGAGGGTAGAAAGGCCCACCCGCGAGTAGCCAATGGCCGAGGCCCGAGCGTCGTGCAGGAACCCTACCTGGAAGACCATCGCCGCCAGGTCCGTGCTGGCGCTGTCCAGTTCCTCGTTGAGCGTGGGCCGCACGATGAGGTCCCAGAACACGCGGGCGATGTGGCGTGTCTGGCCGTGAGCCCGCAGCCATTCGCCGAAGGGAACGCTGTCCAGCTCTGGATGCCGGCTGCGGTCCAGCGAATGCAGGCGGAAGAGGGCGTAAGCGGCCAGGAGCTTCTCGCCCAGAGACAGCGGTCGGTAGCGCAGGAAGGAGCCTAACAGGTGCAGGGGCGGAGGCGCCTTGCCGGCCCTCAGCACGCTGGTGCCCGTTAGCTTGTCGATGACCCTCAGGCGCAGCCGGGGTTGCAGGCTGGTGTGCGCCAACACGCCGAGCCTGTCCAGGAAGGAGATGTACTCCCGGCAGCACCGCAGGAAGACATGCTGGCCGTTATCGGCCTCGTGCCCGCTCCGGCCGTCCAGGAATGAGTAGGCACGACCGCCGAGGAAGGGCCGCTTCTCGAGGACCGTGACCTGCAGGCCGACGTCCGCCAGGTCGCAGGCAGCCGCCAGCCCGGCCAGTCCACCGCCGACGATTACGACCCGGCCCTTCACAGGGGCACCACGCTCCTCACCAGCTCACGACCGGCCAGGGCCAGCTTGGTGCCGGCGCCCAGGGACACTCTGCGCTCGAGTACTACTTCCGGCCGCCGCGCAATCCGCTCCAGTATGCGCAGGTAGATGCCCGCCATAGCGCCCACACAGGCCCGTGGGCGCCGGGGTAGGAGCGGCAGGAGCTGGAGGCCGCTGCGGTAGTACTCCCGCGCCCTCTCCACCTGGAAGGCCATCAGCCGGTAGAAAGCCGGGCCGGTCTCGCCCCGGAGCAGCGCCTCTTCGCCGTAGCCGAAAGCGGCCATCTCGTCCTGGGGCAGGTAGACGCGGCCGCGGGCGAGGTCCTCCTGCACGTCCCTGAGGATGTTGGTGAGCTGCAGGGCGATGCCCAGGTCAGCGGCGCGGCGCCGCGCCTCGTCTCCGCCGCGGTAGCCGAAGACCTCGATGCAGATGAGGCCCACCACCGAGGCCACCAGGTAGCAGTAGTGCTCCAGGTCGCGGAACGTGGCATAACGGCGCTGGCGCAGGTCCATCTCCACGCCGTCTATCAGGTGGAACAGGTACTGGTGGGGTATAGCGAAAGCGGTCACCGCGTCGTGCAACGCGAGGAACACGGGCCCCTCTGGCCGGCCAGCCAGGCAGCGTCGCAAGTCCTCGCGCAGGCGGTCGAGCCCCGCTGCCTTCTGCTCCTCGCCCGGGCCGTCGTCGTCCACGATGTCGTCGCACAGCCGGGCGAAGGCATAGGCCGCGTAGATCGCCCGGCGCTGGCGCGGGGGCAAGAGCAGGAAGCCGTAGTAGAAGTTCTTGGCCTCGGCCCTGGCCACGGCCGCGCAGTGGGCGTATGCCTGGGCCAGCTCTATGCTCATGTCAGCCCCCGCACGCGGACGGGGACGGGCAGGAGGCCACGCAGAACCAGGGCAGCCTTGCGCGCCCGCGACAGCGTAGGCCGGCGGTGGAGCACATCGTAGTCGATGGCCTCGATGGCGTCCAGAATCGCCAGCCCCCCCAGGTTGAAGAGTTTTATGTCGAGTCTCAGGCGCCCCTGGACCATCGGCACCAGCCGCAGCCCACGCGCGAACAGCTCCCTGGCCCGCCCGACCTCGAACGCCATCAGGCGGCGGAACCGGTGGTCGTATTTGCGGGCCAGCAGGTCGCTCTCCTGGTAGCCATACGCGCGCATGTCTTCCAGCGGGATGTAGATGCGCCCCTTCTCCAGGTCGACCGAGACGTCCTGCCAGAAATTGGCCAGTTGGAGGCCGGTGCACGTAGCATCGGCCAAGCGCTGCCGCTCCCGGTCACGGTAGCCGAACAGGTACAGAACCAGATGGCCCACAGGGTTAGCCGAGTGCTCGCAATACCGGAGCAGATCGGCGTAGGTAGCGTATCGGCCCTGGCGCTGGTCCATACGGTTGGCCTCGATGAGCTTGAGGAAGGGCTCGGGGGGTATGTCGAACTGGCGCACAGTGTGGGCCAGGGCGACGAAGACAGGGTGGCGGGCGTTCCCCTCGTAGGCACGCCGCAGTTCGGCCTCCCACTCGTCCAGCAGGGCCAGGCGGTCGCCTTCGGCCTCGTCCCCCAGATCGTCCACGCCGCGGCAGTAGGCATAGACCACGTACATATGGGGCCGAAGGCGCCTGGGCAGGAACCAAGAGGCGACGGTAAAGTTCTCGTAGTGCGCCAGCGCCAGCCGGCGGCAGTAGTCTACGGCCTCTTCCAGGCTGTAGGTCTTGGCCTGGGCGTGGGCTAACAAATGGGCTAGCACCTCCCCTGGGCGCGGAATGGCGATGGCCACCCTTCCTTCCGGGGACTGCGGCTGCGCCCGGGGAGGCGGACGGGGAGAAACCGGACTATATATGATAAGTGCAGCTCTCGTGCCCGTCTCGACCGGCCGCGGGCGCGCGTCGCCCCCTCTGTCAGAGCGGGAGTCCCTCTCAGCCCCCTTTCTTCGGTCGCTCACCCTGATTTTAGGGCGAGGAAGCGATATGTCAATAGCGCGGAGCGGCCGTGTCTAGCGTCCCTGCTCCCGCTCTCCTGCGGCGAGCCCATCTGCGGCCACCCGGGCTGCGGCCGGTGGCTACCGATCGCGCCAGGGCCTCTCGCGCCGGGCGCCAGATGCCTCCTCGAGGGCAACGGCGGCGTTGACGAGGGCGAGGTGGCTCAGCCCCTGAGGATAGTTGCCGAGATATTCGCCCGTATCGGGGTCCATCTCCTCGGGCAGGAGGCCCAGGGCGCTGGCGCGCGCCACCAGCTCCTCGAAGCGGGACACTGCCTCCTCTTGCCTCCCTACCTTGGCCAGCGCCTCCACTAGCCAGAAGCTGCAGGGCAGGAAAGCGCCCTCGTGGCCGGGCAACCCGTCCTCAGCTAGGTAGCGGTAAACCAGAGGCCCATGGCCGAGCCTGCCCATGACCACCTCCAGCGTGCCGGCGACTAGCGGATGATCTCTGGGGAGGAAGTCCTTGACCAGGACGAGCAGGTTAGAGGCGTCGGGCGACGGATCGTCGTAGGCCCGCGCGAGGTAGGGCGGCGAACCTGCCGTTCCCCTGGCCAGCACATCGGACTTTATCCGCTCCTGCTCTCGGCTCCACCGCCGGACGTCGCCCGGGAGATGGAGCCGGTGGGCCGCTTGGACCACCCGTCCCAGGGCCACCCAGGCCATGACCTTGGAGTACACGAAATGCTTGGCCTCGCTGCGCACCTCCCAGATGCCCCGGTCCGGTTCTCGCCACCGCTCCACGACTTCCTGGGCCAGGCGGGACAGGGGTATCCAGGCCTCGGACTCGCGTGCCCTCCCGAACTCGCGACACAGCCCGAAGAAGTCCAGCACTTCGCCGTACACGTCCAGTTGCCTCTGCGCGTGGGCTGCGTTTCCCACTCTCACCGGCCGGGAGGCGCGGTATCCCGCCAGGTGGGCCAGTTCCCGTTCGGGCGGCACGCAGTCCCCGTCCAGGCCGTACATCACCTGCAGGCCATCGGCGCAGTGGCATCCGTCGAGGGCCTTCAGCACCCAGTCCGCGTAGCAGTCGGCCTCGTGGCGGTAGCCCAGGGAATACAGGGCGCTCACGGTCATGGCAGCGTCGCGCAGCCACGAATATCGGTAGTCCCAGTTCCGGACACCGCCCACGTCTTCGGGCAAGGAGGTAGTGGGGGCAGCCACTACCGCCCCGCTGGGCGCGTGAAAGAGCAGGCGCAGCGCCAGGGCCGATCGGACGACCGCCTCGCGCCACGGCCCCCGGTACGAGCAGCGACTGGCCCACCGGCGCCAGCTACTGGCTGTCTCCCTCAGGGAGCGTTCCCAGTCGGACACCGCCTCGGCGTTGCCAGACTGCAGGGCGAGGGCCAGCACATCGCCTTCTCGCAGCCGCAACTGGCCCTCTGCGGCCCCGCCCCGCACGGACAGCGGCGCTGTGCTCTCGAGGGTAACTGTGGAGCTACCGGCCGCGAAGGACAGGCTGTGCGGGCCGCCTTGCAGGCGGGCGCGGGAGCGTCCGTAGTCCGGACGCGGCCAGTAGAGGGTCTCCACCGTCACTTCGCCGGCCAGACAGCGCGCCACCCGGTAGAGCACAGACCGCCCCTCGATGAGTCCGTTCTCCCCGCACGTGCAGGCCACGAAGTCCGTCACCTCGAGGCAGCCGCCAGGAGCGTCGAACGTCGTAACCAGGACGTTGGTGTCGTCCAGGTAGCGTTGGGCCGATGCGAACGGCCCCTGCGGGGCGATGCGGAAACGGCCGCCGACGTGCTCGTCCAGCAGCGCGGCGAAGATGCTGGGCGAGTCGAACCTGGGCCAGCACAGCCAGTCCAGCGAACCGTCGCGGGCAATGAGGGCGGCCGTGTTGCCGTCCCCGGCCACCCCGTAGTCGGCGATGGGCGGGTAGGGGCGGATTACCGCTTTCACATCTCCTCCCGCGCCTGGGATACCTCGACCACCGTCTTCAGGTCGTCCGGCGACCGCTGCCAGCCGCTCGCCACCTGCTCCATGGTGAGGCGGCGGGTAATCATGGCGGGCAGCACGCCCGGCCAGCGCGCCTCGATCTCGCGCATGCGCGACACGCCCGCCTGGAAGTGGCGCCTGTTCGCGCTGACGCTGCCGAAGACCGCCTTGTTCTGCAGCACCATATCCAGGCTAAGGCGGTCGGCCTCGATCTGTAGCGTGCGGTCTCCGGCCGAGATACCGAGGAGGCACACGATGCCACTCGCTCCCGCCAGGCCGATGGCCGCGAAGGCCAGAGGACTCTGGCCCGTAGCCTCGACCACGATGTCGACGGGGCCCACGTCAGCCACCAGCCGAGACTCGAGAGGGTGCTCCCGGGCCCAGATATAGCGGGCCCCAACGGCCTCGGCCAGTTCGCGCTTGACACCTTTCTCCACCAAGTCGTAAACGTAGACCTCCAGCCCGCGTAGCCGCAGCAACAGGGTGCTGAGGAGCCCCACTGGGCCCGCCCCAAGTACCAAGGCCTTTTCCGGCCGGGCGGCCATACGGCTCTCCAGGCGCCACACCTGTTCCATGGCCTTTTCCACTACTGCAAGCGGCTCAAGGAGGACGGCCGCCGGGACCAGCTCTCGCGGCACCTTGACTAGGAACTGGGGCTGCTCGGCGTAGAACTCGGCCAGGAAACCGTGGCGGCCTTTGATGCCGCGTTCGGTGTAGAGCCCGCTCAGGCACATGTCCGGCTGGCCAGCGGCGCAGTTGGGGCAGGGCAGAGGGTCGGGGCGGCGCACCGTCGCCACCACCCAGTCCCCAGGCGAGAGGTCGCCGGTGCCGCCGGCCGTCGCGTGGTGGACCTGCCCCAGGCTCTCGTGGCCGATGACCAGGCTGTCTTCTCCCCGCGGCGCCTCGCCGTACCGTCCCGAGACCAGCTCGTCGTCGGTCCCGTCCAGACCGACGATGCGGACACCCACCAGCACCGGGCCATCGCTGGGCAGGGGCATATCCACTAGGCGCACGTTCCCCGCCTTCCCTGGCGACACCGCTACCGCCTTCATCGCTCTCCCCTCGCCCGGGCTTCGCGGCCTTCAGGTTCGGCCGGGCGAGATGCCAGATGCACAGGGTGGCCGCCATAGGCATGGCGCAGAATGGCTACAGCCTTGGCCGACGCCGAGTCCTGGTCGCGGTACTGCATGAGGGCCAACTGGGCGGCACTGGTCACCGGGGTGGGAATGTCCTGTCCCAGGGCCCATCCCAGCACCCACTTGACCTCCCCGGTGTCCTCCACATAGGAGGACAGGCGCTCCAAGCCGTCCCACTGCCTGAGGGCCTCGGCCATCAGCTCCACCAGCCAGCCGCGTATGACCGAGCCATGTTGCCAGCTATCGAGGAGCGCCGCGATGTCGAGGGCGTATCCCGAGCGCATGAGCAGCTCCACCCCCTCGGCGATGGCCTGCACCATACCGAACTCGATGGCGTTGTGTACCAGCTTGACGAAGTGGCCCGCCCCCGGCGGGCCAGCGTAGAAGACGGCCTCCTCGTCCACGGCCAGGTCGCGGAGTAATGGCGCCAGCGCCTGGAAGGCGTCCGGGTCACCGCCTACCATGAAGCATGCGCCCCCACGGGCGCCAGGGACGCCGCCGCTAGTACCTACGTCGAGAAAGCGCACCCCAGCGCGGCCCAGCAGGTCGTGACGGCGGATAGAGTCCTGCCAGTGCGAGTTGCCGCCGTCGGCCACGATGTCGCCCGGCGACAGGAGGCGGCAGAGGGAGCGACAGACACGCTCCGTGGGCGGGCCGTGGGGCACGTACAGGAGGACGCAGCGGGGCGAAGGCAGCGCCGCGACGAGGTCGGCCAGCGATTCGACATCGATCGGCCCTTCCTCGGGGATGAGGACGCGCGTCGCCCCCGAGGCGAGGCCCGCCTCCAGCGCCAGATGGCCCGTATAGCGCCCCATGATCTCGACCATGAACCAGGTGGCGGAGGTGTGCGCGTCGAGGCTGATGGTGGTCAGCAGGCGGGCAGCCTCGTGCACCGCCGTGTCGAATCCGAACGTCTGCGAGACGCCGTAGATATCGTTGTCGATCGTCTTGGGGACGTGGACGATCCGCACGCCGCGCTGGCGGAGCACCTCGGCGAGCTGCAGCGTCCCCTCGCCGCCGATGGAGATGACGCCGTCTACCCCCTCTTGCCGCAACGTGGCGAGGATCCGGTCGAACCCGTCGGGCGAGCGGCGCGGATCGAAGCGCGAGGTGCCGAGGATGCTCCCACCGAGGAACTCGATATGCTCGACCCGTGTCCGGGTGAGCTCCATCACATTGCCGAAGTAGAGCCCCCGCGCGCCATCGAGGAATCCGACCACGCGGGCGCCGGCGTTGGTCGCCTCCTGGACGATCCCCTTGATGACGCCGTTGATTCCCGCCGCCGGCCCGCCCGCGACGAAGACCCCCACCTTGTCGAAGCCTGCATCTGCCATCCGTCACCCCTCTGCAGGTGTGCCCGAGCCGGACGCTGTCAAATCGTGCCGGTACGATCCGTGCCGCCGGCGGCCGCCGCGATCGCTGCGAGGAGCGACGCGACCGATGGCCGGTCGTCGGGATGTCGGCTCGGGTAGGCGAAGGCGATCCTGCCGCCCGGGGCGACGACGAAGTCCCCGCCGAGCGGCATCGGATCGCCGACCGGGGCGCGCGGCCGGTGCCCGCGAGCCATCGCTCCGAGCGCGCGGCGCATCAGCCGCGGACGCAGCAGGCTCGCCACGGTCGCCCGCCCCAGCCCGTAGCGGGCGTAGACCTGGCGCTCGGGATCGAGCAGGCACCGCCAAGGGAGGTCGAGCCGGCAGCGCACCGTCGCCAGCACTTCCGCCGGGCCGAACGACAACACGAGCCCCTCCGCCCCGTATCGGGCGATCTCCTCCGCGTGCTGGCGCAACTGCGCCAGGTGGTCGTGGCAGAAGATTCAGCCGAGGTGGCGCAGGAAGACGAGCAGCACCGGCCGATCGCGCAGGTCGGCGAGGCGCACCTCCTTCTCATCGAGATCGGGCAGGGCGAAGTCGGGCGCGGGCGCGCCGGGCGCGAGCAGTGGGCTCATCCCTCCCCCTCCCCACGAGCGAGCGACCGGATCAATCCTTCGTTCGCCGCCGGAAAATCGAATCCCGCGAGATCCTCGGGGCGCACCCACCGCCACTCGCTGCCGATGGCCGAGTGCGGCTCGCCGGCACGGTGGACGCAA
>Ga0101943_1000656_pt1 | contig 45939 bp, 39 predicted proteins | sample DewCreD2012metaG_5_FD_75244 | JGI IMG/M metagenome (GOLD analysis project Ga0101943, IMG submission 75244) | Hot spring sediment bacterial and archeal communities from British Columbia, Canada, to study Microbial Dark Matter (Phase II) - Dewar... ... | reverse complement strand
CCCGCCAGATCCTGCGCGCCTTCGGGCTGGGCTACTACAACATCCGGGAGGACTTCCTGAACTTCGCGGAGGCGGCGGACCAGCTGAAGGACGGGGTGATCGACGCGGCCTTCATCACCGCCGGCGTCCCCACCGCGGCGGTGCAGGACATCGCCGCCGTGCGCGACCTCATGCTCCTACCGATCCCGCGCGAGGTCGTCGACCAGCTGCGCGAGCCCTACCCCTACTACACCAGCGTGACCATCCCCGCCAACACCTACCGGGGGCAGGACGCGCCGGTGGAGACGGCGGCGGTGATGGCCATGCTGGTCACGCGCCAGGAGATGGCCGAGGACCTCATCTACGCCCTGACCAAGGCGCTGTGGGAGAACGTCGACCGCCTGCAGGCGGCGCACGCGCGGGGTCGGGACATCAGCCCGGCCACGGCGCGGCGCGGCATGCCCATCACCATGCACGCCGGCGCGCTGCGCTACTACCGCGAGCGGGGCATCCGCTAGCCGTGACGGCCGGCCTCACCCGCGCCCAGGCGGCCCAGGCGGTGGCGACGGCGCGAGCGGCGCCGCCGCTGTACCGTGACCTGCGGCCCGCCTTCGCCGGGCTGGAGGCGCTCGTCACCCTGTTGCGGCGCCGCGGCTTCTCCGGCCTCGTGGCGGCGGTGGGACGCGCCGGGGAGGGTGCGGTGTGGGTGCAGCACGGACACCTGCGTGGGGGGTGGCTGCTGCCGCGGGACCGCCCCGAGGTCCTGCAGTGGGACGACCCCGTCGAGGTGCTGCGGCGGCTGTGGACGGACGAGGAGGCCGTCGTGACGGTCTACCCGGCCAGCCCCGCCGCCATCCCCGCCCTGACGCCGCCGCGGAGCGCGCCCGCGCGGGCGGCTCCGGGGGCCACCCCGGGCACGAGCGGCGCGCCCCCTGCGCCTGTGGCGCCTCCGGTGCGGGCACCGGCGGCGCCCGTCGACCGGGCACCGGCGGCGGTGCCCGCGACGCCCGTCCCGTCCCCACCGGTGACCGCGCTCCCCTGGGCGGCGCTGCTGGGCGGGGTGATCGCCGCCGCCCAGCGCCACCGCGGCGCCCGCGCGGCCCGGCGGCTCGAGGACCTGGCCAACGCCATCCTCAACCCCGAGGCGATCGTCACCCACGGCGCGCTGCACGGGACGGTGAGCCGATCGCGCGGTGAGGCCGCCCTCGCCGCGCTCGTGCGCGCGCTCGACGAGCTCGCCGGGCGGCGGTTCACCGACCGCCTCCTGGCCCGGCTGGGCGCGGAGCTGGAGTGCGCGGAGGCCCTGGCGGCGGTGCGGGAGCGGGCGACGTGACGGTCGGCGAGGTGCAGTGATGCGAGGGCTGGCTCCCCTGATGCTCCCGGTGGCGCTGCTGGCCGCGGGGGTGGCCGTGCTGGTCCCCGGACCGGCGACGACCGCCTCGCGCGTGGCCCAGCACATCCTCAGCCTGACGATCCAGCTCCTGGCGTCGGCGAGTGCCGCGGCCCTGGCCTGGCAGGCCGCCCGCACCTACGGGCCCCGCGACCGTGAGCGCGCCGTCTGGTTCGGGCTGACCGCCGCAGCGGCGCTGTGGACCGCGGGCCTGATCCTCTACGGGGCTGCGGAGTGGTCGGGGCGGGCGCGCCCCTACCCCTCCTCCGCCGACGTGGCCTTCGCCGGGGCGGTGGTGGTCCTGGCGCTGGCGCTGGTCGGGGAGTGGCGGGCCGTGGCCGCCATGCTCCGCCCGGGCGAGCGTCGGGCGCTGCTCCTCGGTGGGGTGGCGCTCGCCGCGGTCGTGGTGGCCGGGGTGCTGTGGCCGATCGCGCTGACGCCGATGGACCCGCTGGAGAAGGCGCTCGACCTCTTCTACCCGCTGGCCGGGTTGCTCCTGGTCCCGCTGGGACTGGCGCCGGCCGTGGCCTTCCGGGGTGGGGCTGCCGGCGGGGTGTGGACGATGCTGGCCGTGGGGGTCTTCAGCCTGGGGGTGGGGAGCGTCGGCTTCGCCTACCTGACCTGGTTCGACCTCTACACCGACGTCCACCCGGTGAACCTGCTGCGCATCGGCGGGTTCGCCTGCATCGGGGCGGCGGCGGCCTGGCACCGGCGGGCCAGCGAGGCGATCTGATGGCGCGCACCGCCGTCTCCACCGCACCCCTCACCCCGGCCCAGTGGGCCGCCTGGGTGGGGCAGCGGCACGAGTGGAGCGGGCTGCTGTGGCTGCGCTGGCCCGATGCGGAAGCCGTCTTGCTCTTCGTGCAGGGTCAGCCGCTCATCCGGCTGTGGGAGCGGGAGGGATGGGCGGACGGCGGTCACGCCCTCTCGGCGGTGGCCCAGCGCCTGGGGCGCGTCCCGCCGCGCTGGGGCCGCATCCCGCTGGCGCCGGAGTGGGCGCGCCAGCTCCGGGACCTGACGGTGGTGCACCCGGCGCTGCCGGTCGGGGTCATCCGTCCCGACGCCTGGCTGGCCTGGGCCAGCCTGGAGCGCTTCGAGGGGCTGGCCCTCCTCCTCGACGAGGAGCCGCGCGCCTGGATCCTGCACGACGGGGTCGTCACCGCGCTGCGCTTCCAGGACGGGCTGCTGGTGCCGGCCGAGACGGACGGCGTCGAGGAAGCCGCTGCGGCGGACGGGCTCTTCTGCGTCTACGCCGGGCGGGTGACCGTGCCGGCGCCGGCCGGGGAGCGCAACGGCGCCCTGGGGGCGGCGCCCACCGCTCCTCCTCCGGGTGGTCCCCGCCCCGGAGCGCCGGTGAGCGCGCCCGCCGCGCGTGCGGAGGACGCCGCCGGGCCCGCGCCGGAAGGCGCCGAGCCGCCGACGGCCGAGCCGCCGACGGCCGAGCCGCCCCCATCGGTGAGCGCGCCTGCCGCGCCGGCGCCCTCGGCCGCCGTCCCTGCCGGCCTGTCCGCTGCGGCGGGGGAGCCTCCGGGGGAAGCGTCTCGTCGATTTCGGGGCGACGAACGCTTCCTCCTGGCCCCCGCCGCAGACGGGCGGCGCGCGGAGGCGGAGGAGGCGGTGGCGGCCCGCTTTGGCCCGAGCGTCCTGGAGTGGCTCGCGCTCCTGGACGGCACGCGCACCGTCGACGAGGTGGCGGCCGCGGCGGGGGTGGCGCATGAGGTGGTGGACAGCGTGGTGGCCTTCCTGCTGGAGCGCCGTCTCCTCTTCCGCTACCTGGGCCGCCGGTCGTCGACCTGAGGGACGCCGGCTGAGGGGACGCCGGTGGTCAACCTGCAGGCCGGGTGCCGGGCGGTCCGGTGCCGGACGGTGCACGCGTTCGGGGAACTTTGGCAGAAGCTCGGCCCAGATCGCGACCGTCTGAGAAGGAGTTGACGCCGCAACGGAGAATACTGACGACTACCAAGTTCATACGGGAAACCCCGAAACGGCAAACCCGTCGCGAGACGGGGGCGCAAAGCCACGGGACCAGGGCAGTCGGTCGGCCGGGCTACCGAAGGGTTTGAGCACGTCGAACCCCCTCGGTGGCGCCACCGAGGGGGTTCAGTCTTCATCATCCAGTCTTCATCGGGCGACCGTCGCACTCCTTCGTCGGACCCATGCCTGTCGCGCGGGAGGGCCTCCCGCGGCGAGGCCGCCAGAGCGGAGACGCATCCGGTCCGGGCGGGATGGCGTCGTGTCTCGCCGTCGGATCGTCGGGGAGGGAGTGGGCATGGGCGTGCGTGGCACGACCGTTCGACCGGGGGCAGCCCGGCAGACCGCGCGGGGGAGCCGGCCGGAGGCCGGCCGCGAGGGGAGCGAGGCCCCGCCGGCCTCAGAAGACGTCCTCGTCGCCCGCTATGCGGAGACGCGCGACCGGCGCCTGCGCGACGACATCGTCCAGGCCTGCACCCCGCTGGTGCGGCGCATCGTCAGCGACTTCGTCTTCTCCGGGGTGCCCACGGACGACCTGATGCAGGTCGGCTACATCGGCCTGCTCAACGCCATCGAGGTCTTCGACCCCAGCCGCGGCGTGAAGTTCGCCACCTACGCCAGTCACCTCATCCGCGGGGAGATCCGCCACTACCTGCGCGACCACCGCGACACCATCCGTAAGCCCCGGTGGCTCGTCGGGCTGAACCAGCAGATCGAAGAGGCGGTGGGGCGCTACCTCAGCACGGAGGGGCGGTACCCCGCCATGGACGAGCTCGCCTCGGAGCTCAACGTGGAGGAGCAGGACCTGCTGGAGCTGCTGAAGACCCGCGAGGTCCTGCGCACGATCTCGCTGGAGACCGACGAGGAGACGGGGGAGCTGCGCGTCGACCGCGACCGCGGGCGCACCCGGGGCGTGGCGGCCACCCCCATCCCCATCGAGGACCGGCTCACGCTCATGGCCGCCATCGAGAAGCTCAACCCGCTGCAGCGGCGCGTCCTCTACTACCTGTTCTTCACCGACCTGACGCAGATGGAGGCGGCGAAGCGGATCGGCATCTCGCAGAAGCACGTCTCCCGCGTCCTGGCCAGTGCACTGCTCAAACTCCGCGGCCTCCTGGACGGGGCCGAGGACGGGAAGGGGTCCAGATAGCCTATGTCGCAGATTCGGGATGTCCTGACGGAGCTCGCCAAGGTGGAGGGCGTCCTCGCCGCCCTGGTGGTGGGCCGCGACGGCTTCGTCATCGAGGGGATCACCACCGAGGACGTCGACCTGGAGTCGGTGGGGGCCATCGTGGCCAGCAACATGGCCGCCGCGGAGACGATGGGCAACGAGATGGTCCGCGGCATGATCCGCGGGCTGCTGGTGGAGTTCGACGAGGGCCCGGTGGCGGTCGGCCCGGCCGGCCCCGACGCCCTGCTGGTGGTCGTGGGCAACGCCCGCTGCAACCTGGGCCGCATCCGCCTGGAGATGAAGCGCAACAGCCAGCTGGCCGCCGCGCTGGTCTAGCGCCCCGCCCGCCGGTTCCGGCCCCGTCTCCACCCCGGCGCCCGCGCCACCGCCCGGCCCCCGGGGCGATGCCCGCCTCCATCCGGCATGGGCCGCGGTCGGGCCCCGGCGGGTCGGCCCGGGCCGCGCTCGGGCCGGCGGCGGGTCGGCCCGGAGCGGCGCCGCCCGTCTACGCGCGGCCCGTTCCGGGCATACGGCTTTGGTTGTGGCCATGGCACCGAGGGAGGGAGAGGGAGCGATGGAGACCGCCGGTCACCGCACACCGCCTGCGCCCGCGCGCTGGAGCGTCCGGGGCGCGAGCGCGCTCGAGCTGGTCATCGTCGCTTCCCTGACGGCCACCCTGCTCGGCCTGAGCGTCCCCTCCCTGCGGGGCGCGGCGGCGCGCCAGCGCCTGGAGGGGTGGGCCCGGGCCATGACCGCGGACATCGCCGCCGGCCGCCAGGCCGCCATGCTGCGGCGCACCACCGCCTCGGTGACGGTGACGGCGACCGGGTACACCGTGGCGGCCGTGGACGGCGGGACCCTGCGGCAGGCCACGCTCCCCGGGGACATCACCCTGGCCACCACCTGCCCCGGGGAGATGTGCACCTTCAACCGCTACGGCGTCCCCACGGCCACGGGCGAGGTGCGGCTGCGCAGCAGCCTCACCGCCACCCGATATGTGATCACCATCGAGGACGGCACCGGCCGCGTCTCGTTCCGGGAGGAGTAGGCGAGCACCGCGCCATGCACCGACGCGAGACCGAGGCCGGCTTCAGCCTGGTCGAGGTGGTGGTCTCCACGGCCCTCCTGGGGATCCTGGCGACCATCCTGCTGGGCGGGCTGCTCTACGCGCTCGCCGAGGCCCGCACCGGGAAAGTGCGGGCGGAGGCGGCGGCGTGGGTGCAGGCGGAGCTGGACTTCCTGCGCCTGCAGGGCTACGCCGTCCCCGCCGCCACCCGCACGCTCACCCCCACCAGCGGCTACACGACCTACGGCGACCTGGAGGAGCCCCGGCTCCCCGCGAGCTTCGACCGGGCGGAGGTCGTCACCGAAGACCTGACCTCCCCGCCGGTGCGGCGCCTCACCGTCCGGCTCTACGAGACTCCCACCTCCGAGCCCTACACCATCCTCAGCACCTACGTGGCCAACTTCACCTATGCGACCCCCTGAGGCCTCGCGGCACCCGCGCGGCGCGGGTCGGACCGCCGGGCGGCCCCGCACGCGCCGGGAGGGCCTCCGGTGCCGCCCGCCGGCGGCCCCGTGCGCGGGGCGGGCGGAGGGCGGCGTCACCCTGCTCGAGGTCCTCGTCTCCGTGGGGCTGATGGTGACGCTGGCCGCCTCGATGACGACGCTGGTGGGGGTGGCGGTGCGCAGCAAGCTCATCGTCGGCCTGCGCGCCACCGACACGGAGACGGCGCGGACGACCCTGGAGTGGATGGCCGAGCGGCTGCGGAACGCGGGGTTGAACCTGCGGCCGGCCGACCAGAGCGAGCCGCGCTGCCAGGACATGGTGGTGGCGCTGGACGCCGCCCTGCGCCCGACCGCGTCGGCCCTCTACGTCAGCGGGGAGATGCTCAACAGCAACACCATCGCGGGGGACGAGGTCATCACGCTCGGCTACCGGGTGGGGCCCGACCCGGTGAGCGGAGTGCCGGTGGTCATGGAGTACCGGCAGGCCTGCACGGCCGGGGCCGCCGCCACCCTCCGCCCGCTCTCCGACCCGCGCATCCGCATCACCGAGCTGCGCTTCGAGTACTTCGCCGCGAACGGGCAGCGGGTGACGGCCCTGACCACCCCCGACGAGATCCGGCGCATCCGCGTGGTGCGGATCACGTTGCGCACGGAGAGCCAGCAGGGGGCCTCGGGGATCCAGCGGCGCACCTGGGCGCGGGACGTGATGCTGCGCAACCCCGAGCCCCACCTCAACGACTGGGAGAACCCGAGCGAGCCATGAGGCCGGACTGTCCCCCCCGAGCGCCGGTCCTGTCGCGGGCCACCCCGGCCGTCGCCACCGCGCACGCCGGCCGCACGCGCGGCGAGGCCGGCGCGATCATGCTCTACATCCTCCTGCTCACCGGGCTGGTGGGCACGATCACCTCCGCGGTCATCCTCTTCATCATCTCCGACCTCACCAGCGGCGTCCGCCAGCTGCAGATCGTGCGCGCCTTCAACGTGGCCGAAGGGGGAGTCCACTACGCCATGGCCCGGATGCAGGAGGCCGGCGCCGAGGCGTACGCCGGGGAGACCCTGCCGATCCGGGACGGGGAGACGCTGCTCGGCACCGCCGCCATCACGGTGCGCTGCCTGGACGACAGCATGCCCCCCTGCACGGGCACCCAGGCCCGCTACCGGCGCATCACCTCCACCGGGGTGCTCCCGTCCGGCGGGCCGCGGCGCACCGTCGTGGCCGTCGTGGAGGGCTTCCCCAGCGGGCTGACCGGCTACGCCATCTGCGCCCTGGGGAACGTGACCATCAGCCAGGGCATCACGGTCTACGGGGACGTGGCCGCCAACGGCACCATCGCCCTGCAGGGGCCGTCGAGCAACTACGGGAAGATCGACAACGACCCCCCGCCGCCGTACACGAACAACGGCTACTACACCGGGAGCGCCCGGGCCGCCGGCAGCATCACCTGCTCGGTGAGCTGCGCCGTGCAGGTGGCCGGCACCACCTCGCCCAACGCCCCCTCCAACCCCTGCCCCACCGACGTGGCGCTGCCGCCCTTCGCGCCGGGGACCGGCGACCGCACGGTCGACCCCCCGGGGTGGACCATGGACGCCACGACGGGCTACGACTGGGACGAGATCACCCTCAACGCCGCGGGGGACGCCAGCGGGTGCAGCACCGGCTTCATCGACCTGCGCATCCAGACCGGGGCGGCCGGGACGACCACCGTGGTGAACATCCGGAAGCTCACGCTGGGGCGGTGCGGTCGGCTGGTCATCCTGGGGGACGGGCGGGTGGACCTGCGCATCAGCGAGGAGGCCACGACGGCCCTCTACGCCGGCCAGTACAGCCGCTTCGGGATGCTCAGCACCGACACCTGGAGCACCCCCGCCCCGGTCCCGGCGGGCCGGCTGATCGTCAGCATCCGCTCCGCCGCCGACCCGGCCGTGCACTTCGACCGGGCCAGCGTCATCGCCGGCACCTTCAACGTCCCGAACGGCGTCTTCGACACCGACCGCGGCGCGGCGGGCTCCGGGGAGTTCTACGGGGCGGTGCTGGCCGACGACGTGGAGATCGACCGGGACTTCGTCTTCACCTACGACCCCACGGCCACGCTGGGCGCCTCGACCTTCGGGAACTTCAACCGCCTGCGCTCCTGGAAGGACCAGTAGGCGGCGTCGCCCGGAGGACGCGGATATTCAGGGGCCGCGGCGGCGAGGACCGGGCCCGCCGCCGGCGGCGGACCGGGGCGCGCTTAATCGGCCACGTAGACCACGCGCAGGATCTCGTCGATGGTGGAGACGCCGGAGAGGACCTTCTCCAGGCCGTCGTCGCGCAGGGTGCGCATCCCCTCGCGCACCGCCTGGGCCTTCAGCTCGGCGGCCGGCGCCCGGCGGACGATCAGCTCCCGCAGCGAGTCGGTCACGACCAGCAGCTCGAAGACGCCGATGCGCCCCTTGTACCCGGTGTGGCGGCAGGACTCGCACCCGGCGCCGCGGTAGAGCGTCACCCCCTCCGCCGTGTCCAGGCCGAGGCGCTTGAGGGCGTCGGGGGGCGGGGTGTAGCCGGTCTTGCAGTCGGGGCAGATCTGCCGGGCCAGCCGCTGCGCCAGGATGGCGATCACCGAGGAGGAGACGAGGAAGGGCTCGATGCCCATGTCCACCAGGCGGCTCACCGCGCTGGCGGCGTCGTTGGTGTGGAGGGTGGAGAGGACCAGGTGGCCGGTGAGCGCCGCCTGCACGGCGATCTCCGCCGTCTCCCGGTCGCGGATCTCGCCCACCATGATGATGTCCGGGTCCTGCCGCAGGATGCTGCGCAACCCGGTGGCGAAGGTGAGCCCGGCCTTGGGGTTCACCTGCACCTGGTTGATCCGCGGCAGCTGGTACTCCACCGGGTCCTCCACGGTGACGATGTTCTTCTCCAGCGTGTTCAGCGTGTTGAGCGTCCCGTAGAGCGTCGTCGACTTGCCGCTGCCGGTGGGGCCGGTGACCAGGATCATCCCGTAGGGCTTGTTCACCGCGGCCTCCCACTGGCTCAGCGTCTCGCTGTGGAAGCCCAGGTGGCTGAGCCCGATGAGCGGCGTGGACTGGTCGAGGATGCGCATCACCACCTTCTCTCCGTAGACCGTGGGCAGGGTGGAGACCCGCAGGTCGATGGCCCGCCCGGCGGTGCGCAGGTGGATGCGGCCGTCCTGGGGCTTGCGCCGCTCGGCGATGTCCATGTCGGCCATGATCTTCACGCGGGAGATCAGCGGGGACTTCAGGGTGAGCGGCGGCTTCATGACGTCGTGCAGCACGCCGTCAATGCGGTAGCGGACCAGCAGCCCGCTGCGCTGGGGCTCGATGTGGATGTCGCTGGCCCGCTCGCGCACGGCGTCCTCGATGATCATGTTCACCAGCCGCACCACCGGGGCGTCCTCGATGAGCGCCTTGAGCTGCTCGACCGAGACGTCCTCCTCCGCCCCCTCGGCCTCGGGGGCCTCCCGGAGGAGGTCCTCGGAGACGCCGCGCGCCGTGTCCACCTGGTAGACCCGGTTGATGGCGCCGAGCAGCTCCTCCTCGGTGGTGATCACCGGCTCGACCTCGTGCCCGGTGATGAGGCGGACGTCGTCGATGGCGATGACGTTGAGCGGGTCGATCATCGCCAGGACCAGCCGCCCGTTCTGCCAGCCGATGGGGATGACCCGCAGGCGCAGGGCCAGCGTGTGGGGGAGGAGGCGGCTGGCCTCCTCGTCGATCTTGCTGTCGCGCAGGCTGACGTAGCGGTAGCCCCACTGCGCCCCCAGGGCCATGGCCAGCTGCTGGTGGGTGAGGACCTTCATGTCCACCAGGACCTGGCCCAGCCGCTCCCCGGTGCGCTGGTGGATCTCCAGCGCCTGGCGCAGCTGCTCCGCCGTGACCAGCCCCAGCTGCAGGAGGGTCTCGCCCAAGGACTCGGTCTTGCGGCCGGGCAGCCGCTGGGTCCGGGCGACACCGTTCTTCCCCTGGACGTCCGGCTCCGCCGCCCGGCGCCCGCGCGGGGCGGCGCCGCTCGCCGGGGCGGTGCCGCCTGGGGGCGCTGCCTCCCGGGGGGTGGTCCCGGCGGCCGGGCCCGGCCCGGGGCTCTGGCCCGGTGGCGCCGCGGGAGCGGGGTGCGGCCGGTTCGGGGCGGCAGGCGGCGCCGGGCCGGGGGACGCTGCCCCCGCGCCGCCCTCGTCCGGGGCCGCGGCCGGGCGCCGCGGCGCGGGCGGGGCCGCCATCGAGGTCCCCGGGGCCCCCGGCGGGCTGAGGAGCCGCGCCCGGATCTCAGGGTCGTCGGGGGCCAGCGTGGCCGCCTGCTCGTACGCCCGCAGGACGCCGTCGGTCCGTCCGAGCCGCAGGTAGACATCGGCCAGGGTGAGGAGGACGACCACCGCCTCCTGGGTGCTCCCGCGCTCGGTGTAGAGGGCCACCAGGTCTTCGTAGACCCAGGGCTCGTCCGGGAGGAGCTCCAGGAGCCGCTTGTAGGCGGCGATGGCCTCGTCGGTGGGCCCGCGCTCGGCGAGGCGGCGGGCGTCGTGGTAGCGCAGGGCGGCCTCGAGGGTGAGGTCCTCGGGGGCGAGCCCCAACGCCGCTTTGTAGGCCTGCAAGGTCTGGCCGTTCACCGGCTCCGGCTCTCCGTTCGGCTGGCGTCCGGCATCCCCGCCCGGCCTCCGCCGGGCCTGCTCCGGGTCTCGCGCCGTCCAGGCCGCCGCCCGGACGGCATGGGGGAGAGGCAGCGCGCCCGTACCACCACTACATGCCCGTCCCTCGCCGAATCGAGACAGGTTTCCAGCAGCCCGTGCCGGGATCGGTCCCGCCCACCGCCCGCACGATAGGGAACGGCGCGTCACGACTACGCCCTGAAGCTCCTGGGCATATCCAGACGTGCTACACGAAGCTTTGGCCGCACTCTGCCATAACTTTGGCGCGGCTCCGTGTCTGCTCCCCGGGGGCCGGCCGGGGCCGTGCGACGCCGCAGCGGCTCCCCGGGGTCGACCGGGGAGGACGGCAGGGTCGGCGCGAGGCAGGGGACGGGCGACGTCACGCCAGCGTCACCGGAGATGAGGAGATCGAGGACCGCGGCACGGCCGGGCTGGGGGACGTGATGGAGTACCACCGCATCGAGACCGCCCTCCTGAGCGGGCTGATCCGGGACCGGCAGCTCTACGTCCTGGCGCTCAACCAGGGGTTCCACGCCGACCAGCTCAGCCACTCCGCCGGCAAGCGCCTGCTGAAGGCGGTGGCTGAGCTCTACGGCGCGGGGCGCCCGGTGGACGACCTGACGGTGCGCGCCTACCTGGAGGACCAGGGCCTCTACTCCGAGGACATGGCGCGCTACCTGGCCACGGTGCTGGCCCAGCGCCCGCCCACCGCCGGCCAGCTGGTGGCCTACCTGGAGATCCTGCGGGCGCGGGAGAGCCGGGAGCTGCTGCTGCGGCTCCACGAAGAGCTCGGCGCCTTCATCCACCGGGGCAGCGACGCCCACCAGGACATCGTCGCCTTCACCACCGAGGCCATCCGCCAGCTCCTGGACATCCAGAAGCGCCGGCTGCGCCGGCAGGTCCTGCCGGTGGCGGAGGCGGTCAGCAGCCTCGTCGACGACGCCGAGCGCCGCGGGGGCGGGCAGCTCGGCTACTCCATCTACCCCTTCGAGCGTCTCAACGCCCTCCTCTCCGGGCTGCGCAAGGGGTTCTACTACGGCCTGGCCGGCGCGCCGCGGCGCGGCAAGACCAACTTCGCCCTGGAGCTGGCCACCTACGTCGCCGCCAACCACCGCGTGCCGGTCCTCTACTACACCTGGGAGCAGACCCGCCGGGTGCTGGCGGCCCGGCTGCTGGCCCGCGAGGTGGGGATCAACCCCACGCTCATCCTCTCGGGCGCCGACGCCGCGGGCCGCTCGCTGGCCGCGCGCCTGCGCGAGGCCCAGACGGTGGTGAGCGCCTACGCCCCCTTCCTCTTCGTGGTCGAGGCGGGGCGGCGGGAGACGCTGGACCGCATCCGCGCCCACGCCTACAACCTCATGCAGGAGTTCGGGACGCACGAGGTGGTGATCTTCTTCGACTACCTGCAGAAGATCCCCACGCGCGAGTACGTCGACGACCCGCGGGCGCGCACCGACTCCATCTCCACCGAGCTGGCGGAGATGAGCCTGGAGCTCAACTGCCCCATCTTCGCCATCTCCCCCCTGGACAAGGAGGGGTGCCGGCTGGACGAGAAGCCGGCGGACGAGAGCCAGGAGACCGACCTCTACCACCGCCCCACCATGCACCACAGCATGGGCTCGGGGGACCTGGAGTACGACCTGGACGTGGCCATGGTCCTGGCCAAGGACTGGAAGGCCACCCACGACCTCCACCAGCTCCTGGAGTCGAAGGCGCGCGCGGAGGGGCTGGACCCGCAGGCGATGCCGCGGGTGGACATCGTCAACCTCTTCGTGGACAAGAACCGGGACGCGCCCGAGGCGGCCAGCTACATCGTGCAGTACGCCTTCTTCGTCACGCTGAACAAGTTCATCGAGCTGGACTACAAGCTGGAGAAGGAGTACCGGCCCGACTTCCACGGCTTCACGAAGATCCAGGACATCTACGGCTACCTGCGACAGCAGGGGTACATCCCCACCCGCGAACCGGGGACGCCGGCGCCGGCGCTGGTCTCCCTGGGCGGGGTCGCCGTCCCGAGGGCGGCCAGCGGTGGCGGACCGGGCGCTGCCAGCGCCGCGTCCATCGGCTGAGCGGCGCACCGGCGAGGCGACGCATGTCGGAGGAGGAACGCGCGATGATCGTCGACCGGCGAGTGCCGATCTACCCCATCCGCACCGTGGCGCAGCTCACGGGCGTGAACCCGCGGCGCATCCGGGCCTGGGAGGAGCAGTACCACCTGATCGCCCCCGCGCGCACCGGGGGCGGGCACCGGCTCTTCTCCGAGGAGGACGTGGAGCGCATCCGCTGGATCAAGGCGATGGTGGACCGGGGGATGAGCCTCAAGGGCATCCAGCGCCTCCAGGCCCAGCCCCAGGCGGAGGTGGCGACGGACGGGCGGGGCACCGAGCCCGGGGGCGGGGCGCCCGGGGCGGTCGGGGCCGGGACGGGGGTTCCCCGGGTGACCGCCCGGCGGACGGGGCAGGGGTAGCGCCCCCGCCAGGACGATGGGCCGCCCGCCAGCGCGGCGCGGCCGGAGATGAGGTGACACGGGCATGGCCAAGGTCGTGACGTTCAACATCATGGTGCGGGATGCGGTGGGCAACGTCTCCGTCACGGGGGCGACGGGCGCCATCGACGAGCCCCCGATCATCGAGCGGGTCGTGGTGGACCCGCCGGTGGTGCCCTCGGGCGGGGAGGCCCGCGTGACGGTCATCGCGCGCGACCCGGAGAACGACGTGCTGACCTTCGAGGTCCTGGCCAGCGAGGGGACGATCGAGCCGACCTCGGAGCCCAACGTCTTCATCTGGCGCGCCCCCTGACCCCACCCCCGGCCGCGGGAGCCCATGGCGGACCTCAACATCACCGTGCGGGACCGCTTCGGCCAGAGCGCGTCCCAGCGCGTGGTGGTCGAGGTCCAGGCGCGCCGCCCGGCCGGCCGGGGGCGGGCGGAGGGCGTCACCGCAGACCCCCCGGCCTCGGCGGTCCCGCCCGACCGCCCGGGGCCGACCCCCTATACTAGGGGCACAGCCCAGCGTGGGGGAGGCCGGGTGCAGCAGACCCGCCGGCGCGTCTTCATCGGCCAGGTCCTCGTGGAAGCGGGCCTCATCACGCCCAGCCAGCTCGACCGGGCCCTCGAGGAGCAGCGCCGCTCCGGCGAGCGGCTGGGCAAGGTCATCATCGACCTGGGGTGGGCCACCCCCTACGACATCGCCCAGGCCCTCTCCCGGCAGCTCGGGCTGGAGTTCGTCAGCCTGGCCGACACCCTCCTCGACGAGCAGACCCTCAGCCGCGTCCCCGAGCACCTGGCCCGCCGCCACAGCGTCATCCCCATCCGGGAGGAGGACGGCACGCTGGTCCTGGGGATGGTCGACCCCCTGGACATCGTCGCCATCGACGACCTGCGCCGCTTCACCGGGCTGGACATCCAGCCGGCGGTCATCACGCCGGAGGACTTCCAGCGGGCCATCGTCCAGTACCCGGCCCTGGGGGGCGCGGTGGACCAGATGCTGGCCGAGATCCGGCCGGCCGAGGCCGAGCCGGAGGAGACGGCCGACCGGCTGCGGGCGGTGGCCGAGGACGCCCCCATCGTCCGGCTGGCCAACCTCATCATCGTCCAGGCCATCCGCCAGGGGGCCAGCGACATCCACGTGGAGCCGCAGGAGACCCGGGTGCGCATCCGCTACCGCATCGACGGCGCCCTCTACCCGGTGATGACGCCGCCCAAGCACATCCAGGCGGCGCTGGTCTCCCGCTTCAAGATCATGGCCAACATGAACATCGCCGAGCGCCGCCTGCCCCAGGACGGGCGCATCGAGATGAAGGTGGACAACAAGGACATCGACCTGCGCGTCTCCACCATCCCCACGGTGTGGGGGGAGAAGGTGGTCATGCGCATCCTGGACAAGAGCGGCGCCTTCGTCGGCATCGAGAAGCTGGGGCTGCTGCCCGAGGACCACCGGCGCTTCGAGGCGATCATCAGCCGGCCCTACGGCATCATCCTCATCACCGGCCCCACCGGGAGCGGCAAGACGACGACGCTCTACGCCATCCTCAACCGCCTCAACCGCACCGAGGTGAACATCACGACCATCGAGGACCCGGTGGAGTACCAGCTGCCGGGCATCGCCCAGGTGCAGATCAACCCCAAGGCGGGGCTGACCTTCGCCAGCGGCCTGCGTGCCTTCCTGCGGCAGGACCCGGACATCATCATGGTGGGCGAGATCCGCGACGAGGAGACCGCCCGCATCGCCATCCACGCGGCCCTGACCGGGCACCTGGTCCTCTCCACCATCCACACCAACGACGCCCCCGGCGCGCTGCCGCGCCTGATCGACATGGGCATCGAGCCCTTCCTCGTCTCCTCCTCGGTGGTGGGGGTGATCGCCCAGCGGCTGGTGCGGGTGCTCTGCCAGCGCTGCAAGGTCCCCTACGACCCCAAGCCCGAGCTGATCCGCCGGGTCGGGCTCGACCCCGACGGCGGGGCGACCTTCTACAAGCCCGTGGGGTGCGAGTTCTGCAACCACATCGGGTACAAGGGGCGCACGGGCATCTTCGAGATCATGCCCGTGGACGAGAGCATCAAGGGGCTGCTGGTGAAGCACGCCACCAGCAGCCAGATCAAGGAGGTGGCCGTGGCCGCCGGGATGCGCACGCTGCAGCAGGACGGCGTGGCCAAGGTCCTGAGCGGCGTCACCTCCCTGGAGGAGGTCCTCCGGGTCGTCTTCGTGGAGGACTAGGCCGGAGGAGACACGCGGGCGCCCGGCCCGGCCGGGTGACCTGGTGAGGGGAGCGCCATGCACATCGACGACCTGCTCCGCGAGGTGGTCGAGGCCAACGGCTCCGACCTGCACCTGACCGCCGGCATCAAGCCGACCATGCGGGTGTGGGGCAAGCTGCGGCCGATGGAGCACTACGAGGTGCTGACGCCGGAGGACACCTTCCAGCTCGGCTACAGCATGCTCAACACCTTCCAGAAGCAGAAGTTCGAGAAGTTCTGGGAGCTGGACCTCTCCTACGGCGTCCCGGGGCTGGGGCGCTTCCGGGTGAACATCTACCGGCAGCGCGGGGCGGTGGGCATCGCCGCCCGCGTCATCCCCATGACCATCCCCAGCATCGAGCAGCTCAACCTGCCGCCCATCCTCAAGGAGCTGACCCGCAAGCCGCGCGGGCTGGTGCTGGTGACCGGGCCCACCGGCCACGGCAAGTCCACCACGCTGGCGGCCATGATCGACTTCATCAACAGCGAGCGGGCCGTCCACATCGTCACGGTGGAGGACCCCATCGAGTACCTGCACACCCACAAGAAGTCCATCGTCAACCAGCGCGAGCTGGGCTTCGACACCCAGTCCTTCCCCAATGCCCTGCGGGCGGTCCTGCGCGAGGACCCCAACGTCGTCCTCATCGGCGAGATGCGCGACCTGGAGACCATCAGCGCGGCGCTGACCATCGCCGAGACCGGCCACCTGGTCTTCGCCACCCTGCACACGGCCACCGCCGGGCAGTCCATCGACCGCATCATCGACGTCTTCCCGCCCTACCAGCAGCAGCAGATCCGCATCCAGCTGGCCATGGTCATCGAGGCGGTGATCTCCCAGCAGCTGCTGCCCAACGCCCGCTACAACCCCGCCGGCGACGGGCGGCGCCCCCCGGCCCGCTCCCGCCTGGGGAGTGCCTCGGGCAGCGCCTGGCCCTCGCTGGAGGAGATCGGCCGCGTCCCCGCCGTGGAGGTGATGATCGCCACGCCGGCCATCCGCAACCTCATCCGGGAGGCCAAGGCCCACCAGATCGAGACGGCCATCCAGACGGGGAGCCAGTACGGGATGCAGACGATGGACCAGTCCCTGCGGGACCTCTACCTGCGCAAGCTCATCAGCTACGAGGACGCCATGGGCCGGGCCATCCACCCGGAGGAGCTGCGCAAGATGATCGTCGAGGCCGGCGGCGACGTCCCCGAGTACACGATCCGCGCCAGCCCGGCCCGCCGGTAGGCCGGCTGCGGTCCTGGCCGGTGCCGTCCCGCCCGGCGCCCCGGCCCGTGCCACCCGACGGATGCCACCCCAACCGGCGCCACGCCGACGTGGTGCGCTCCGACGGGCGCCCCGCCATCGACGGGTCCCCCTGGAAACCGGCATCGATCTTCCGATAGGGTGAGGGGAGAGGTGGGGCATGGCTCTCCCGGTCGCGCAGCGGCGGTTCACGTGGGCGGAGGTCCTGCGGATGGCGCAGGCCGGCATCCTCCACGAGGATATGCCCGGGCCGGCGTGCCCGAGGTGTGGATCGTCGACCTTCCCCACCGCCGGGTGGAGGTCTACCGGGCCCCCGAGGGGGGCAGGTACCACGAGGTCCACCACGCCGCCCCCGGGACGGTCCTGGTCCCCGGCGCCCTGCCCGAGCTGCGCCTCCCCGTGGAGGAGGTCTTCGGCGGGCCTCCCGGGGGCAGAGAGAGTGGGAAGACCCACGTGAGGTGACCCCATGGCCATCTACCGCTACAGCGCCAAGGACCCCAGCGGGCGGGTGATCGCCGGCACGATCGAGGCGGACTCGGATGCCGCCGTCGTCGAGCGCCTGCGCGACATGGGGTTCTTCATCACGAACCTGGAGAAGCAGGCCCCGCGGCGGGAGCTGGGGGACCTCCTGCAGGGGCTCTTCGGGGTCGGGCTGAAGGACCTGGCCATCTTCAGCCGGCAGTTCTCCACCATGGTGAACTCCGGCCTCTCGCTCGTGCGCACGCTCTCGATCCTGGAGCAGCAGACGGCCAACAAGAAGCTCCGGGAGATCACCGCCCAGGTGCGGCTCGACGTCGAGTCGGGCAAGCCGCTCTCGGAGGCGTTAGGGCGCCACCCCCGGGTCTTCAGCAGCCTCTACGTGAACATGGTGAAGGCGGGCGAGACGGGCGGGGTGCTGGACGAGGTGCTGAACCGCATCGCCACCTTCCTGGAGAAGGAGCAGGAGCTGCGCAGCAAGATCCGCGCCGCCATGGTCTACCCGGCGCTGCTGACCGCGGCGGCGCTGGGCGGACTGATGTTCATGACGATCGTCATCCTGCCCCAGTTCCAGAACCTGTTCAAGGAGCTGGGCGGGGACGCCAGCCTGCCGCTGCCCACGCAGATCGCCATGGCGGTGAGCGTCACCCTGCGCACCTACTGGTACGTCTTCATCGGGGCGATCGCCGCGGCGGTCTACGGCCTGCGCCGCTACCTGCGCACGCCGGCGGGGCGGGCCCGCTACGACCGCCTGAAGCTCAGCCTGCCGGTGCTGGGCGACCTGAACCGGAAGATCGTCGTCTCGCGCTTCAGCCGGACGCTGGGGACGCTCATCGCCAGCGGCGTGCCGATCATGCAGGCCCTGGAGGTCGTGGCCAAGGCCATCGACAACACGGTGATCGGCGAGGCGGTCGACGCGGTGCGCAACAGCATCCGGGAGGGGCAGTCCATCGCCATCCCCCTGCAGTTCAGCGGCGTCTTCCCGCCCATGGTCGTGCAGATGACCAAGGTCGGCGAGGAGACCGGCGCCCTGGAGAGCATGCTGCAGAAGGTGGCCGACTTCTACGACGTGGAGATCGAGACCACGGTGCAGAGCCTGACCTCCATGCTGGAGCCCCTCCTGATCATCTTCATGGGGGTGGTGGTGGGGGCCATGGTCATCTCGCTGTACCTGCCGATCTTCTCGCTGGCCACGGGCGGGGGGATCAAGTAGGGGCGCCCGGCCGGGCGGCGGGGCCGGCCGCCGGGCCGTCTATCCCCCTCCCATCCTGGGCATAGGGGCATGGTGGGTTGCTGGATCCCCGCCAACAGTCTCGAGAGGGATGGGAGGTGAGGGGGGCCAGGAGGACCTGGCCGCAGCGGCGCGTAGGACCCTGTAGGCGGCCCGCAGAGCAGGACCGGCTGCAGGGGAGGAAGACGCACGAGGGAAGACTCACGAAGGGAGGTCGGTATCGTTGCTTCGGTTCTTCTGGCAGCAGAAGCGGCGGACCGGCGCTGAGGGCGGTTTCACCCTCATCGAGCTGGTCGTCGTGCTCGCCATCCTGGGCATCCTGCTTGCGCTCGCCGTGCCCCGCTACCTCGGCGCCCGCAAGCGCGCGTTCAAGGCGGAAGCAGACAACATCCTCCAGGAGGTCAAGACGCTCTCCTGGGCCTACTTCCAGGAGTACGATGTCTTCCCGAGCAACACCGATAACATTGGGTTCCAGATGCCAGCTGGGAGTGCCTGGAACACGCCTGGTGTCTCGGGGGGGGCTGGTAGCAGCTCGGCAATTACGTGGTCCATCGTGGGCAACGGCCAGAAGGCCGTTGGTTCCAACGACGTGTGCTCGGTTACACTCAGCTCTACCGGTCAGTCCACGCAAGGCTGTAGTTTCTAGGCGCGTCCGAGAGATCTCGAGGTCAGAGGTGGAGGGCGGCGGGGCCGCTCTCCACTTCTTTCAATCATCTCCGCGCGGACAACGATGCACTCAGTGCTGAGGACTACACGGCACGAAGGCCACCCTATTGCTGATGTAAACGTCGGAGTGCTGTTGGCCCCGGCCCTGCTCATCACCGCAGCACTTGCCTTGAGGTTCTGGCAACTGGGAGCAAAGAGCCTCTGGTTTGATGAAGCCTACAGCATTTTCATCGCTCGGCAGCCGCTCCCCGAGATTCCTCGACTTCTTCGGTCCTACGATACGCATCCGCCCTTGCACTACCTCGTCCTGCACATCTGGATCGCCCTCTTTGGGGATGGAGAGGTCGCTGCTCGAAGCCTTTCAGCCATAGCGGGCACCGCAACGGTAGGGCTCACGATCCTCCTCGGTACCAGGATGGGTGGCCGCAGCCTCGGGCTCCTCGCCGGAGGGTTGGTAGCGCTTTCGCCCTTCCACGTCGTTGCATCCCAGGAAGCGCGCATGTACGCCTTGCTGGGCCTCCTGACGCTCGGCAGCTGCTATGCGCTCTTCCTCGCGCTTCATCCTGAAGGCGGAAAGCCGATGTACTGGATCGCCTACGCCTTTACTCTTTCGCTTGCACTGTACACGCATCATTTTGCGTTTCTTGTAATTCCCGCTCACTTGAGCCTACTCCTGGCCTCCCAGCCACGCCCGGCGCAACTGCGCGCATGGGCTCTGGCAGTACTGGCGATGAGTCTGTGTTATGCACCCTTGCTCCCCACACTGGGAGCTCAGCTTAAGACGGCACGCGAGTGGCCTGATATCCGTCCATCCTTCGGTGTGGCAGCATTGAGCGACCTCCTGGGCCTTCTCAGCTTCGGTGGCAGCCTCTTTGGAATGGGCACTTATTTTCGTCGTGGATCCCTACCACTGGAACACCGTCCTGCCCTCCTCTTGCCCTTCTTGCTCCTTCTACTCGCGGGATGGCAACGGATGCAGCCTCGAAATCGGGGATTTTTGCTTCTCTACTGGATGGCTCCCATTACCATCGTCTCTCTCATCTCCCTTCGATGGAACATCTTTTATGAACGATACTTTAGCTTTGTTGTTCCACCGTTTTCGATTCTGATCGCCGCGGGTCTTCTGAGCGTTCGAGATGCGGCACCAGCTGTTGGCCGACAAGCTGCCGCAAGTATCGGCTGTATCCTTGTGGCGTTTCTCGTGCCTGCTTTGGGGGACGTGTATCGTTCTCGACCACTCTACGACTGGCGTGCAGCAGCCTCCTACTTGCAGGCACAGGCGCGCCACGACGATTTCATCCTCTTTATTCCTGCTTTTGCCAGGATCCCTTTCGAGTACTACTTCTCTGGACAGCAGCAGCGAGCGAGTCTAAATCCTGGAACGACTATTGACTCCCATAGGGGCGCGCAGTTTCCCACGACCGTGGACATTGCAATGATGGATCGAATTGCTCGCGCTCATCCGAGAATGTGGATTGTAGCTACTGTGCCGATCGGCTACGAAGCACGCAAAGACATAGGTGATCAGCTGAAGCACTACTGGTACGAGGTGGAAGGTAAGGATTTTGGCCTAGTGTATACTTTCCTGTGGACGTCTCTGGCATGGGCGCGGGGAAGGGTGCCGTGAAAGACTCAAGCCCTCTTAGTGACGCGATTCTGCGAGCAGCCTGGCTGCTCTTGCCCGCTTACAATGAGGCGGAGAGTTTGCGGGCCCTCCTGCTTGGCATTAGTACGAGTTGGAAGAACAGGGACTTCGAGGCGGGATCGTGCTTGTAGGTGACGGAAGCACCGATGAGGCACCGGCCGTGTTGGCGTCGTCGCCGCAGACCTTTTGCTGATGGTCTGCCGCGGCGACCGGGAAGCGGGGATTAATTGCCGTACTTAAGATCGGGCTTGAGAGGTATTGGGTGAGTTCGGTGGTCACGATACCGTTGTCACGATGGATGCGGACAACACTCTTTCGCCTAACCTGATTTTAGTTTGCTGAGACCCTTTGCGAAAAGGGTAGGCGTGATTATCGCGTCTCGGTTTGTTCCCGGTGGGACCAAGCATGGAGTCTGCTGGTTGCGGAGGATTTTCAGCCAAGTTGCCAGCAGGCTCTGGAATTGAGATTTCGACTCCAAGGTGGGAGCAACTACTTATCGGGTTATCGTGCCTATCGCGCCGAGGCCCTGCGTCGAGCCCAGGCAGTGTACGATGCCGCTTTCATACAGTCGCGAATTTCACTGAGGTGCCTGAGTGATGCTGGTCAAGCTTCGGAGTCTGCGCCCTCGCATTTGCCGGAGTTCCTCTCCCTTTGCACTGTGGGTCGGAAGCCCGGAAGTAGCGAGGTCAGATTGGTACACACAGTTTATGAGTATTCCCTCTTTTCGCTGAGATGCGCTCGGCGCCAAGCGTATGGACTGGAGGCTAGGATGAGATGACAAACGCTTTCTCAGAACTTCCCGAGCGGACGGAACCAAACCTCGTTGACAGTAGCTTACGTCATTTTGAGGACGAAGATCCGTTGGCGAAAACCAGCCGTCGTCCCCTGGCTATCCGAGTGGGCGCCGGACTTAAGGTGGCGGGTCTCGTGGGGTGCTCCGCGGTCGCGCCTCTGCTTCCCACCATTGACCAGAAAGTAGACGCCACGCTCGCAAGCCTGCTGATCCTTGGTCTAGGGTCATACGTGACTGCGCGGAACTCCGCTGGGTGGCGTGGGAGCTGCCTAGATCTTCCATTGATTGCCTTCCTCGCAGCCGCCATCCTGGCGACTGTTCTCTCACCCGACCCGTTTGTGAGTTTCTTCCCCTCGAGAGGGCGGGGCGAAGGCTTGCTGATGGTCACGGCATTCCTTGCATTTGCTCTAACGGCTGCTCGCCTTGATAGTCCTCATCTCCGATTGGTCCTCCATGGAGTGTTCATCAGCGCCGCTGTGATTTCCATGGTAGCCATTGGCCAATTTTACGGATGGGATCTCGTGCGTGCTCTGGGCTATGGCCCCGTCGCCCCGGGACGTTTCTTCGGAGTGCCAACCGTCGATGGAGACTGGTTTTTGAGCTTCGGGGGACGCGGTCATGCTACCCTCGGCAATCCCGTTTTTCTGGGTGGATATGTTGTACTATTACTTCCGCTGGTTACGGCGATAGCCATAGGAACCGTAGGCCATGGGCGGTGGATCTTTGGTTCGTTGGCCGTTGTCCTTGCTGCAGCACTTATCAGTTCCGGGACCCGAGCAGCTTGGGTGTCATTTTGCAGTGCCTATTTGGTACTCGTCGGTTTGCCGCCCACCTCGCCCCGTCCGTGGCGCGCCCTGATTACCTTCGCTCTGATATTTGCGGTTCTCTGGTTCTTAATGGCAGCAACCAACCCCGCTCTGCGGCAGCGAGCAGCAACTACCTTTGACACCGGTGATGCGTCTCTCCGCATGAAGCTTTATGTCTGGAAACATGTATTGCCGATGATTATCCAGCGGCCCTTAACGGGTTGGGGCTTCTCAAATCTCCTCGGTCGTTTCCCCGACATAGGTTCAGAAGAATACCGTGAGATCTATGGATGGCAGGCCGCTGTAATCGATTCTCCGCATAATGATCTCCTCCACGTGGCATTTGCCACCGGCCTTGTAGGATTGGGAGCCTACCTTTGGGTTTGGGCGACCGTCTTTCGAGTCCTCGGTCGAGTTCGCGGGTGGCTTACAATACGCCCACTGGCTGTCGGCGCAGCGGCTTCTTTAGTGGGCTATTGGATCTGGTTACAGTCTGCATGGAATCACCTGGGGCCAGCCAACGTCTTTTGGCCGTTTGTGGGACTCTGTGTGGCCATGGACCGAGGGGCGCGCAAATCCGTGGTTGGGAGGTGCCGTCCCTTCGCGGGGTGAGCGACGGCGGGTCGGCCAGGGAGACCATGCAGATCATGAGATTGATGCCCGAGCGACGATGGCCATCTGGGTGATTTTGCCGGCCTTCAACGAGGCCTGCAATCTCCCCCCGCTGCTGGAGAGCCTCGGTAGAGTCCTTGAGCGCCTTCCTCATCCCGGACGGGTTGTGGTGGTGGATGATGGGAGCCGGGACGACACCGCAGCCGCGGCCATGCGCCATGCGGGCGTGCTGCCCCTCGTCGTGATTGCCCACGGGGAAAACCGAGGACTAGCGCGAGCTGTGGAGACAGGGCTGCGCTGGGTTTTGGGCTGGGCGGAGCCGGACGACGTGATCGTGACGATGGATGCCGACAACACTCATCCGGCGGGCCTCATCGTCCCGATGGTCGAAGCGGTGAGACGGGGAGCCGACCTGGTGATCGCCTCCCGATACGTGACGGGCGGGTGCGAGGAAGGCGTGCCTGCCCTGCGCCGCGCCCTCAGCCTTGGGATCGGACTGCTCATGCGGCTGCGGTTTGGGGTGCCGGGCGTGCGTGACTACACGTCCGGATACCGCGCCTACCGAGCCTCGCTGCTGCGTCGGGCCATCCTGGCCTACGGCTCACGCCTGGTGGAGAGCGCGGGGTTCACCGTGATGGCGGAACTCCTTGTGAAGCTCCGGCCCTTTCACCCCCGGGTCGTCGAAATTCCCCTGCACCTCCGCTACGACCAGAAAGGGGGACCGAGCAAGATGCCGGTTCTACGAACCGTCCGAGAGTACTTGGGCCTGTTGCGTGGATGGTAATCGAGGTGGCAGAGAGCGGTAGGAGATGGGGATGGGAGTACCCGCCCGCAAAGGGGCGCCTCTCGCCACCGGATGGTCGGGGCGGAGTGCTGACCGCCATCAAGTCGACCTTGACCGACTACCTGTTGAACGACATCCAGACCTGGATTGAGCGACGCCAGCCAGGGTGGCGGGCGTGGGGGGCGACTGCTTCGCTACTACGGCACGACGGCAGTAGGGAACCTGGTCTACCCTGGGATCCTCAACGCCGCTCGTCCACCTCCTGGGCGTGTTCGACTTGCTCGCACACCTGGTAGGCATCGGTGCCGGTGGAACGTTCAATTACCTCATCCACGTCGTCTGGACGTGGCGCCGGGTGCGGGAGGCGTGATGGTCTGCTGCGAGATCACGCGGCTCATCTCCAACATCGGGCGTGTCGTCCTCGGCAAGCGCGGGACCGTCGAGCACGCGGTATGGTCCCCACTTCATCTTGGCGGCGGGGTTCTCTGTGATGGCTGAAATCCTCATCAAGCTGCGTCCGTTTCATCCCGAGTGGTGGAGGTGCTGTTGCGGTTGCGCTATGACCTGAAGCGAGGTAGCAGCAAGCTGCGGGTTCTACGGACTGTGGGCGAATACGCACTCCTCCTGGTGGAAGGGGCATGACGCGCTCTGGGGGCTCCGCCGGCTCGGCTGTCGCTGGCTGCTCCGGTCACGCCCGCACTGGTCGGCGCACCGATATGCTGGTGATCTCGGGCCTGGCCTCTCTCACCCTGGCGTACTTCTGGCGTGTGATCTTCACCGGCCAGGCGTTGTTCTGGGGGGACCTGCTTCTCGCGTTCTACCCCGCGCATGCTCTCTGGCGGCAGAGCCTTCTGCGCGGGGATCTCCCGTTGTGGAACCCCTACATCTTCGCCGGCATGCCCTTGCTTGCGGACGCCCAGTACGCCACGTTCTACCCCAGCATGGTGTTGCAACTTTTTCTGCCTCTGCACCGGGCCCTGGCAGTGGACCTGGGCCTGCACGTCTTCATGCTTGCCGCGTTCACATACGTCTTCCTGCGTCGCCTCGCGCTCTCCGCCGCCTCCGCGTTCCTCGGAGCCGTGATCTTTGCCTTCAGCGGCTTTGTGGCTGTGCGGGTGCACCACGTCAGTCTCATCCGCACGCTGGCATGGCTGCCGCTGCTCCTGTACGTAGTTGCCGGGTTCTCCTTGCGGCGGGACACCATCCGCACGGCGCTCGCCGTCGGCGCCATCCTTGCGGCCATGGTCCTCGCCGGTCACATGCAGACGGTCCTGATTTCCGGACTCATCGCCGTGGCCTTCGCTCTCTGGGGGCTCAGGAGCGTCCGGCGGACGGGAGGGGCGGGTACAGACAGCGCCTTCGTCCCCCTGGTTGCCGCGCTTGCCTTGGGGGCCCTGCTGGCTGTAGCGGTAGCAGCCGCCCAGGTTCTGCCGGCTGTTGAACTCGTGCGGCAGTCGGAGCGGTCGGGGGGCACCGACTACCAGTTTGCCACGTCGTTCTCGCTTCCACTGCGACAACTCCCGATGCTGTTCAGCCCCGGCCTCTTCGGGATCCCGACGCGCGGGATTTATTGGGGCGAGTGGCTGTACTGGGAGATGGTCGGCTACGCGGGCATTGTGCCCATCATGCTTGCTCTCGTCGGACTTTTGTTCTCCGGGCGCAGGGACCGGGCCTTTTGGCTCCTCATCGGGTTGGCCGGCGTGGGCCTCGCCGTCGGCAACGCGCTTCCCCTCTACCCCATCGCGTACTGGGTTGTGCCGGGGATCGCCTACTTTCGGGTCCCGGCGCGGTTCCTGGTGTGGTATACGTTCGCGGTGGCTGTCCTGGCGGCCGCGGGCCTTGACTGGCTCCGTCAGAGCCCTCCCCGCCCCCGTCTCTGGCTCGGCTTCATCGCCGGCGCAGGCGTGGTTGCCGCCGCCGCTGGCTACTGGGCGGCCGGTGGAAGCACCCTCCTGGCGGTCGTGCGGTGGTTGGCAGATGGAGCCGTGCGGTCAGCGGCATTCTTCCCCCCGGCACTAAAGCAAACGGCGCTCGACACGGTCGGAGAGGTGGCCATCCGCGAGGGCAGGAGATTTGCGCTGCTGTGGGTGAGCGCCGGCATTCTGATCGGCGTAGGGGTGCTCCGGAGAGGCGCGATATCCTTCGCAACCCCTCTCCTCCTTTTGCTGACCGTCCTTGACCTGTTCTCATTCGGCATGAACTTCTATCCTCCGACCGCGGCGGCCAACCTCTACGGAGAGACGACCTCAACGAGGATCCTAGACCTGCGCTCGCCAGCTCATCGAATGCTCACCTCACCCCAATTCGGTTCCTCCGTCTGGCTCGGGACCATGACGTTCAGGACAGGCGTGGACAGTCCAGAGGCACTGGCACGGTTTCGCGACACCCTGCTCCCCAACACGAATGTCCTGCACGGCGTTGCGAATGTGGCCGGGTACAGTCCTCTCGTCGTGCGATCCGCGCAGCAGTTCCTGGCACTGGCGATCGGGCAGGCTGCGCAGAACGGCGGCCGTTCGCCGTTACTCGACTTCCTGGGGGCCCGTTACATCTTCTCGCCGGCGAGCCTCGCGCCTCCGTTACGGAGGGTCGACGGCGTGCCGTTCAATGTCTGGCGAAACGACGGCGCCCTGCCGCGGGGCTACCTTGTCACCCGGTATGTCGTTGAACCCGACGAGGAGCGTCGGTGGAGGTTGCTGACGGAGGGGATCGACCTGACCCGGGTGGTCATCCTGGACCGTCCCCCCGAGGTCGATTTTGGACTGCGCCAGGTCGAGACGCCGGGGCGGATCCTCCGCAGGTCCTACGGGCTCACTACGGTGTCCTTCGACCTCCAACTGGCTCATCCGGCCATCCTCGTCCTCAGCGACACCTACTATCCAGGCTGGCGGGTGTACGTAGACGGTCGGCGGCAGCCTCTCTTTCGAGCCAATCATGCCTTTCGGGCGGTCTTCCTACCTGCGGGCGCGAAACGGGTTGCATTCGTGTATGAGCCCGGCAGCGTGCGGCTGGGATTGGCCATCAGCGGGTGCTCCTGGCTAACCGTGGCGCTGGTCTGGCTTGCGGGCTTGCGGAAGCGTGCTGGTCGGGCAAGGCAATGGCGGTCCGGTCGACCCGGATAGTCTAGCGCGGGAGCAGGTCGGGTATATCGGGCTGGACCGTCTCGCGATGCCGGCGGAGAGGCGTTAAGGGTGGAACAGGCGATGCAGAACCCAGCCGGTGACGTCCCGCGGGTGGCATACTCCGTGATCATTCCCACGTACAACGAAGAGCGGAGGATAGAAGCCACCATCAGGACAATCCACAGCTACCTGGAGGAGATGCAAGTCCCCTTCGAACTTATCATCTCGGACGACGGCAGCGTTGATGGAACCGCCCTCGTGGTGCGTCGATGCACGGATGATGGCGTTCCTGTGCGCTTCTTACCCGCCCGGGAGCACAAGGGAAAGGGTTCGACGACACGTCGAGGGGTGCTCGCCTCCAGAGGAGACCACGTTCTCATCACCGACGCCGACCTGTCGACGCCGATAGCAGAACTCCCCAGGCTGATGGAGCGCCTGCGGCTGGGTGCGGACATCGCCATAGGCTCACGCGCTCTGCGTGCTTCGCGTCTGGTAGTCCGTCAGCCGTTCTATCGGGAGTGGTCTGGGCGGATATTCAACATCCTGGTGCGCGCCCTCTTGCATCTGGACATCCGAGATACGCAGTGCGGGTTCAAGCTCATGCGGGGGCCCGTGGCGCGCGGACTCTTCGCCCTGAGCACAGTGAACGGGTTTGCCTGCGATGTTGAGGTCCTGGCGCTGGCAGTGAAGGCGGGCTTGCGGGTGGAGGAGGTACCTGTGTCGTGGTCCCACTGTTCGGATAGCAGGGTGAGGATCGGTCGTGACGCCACAGCGATGCTGTTTGAGCTGGCGCGTATCGCCATCAGCGTGCGAACCCGGGAAGCCCCGCGCATCCCGAGCCGTGTTGCCGCTGACGCCTGTGAGAGCCTGTCTCTCCTGTAGGTCGTGCGTGTCATGACGCAGGACGGGCCGTCGGCAGATCCCGTTCCGGTGGACGAAATTGAAATTGCCCGGCTGGCAGCTGCGGACTCTCGCAGCTGGTGGATACGCGGCCGCCGCGCCTTGATCGCTGAAGCGCTTGGCAGACACGCACGAGGGATTCCCGTCGCCCTGGTCGCAGATCTGGGGTGCGGTGCCGGCGGGATGTGGGAGATCCTGAAGGACTATGGTCCCGTGGTAGGGGTGGACCGCGCGTTACTGTCCATGAGCCTCTGCAAGGCCCGAGGGTACGCCGGCCTGGCTCGGAGTGTGGTGGAAGCGGTGCCGCTGGCCTCTGCCAGCCTGGACCTCGCCCTCATGACTGATGTCTTGGAACACGTCCGAGATGATGAACAGGCGATCCGCGAATGCGCGCGGGTCCTGCGGCCGGGTGGGGTGCTCCTGCTGACCGTTGCTGCTCTTCCACTCCTCTACGGAGCGCACGACCGCGCCCTGGGACACTTCCGTCGGTATTCCCGACGCCAGCTGGCGGCGCTGGTGCAGCGGAATGGCTTTACAATTGAACGGTTAACCTACTTCAACACGGTCCTTGCCCCAGTCATCGCGGTCGTCCGCCTGCTGCGAGGCGTGTTGTGGAACGGTCTGCCGCGCGCCGACCCGCTTGACCTCCCGGGGTGTCTCAATGCGCTGGCCTACGCGGGCATGACCATGGAGCGGCGCATACTGAGGTTCGCCAGTCTTCCCTTTGGGCTTTCTCTGTTGTGCGTCGCCCGGAAGGTGCCGCTGCAGCCTGGCCGGGCCGAAGGTGTCTGAGGCTTCCGCGAGGAATTGTCGGGGGGATGCGGTTATGTCATCGGTTGCGCGAGGCCTTGTTGTGCTGATACCGAGCCTGGCGGCCCGCCCCGCGCGGTTCGTGCTGGTGGGGGCGACCGGAGTGGGTGTGAGCACCGGCGTTCTCTGGCTCAGCACGAGAGGCATGGGCTTGCCCACCCTTTGGGGGGGAATTCTCGCGTCGGTGCTTTCAACCTTTACGAACTTCCTCCTGAATGATCGCTTCACCTGGCGGGATCGCCGCGAGATGGGGTGGAGGGCCTGGGCGGGTCGGTTACACCGGTATTACGTCACAACGGCTCTGGGCAACCTGATCTATCTAGGTGTGCTGAGCGCGCTCGTCCACCTCGTCAGCCTTTTCGACCTCCTGGCCAACTTCATCGCTATCGGTAGCGGGGGCGCTTTCAACTACGTCCTCCACAACCTGTGGACCTGGCGGACGGGAGAGCGCATCCGCCGTCGGCACTAGATGGACCATCTGCGTCCAGCCAAGGCAGTTGCACCGGGCGGAGCGGACCAGAAGACGAGGACTGCCGCGCTGGTGTTGCCAAGCCTTACCTGTATGCCTAGCGTGGCTTTGCTGTTTGGGAGAGAACTGAGGGCCGCGTTCAGCCATTTGAGGGCGCTGCAGGGGTGGCGGGTCACCAGGTGGGCCAGCGCTTCCTTCGACTCTGGCTTGCTCCTTTACGTCCTGACCCTTTTTATCGCTACGCGCATCTCGCTGCTCGTAATTGGCGTCATCTCGCGCGTACTCATTCGGCCGCTGTTGGGGCAACCGCTAACGACCTACACCCCCCTCCTGGTACTGGATGTTTGGGGGGTATGGGACACCCGGTGGTATCTCGACATCGCACGAAACGGTTATTCGAGCACTCCCATAGGACCAAGCGGGGAGACCACCACCGCCTTCTTTCCTCTCTTTCCGGTGCTAGCCAGAATTGGTGCTGCGATCGTTGGTGATTTTTTCCTCTCCGGAGTTTTGATATCTAACCTTGCCTTGCTAATCTCCGGAATCACACTACATCGTCTTGTGATGGCTGATGGAGGAGATCGAAGGCTGGCCTACGGTGCAGTTCGGTACATGTTCTTCTTCCCGTCCGCATTCATTCTCTCTGGATTTTTGAGCGAATCGCTCTTCCTGATGCTACTCTTGTCCTGCTTCTACTTTGCAAGAACGGGTCGGTGGGCAGTTGCCGGGGTTGTGGGATTCCTTTTGGCCTTAGTCCGCCCGGTAGGCATCCTGGCGACGCCTGCGCTGCTTCTTGCCTATCTTGCCAACGTTCGTTGGAATTGGTCGCGAATTCGCCTTGACATTTCTTACCTGCTCTTGGTACCTGGAGGCTTGATCGCTTACGCAGTTTACCTCCGTTTTTTGACAGGCAACTTTTTCCACTTTGTTCAACCCGTGGGATCCTGGGGACGGATGTTGAGTAACCCGTTTGAGGTCCTGGTGCGTGGTATGCTAAGTGACAACTTGCATCTGCTTTTTGGCTCATGGTTCCTGGTGGCTTGCCTCGCGCTGCTCGTTGCTAACGCGAGGAGTCTGGGATATCCATACCTGATCCTTGGGTTGATCCTGCTGCTAGGGCCCCTGACAACTGGTATGATTTCGCTACGTAGTGAAGGGCGATATGCGTTGGCGGCTTTTCCCCTTTACATCAGCCTGGCGAGACTTGGACAACGCAATAGCTCAATTGACCATGGGCTAACAGGGATTTGCGCCATCTTCCAGGGCTTTCTCATGGTCTTCTGGGCCAATCGCTCTGCACTGATTATTTGAAACCGATGTATTGGCTGTGGAAAGTCGACGGGGCTCCGTGGGAAGAGCTTTAGGGGAAAAGATGGAGAGGATCGGGCCGTCCATGATCTCGCTGCGGGAAGGTGTCGCCCTCGTCGCCAACGTCGAGCGCGTCATCGTGGGCAAGCGGGAGACCGTCGAGCAGGTGGTGATCGCGCTGCTGGCCGGCGGGCACGTGCTGTTGCAGGACGTGCCGGGCGTGGGCAAGACGATGCTGGCGCGGGCGCTGGCCCGCTCCATCGGCGGGGAGGTCGCGCGGGTGCAGTGCACCCCCGATCTGCTGCCCGCCGACATCACCGGCAGCTCCATCCTCGACCCGCGGACCGGGGAGCTGCGCTTCGTCCCCGGGCCGCTCTTCGCCCACGTGGTCCTGGCCGACGAGCTCAACCGCGCCACCCCGCGCGCCCAGGCCGCCTTCCTGGAGGCGCTCGACGAGGGCCAGGTGACCGTGGACGGCCGCACCCACCCGCTGCCCCGCCCCTTCTTCCTCCTGGCCACCCTCAACCCGGTCGAGCACCACGGCACCTTCCCGCTGCCCGAGGGGCAGCTCGACCGCTTCATGGTGGCCACGTCCCTGGGGTACCCGAGCGGCGAGGACGAGCTCCGCATGCTGGCCTCGCACGTCGCCGCCCACCCCATCGAGACCCTGGAGCCGGTGGTGACCGTCGAGCAGGTGCTGGCGCTGCAGCGCGAGGTGCGCGCGGTGCACGTGAGCGAGGCGGTGCGGCGCTACGCCCTGGAGCTGGTCCGGCGGACGCGGACGGCGCCGGCCGTGGCGCTGGGGTGCAGCCCGCGGGCGGGGATCGCCCTGCTGCGCGCGGCCCAGGCGCGCGCGGCGCTCGGGGGGCGCAGCTTCGTCCTCCCCGACGACGTGAAGGCCCTGGCCGTCCCGGTCCTGGCGCACCGGCTGATCCTGCGGGACGAGGGGCCCGGCGAGGGACAGGCGACCGGGGCGGGCGTGGTGGACCGTCTCCTCAGGGACGTGCCCGTCCCCCTGCACGCCGCCGGGGCGGAGGGATCGCGGGTGGCGCGTCGTCGTGCCGACGCGTGAGGGGACCGTCACCCTCGCTCTCGCCGGGTTCTTCTTCTTCCTGGCCACGAACCTGCAGGCCGGGTGGCTCTTCCTCCTGGTGGGGGTCCTGCTGGCCGCGCTGGTCGTGGGGTGGTGGAGTGCGCGGAGCGGCGTGCGCAACCTGGCGGTCGAGGTGCGCCCCGTCCCGCCGGTGGTCGAAGGAGAACCGGTGGTCGTCCCGCTGGAGGTCAGGGGACGGGGGCGCGGGTGGGCGCTCCTGGTCGAGGGGGAGGTCGCCGGGTGCGCGGGGCGGGTGGCGCTGCCCTCGACGGGTCGGGGATGGCACGGGCGGGCGTCGCTCGCCTTCACGGGCCTGCCGCGGGGCGCGCACCGGCTGGAGACGCTCAGAGTCACCTCGCTCGGCCTGCTCGGACTGGCCCGGGGTTGCACCGTGCATGCGACGGACGTCGAGGTCGTCGTGCGGCCCCAGGCTCACCTCCTCCCGGCCCTGCCGGCAGGGACAGGGCCCGGTGGTGCGGGAGGCGCGCCGCGCTGGGCCCGGGAGGGGGAGCCGGGGACGGTGCGGGAGCACCGGCCGGGCGATCCCGCGCGGTTGATCCACTGGCGGGCCACGGCCCGACGGGGGCGGCTCATGGTGAAGGAGCTGGAAGCCGCTCCGCCGCGCACGCTGGCCGTCCTGCTGCACGCGCCGGCCACAGCGCCCCGCGAGGCGCTCGACGCCGCGGCCAGGGCGGCGGCCTCGCTGCTGCGGACGGCGGCGGCGCGCGGCCACCCGGCCCGCCTCCTCCTGCCGGGCCCCACGGGACGGCTCGTCGCGCTCGACCGGTGGGAAGGGCAGTGGGACGCCCTGGCGCGCTGGCAGGGAGGGGGGACGGACCGTTCCGTGGCCGTGAGGGCGGGCCGGGCGATCGCACGGGACTGCACGCTGGTCCTCGTGACGACAGAGTCCGGCGGGACGGGCGTGGAGGAAGTGGTGGTCGTCGCTCCGGATGCCCGGTCTGGCTAGGGGCTGCCACCCGGGCTCACGGCACGTCCGTCGAGCACCCGCCACACGCCGGCCAGCGTAGCCTCGCGCTCGGCGTCCGGGAGGATCTGCTCTCCGGCCACGACGGCGAGCACGGGCGCTCCGACGACGCGCTCGCAGAGCGCCGCCCGCCGCGCCGCACGCTCCACATCTCCCTTGTCAATGACCACCGAGACCTCCGCCAGCAGGTAGGCGTCCGTCTCCTGGTCGCGGCGGCGCCCCCGGGCCACCACGTCCGCATGGAGGAGGTCCTGGTGCTCGGGCCCGGAGAGGATTCCGCGCCGCTGGGCGTCGTGGGCGAGGCGGGCCAGCTCGTCTCCCGTCACCACCTCGAGACGGGCAAGGAGCCCCATGAAGTAGGCGTGGGCCCGCTCCCGGTACCGGCGCTCCAGCGCGTCGCCCATGAGCCAGGACACCCGCTGGTCGAGCCGATCCACCCGGGCGGTCAGCTGGTCCAGGCGCCGGGCGAGCTCGGCGACAGCAGCCGATAGCTGGTCCAGGCGCCGGGCGAGCTCGGCGACGGTGGCCGTCAGCTGGGCCTGAGCGTCCGCGAGGCGCTGCAGGGCAGCTTCCAGCCTGTCCACACGGGCCTCGAGCACGGTCCACACCCCCTTCGCGCGTAGCGTAGCACAGGCCTATCCGGGACGAAGCGGCTTCGAGAAAACCATCGGCCAGTTGGGCATGGACTTCGGGGGCCCTGTGACCGGCCGGTCCCGACGAACGCCCTGGCAGGACGGCTTCAGCCGGCCTGATCGCGGGTCTTCAGGGAGCCCCAAGACACGTGGAGCCCATGCTGCGCCACTCCCATCCACGGAACGGCGACCCGACCGCACCGGCCGCGCCCCATCCCCAGGTGCCCAGCACGGGCTCAGGGGCGCTGCGCGTGTGGGTCTACCTCTGCGTCCTCCTCAGCATCCTGGCCATCACGGCGCACCAGGACTTCGGCACCCTGCGCTGGGAGATGCTGGCGCTCGCCACCGGCGGCTTCGTCGTCTCCTGGCATCGCCGCCGGCGGCGCAACACCTGGCTGAAGGCGGCGCTGGTCCTGGGGTGCCTCCTCGCCGGGTGGGACTTCCTGCGGGCGCTGGCGGCCGCGCCGTACCACACCAGCATCCCCCTCACCGTCTTCCTGCTCTGGCTGCAGGTGCTGCACAGCTTCGATCTGCCGCGCCGGCGCGACCTGCTCTTCAGCCTCCTCACCTCGCTGGTGCTGATGGCGGTGGCGGCGGCTTTCAGCCTGGACCTGCGCTTCACGCTCTACCTGATCCCCTACCTGGTGGCCGCCGTCGCGGCCCTGATGCTGAACGCCGCCGAGGCGGCGCGCGAGGCGGCAGGAAGCGGGAGGCCCGCGCCGGCTGCGGAAGGGGCGACGGAGGAGGCGGGCCGGGCGGGGAGCGGCCTGCGGATCCTGGCGGGGCTGCGTGAGACCGCCGGCCCGGCCGTGCGCGCCGCGGTGCCGCTTGCAGCCCTCGCCGTCCTGGTCTTCCTGGCCACCCCGCGCCTGGACGGCCTCTTCATCACCTCGTTCCCCTTCACGCCGCGCGTCCCGCTGGGCCCGACGCTGGACGGGGAGGTGGTCAACCCGGCGTACCCGGCCGGTGCCGGCAGCGGCACCGCCGTCTTCAACCCGCACGGGTACTTCGGCTTCAGCCCCACCGTGGATTTGCGGCTGCGCGGGCGGCTCAACGACGCCCTGGTCATGCGGGTGCGCGCCGGCGAGCCGCGGCTGTGGCGGGCACTGGTCTTCGACGTCTACACCGGGACGGGCTGGCGCATCGGTGACGACCGGGTGCGCCGCCACACCGCCGTCGTCCCCCCCATCGAGGTCCTCCGCGGCCGCGACGACAGCGACGTCGGCCGCCGGGGGGCGCGGCGTCTCATCCAGACGTTCTACATCGAGCGCCAGCAGCCCAACGTCGCCTTTGCCGCTCCCCGCGTGGAGGAGATCTACTTCCCGGGGCGGCACGTCTTCGTCGACCGCTACTCGGCGGTGCGCCTCCCCTTCGTGCTGGAGCCGGGCATGATCTACACCGTCGTCTCGCGCGTGGTCGACCCCGCGCCCGCCCAGCTGGCCGCCGCCGGCGACCGCTACCCGGAGGAGCTCCGCGCGCGCTACCTGCAGGTGCCCGACACGGTGCCGCAGCGGGTCCGGCGGCTGGCCAGCGAGATCACAGAAGGCGCACGCACCCCCTACGAACGGGTGCAGCGGGTCCACCGGTACCTCTGGACCCACTTCCGCTACGACCTGACGATCCCCCCGCAGCGTCGGCCGGGGGACGCGGTGGACGACTTCCTCTTCGAGGAGCGGCGGGGGTACTGCGAGCAGTTCGCCAGCGCCATGGCCATCCTGCTGCGGCTGGCGGGCGTCCCGGCACGGCTGGCCACGGGGTACACGCCCGGCACCTACCACCCGCTGACGGGGCTCTGGGAGGTGCGCAACAGCGACGCCCACGCCTGGGTCGAGGTCTTCTTCCCGGAGGTCGGCTGGGTGGAGTTCGAGCCCACACCGGGGTTCGCCGAGCCGGCGGCCCTGGCCCGGACGGCGCCACGATGGGGCTTCGAGGGACTGGCCCGCTACCTGCGCACGCGCTGGCCGGGGCTCCCCGCCTGGTCTGCGGGGCGGCCGGGGTGGGCATCCCCTCTATGGGCTCCGGCAGCGAAGGCCGCACTCCTCCCGATCCTCATCATCCTGGTCGGGGCCCGAATGGGGCGTCGTCGACGGCCGGCCGACCCGCGGGACGGCGTCCTGGCAGCGTACGCGCGTTTCCTCCGCGTGCTGCGCCGCCGCGGGCTGGCGCGCGCCGAGACGGAGACGCCCCGGGAGTTCGCCCGGCGGGCCGAGCGCGCGCTGGGCTGGACGGAGGTGAGGGGGATGACGGCCGTAGTAGAGGAGGCGCTCTACGGGCCGGGGATCACGCCGCGCCACGTGGACGCGGCTCGCCTGGCCGCCGACGCGGTGGCGGGGCGTGCTGCCGCGGAGGCGGTGGTGGTCCGGGTCCGTCGGGCCGCACGACTGCGCCTGCGGCGGCGGGAGGGCGAGCCCGGGCGGGTCGGGGTCGGAGGCGAGGGGCGGAATGGCGTCTCCGGCTTCACCCTGGTGGAGCTGGTGGTGGTGCTGGCCATCCTGGGGGTCCTGCTCTCGCTCGCCCTGCCGCGCTACCTGGGCGCGCGGGAGGGAGCCCTCGCCGCCGAGGCCCACCAGGTCCTCATCGAGCTGAAGCGCTTTGCCTGGATGCACTACCAGGAGTACGAGACGTGGGTCGGCGTCACCGACCCGGCCCAGCTCGGCTTCGTGCCGCCCCCGGTCTCCGGGTCGTGCTGGGCGTACGAGATCGTGCCGCCCGGCGGGACGGCCACGCAGATCCAGATGCGCGCGACCGGCCAGGCGGGCGGCGGCCGGCCGGTGAAGTGCGGGCTGGTCGCCGGCGAGTCCATCCTGGTGACGCTCTTCGGAGACGGTTCCTCCACCAAGGTCGGGCCCTGATCCTCGGTCGGGTCCTGATCCTCGGTCGGGTCCTGATCCTCGCGGCCGGGGCCCATCGGTCCTCGAGGATTCGCGTGGCGAATCGTCGAGCTGTTTGACACCCCCACTCCCCCCTCCCTAGGATGGGCGCGGAGATCAGCCATGGCGCTGGATGCCCGTGTCGACAGGTTGGAAGCTGCCCTGGCGCGCCTGGCCGAGGCACAGACGCGGACGGAGCAACGCGTCGCCGAGCTGGGCGCCGGCCTGGCCACCCTGACCGCACGCGTCGACGCGCTGACAGCCCGGGTGGACGACCTGGCGCAGGGGTTGGCCGCGCTCACGGCGCGGGTCGACGCGCTCACGGCCCGGGTGGACGACCTGGCCCAGAAGTTGGCCACGCTGACAGGACGCGTGGATGCGCTGACGCTCCAGATGGACCGGCTGGTCGGGGTCGTCGGGGGCCTCAAGGGGCAGGTCCTGGAGCTCACCTACCGGGAGAAGGCGCACGCCTATTTCCTGCCGATCGTGCTGGGGATCCGCGGCGTCCCGCGGGACGAGCTCGCGACACTGGCCCGCGATGCCGAACGGCGTCAGGTGCCCCTGCCGGACCTCCAGGACCTCCTGCTCGCCGATGTCGTCGTGCGTGGACACCTGCGCGCGCAGGACGCGGAAGGGTACCTCGTGGCCGAAGTCTCGGCGGTGGTGGACGAGCACGACGTGGCACGTGCGGCACGCCGCGCACGGCTGCTGGCGACCCTGACCGGGGCCCCGGTGGCCGCGGTCGTCGCCGGGGAGCACCTCACACCCGAAGCGGACCGCGCCGCCAGGGCGGCCGGGGTCTGGCGGGTCGTCGACGGCCGGGCGCTGCCCCCCGACAGCCCACCGCTGCCCTGAGGGACGATCGAGCCGCTCACGCCCGCGCCCACGTCGGTGTCGCGTTCACTCCTCCTGCTCGCCGCCGTCCTGCTCTTCGCCGGTGGCCTCCGCACCTTCCGGCTCGCCGAGCCGCCCGCCATGGTCTTCGACGAGATCTACTACGCCAAGGCGGCGCGCCAGTACCTGGCCGGGCAGGAGATCACCGAGGAGATCACCCACCCGCCGATGAGCAAGCTCCTCGTCGCCGCCGGCATGGCGGTGGCCGGTGACCGCTCGCTGGGCTGGCGGCTGGCCCCGGCGGCGAGCGGGACCCTGCTCGTGCTCCTGGTCTTCCTCCTGGCCCGCGAGGTGACCGGCAGCGCCTTCACCGCGGCCACCGCGGCGGTGCTGCTGGCCCTGGACGGGCTGGCCTTCGTGGAGAGCCGCATCGCCAAGCCGGACATCTTCCTCGTCACCTTCCTCGTCGCTGCCTACTGGGCGTTCTGGCGCTACCTGCGCTCGGGGCGGGTGGGGTGGCTCTACCTCTCGGGGGCGGCCGCCGGGATGAGCGTGGCCACGAAGTGGACGGGGGCGGCACCGCTCGGGGTGATCCCGTTCTTCCTGGCGCTGCTCCTGTGGCAGGGGTGGGCGCGGCTGCCGCGCCGCCACTGGCTCCACCTGGTGGCGGCCTACGGGCTCGCCCCGCTCGCCGTGTACCTCCTGGCCTGGACCCCCTACTTCCTGCGCGGCCACGACCTGGGGGAGTGGGCGCGCTTCCACGTCTGGATGTTCCGCTTCCACGCCGGCCTCACCGCCACGCACCCCTACCAGTCGGCGTGGTGGTCGTGGCCGCTGCTGGTGCGGCCGATCTGGTACGATTACCAGGATCTGGGGGGCGGGCAGGTGCGCGGCATCATCGCGCTGGGCAACGTGGTGGTGTGGTGGGCGGCCCTGCCGGCCCTGCTCCTCCTGGGCTGGGAGACGGCGCGCCGTCGCACCCCGGCCGGCACCTTCGTCCTGGCCGGGTTCCTGGCCAGCTACCTGCCGTACGTCTTCATCGGCCGGGCGCTCTTCCTCTACCACATGCTGCCCGCTCTGCCGTTCATGGTCCTGGCGCTGGCGCTCGCGCTGGCCCGGGTGCGCGCGCGGGCCGGGCCGGCCGTGGTGGGCCTCTACCTGGCTGCGGCCGCCCTGTGGTTCGTCGCCTACTACCCGCTGCTCTCGGCGCTGCCGCTCGCCCAGGCGCGCTTCCAGCGGCTGATGTGGTTCGGGACGTGGATCTGAGCGCCGTCCTCCCCGCCTTCAACGAGGCGGACAACCTCGAGCGCACGGTGGGCGAGCTCACCGCCGCGCTGGCGGCCACCGGGCGGTCCTACGAGGTGCTCATCGTCGACGACGGCTCCACCGACGGGACGGCGGCCGTGGCCCGGGCCCTGGGGCGCGCCGACCCGCGGGTGCGCCTGCTGCGCCACGTCCGCAACCAGGGGTACGGCGCGGCGGTGCGCACGGGCTTCGCCGCCTCCCGCGGGACCTGGATCCTCGTGCTGGACGCCGACGGGCAGTTCGTCCCGGCCGAGCTGCCGCGGCTGCTCGCCGCCGCCGGCGAGGGCGCGGACTTCGTCCTGGGCTACCGCGTGCACCGGGCCGACCCGCTCCACCGCCGCTGGTTCGCCGCGCTGTGGCGGCGGCTCATGGCGGCGCTGCTGGACGTGCGGGTGCGGGACGTGAACTGCGCGTTCAAGCTGCTGCGCGGCGACCTGGTCCGCGCGCTGCCGCTGGAGTCGCGCGGCGCCTTCATGACGGCCGAACTGCTGGCCCGGGCGCGACGGGCCGGGGCGCGGTTCGCCGAGGTCCCGGTCTCCCACCGGCCGCGGCGGGCGGGGCGGCAGACCGGCGGACGGCCCGGGGTGATCCTGCGGGCCTTCTACGACCTGTTCCGCCTGTACTGGCGGCTCAGGAGCGCGGCGGGAGGACGAGCGCCCGCAGCAGGAGCGGCAGGGTCGCTACCGCCAGGGCGCTGAGGACCCGGGTGGCCGGCGGGCTGAAGAGTGTGGCCTCCAGCCACCCCGGCAGCGTCACCGTCTGCAGGTAGGGACGGGTGTAGGCGTAGAGCAGGTTCAGCGTCAGGACGAGGCTGAGGAGCCCGACAGGGAGCCGGACGCGCCGGTCGGTCGCCCCCGCCGCCAGCAGGAAGGGGAGGGCCGGCACCAGGTAGCGCTCGTGGATCCGCGTGGGGAGGAGGAAGGCGGCCGCGAGCGCCGTGGCGGCACCGGTCACCACGGTGCGCTCGTCGGGACGGCGCCACACCGTCCACAGCACCGCGGCCTGCGCCACCGCGGTGAGCGCGATCCCCCACAGCAGCGGCGGCCAGCCGGCCACCGGCGTGAGGTCGCTCTGCCAGAACCCCTGCACGGCCCCCCACAGGTTGAAGGCCATGACGCTCCCGTAGGGGTAGACCTCGGCGGCGCGGCGCAGGAGGTGGAGGAGGCCGAGCAGGCCGACCCCGAAGGGGGCGGCGACCAGGGCGGCCGTGGCCAACAGGAGGGGGAGGGCCGCGGCGACGGGGCCGGGCTGCGGCCGGAATGCGGGAGGGCGCTCGGGGGGCCACAGGGTCCGGCGCAGCAGCAGGACCCCCAGCACGCCCAGGAGCGGTGCGGTCTGCGGCTTGACCAGGACGGCCAGCGCCGCCGCGCCCCATGCCAGCGGATGGTCCCCGAGCGCCAGCCCCAGGGTCGCCACCGCCAGGAGTCCGCCCACGCTGTCGGCCTGTCCCCAGTAGGCCGTCGTGAAGAGCAGCGCGGGGTGGAGGAGGTAGAGGACAGCCACGGTCACCGCGCCCGCCTCCGGCAGGAAGCGGCGGGCGAGCCGCAGCACGACGGCCGCACCGATGAGGTCGGCGAGCGCGGCGGGGAGCTTCAGCAGGAAGAGCGCGGCGGCGTCGTTGAGGCGGAGGGCGGCCGTCAGCTCGCCCACGCCCCACAGCACGTACAGGTAGCCGGGCAGGTAGTCGGCGAAGCCGCGGCCGTAGAAGCCGCGCGGCCCGTGCTCGGCCAGCGTGGCCGCCCACGCCTTGAAGGAGGCGATGTCCGAAGGGAAGCCCCCGTGCGGGAGGATGGCCACGCGCAGGGCCGCGGCCACGGCGAGCCACGTCCACAGGCGGCGCACCGGGGCGGGGGCCGCAGGGAGGCGCTCGGGCGGCTCGGGGAGCGGGTCCGCCACGAGGACGGGGCCGGCGGGACTTTCGGTCACGCTCACCACCCCAGCCGTTGCACCCAGTAGACGCCGAGCGCGTTCATGGCGATCCCGGCGGCGAGCAGCAGGTAGTCCACCAGGCGCGGCGCGGGGCGCAGCGCATAGGCCAGCGGCACTAGCAGGAAGACCCACCAGTCCAGGCTGTAGCGGTACCCGAACTGCACCCACCCCACCGAGAAGTAGGCCAGCATCGGCAGCGCGAGCGTGAGGACGAAGGCGCCCCACGGCCACCAGGCCTCGCGGGGTGGCGGCGTGAAGAGGAGTCGCGCCGCCAGCGGGCTCGTGAAGACCAGGGCGAGGCCCCAGGGGGAGGGGCGGAGGAAGGGGGGCGCCTCCACGAGTTCCGGGCCCTGGAAGAACATGGCGTAGAGGTGCTGGGGGATGTAGCGCACGTCGAAGAAGCCCCACCGCGCCACCGCCTCGGCGTTGGGCGCACCCATCGTGAGGAGGCGGTAGCCGGGCTGCAGGGGGTCCCCGAAGCGGGCCTGGTTGAAGGCCAGGTAGACGAGGAGCCCCACGGCCTGCACCGCGGCGAAGGCCCACAGCGCCGCAGGCCGGCGGTGGCGGGTCCAGAGAGACAGAGCCACCGCCGGCACCGCCGGGAGCAGGCTCACCCGGCTCAGCCAGGCCGCGGTGAGCAGTGCACCTGCCACCGCGCCTCGAGCCGGGCCGGCCAGCTCCCAGACCAGCGCCGCCGCCGCCAGCACCACGACCACCTGGGCGAAGAACCAGGTCGTGCCGATGGCCGTAGCGGGCCACAGCACGCTCCCGAAGGCCAGCGCCGCCGCGGTGCACAGGCGCACCGCCCGGGACAGTCCCAGCCGGCGCAGCCCCGCCGTGAAGACGGCGACGGCGAGCGCGGCCAGCACCTGCCCCACCCGCCCCTGGTCCAGGTCCGTCCCCGCCACCGCCACCAGAGGGAGGAGGAGGACGGCCGGCACCGGCGGGAAAGGGGCGTAGACCTTCCCGTCCAGGTGGACGACGTCGTGGTAGTACGCCGGGAGGCCGCGCAGGTCGACGTGGCCGTGGAGGAAGGCGTCCGCCTGGTAGACGAAGTGGCGGTAGGCCTGGTTGGTCCGGGGCGTGGCGGCCAGGTAGACGGCCAGGACGGCGGCGAAGACGAGCAAGGTCTCTGCCGCTGCGCGGCGCGCGTCCACCTGCGCCCTGGGGCCGGCGGGCCGCCCGCGGCTCCTGCGTTCGAGCGCGTCCGGGGGCTCCCTCAGCGCTGCTCTCGTCTCCTCCGCGACCTCGCCGGTCTCCACGCGTCCCTCCTCCGCGCGTCCCTCGCTCGGCTCCGACGGCCGTTGTCCTGAGGATACGTCGGAACGGGACCGGGATTCCGCCGGGAGCGGGGTCCGGGGGGAGGAGGGTTCTGGCTGATCCGGTAGTAGGTTTAAGGAAGGTCCCGTGTTACGCTCCCTCCACGGTTCCCCATCCCCGCCGCTCCGGGCTCCTGCGTGCGCCCGGAGACCGGCCGCGTCACGAGGGGATATGCCCGTCATGCGCCGGGGCTGTGAACTCGACCGGGACGCCGAGCGCTCCAGGAGCGATGCCGGCTATACCCTCATCGAGATCGTCGTCGGCCTGGCCGTGGTGGCCGTCGCCCTGGTGGGGATCTACGGCCTGGTCCTCTCCGCCATGCGGTCCTTTGGGCTGGTGGAGGATGCCCTGGATGCCCAGCAGGCGGGGCGCCTGGTGGCCGAGCGGCTGGGCGAGGAAGTCCGGTGGGCGGAAGCGGTCCTGCCTCTCGCCGGGTGCGGGGCAACCGGCCTGTGTCCCGACCGGGTGGCGCTGCGCATCCCCGCCGCCAATCCCATCCGTCCGGGCCGCCCCTACGGGGTGGAGTTCCGGTACGACCCGCGGCGCCAGGAGGTCGTGCGCCGCCAGGACGGCCAGGAGGCGGTGCTCGCCTCCGGCGTCGCCCGGCTCACCTTCCGGTACCTGACCGCACAGGGTGGGCAGCCGGCCCACGCCCGCGAGGTGGCCCGCCTGCAGGTCGAGGTGACCACAGCCTCCCCCGACGGGAGGGGCGTGCGCAGGACCACACCGGCCGACATCCTCCTCCGCAACATCGGGGTGGCGGAGCTCCCCTCGCCCGTCCCGACCGAGCCCCTCGCCGGTGAACCCGGACGGGATCTCTCCTGGCGGCCGGCCCCTCGGCCCGTGACGTCGCTTACCGCCGATGACCGAGCGCAGCCTTCCGCCCGGGCTGGGGGAGAGCGGCCGCCAGGCTCGGGCGAGGACGCGCCGGAGGACGAGACCGCTTCCACGGAGGAGCGACCCGCCCCCGCCCCCACCCACGCGCCCGCCGGCTACCCGCGCTGATCCCATGCCCCGGCGCTCCCGTCCCGCCCCGGTGCGAGGCGCGGCGCTGCACATGCGGCTGACCTCCGGCCGGGGAGGCCCGCTGGGGCGGGAGGACGGGGTCATCTTCGTCACCGTGCTGGGGGTCATCCTCATCGTCACACTGCTGGTCGGCGCGCTCGTGGTGGCGACGATGAGCGAGACGGCCCTCTCCAGCGGGCAACTGCGCGGGGCCCAGGCCCTCTTCCTCGCCGAGGCCGGGGCCTACCGTGCCCTGGCGGAGCTGCGCCACCGCCTCGCCGTGCAGCTCGACGCCCGGCTGGCCACGGCGACAGGTGAGGCACTGGCGGCGTGGTGCGCATCCGACCAGGGCGCCATGGTCGTGGCGGAGTTTGCCCACTTCGAGGGTCCCAGCGATTGGAGGGCCGATCCCGGCCGCAGTGAGGCGGTGCTGGCCCTCGGCGGCGGACGGCCCATCGCGGTGCTGGGCCGGGACGGGCGGGAGGTCGGCACGTTCACCGCCACGGTCCGGGTCCGCTCCGCCGGCGGTGACGCGCCACCGCCGGAATGCCGGTCCGGCGCAGAGGCGGAGGAACGCTACAGGTTCTTCGTCCACTACGAGGTCGTGGCCGTGGGGTCGGCCGGGGGGGCGCGCCGCGGCGTGCGCCTGAGCAGCCCGCCCGACCGGCCGGTCGAACTCCTCCTGGAGCGGGCGAGCCTGGCGCGGTGGGCGCTCCTGCTGCTGGAGACCTCGGAGACCTGGCTCACCGACGGCACCGTGGTGGACGGCCCCGCGCACACCAACGGGGAGTGGTGGGTCTGGGGGGCGCCGGTCTTCGGGGGCCCGGTGAGCAGCGCGGCGGCCACGATCCGCTTCGGCAACTGCGGCGCGCCGCTGAGCCTGCGTCAGGCCGACAACCCCAGGAGCGGGAGCTGTGCGGGCGACCAGCCGGTGTACCGGGGCGGGCAGCCACACCTGGGCGTCCCGCGCGTGGCCTTCCCGGACAGCCCGCCGAAGCCGGCGCGCGCGGCCCTGGGGCTCGACCCCGTGGGGCCCGACCCGGTGGATGCCGACATCCAGCGCGCGACCGCCGACCAGGCCGGCGCGCGCGGCGCGGTGCTCGTGGCCAACGACGGCGTCTCGGTGCGTCACCCGGACACGCGGCGGCCGGGCGGGCTCTACATCCGCGGCGACGTGGAGCGCATGGTGCTGGCGGCCGAGGGCTCCCGCCAGGTGATCCTGCTGCGGCTGGCCGAGGGACGGTCGCCGGTCTGGCGCGTGGAGATCGACTGGGCCGCGGAAGAGGTGCGGGTCAACCAGGGCGAGCGCGCCGGAGCCGGCCGCACCTACCGGGGCCGTCCCAACGGGGTCGTCTTCGTCGAAGGGGCGATCAGGGGCCTGTCGGGGACGGTGCACCGCGACAGCGTCCTGACCATCGCCGCGTCGGGCGACATCCGCCTGGTGGACCACCTGGTCTACGCCGAGCCGCCCGGGCGGGGCGGCGAGGCGGTGAACCTCCTCGCGCTCTACAGCACGACGGGCAGCGTGCTGGTGGACGGGGCCGAGGCGCCCCGCGACCTCTACGTCGATGCGGTGGTGCTCGCCCCCCGTGGCCGCTTCGCCGTGGACGGCCACGACACGGTGGAGGACCGCGGGACCCTCCACCTGCTGGGCGGCATCGTGCAGGCCACCTTCGGCCCGGTGGGATCCTTCGACCCCCTGGCGGACCTGCGGCGGGGGTACACTCGGGTGATCCGCCACGACAGGCGGCTGCAGGACCGGATCCCCCCGGCCCTGCCGCGGTCGGCGCGCTTCGCGGCGGTGCGCCGCCCGCCCGACAGCCTCTACGACAAGCCGGTCTGGCAGGAGATCCCCGTGCCCCAGCGGTCGCCATGACGCCGGAGGGGACCGTCACCACAGCCAGCCCCGGGGGCCCCCGAGGGTGCCGCCGTCCGGCGGACGGAGAGCCGCCCGACCACCCCCGGAAAATCCACCGGAACCGGCCGTTCTCCATACCGGGCGGGAGCCCGGCCGGCGGGCGGGTCGGGCCTCCCCCGGCCGGGCCTGTCGCCTCGGGGAGCGCAGGGGGCGGTCTGGAGCGCGCGCAAACGGGGCACGGTCTTCGGGAGGGGAGCCGGAATGGGCCGGATGAGAGGCCAGCGGGGATTTACGCTCGTCGAGATCCTGGTGGCGCTGTCGCTGCTGGCGGCCGTCATCCTCCTGATCACCCGGGCCTTCCTCACGATCCTCAGCGTCACCGCCCAGGGCGGGAGCGTGACGGTGGCGACGGGACTGGCGGCACGCCAGCTGGAGCAGCTGCGCACGTCGGTGGAGGCCCAGACGACCCGCGTGGGCTGGCGGAATGCCTTCTGCGCCATCGCCAACACCCCGCCCAACCCCGGCGATCCCCCGATCCCCTTCGCGGCGCCCTTCGGGGCGTACAGCTACCGGATCCTGGTGAACGAGGCGGCGGTGACGGCACGGGCGGGCCAGGAGGCGCTCCTGCTGCCGGCCTGGAACGTCGAGCCGAACCTCCCCGGCGCCTCCCCCTACGCCCCGGACTGCGCGCGCGACGAGGACCCCTCCGTGGACGACCGGGTCCGCTGGGTGACGGTGGAGGTCTACTTCCGCGCCCGCCCCGTGCCGGGCGAGGGGACGACGCGCCGGCCCCCACCGCACGTCTCCTGCCAGCTCGACCCTGCGGCCCTGCCCGACGAGGCGATCTGCGTCGTGCGCATGACGACCGCCATCCTGCGGGGGGCGTACCACCGCTAGCCCATGCGCCGGCGCGGTCCCATCCCCACGCTGCGGCGCTGGCCGCCACCGCGGGCCACGCGCGGCTTCACCCTGCTCGAAGTCCTCGTGGGGATCGCCGTCCTGGTGATCGTCGTCGGGTCGCTGTACGGGATGGTGCGCGAGTCGCTGCGCTCGGCGAGCGTGAACGAGGCCTTCATGGAGGTGCAGCAGCAGGCCCGCCTCGGCCTCTCCCGCATCGCCCAGGAAGCCCGATGGGCCGCCGGCGTGGAGGTGGCCAGCCTGGCCTGTCCGGCGCCGGCCCTCGCGCCCGACTGCGTCACCCTCGTCATCCCCGCTGACAACCCGCTCACCCGCACCGCCTACCGGGTGACCTTTCGGCTGAACGCCGCCCGCCAGCAGCTCGAGCGCGTGGAGGAGCGCGGGGTCGCGACGACGACCACGGTGCTGGCGACGCAGGTCAGCGACGTGGCCTTCCGCTACTTCGACGCCGCGAACGCGCCCACCACGATCCCCCTGAACGTCGTCCGCATCCAGGTGGACCTGCGGCTGACGCGCCCCGCCGGGCTGGCGGCGGCTCAGGGGGCCGGGCTCCTGGAGGGGGCCGTGCAGAGCGACGTCTTCCTGCGCCGCGCGGTGGCCACGCCCGGGATCCCCGTCCCCCCGGTGGCGGGCACGCCGGCACCGCGCCCGGTCGTGACGCTCGGCGCCGGCGCGCCCACCCCCACACCGGCCCCGACGCCCACCCCCACTCCGACACCCACCCCGCCTCCCACCCCGACCCCGGCGCCGACACCGACCCCCACGCCACGACCGACGCCCACGCCGACCCCCCAGCCGACGCCGACGCCGGCGCCCACCCCGGCCCCGACGCCCACGCCGGCCCCGACGCCGCCGCCGCCACCACCGACCCCACGGGCGCCGCCCACGCCGTCGCCCGGCCCCCAACCAACACCGACCCCCACCCCGAC
>Ga0101943_1000647_pt1 | contig 46729 bp, 29 predicted proteins | sample DewCreD2012metaG_5_FD_75244 | JGI IMG/M metagenome (GOLD analysis project Ga0101943, IMG submission 75244) | Hot spring sediment bacterial and archeal communities from British Columbia, Canada, to study Microbial Dark Matter (Phase II) - Dewar... ... | reverse complement strand
CAAGGGGCGTGGTCGGCGTTGGGATGCCCGGAACGCCGAGGCTGTGATGGCCCTGGAGGCTCTGAAGCAATCGGGTCAATGGCAGGCCTACTGGCTAATTCAAGCCAAAATCCCAGCTTAGACCCGCCAGAATTTCTGGTCAGACCCGAATCACCTGAGCGGGGCGAAGTTGCTTTCCCTAAAAGAGGGGGCCGCAGTAGACGTTGTACACCCGATGACATGGACGGCGGCGGTACACGGTTACCTTGCTCCGGCGGGTGCGTCGGAAGATACGAGCGGCTTCTGTCCCACGTCCACAGCCCGGGCATTTCAACCCCTTGGGAGGGAAGTAGCCCATCGGCCGTTGTTCACCGAGATCATCGTCCAAAAGGTCAACGATGGGAAATTCCATATCCCCTCACCAGGAAAAAATCCGGAATAGGTTATACTCCTGATTGCACCAAGTTTGGACACGAGCCAAGGGAGTATTAGCCTCTCAAGCGAGGGACCATCCGATGGATCATCGCCACTTTTATAAAGGCTTCGTTACTGCCGATTGTCCGCTCGGAGTCCTTCGACAGCCGACGAGAACGGTTCAGCCAACCGAACGTCCGCTCCACAATCCAACGCTTGGGCTGAACAACAAAACCAACCTGCTGACTCATCCCCACTCTTGGGCCGCTTCAGCGATGGAGGCGACAATAGCACTAAAGGCCATGGATGGTGAGACTTGCATTCGCTCGCTCAGGATGCGGCCGATCGTGAAAACGCTGTACCCTTGGACCTAATTGCTGCTGCGCCCCATCGAGGAACGATAACGTCGCCACGCCACCCCTCCCACACCCACAAACAGCGAGTACGCCTACGCCAACATCAACCGCAGCCGATCTAAATGTCCTGCCTTCGTCATCCGGGTCTGCCGCAGGTAACCAACCGTTATCTCTGTTCTTGTCGTCGCCGAACAGTTCCTCCACAGTCGTGCGTTTGTCGTACAACTCGATCACATGCTTCACCTTCCCACGCAGGTCGATCATCACGAACCAAGGTTCATCACGCTTATTGGGCAAATCCACTTTCCAGCTCATCGCCACAGGCTGCACAACCGAATGCTTCATGCAGTGACGCCCGTCCGTCAGCCACCATTCGGTTGACCACCAATCGCCGGGTGCGTTGGATACGATGCTGGGCCGCTTCGGTCCCGTCAGAGACCGACCCATGGCGATGAGCGACACCCGACCGATCTGCATCGCCGCAGCCACCAACGCGCTGAGGGTTTTGGCCTGGCTTAGCCGCATGTCCGTGACTCCACTCCACACCAAGCCATCACCTCCATACGATTCCTGACGGTGTCCTCCGTTTTGCTGATTCGGCAGTTGGCTACAACCTTTTACCACGAAACGGCAAAAGAGAACCGCAGTCTTTTTTCCACACGCTCCAAAACTGGGGATGAGTCAGTTCGATCAGCCACTGGCCTTCACTGTCGCGCGCCCAACGAATACCCCGGATGCTCCCCTAGGACTAGGGTTTGGCGGCAGATGGCGGTGGGGCTGGGCTCTGTGTCGGCTGGTGACAAGGTGGCGCAATTCTCTTGGGTCGGGTGTAGCCGCCCGGTAGCGGACAGAAGGTTCGTTACGTTGGATCCACATTTTCAACGATCGGTAGCAGGAAGTTGAACGTACAGATCGGTCATATTTTGATAAACTATTTCAAAATACTCTTAGGTGAGGCCCAATGGAATGGGTATGACGTGACCTGTTGCTGTCTCCACGAGTCGGTTCAGCGGAGAGCCGAAGGGGTCGGGGAGCAGACCGACGCTTGGGTTACTCATTAGCCGCTTGGAGGAAGTCGCGTGCCAGCCTACCCCAGTCCTGCCGGGTGTCTTCGAGTTGCTGACGCCGCTGCTCGCCAGCCTCGTCCTCCAGGCGCGCCCAGGCGCTCAGAAGCAGCTTCAGGGCCTTCAGGGCTGGCGTTTCGGCTTCGGCGTTCTCTTGCTTCAGAAGCTCGAACAGGTGCTCTCGGGCCGGGTGCCGCGTGTTGATATTGATGATGATCGTCCCGGCCTTCGACTTCACGTCGAAGATTGCAGGCCCCGGAATTTCTGCCTCCTGAAACAGGAACTTGATGTTGGACCGCACGTAGGCGACGGCGATCTCTTTCGCCTGCTGCTCGGGCACGCCTTCGGCGATGAGTTCCTTCTCGAGTTCCTGCTCGCGCTGGTCTTGGGGCAGTTTCTCGCCTTGGTCGCTCTGGCCCTTGTCGCCGTAGACCTGGCGCAGCCGCCGGGTCGCACGCGTCGCGATCTCTTCTGCAGAGCCGGGCGGCGGCGTCTGATCGCCGCCCTTGCGGGCACCTTCCCGCATGCGCTGGATCTGAGGGCGCAGGACGCGATTGAGCATGTTGCGGATCTTCGTCGAGATCTCGTACATCGCCAGCCGCGGGTCGTTCGCCTCTTCGAGCCGCTCCCGATATTCACCTGGAGTAAGCCCCTCGAGTTTGGCGTCTTCGTCGAGGTCCATTTGCATGAACGCGGTGGCTGCCTGCTTGTTGTTCGTGACGCCGAACACGTCGTCGAGTTCCGGGTCAAAGAGGACCTCGACGCCCCACCAGCGTTCTCGGGGGTCATAGCGGTTGTCAAAGGATGTATTGAGTTCGAGTTCACGCCGGGCACGGACCACGGAGACACCTTGATTCTTCACGGCGTGGCGTCCGATGGCGGAACTGCCGCCGTGCGGAGGCTGGCGAACGATCGGCTTCGCCACTGAGTAGCGCAGCATCACTTTGTGATCTCTGCCTTGGTAGTTGACGGTGACCGTCTCCTCTCCCACGAGGTCGAACGCCGGTTCCTGGTCGAAAGGTTCGGGAGCGCTAGTACCTTTCATCAGGTACAAGGGATCATTCGCCCGGACGTACCGATTCACGTAATTCTGGACGTCGCCACCGTTCTCCTCGAACGCAGCGAGTCGAATGGTAGCTTGGCCGTCGTGGATGAAGTAGCGGTACATTCGCCCGACGAGGAACTCGGCATTATCGAGGAGCGCCTTGCTGCTCTTCCAGGACACCCGGTCGAGTTGGGACCAGATGACAAGCGTGCCGTGCGGACCGATCTTGTCCTGGATGAGGTCGATCCAGAACTCTGGGATCGGTTCCTCTCGCGGCTCCGGCACCTCGCGTAGCTTTCCCTTTTCAATCAGATCGACATCGAGGAAGCTGTGAAGGCAAGTCTTGCCTTGCCAAGTCCAGACATCGACTCTGCGGCACTGCGAGATGGAAGCATTGGGTAGTCCCATACCAAACTTGCCGATTCCGTGCTGCTTATCGGGGTCGAGGTGGGTACCGTTGCCAAACTGCAAGGCCATGCGCAGCGTCGCGGCGTCCATACCCGATGCGTTGTCATAGACCGCGATCCGGTCAATGCGCCGCCGTTGCCGCTGTCGGACAAGTTCGACTCGGTCCACGCAGAGAACCTCCACGACGGTCGGGCCTTCCAACCCCTCTCCCGCTTGGATGCTGTTATCGATCAACTCGGCAATCGCGTGGGCCGTGTCACGGTAACCCGACGCACGCATCGACTTGATGGCTAGATGCTGGCAATTGACTCCAGCCAAGTCGTATCTTCGATCGAGTTATCTGCAGCCCGCATCAGAAATGCTTTCAGTTTGGGGTCCGCCACTATGTTGAGTACTAGCCGAGCCTCGTGCTCGATTTGTTGTCGCGCCTTGGGGAGTGGACCGTCCTGCCCAAAAACCTCCATGATATGCCGCTCGATTTCTTCCAGTAGATGGGGATAAGCCCTTTGTAACTCAGCAAATGCAGATCGTAATTGCACGAAATAAGCACCTATCTGGCCGGAATCGACTTGGCCGGACGTCTCGAAGGGCGGAAAACCACATGCCAAGGGCAAATCGATAAAGAGCAATCGGTCGGGCTGACGAGCTTCCTTGACTGCCTTTAGTACACGTCGTGCCACCTCGCTGATCTGCTGTGTCTTACTGACATAATCTGGCAAGTTCCTCACCACTTGTACCAAGGCGCGGACGATGCTGAGGAGATCAGGCTCGCCACCCTCCGTGCGGGTGAGCATGGCCGCATACTGCTGGAACACCTCCGATCTCGGACCTGCGATGCGGAATCGCTGTAATTCGAACTTTTCGGGCGAGCGGCACAGTCGTTCGAACACTGCACCATTCGGATGAGGCACAAACGAACCGCTCTCGTACAGAGCCACCTCTGAGTGCCCATGTACCAACACAACAGCTAATATCACAGGTAGCACACCGTCTTTCAGACCGAAGGGTGGCCGACGTAGGAGATCAAATAGAGCTTCGACGCTCTTACGGCTATTTTCAGTTTCTGCCAAGAAACCATCTATTGCTTGCCACAACTTCTTCACTGCAGGCTCGGCTTTATTGTCGGGGGGATAAAAGCCAAATATACCGTCCTGTTGGCGGTGGAGCCGAGATGCTCGGAGTAGCGTTTCGTACATACTTCGTTCAGGTGGATTGCCCACCAACCCGAGTCCATTCTGTTCAGCACGCTCGAAAATAGCGTCGATCAAATTACGCCGGGCTGCTGCTGCTGACGATGAGAGGGAACGGCGATTGATAAGCTCGTTGCGCCAATGGGGCGTAGCGTTGTACACTTCATCACAGATGCGTGAAAGCATGTCATTGAGCTGACGTTGCGAGGAGAGAGTGAGGATCTGACCACGATAATACCAACTGCAGCCTTTATTTGTTGGCGAGAACACCCACCCCAAGTGGGAACGCAAGTTTTGTTCCGCAGCAGCGATGCGGGCATTCAATTCCCGCCGGGCAGTGCGGTCGGACTCCAACTCTGGGGTGTGATCCATCACCCAATGTAAACACACCAACTCGTGGCAGAGTTCCCACAGGTCGAGCAAGTCCTGTGGCAAGACGAAAATAACAGGTACTTCCGTAGGAGATTCGACAATGTCCCGCATACTCTCGCGGTCCTCGGCATCGCGCGGCAGGCAATATACGACTTGGCCGTCTTCCTTTTTCCAATTGGCGGTATGAAGGTCACCGAACAATTTTTTTTGGAAAGTACTGTTGTCGGCGTAGCACACCTCAAAGTAGCGGAGCGTTCCGGTCTGGAAGTAGTGGCGGCTGGCTATCAGTGGTCGGGGTGGGACCAACCGAGTGAGGAATTCAGCGAGATTCAGATCACGTTCAACGGCGGCATGAGCCAATCGCAGCCGCTCGTCCAGGTCTATATCGCTGCCTTCCCAAAGAGCGTAGCTTGCGGTGTGACGGCGGAACACAACGGCTGAGCGGCGAGACAAAGATTGGATGGCCTGCTCGATTTCCGTGTTGGTCGCAATGTCCCTCAAAGCGGTTCGTAATATGCTGCCAGAAGCGGGGATACGGGCAGCGGGTCCTACTGCTTGCAACAGGCCAATTGTCTTGGCAAGACGAACTTCTAGTTGGGAAGCGTTGGGCAGCCGTTCGATCACCGACTGCACTTCGGCCCACAACTTTCCTCGGTGATGGGCGAAGAGATTGGGGCCGAGCGCAGCCGTGACATAGTCATACAAGTGGTCGAGTCGGTACGTACCACCCTTCAGTGTGGTTTTGTGGAGAAATTCTTGGAAGCCGTACGGCTCCAAGGAGGTCAGGAACGTGAACAACGATCGCTCGTTTTGAGCGAGTTGTCGGAACAGGGGGCCAAGAACAATCGCGGTGAGGGGGTGAATTGGGTAACAGGCGGTCAAGTACTCTTGCAGTTCGGACGGGGGTAACGAGCCGAATCGCACGCCGAGGGTAACCACTTCTTGAGCGAGGTTTTGGGCCTGGCATTGTAGCGGCTTGAGGTAGGTATCCTCACCCTCCTGCCGGATGGCGTGGGCGAGCAGCCGCAACATCTGCTCAGTTTGCTGCTCGAAGGCCACGTCCTCAAAGCGACCCTGCACTTTCGCCCATTCCGCCCGCCGCCTTGGGCTCATGTGGCTGACATAGAGATCCAAAGCCTGATGCAGGATAGTCAAGAGTAAACACGGCCGCTTGGAGCGCGTAGCCGACTCGGCTAGCTCTTGGAGGATAAACACGTCGCCTTGCTCCGGGCGGCTGGCTGCATACTCAAGAAATTTCCCCAGCTCATCGATGATCAGCAGGATACCAACGTTATTTTTGTCAAAGTACCCAAGGTAGTTGTTCGTTTCCTCTAAGAGGCTGACCACGGCAGCACCGGACGGGATCTCCTGCTCGGCCAGGCGCTCCAGACGTTCGGCGAGTTGGTGCGGCCTGCCGCGCCTTACCACGGTACGCAGGGAAGCGGCCAAACCCGCCGCCAGAGCCTTTTCCAACGGTTGGTGTGAGCCACTAACTAGCACAGGCCAGAGTCGCCCCACATTCCCACGCAATGGTCCGTTCGGCCCAAAAAGCCGTTCCGATAGCTCCGGGTCGGTCGAGGAAAGGAGCTTCCGGGCTTGTTGTCGGATCAACTCGTCACCCCCTAGGAGCTGTGCGACGAACAGAGCAAAGGCCGACTTGCCGGAGCCATAGGGGCCGGTCAGCGACCACGCCCGCGTGGGGGATTCTCCACAGAGTGCATCGGTTAGGCGACGAAGCACGTCGCGGCCGGTCGGGGTGAGGATGTAGCCATCGATGGAGCCGGGACGGTGGACATCGCGAAGGAGAGAAACCGACCGAGTAAAGCGGGGGCTAACGACGATGATCTTGTCGAGAGTGAAAGAATCGTTCATCGCCGTCGTCCTCCTACGGCGTAAGCCTCAGTCAGGACTTGATACGGGTCGAGTTTTTTCCGGCGATACAGTTGCCGAAGTCCAGCCGTCTCGATGTAGGACAGCCGGCCATCGGTCAGCTTCTCGATCCCTTCCATCCGCTCGACTAAGGAGGATTCGTCGATTTTGAATAAACGACCCGGGCTGCCCGGTTGGCGTGCGAGGTCACTCAAGGCTAAGGTTTCAGTAGTCGGGGAGAATGCTTCCCAGAAACAGAGCACCGCGTAGAGAAGGATACCGTCCGGTAACCCGCGTTGGGGACCACGTTGGAATCGGTATGCTTTTCCTCCCTCAGTCTGAACGATAAGACCTAGCTCGACGAGGGGACAATCGAGTGAATCTTCCACGAGATCGCGGCGGTTTGGGCGAGACGGGACGTAGGTGCGGAGGAACACATCCACGTCTCGCTTGAGGGAACTTTCCGCGACCCGTTTCCCAGAAAGTGTCTGCACCCATTTGGAGAGGGCTGAGTTAAGCAACTCACGAGTGAATTCGGACTCGCGGAAGTGGCTGAAGGCCCAAAACCACGTCGTCGCCCGTGCCCGATTCGATGCAATCTGCCAATGCAATAGCCACAGCGTTGCCGGGTCTTCGAGATAGGGATCTAGCCCATCGTCGGCTAGCAGCAAGGCGCCTAGCTCTGTAGGCCGCAGGTAACCACCGCCCTTCCAACTTTCTACAAGCACCCCTGCTGTCAAGCACCAATGGCGAATCGAACGGACCATATTCTTGCCAACACCGAGAGCGACGATTGCGTCATCACGCAAGAAAATACCAGAATTCTCTCGGACTGCATCAAACCCCTTCTTCAACCAAGGGTAACGAAATGGGAACGTCTCATGTCCGGAGAAGGAATACTGCACGGCGGTTGTGTTCATCCCCACAGCTACTGCCCACTACATAACAACCTATAAATATATCTAGAAAAATTATATCAATTTTCCAGTGTCTTTGGCATGCGTCACATGAGTTTTGCAAACCCCAAGGCTGGTCATGAAGACTGTATGGAAAATTAGGGTTGTTTGCAAAGTTCTCGCGGTTTTGGTTTTCTCCGATTTGAGTTTTTGAGTCAAAAAGAAACCCACTGGATCACAGAAATCGTCTTGGAGGGCGTTCACAGGATGTGATGACGTGAATTGGACTAAACGCAGTGCAACCCTGCCTCAGTTCAAATTCCGTGCCGATGCGTCACCCTTGACCACGAGCGCTAGTTTGTCGAATGTGATGTTGGACTGTGCCCAAGCAGACATGCCGAGCGGGATTTGCCTCTGATTGGCGACTGAAAAGTGGTGGACCAGCAGTAGCGGCTCCGGCATAAGTGCTACATCTGCTGGGCCTTGCGTTTACTGGAAGCGTAGTGGGGGCTGTGAAGTTCTTGTTCGTAGACAGGGCGCTCATCCCGAGCCTATCCGCACGCTGCTGGGGTGTTGAGGAAAAAGTGAGGCAGTCGGTTAAAGCGCTGAGGTGGAGTTGATGGGGATGGGGCATCACGTTTTTACGGGGTGGCGGCAGAGGAAACGACCACCGTCACTCTCGTTTCGACGCTGGGGAACGTTACAACGCCCGAGTAGCCTAAAACGTCTTCGAGGCAGACGTGGTGTCGCGAGAGGAAGAGTCCTCACCGCGGATGCAGTTTGTGACACATGCAGGTAAAGAGAACAGAGCGGTTGGACCCTTTGCGGTGAATTTTGGTGTGGGCATATTTGGCCTCTAGTGGAGATGGGTTTGTGACCGTACCTCGCTTGGGGCGGAGTAGGTGGTGCAGCAACGAGGATGCGAAGACCTGTGAGGTCTTTGATCGGTCGGACGATGCTTCGCCGCCTGCAACTCAGTGGGGCAAGGAAGTCTTGCTGTGTCGCTTCCCGTTTCCTCGTCCGATCAAAAAAAGTAAGATAGGTGAGAGCGATGTCAGGCGAAGAGTTTGTGAGATCTACGCTAGAGGTAAACATGCATTGTAGCAGGATATCACCATCTTTCTGGCGGTTGGCTGAGTATGAGCATCTTGCGGGCCGTTTTCTGGGACACTCTAAGGGTGATATGCAGTTCCGGTGTTTTCGGGGGAGTCGAATCCGTGGGTTATTTCTCCAAAGAGCTTGCATATCTAGCCTTTCTACAGGGTGTGTAACCACCCTTTATTTATTTTAATTTTTGTTCTCAGTTGGTTGGCTTGCCCGACTCTTTGTTTCCGTTCGCCTGCTCCTCCGAAAAGTTCAGGTGGTTCAGAATTCAGCAAGAGAGACGGTTTCACAGCAAGGTGGAGAGTTAGTCCTGCCTCTCTGTCGTCTTTCAAGCCGGGCGGCAGGTTCTAGGCGGAATCCGCGAGGGGGAGGAGGGGGGCTGATGGGTCTGGGATGTGGCGGCTCGATGGGTCTGGGTTGGGTCGGAGCGGTGGGCCGTTGTCGCGCGGCGGATCAATCCGTTGCATGGACTATGGTATCGGAGGCACGGCGGACTGGGTCAACGCAGGAGAGCACCGAGAGGTTTCCGAGCAGTTCTCTGGAAGTTCCCCGGAGGAGGAAGTGGCGGTGATGGAAGGGAGCAGCATGAATACATGGGTAGTATGGCTGGAGTCGCCGGAGGCGGTGGACGTGGGGTCCAGCGGCGGGAAGGGGGCCAGTCTGGCCGTGCTGCGGCAGGCCGGGTTGCCGGTGCCGGAGGGATTCATCATCACGACGGCTGCCTATCGCTATTTACGGGATTACGGGGTTCGCTCGGAGAAGCGGTTTGTGGAGCTATTGCGGCAGAGTTACGAGCGGTTGGGTCGGGGCCGGGTAGCGGTGCGTTCCAGTGCGACAGGGGAAGATGCCGCCGAGACGAGTTTCGCCGGGCAGCAGGAGACGATCCTGGGGGTCGAGGGCGAGGACGCGTTGTTGGAGGCGGTTGAGCGGTGCTGGCGGTCGCTGCAAGGGGAGCGGGCGGCGGCTTATCGCAGCCGGCAAGGGGTCGATGAGCAGCAGATGGCGATGGCCGTGGTTGTCCAACGACTCATCGAGGCGGAGGTGGCGGGTGTGCTGTTCACACGCAATCCGCTGGATCCGGACAGACGGACCATGCTGGTGGAAGCCTCGTGGGGACTGGGGGAAGCGGTGGTGTCTGGGCGGGTGCAACCGGACCGCTTCGTGCTGGAGTGGGACAGCGGCCGGGTGCGGGAGCAGCAACTGGGGATCAAAGCGATCCGGCGGACGGCACACGGGGAAGAACACGTACCGGCGCAAGAGCAGCAGCGGTACTGTCTGGACGAGGCGGCGTTAGCCCAGTTGGCGGCTTTGGGCCGGCAGGTGGAGGCTTACTACGGCGCACCGCGGGATGTGGAGTGGGCGTGGTGCCAGGGACGGCTCTATCTGTTGCAAGCCCGTCCCATCACCACCGCCGATGCCGCCGAGCGGGAACGCCTGCGTCAGGAAGAGATCGCCCGCCTGCGGCAGCTTGCGGGAACACAGCCGGCCGTCTGGGTCCGCTACAACCTCAGCGAAATTTTGCCGGAACCGACACCGATGAGCTGGTCGGTCGTCAGCCGGCTTCTGGCGGCAGATGGGGGATTCGGGGCGATGAACCGCGCCCTGGGGGCGGAGCCGGACCCGGCGCTGGGATCACAATCGGCCTTCGATCTGGTCGCGGGGCGGCCCATGCTGAACCTGGCGCGCCTCCCCCGCTTGCAATCGCCGCATCCCCCGTTCGACTATCCCCTGGACGAGTACAAGGCCCATCCGGAGCGTGCCCTGGACCCCAAGCCGCGGATTCAACCTCTGGCGGGTCAGGGATGCCTGCTGGGATTGCTTCGCTTGCCCGTGACGGTGTGGCGCCTGTTCCGTCAGAAGGCGGCGGTGCAACGCCAGATGGCGGATTATCCCCCGCGGATGGAGGCGTTGAGCCGGGCCTTCGCCGAGGAATGCCAGCAGGCGCTGCGGCAGGATCGGTCGGCACTCCCGCCGGCGGAGGTCCACCGCCAGTTGCTGGCCTGGATCGAGCGGACCCTGGTTGCATTCGCGTCGGAAAGCCTCAAGGCCACGGTATTCGCCGACACGCTCTGGAATGAGCTGAGCGTGTTGTTGGACCAGCGCCTAGGAGGGGCGGAGGCGGCGCGAGCGGCAATCGGGCGGCTGGCCTTGGGAGCGCGTCCCCCGGCAGAGGCGGACCTGGCCCAGGCGTTGGAACACCTGCAAAACGGGTTGCTGAGCCGCGAAGAATTTTTGGCACGGTTTGGCCACCGCGGGCCGCACGAAATGGAGCTGGCCCAGCCCCGCTGGCGGGAACAGCCCCAGTTGCTGGACGCACTGCTAGCACCGCGGGCCGCCTCCGCTTCCCCCCTTGCCCCTTCGGTTCCTTCTTCCTCCTTGCCCCGACGGGATCGACTGGCGGAGGAAACCCTGGCATCCGCGGTCGGGGAGGAAGTCTTCGCCAATGCCCGGCTGAGCGGTCCGTTGCGGGATCGCTGCCAGCATCTGGTGGAGCAGTTACGCCTGTTTCTGGGCTGGCGCGAAGCCGCCAAGCACTACCTGATGCTGGGCTATGCGGTGATCCGCGAGCATCTGCTGGAGCTGGACCGCCGCTTCGGCTTGCAGGGGGGGATTTTCTATCTCACTCTGGCGGATTTACCCCGGCTGCTGGCCGGCGAGAATCTGCGCGGCGAGATCGCGGCGGCCCGGCGGCGCCGGCAGGCTCTTCTGTCCTTGGAAGTGCCGCCGGTATTGTTTTCGGATGATCTCGAAGCCATCGGTCGGCCTGTACCGCTCCCTGCGGGGGCGGAGCTGTTCCAAGGGGTGCCGCTGTCAGCAGGGATCGCGGAAGGAGCGGCCTTGGTTCTCACGGAACCGGCGGCTGCCCCCCCGAACCAGCAGGGCTACATCCTTGTCTGCCCCTCGACGGACCCGGCTTGGGTGCCGCTCTTTGCCCAGGCCAAGGGTTTGATCATGGAAACCGGCGGCGTCCTCTCCCACGGGGCCATCGTGGCCCGCGAGTTTGGCTTGCCGGCGGTCGCAGGGCTGCCCCACATCACCCGGCAGATTCGCACGGGCGAACGCCTGCGCGTTGAGGGGGGAAGCGGACGCGTGGTCCGCTTGGGACCAGCAGGCGGCTGATCGGCGGATCAGGAAGGAAACCCGGATCGGCGGTGCACGGCCCGATGGCGGATGCGAAAGATCGCCGCTCCGGAGCGGCTGGTTCTACGTGACTAGCGCCCAGCGGGGGTTCAGGGTTGTCCACGGTAATCCTGGGGGGCAATCCGCAGGAGGGTGAAGGGATAGATGATGGTGGCGTAGAGGGTGCCATCGCGGGCCATGTGGAGGGCCATGTGCACGTGCAGCGGGGTGATGGTGCCGTCCGGCAGGGTATGGAAGCCGTGGCTCCAGGGTTTGGGCTTGCCGTGGGCATCGTGGAACTGGAACCAATCCTTGTTGCGGACGGCGATCACGCCGTGATCCACGGTTTGGTTTCGAGCTGGGTCATAGCTGACCAGGTGGTGCAGGTAGCCTTTGCCAAAGCCGGTGTCATTGTCCACACGGATGAGCACATAGACCTTGCCGTCATGGCCGACGATGAGGGAGCCGCGGGAATCGAAGCCTTTCCCTGGCAACAGCCGGCCGAGGTCGGCGACAGGAACGCTGGGACCGGCGGCGGTCAGGTCGATGCGGAAGAGGCGGGAATCCGACATGCGAATCAGGTAGGCTGTTTTGCTGTCTGTAGTCTTCGCCCAGCATGCCGGACCGAGCTTATCATCGGCACGCCCGACCGGCTGGCCATTAGATGCCAGTGTGAGATACTCCAGCTTGCGGGTCTTGGGATCGTAGCGGATGAGTTGAAAGTCCCGGCTCAGGACTACGGCGCGGTTCTGGGCGTCCAGAAGCGTCTGAGCGTAGGGGGTGAGGCGGAGTTTGGGGTCCGGCTCATGATAGCGGCGGGTTTTCAGGTCCAGGATCATCCAGTGATGCTCTTCGCAGGTGACGACATAGACCAGGCCGGCGTCCTCGTCGGCTGTCACGTCATTGACACCTTCTCCCGGATAGGGCATGCCCAGGCATTCGGCCTTGTCGGTCTTGGGATCGTACACGATGACGTAACCGCCGGGGTAATCGGCGGTGTCCTCCTTGCCCCGACGGTAGCCCTGCTTGCTGCCGACGTAGATTTTGCCGGAAGGGGCCACGAAGTTCCGCGTGTGTATCTTGGCCTGAGCGGCATAGGTGGGCTTGGCTGGTGTGGGCAGGCCGCAGACCTTGTTCACATCCACGACGATCCGCTGGCGCTCTGTCACCGGATCGAATTCGACCAAGTAAGCGTTGAAGCCATAAGCGGCGGTGCCGACGTAGATTTTGCCGTTGTGCCCCTCGCAGAGGGAAAAGTAGCCGGATTCATCGGTGTGGGTTTCCGGCAGAATGTGGTAGGCTTTTCCCCATACATAGCGGAAGGGGGCCTTGGCGGGCGGAGCGGGCGGGGCAGCCGGCGCCTGAACCGAGGCGGGCCGGAGCGGGGGCCCGGCATCTGCCAGGCCTGGCGTCGCCGGTGGGGCGGCGGCCTGCAGCCCAGGACTGCCCATTTCAGACGGTACGAAGGGCAGGAGCAGGACAAGACCCGCCGGCAGATACCAGAGGGCTTTCGGCACCAGGCGGTCAGCGAGCGATTTCATGGGTGGTTCCTCCGAAGAACAAGACAGTCAGGGAGAGGTCAGTCAAACTTCGGGTGGTTCCAGGACATTCGGCAGCGCGGCGTTGGCAGCGTGCATGGGGCAGCGGGCATCCGGCAGTGCGGGAGGGAAGGTCCGGCAGCACGGGAAGGGAAAGCTCGTGCTGGGGGAGGTCGCCGTCCGTTGGCCGCCCTGGGTGCTGATGCGGACTGACGGCAAACTACCGGTCGATCAGCAGCATATCCGCGACATCGAGCGGCACGTTCAGGCGCAGCCCCTCCGGCGTCTGGGTATATTGTAACTCGCCCCGTTCGACGGAGCGGATGCGGCGTACCTGGGGCAGATCGCGGATGAGCACATTCAGTTGGGGGATCGGCCGGCCGCTCCAGTTGATCAGGGGGATGGCCAGGCGGGCCGGCTGACCCTGAAGCGCGGGCGTGTCGATGCAAGTGGTTTCCACCAGTTCCGCCTCGACGAGCACGGGGCGGAGACGGGCATCGTCCGGGGGCAGGAAGTCCTCCACCAGGCGGGCGCGGAGGTGGCGATCCAATTGGGTGGGGAGGAAGTGGGCGTAGCTGTGGGGAGAAGCGCCGCGATCCACGGGGCGCAGAGGCAGGCCGCTACGCAGATACGCCTGGCCGGGGAGGAAAGCGAAGAGCACGGCGCGCCCCCGTCCATGTCGCTGGACTGTCACCGCTGGGGTGCCATCGCGGAACCGGCCGGCCACCTGCGCCGTCTTCACCGTCAACGCTTGCTTCCAGGCCACTACCGGGACTTTCTCGATGCGGCGGTGGGGTTCCCCTTGTCCCCCGGCGCCTGCTTTCCCCGCCTCAGCTTTCCCGGCCTCGGCCTTCCCCCGCAGAAGGGAGCCATCCCAACTGGCATAGTCCCACGGTTCATAGCGGGGCAAGTCCTGTTTGGGGAAGAAGGGGGCATTGGCATTGCCTTGCAGGTAGCGTGGGACCAGAGCCGGGTCGGTCTGGATCGGACCGCTTTCGACACCGTAGAGGGCCGCCGCGGCAGGATTGTCTTTCTGGAATTCATTGCGGAAGCCGCCGCCGCACAGGGCCACGAGCGTCCCCCCGGCTTCCACCCACTTCTGCAAGGCCGCCAGGCAGCGCGAGTGCAGATACTGCTGCGTCACGTAGATGACCGCATAGTCCTGCGCTCGGCCCTCGATGACATCATCCTCGCTGAGGAAATCGACTGGCACCTGGGCATGCCGCAGGGCGAAATAGAGCGCCTTGCGTTCGTTGTTGTGCAACGCCAGGGAGAAGTTGTTCACGCCGGTGATCAGCTCATCGACGCTGGACAGGAGCAAGGCGACGCGGCCCGGCCGCACCCAGCCATCGACGACATAATCCTCGAAGATGCCGGCTTCGTGGGTGCAGCGGTGGATCATCCGCCACATGGGGAGATCCTCGGTATCGACGTAGTTTTCCGTGTAGGCGACGCTCAGAGGAGTGGCGGTGAAGTAGTTGATGATCTTCGCTCCGTGGGCGATGGAGCAATAGAAGCTCTGGCGGAACTCGCGGGGGATTTGGCCGGGGGAATGCGGCATGACGTACATGTGGATGGGCAGGCGGTCGTATTTGGCCCCGGCGCGCAAGCCGCTGAGCAGATAGCCGACGACTTGCGGGCTGAACTCCGCCACCTGCCAGGCGTAGTCCTCCGTCCAGGGCATGCTCATGGCTCGCAATTTGAAGGGGCGGATGTAGTCGATCTCGCTGACCAGGTAGTTGGCATGGGGCGAATAGTTGGCGCCGGTGAGCACGCCGTGGGTCTTGTAATAGGCCGTGGCCGCGGCATAGCGCGCCCCGCCTTTCTCCTTGGCTGCTAACTGGGAGTAGTAAAAAAGCGGATCGTTGCGATCGTTGGTGAAGCGGATCGGTCCATCGTATTGGACGCCTCGCGCTTGCAGCCAGGCGGCGAATTCCGCATCGGTCATCTTGTCGGCGGGCAGGTGGATTTCATCTCCGTAGCTGACAATGAGCACATCGCTAAGTCCGCCGGCACGCTTGGTGACTTGTTGTTCAATCCATTTGAGATCGGTGTTGCCCCAGTGGGCGATCAGGCCGCGCTTTTTCCCCCGGCCGCCGACTGTGGTGTTATCGCCGAGGGCGAGGGCCAGTTGCCGTCCTTCCTCGGTGTCGCCGGCGGAGATGCCGTAGATGAGCAGCCGTTCGGGCACGCGCCCCACCGGAGGGAATTTTTTCACTTCCGCCAAGAGATAGGCCAGCGCTTCTTTCTGGGTGCGGATGTGCGGCAGCCAGTAACGCTGCTTGAGGATGTTCGCCAAAGCCGGATGGGGATGCACACAGCCGGGAATGTCGAAGGTGTAGGCGGCACGCTCGGAAAGCGGAGCACGCACGGTCACATCCTTGATGACGCGGATGCCGCCCTGCCCATCGGGGATGCCGAACTCATAGCGCAGATAGACCTCCTGGGAGTCCCTGGGTTTGCCTCCCTTGGGGGGTTGGCCTTTTGCAGAGGGGGGGAAGTATTGCACCTGGGCGGCCCACTGGCCGGTGTTCAGAGCATCGCACGACTGGCCGAGGGGCACCCAAGCGGAGCGGTCGCCTGGCCGCAGATATTGCTCTTCGGGGATTACCTTGGGCCAGGGAAGCAGCGGGGCGAGGTGTTCGGATCGCACTTGTTGGGAACGGGGGCCGGCCAGTTGATAGGCGGTTTCTGTCACTGCTCGCCCTTGGCGCAACACCAGCGTGGTGGGCCATTCCCGGACGTGCACCCAGTACGGGGAATGCTGGGCTTGCATCGGCGGAAGTGTGACCGCCACCGGCGCGGGGGCATCCGCGGGGTTGGTGATCCGCAGGAACAGGTCGCCGTCCTGGACCAGCCAGCCGTCGAATTCCAGGTACCCGGTTTTTTTCTGCCGTTCCATGCCGGCGCGATCGTTAGTCAAGCATACCACATCGACGTGGCGGCGGGCGGCCTGGCGGCGCGGCCGGCCTCCCTCCAGTTGGGCCGTGGCCAACAAGCGCAAAGTCGCAGCTCCTCCTTCCAGCCGAACCTGACCCGGATGCTGCCAGACGATGTTATCCGTCGCACTCCAGCTATATCGCACCATCGGTTCCCGCTTGTGATTGTTGAAGGCCCAGATTTTCGGGTCCTGCAAGCGGCCGCAATCCCAGCGGGCCGCCACCTTCCCCTTCTGTTCCACTTCGACCGTAAACTCGCAGGAGAAGTCATACGGCTGCTCGTAGCGCACCAGCAGCTCGTAGGTGTCTTCATACGGCACGTGGATGGTCTGCTCCGCGATCGCCGTTTGACCCGGCGACAACTGCTCCGGCGCTCCCAAGCAGGCCATGCGGGACAGGAAGGTAATGGCGAAGGTGCAGGCAAAATAATTCTCCCGGTATGGCACGATTTCCCAGCCGGACTTGATCGTGAAATCCTCCGCCTCGGCCAGCAGGCGGACTGGCAGGCGTTCGGGACCTGCACCGGACGGCGCAGCTTTCGTAGCAGCGACAGGCTGGTTTTCAGCCAAAAGGCGCCCGCTCTTCTTTCCCGTCCCCTCCGCCAGGAGCAAGCCTAGCAAGACGGCGCCGCATGTCGCTGATCCCACCCATCGGCCAATGGGGGAGGGGAGCTGGAGCATGGGGGGAATCTTTGAGAGAAGCTGGAGCATGGTGCGAATCCTCGTGGAACACAAATGCCAAAGCGCGGAGAGACTCCAGGAAGGAAACGTATGCTAATCTTCTCCTGGAGGAAATGCAAGCAAAAACGAAGCCCCCCGGACGTGAGCCGCTTCTAGCGTAGAGGGTTTGCTTTCGGCAGCTTGGCTTCGGGTAATCTCTGATGTTGGCAGCGCAACTTTCTTCTGGAGTCCAATCAGGAAAAAACGGTGAGAAATACGAGCGGCGGGAAACAAAGCCTAACGCCGGGGGTTAGACCCAATGGAGTGATGTCCGTGGGAACGACGGGTGATTAACACAAGCAGCTAAACTCAGTCCAGGGACTGGAAGCGGTCAGCGACCCACTGGCAGGATGTGGCATCCTCGGAGATGGCTGGGAGATAGCTCGGAGATAGTGAGCGGCGGAGCAGGGTCCCTCATGCTAGCAGGCGGGTTGATGCCTCTGCTGGGGGCCGCAAGGGGAGGAAGGGCGATGAAAGGGGCTAGGCGGTTGATCCTTCTGGTGCTGTTCCTTGGGGCGATCCTGGGAGCTGGGATAGCGGTGTTGGACGGAGGGTCACTCCAGGCCCAGCGAGCGGCGACGCAGTTTGTGGAGGAACCGACACCGGAGCAAGCGGCCTTCTTCGAGAAGAAAATCCGGCCGGTGCTGGTGGAGCATTGTTACAAGTGCCATGCGCGCACAGCGGAGAAAGTGCGGGGGGAATTGCTGCTGGACAGCCGGGCTGGAGTGCGGCAAGGCGGGGCGGGGGGAGCGATCATCGTGCCGGGCCGGCCGGACAAAAGCCGGTTGATCCAAGCGCTACGGCATACGGACCCGGACACTGCCATGCCGCCGAAGGGGAAGCTGCCGGAGGCGGTCATAGCGGATTTTGAAGCCTGGGTGCGGATGGGTGCTCCCGATCCGCGGGATGGCACGGCCGCATCACCGAATAACAAATATGCGATCGATCCGATCAAGGCCCGGAATCACTGGGCGTTTCAGCCGCCGCAGCGCCCCGCGGTGCCGGCAGTCTCTCCTTCCAGAGCAGGGGCGCCGGTGCAACCGATCGATGCCTTTATCATCGCTGCCCGCCAGGGGAAGGGGCTGCAACCCGTGGGATTCGCCGATCCCCGCACGCTGCTGCGCCGGCTCTATTTCGATCTCATCGGCCTGCCGCCGACCCCGGAGGAAGTGGAAGCCTTTCTCCACGACACTTCGCCGCAAGCCTTCGAGAAAGTCGTGGATCGCCTGCTCGCCTCGCCGCACTTCGGGGAACGCTGGGGCCGACACTGGCTCGACCTCGCCCGCTATGCCGAAAGCACGGGGAAAACGATCAACACGAATTATCCCCACGCCTGGCGCTACCGGGATTATGTCATCGCCGCTTTCAATAACGACAAACCCTATGACCAGTTCGTCCGCGAACAGATCGCCGGCGACCTGCTGCCGACCGAGGACCCCAAGCTCAAGGCCGAGCGGCTCATCGCCACCGGCTTTTTGGCCATCGGCCCCAAGGCGCTCAACGAGTTCAACACCCTGCAGTTTGAATTGGATGTCGCCGATGAACAGATCGATGCCGTCACGCAGGTGTTCCTGGGACTGACCATCGCTTGTGCCCGCTGCCATGACCACAAATTCGATCCCTTCACTCAGCGGGATTACTATGCCCTGGCGGGTATCTTCCGCAGTACGCAGACCTGCTACGGCACCATTCGCCAGGTTCAAGCTCAGCGTCCCAGTCCGCTGCTGGAGCTGCCCAAGGACTGCGGCCTGCCTGCGGGTACGCCGGACAAACTCAGCGCTGCGGAGCGCGAACGCCTCCAGCGGCAGATCGAGGAGTTGAACAAGCAGATCGGGGAAAGCAACGATTTCATCCGGCGGTTGATTCTCAATGCTCAGGTGGCGGGGATTCGCAGCCGGTTGGATTCCTTCGATGCTCAGGGAGAGCCGAGACTCTTGGCGATGGGGGTGCGGGATAAGCCGCCGCCGCGGGGTTTGGGCGGGGGGCCGTTCGGACCGCGTCCAGGTCCGTTTGGGGGAGCGGGAGGCATGATGCCGCCGCCGCGGGCCAATCGCTTCACAGGTCAGACCGTCATCGGGGACAGCCCTATTTTCACCCGCGGGGAACCGGATCAGCCGACGGCGGAGGTGGTGCCGCGTGGCGTTCCCGCCATCCTGGCCCGGCAGCCGCTGCGGATTCCCGCCAACACGAGCGGCCGCCGCCAGTTGGCAGATTGGATCGCTTCCCCGGACAACCCCTTGACCGCCCGGGTGTTCGTCAATCGCGTTTGGCTGCACCTGTTTGGCCGCGGCCTGGTTCCCACCCCCGACAACTTCGGCCTGGCCGGCCAACCGCCGACCCACCCGGAGCTGCTCGACTATCTCGCCGTCACCTTCGTTCAGGAGGACCGCTGGAGCGTCAAGAAGCTGATCAAGCGGATCGTGCTAACCGAGACCTACCGCCTGGACAGTCGTTGGGACCGCCCCAATTACGAGCGGGACCCGGACAATGTCTATCTGTGGCGGATGACGCCGCGGCGGCTGGAAGCGGAGTGCCTGCGGGATGCCATGCTGGCGGTTAGCGGGGAATTGCAGCGGACGCCGCCGGTCGGTTCCCCCGTGGCCCGCGCCGGAGAAGGCCCGACCAATCTGCCGCGCTTCGGTGTCGGCAATCTGTCCCTGGCGGCCAATGATCCCCGCAACAATCACCGCAGCATTTATCTGCCGATTCTGCGCGAGCTGCTGCCGGATGCTCTCGCCCTCTTCGACGCCCCGGACCCCAGCCTCATCGTCCACGAACGGCCGGCGACCACCGTGCCATCCCAAGCCCTCTTTTTGCTCAACAATCCCTTCGCGCTACGCTGTGCGGATGCCCTGGCCGGGCAGATTCTCCGCTCCGGCTCCAGCGACAGCGAGCGCATCCGCTGGGCATACCTCCGCTGCTTCAGCCGCCCGCCCACCGCCGCGGAAATCCAACATGCCGAGCAGTTCCTGGCCGATTACAAGGCCCAACTGACCCGCGAACGGGTTCCCAACTACCGCAAAGAGCGCCAGGCCTGGACGGCCCTGGCCCAAGCCCTCCTGGCGAGCGCTGAGTTCCAGTACCGCCGGTGACGATGGAATGCTGCCGGATGAGGGGAATAACCCCCTGGCATGAGAGTTCGAGGTTCCGTGATGACTCCCTCTGGCGACCAACACACACGAGGAACACGAGGAGGCCATCGATGAAGCCGCATGACCCCATTGCCCGCGAGACTTCCCCAGGCCGCGATTCGGCTGTGCCCCTTCTGTCTCGCCGCGCTTGGTTACAAAGCACGGCCTCGGGTTTCGGCTATTTGGCGTTTGCCGCTTTGGCCCATGAGCAGGCCCTGCGTCATGCCGCCGCGGCGGCCGCTGAGAATCCATTGGCTCCGAAGCCGCCGCACTTTCCCCCGAAAGCCAAGCGGGTCATCTTCCTGTGCATGGACGGCGGCCCTTCCCATGTGGACACCTTCGACTACAAGCCGCGTCTGAAAACGGATGACGGCAAAGCTCCGCCGCGGTCAGGAGGCGGAGGATTTCGTTTTGGCCGCCTGATGGCTTCGCCGTTCCAGTTCCGCCAGTATGGCCAAAGCGGGCTATGGATTAGCGAGCTGTTTCCCCAGCTTGCCCGGCATGCCGACAAGCTCTGCCTGCTCCACGGCATGCAGACCGATTTGCCCAATCATCCCCAGGCGTTTTTGCAGATGCATTGCGGCATCTTCCAGTTCCCCCGCCCCAGCATGGGAGCCTGGATTCTCTACGGTTTGGGAACGGAAAACCAAAACTTGCCGGGCTTCATCACGATCAATCCGCCGCTGGGGAATGGGGGTCCGGCCAACTATGGCGCCGCTTTCTTACCGGCGATGTATCAGGGGACGCGGATTGGCCGCGGCTTCGGCGGTTTTGCTGGACCGGGCGGTCCGCCAGCGGTGGCCAATTTGCAGAATCCCCGCCAATCCCTCGCAGCGCAGCGCGTGCAGCTCGATTACTTGCAACGCCTCAACCGCCAGGCATTGGAGCAGAGCGGCGGCCACTCCGAGATCGAAGGCTTGATCGCTTCCTACGAGCTGGCCTTCCGCATGCAGGGAGAGTTGCCGAAACTGCTGGACATCAGCAACGAGTCGGCGAGCACCTTGCGCCTGTACGGTGTGGATAGTCGCGGCTCCGCCGCCCCTCCTCCGGGAGCGGGAGGCAATCCCGGACCAGCTCGCGCGGCCTTTGCTCAACAATGCCTTTTGGCCCGCCGCTTCGCCGAGGCCGGCGTTCGCTTCATCGAAGTTACCCTCGGCGGATGGGACCACCATCGGAACCTCAAGGAGGCGCTAGCAGCCTCCTGCGCGGCCATCGATCAACCGATCGCCGCCCTGCTGCAAGACCTGGAACAGCGCGGTTTGCTCCGCGATACTCTTGTGCTCTGGGGCGGGGAGTTTGGCCGGACCCCCACCGCTCAAGGCGATGGCCGCGATCACAACGCCCGCGGCTTCACCATGTGGATGGCTGGCGGGGGCGTCAAAGGCGGCTTCGCCTACGGGCGCACCGATGACCACGGCTTTGAAGCCGTCGAAGGGAAAGTCCACATCCACGACTGGCACGCCACCATCCTCTACCTCCTCGGCCTCGATCATGAGAAACTGACCTACCGCCACGCGGGGCGGGACATGCGCTTGACCGACGTCAAAGGGCACGTCGTCAAGGAGATCATCGCCTAACATCTCCCAGGGGATGCCGTCCTGGAGATCAGCGCTGAGACTGCTGCATTTTCCCCAAAGGATCGAGCTTGACGCCCCAAAGGATCGATCTTCACGAAGAGGGTCCATCCCTTTTATCAAGGGGCAATCGTGGAGCTGGGGAGAACTCCAGGCCTGTCTTCCTCACCGCGATGGGAGCCGCGATGGGAGCCGAAACTTGCCGCCCGTTACCGGGGTATCCCGTAGAGGTATTCCGCATGGGTAGAGAGATTTCGTAGTGAGGTGGCGGTAGGGAACATCGGGAGGTCGTAAGGAGGATTTATGGATCGCAGGGGAACACGACGGAGCGGGCGGATCGGGGGGCTGCTGGGCGGCGTGCTGCTCGTCGGGGGGGCGTTGCTCGTCCTCCGGCCGGTGTGGGCGGACCCTCCGAGTGCAGGGGCGGCCTCTTCCAGCGGTTCCTCGGTTGCGGCGGCGCCTGCGGAATCGCCTCCATCTCTCCGGGAAGCTCCGCGGCCATTACCCGCAGCGGAGGCCGGCATCGGCCGGTTGATCCCGGATGCGGCCTGTAGGGACAGTCAGGGCCGCACAGTGCGGCTCACGGAGCTTGTGGCGGGCAGTCCGTGGACGGTGTTGGCGTTCACCAATGCCACCTGCCCGCTCTGCCGTAAGTATGCCCCGGTGCTGGCCCGCCTGGAGAAGGAGTACGCGCCGCGGGGGGTGGCCTTCGTCTTTGTCAATCCGACGCAGAAAGACAAGCCGGACGATGTGCCGTTTGCAGGCCGTTACCTTCTCGACACGCAGGGGAAATTGCGGGCTGCCCTCGGAGCCACCTCGACCACGGAAGTGTTCGTGCTGGATCAACGCCGGACCTTGCGCTACCGCGGCGCCGTGGATGACCAATACGGCCTGGGTTACGCCCTGGAATCGCCCCGGCAACGGTATCTGGCGGCGGCTTTGGACGAGTTGCTCGCGGGCCGCTCGCCCACGGTCGCTGCGACCACGGCGCCAGGGTGCGTGCTGGAGAAGGAAGAGGCCGCTTCCGCGCCGACCGTGCCGCTGACCTACCATGCCCGCATCGAACGCATCATCCAGGTGCATTGCCTGGAGTGCCACCGCCAGGGAGGAGTGGCGCCGTTTTCGCTGGAGACGTATGATGACGTGGCGGCCCATCGGGGGATGATCCGGCGGGTGGTGATGGAAGGCCGCATGCCTCCCTGGCTGGCTGCTCCCCCGCCGGCAGGCCAGCCCTCCCCCTTCCTCAACGACCGCCGCCTGCCCGAAGCGGACCGGCGCGACCTGCTCGCCTGGCTGGCCAGTGATCGGCCCCAGGGCGATCCCGCGGATGCCCCCTTGCCCCTGCGCTTCGCCTCCGGATGGACCATTGGACAGCCCGATGTCATCTACCAGTTGCCGCAGCCGATCGCCGTCAAGGCGGAAGGCACCATGCCGTACCAGAACGTCTTCATCGATACGGAGTTTGAAGAGGACCGTTGGGTGCAAGCGCTGGAAGTGCAGCCGACGGCGCGCGAGGTGGTCCACCACGTCCTGGTGTTCACGCTCCCGCCAGGCAGCCGCCGGATCGTGGGGGGAGAAACCACAGGCTTTTTCGCCGCCTACGTGCCGGGGAATAACAAGCTCATCTATCCGCCCGGCTACGCGAAAAAGCTGCCGAAGAAGGCCGTGCTCCGCTTCCAAATCCATTACACGCCCAACGGCAAGCCCACGACGGATCAAACCCGCCTGGGTCTGATCTTCGCCAAGGAGAAGCCGCGCTACGAAGTCCAGGTGGCTGCCATCGCCAATCTGGGTTTCCGCATTCCGCCGGGAGCTGAGAATCACGAAGTGTCTGCCCGCCTGCCCGTGCCCTTCGATGTTCGCCTGCTGGCCCTCTTTCCCCATGCCCACCTGCGCGGCAAGGCGGCGCGATACGAGCTGCGCACCCCGGACGGAACGGTGACGACCTTGCTCCACGTGCCCCGCTACGACTTCAACTGGCAGCTTGAATACCGCTTCGCCCAGCCGGTCGCCGTGCCTCGCGGCAGCACCCTCATCTACCGCGCTTGGTACGACAACAGCGCCAACAACCCCGCTAATCCGGACCCGACCCGCACGGTCCGCTGGGGCGAGCAAACCTACGACGAAATGCACCTGGGTTACGTCGAATACGTCGTGGACGGGTTGGCCGGTCGCATGGCCCTGCTTCAGGGCGGCTTGGGCGGCAATCCCGGCGGCCCGCCCCCTGCCGACGTCCGCTTCCCCCCAGAAGGGGTACCCATCCCGGAACGCTTCCAGCGCCTCTTCCAGCGCTTCGACACCAACGGCGACAAACGCATCGACCCCAAAGAGTTTGAACAACTGCCCCCCTTCCTCCAAAACGGCGTGCTGGAATACCTCCGTGCCAATCCGCCGCCCGCCCCTCCGGACAAAAAGGATTGAGCCGGGACCGCCCGCCCCTCCGAACAAAATGGATTGAAGCCGAAGGTCCGCACTTCTCTGATCGAAGCGGTGACGCCCGGTTGTTCCACCCGGCGTGGAGGGAATGATCACGGCCCGCCACGAGGAATGACGCCAACCTGGCACGGACACGCCAAGGATCACAAGGCATCATGCACGGGGTGAGAATAACAATGCTGTCTTGGCCTGAATGGGACGGGACTATCGGGAGAAACGGAGGGTCGCTCACAAGGCCAGGAGGAATTGGCGGAACGAATGCGGATTTTACCCCTGGCAGCGGGGCGAGCTGCGGCTTACAACGGCGGTATGAGCAGCCCAGAAACACTTCCCGGATTGGACCCGTTGACTTTGCTTCAGCCGCGGCGGCAGATTCACGGCATTTCCGCTGTTTTGCTGCCATTTACCGAGTCCGGGGATATTGACTGGCCGTCCCTGGCCGCCCACTGTGTGCGCACGGCGGAAGCAGGTTTGACCCCCGCGGTGAACATGGACACGGGTTACGGCCACCTGTTGACGCCGGAAGAGCGGCGGGCGGTCCTCGCGGCGGTGCGCTCGGCTTTGGGCCGCCGCCCCTTCGTCGCCGGGGCTTGGGTCACGGACACGCCGGGCGCCCCTTTGCAGCTCGATGCTTACCGCCGCGCCGTGGAGGAAATCCAGGACCACGGCGCTATCCCCGTCATCTTCCAATCCTACGGCTTGACCAGCTTGCCGGAGGACCAACTCCTGGAGGCGTATCGCCAACTGGCGCAGGTGTGCGACCAGTATCTGGCCTTCGAGCTGGGACCCGTGTTCGCGCCGTTTGGCAAAATCTATTCCCTGGAGGTGTTCCGCGAGCTGATGGGTATTCCCCAGTGCCGCGGGGCGAAACATTCGTCTTTGAGCCGCTCGCTGGAATGGCAGCGCTTGCAGGTGCGCAACCAGGTCCGCCCCGACTTCCGCATCTACACCGGCAACGACTGGGGGATCGACATGGTCATGTACGGCAGCGATTACCTGCTGGGGCTGAGCACCTGCGCTCCGGACCTGTTCGCCCGCCGCGATCGTTACTGGCTGGAAGGCAACCCTGCCTTTTACGAACTCAACGACCGCTTGCAGTATCTCGGCTGGTTTGTCTTCCGCCCGCCGGTGCCCGCCTACAAACATTCCGCTGCCATGTTCCTGAAAATTCGCGGCTGGATTCCCTGCGATGCCACCCATCCCCGCAGTCCCACCCGCCCGGATTCCGACCGGGACGTTTTGCGAGACATCGCTCAGCTTCTGGGTTGTTGAACTCAGCGAAGCCTTCCTTGCCTGACGGCTGTTGAATCCACGGTTGCTGGATTCACGGCTGTTGAAACTGCTCCGCGACTGAGTGGGGCAGTCCTGTGGCGTAGCCCGCCCCTTCTGCGGTCCTGTGGCGTAGCCCCTCTTCTGCGGAATCCGTCGGAAAAATGCCCGGTAGCGCTGGGAAGCGAAAGGGAGCTTCAGGATTGGCGCGTGAGGCGCAGGCCGATGGGGAGCGAATCGCCGAAGAGGCGGGAGGAGTCCTCGCGGGCTTGAGTGGCCACCTCTTCGACCATGCGGAGCCAGGCGGCCGGGGCACGCTGCTGGCGGAGGGTCTCCAGGACGCGCCGCCGGAGGGTTTCCTCCAGATCGAGCGCTCGGATGCCGCTGCGGCGGGCGAGATGGGTCAGGCAGAAGAGCCACTGATGCCGCTGCTGCTCGTCGGGGGGTGTGAAACCGAGGAGGGTTTCGACCCAGCGGCTGGCGCTTTCCGGATGGACCACGGTGTTGAGCGGGCCATACAACAGGACGCGCGCACCCAAGCGGGTCAGAGACCAGAAGAGGTAGGGGGGAAGGGGCGTCTTTTTGAGATCGCGCAGGAGCTGTTCGGCCAGTTGCTCTTTGGTGCGGGGGTCGAGACGTTCCAGAGCAGCGGCGGCACGCCACATTTCGATGTATTCATTGGCGGCGGGGCGGGAGAAGGCCTTGCCTTTCTGCGGCAGCAGGATAGGACGCAGGCGGGAGAAGAGTTGCTGCTGCAGCGCCGTGTTGAGGCCGCCGGCCACTCGGCGCCACATGATCCAGTATTCCGCACCGCCTTCGCCCACGACGGCCTTGTGGCTGGCGGGTCCAGCGCTGACCGCTGACATGATCAGCTTCCAGAGCGACTCCACGCGATAGCGATCCAGCGGGTCGCCGAAGCCGGGACGCAGGACAAACCCGCTCAAGTTGTACCAGCGGGCGAGATGGGCGGGGGATTTGCTCCGTCCCGCCGCGTGGGCCTCCAGGGCGTCCCAGAGGCGGCGGCAGACCGTGGTGGGCCAGTCGCTGCGCGGGCTTTCGAGCACCTCTTCCAATTGGCGGGTCAATTCCTGGGCCGTCGGCGGAGGTCCAGGCGAGGGGTAAGCCGCCAGTTCCGAACTCGTCGAGGACGAACTCCCGGAAGCAAAGACTTGAGCAATCAGCGTCTGCGCCGCCTGGATTTTCTCTTCCGGAAAGACATCCAGCAAGCGTGCCGCCCCGGCGACGTCTTCGGTCTCGGCCTCTTTACCCGGCGGTTGCAGCACTTCCCGCAGGTTAAACTCCAGACGCCAGCGATTCCCTTCGCGGGATTCGCAGAACAGTTCAAGGGTGCCGATCTCAGTACAGCGGGCCGCTAGGGTGACTGGCACCCGTTTGACACCGGCACGTTTGCCGCCGCGCAACAGGGTATGCAGAGGAGGCAAAGGGAGCAGGGCGCTGGGGGGCAAGCGCAGGAGCTGGCCAGGCTGGTCCTCGCCCCGCACCGTCGAACTGTAGAGGGGAAACAGCACCGGCTGGCCCAGGGTCAATTCCAGCACCGGCTGGGGAATGCGGATTTCCGTCCCTTCTTCCATCCGCCGCGGGACGACGCAGAGCACCGGGATGCTGTCCGGTTCGGCGGGGGAAGCATTGGGGGAAGCCGGGGGAGTAGCTTCGCTGGGGGTGGCTTGCGCGGGGGGGGAAACGCTTGCCGAAGCCGAAGCGGGCCACTCTGGGACGGACCCCTCGGCATTCAGCGCTGTTGAGTCCGTATCGGGGCGTGCGGAGCCGCCAGGCGATTTTGGGGAAGAGGAGGGAGCGGCAGGGGCTAAGTCTTCGGTGGCGATCTGGATGTAGTAGGAGCGGGGAATGCCCCCCCCGATGCGCCGCCCCCCGGTCGCTTTGAGCCAAGCGAAGTAGGCGGCCCCCCAGGCCACGGCCAGGTCCAGGGAGGGACTGGTCAGGACCAGCGGCTGCCAGGGTTGCCCGGCGGTGGCGAACCAACTCTGGAGCACTTCCAGGAGGCGCTGGCGGACGCTCGCCGGCTGGAAGACGCCGCCGTTGAACAGGATGGCATCCGGGCGGGTGTCTGGAGGCAGATGCCGCCGCAAAAAAGCGGCCAGGTGGCGGGTGATCCCCGGATCGCTGACATAAGGCAGTCCCATCTCCTGGAGACCCAAGTGGTCGTTCCCCTGCTGCGGTTCGGCCTGGAAGGGGACGTGGGGGAAGAAACCCTCGAAGAGGAATTGCCGCACCTGCTGGGGTTGCAGGGTCAGGGAGAGGGAGCCGCCGACCACGGTCCGGCCTCGTCCCATGACGGTGACGGGATATTGGGGCGGAGGCGGGTCAGCCAGCAGGGCCTCCTTGGCCAGCCGGCACGCCTGAACCAAAGCGCCAAAGCGTGCGCTGTCGAGACGCCCGCCCGGCAGGTGCGGCTCCCATTGTTTTTCCACCCAGCGGGCCAGGGCGAGGTCCATGTTATCCCCGCCGAGCAAGAGGTGATCGCCGACGGCTTCCCGGACAAAGGCGGCCTCCCCGTGCTCTTCCTCCACGCGGATCAGGGTGAAGTCGGTGGTTCCACCGCCGACATCGACGACCAGGCAGCGCATTCCCGGCCGCAACTGGGCAGCTTCCGCCGGAGCATGGGTGCCCAGCCAGGCGTAGAAGGCGGCTTGCGGTTCCTCCAGCAAGGTCACTTGCTGCAAGCCGGCGTGCCGGGCCGCTTCCGCGGTCAAGTTGCGGGCCACATCGTCGAACGAAGCCGGGACGGTGATAACTACCCGCTGCTCTTCCAGGCGTTCTTCGGGACTGCGCTGCGGTTGGCTGTTCCAGGCGTGCACCAGGTGGCGCAGGTAGCGGGCGGATGCCTCCAGGGGAGACAGACGCGGCACATCAGCAGGTGCGCCCCACGGCAAAAGCGGAGCGGTGCGATCCACCCCCGCATGGCAGAGCCACGATTTCGCGCTGGACACCTGCCGGCCGGGCACCTTGGCTCCGTGGTCGCGGGCGAAAACCCCCACCACCTCCGCGGCCCCTTTCTCCCAGGGGACATCCAAAGCTCCGGGCGGGAACTCCGTGGCGGCAGGCAGATACAGGAAAGAGGGGAGCAAAGGGCGCGCGGCCACCTCTCCCGGTGCCACCACTTGCGGGATCGGGAAGGTGTGCAACTTCGGCCCGCCAGGCGAGCGCTCCCGGCTGTCCACATAGGCAACCGCTATGTTCGTCGTGCCCAAATCGATACCGACATGATACCGTGCCATAGCCGTGGGGTGACTCCTATATCTACAAATCGCCGGGTGTTCCTTCCCGCCAGACTGCACCGTCCGGGGCTTGATACTGATGGCTGGTGTACAAGCAGCCCGCCCGCCTCTGGAAGAATCCGCCTCCCGTGCTACTGCTGTTTTAGGATGGGACATTGGCGGTGCGAACCTCAAAGCGGTCCTGCTGGCCCCATCGGGCCAACCGCTCCAGGCAATCAGCCGGCCTTTTCCCCTCTGGAAGCAACCGGACAGGTTGGCGGCAACTCTCGCGGAGCTGGCGGCGGCATTTCCACCGGCGGCGCTCTGGGCGGTAACAATGACCGGCGAGCTGTGCGATTGTTTTTCCAGCCGGCGGGAAGGCGTTTCCGCGATTTTAGATGCCGTGGAACAGGCAGCCGGTGCAGCCAGCGTGCGGGTCTGGACCACGGCCGGCCAGTTCGTGACCCCGGACAGGGCACGGCGGGAAGCGCTACGGACGGCTTCCGCCAACTGGCATGCCCTGGCCACGGCGGCGGCCCGCCGCTTCGCCCCCCACGGCTCTGCCTTGCTTTGCGACATCGGTTCGACCACCACCGACGTGATCCCCATCCTTCAGGGCCGCCCCTGCCCCAGTGGTTGGACGGATGAAGAACGCCTCCGCAGCGGGGAGCTGATCTACCGCGGCGTCCGCCGCACACCCCTGTGTGTCTTGATGCCGGAAAAAACCTGCGCGGAATGGTTCGCTACCACCCTGGACCTGTTCCTGATTGTGGGCGATCTGCCGCCGGATGCCAGCGATACAGACACGGCGGATGGCCGGCCCGCGACCCTCCCGTGCGCTTACGCCCGCCTGGCGCGCCTGTGGGGAACCGACAGCGAACGGATGCATCCGGACGCCTTGCTTCGCCTGGCCGCTCAGCTCCGCCAGCGTCTGGAAGAGGAAATCACCAGCGCCTGGACGCAGGTCTGCCAGCAGGACGGCGGAGCGCGCTGGCCGCAAACCATCCTCCTGTCCGGCAGCGGGGAATTCCTGGCGCGGCGGGTGCTGCCCCGCTTCCTCGCGCTGCACTCCCAGCAGCCGGTCCCCCGGATTCTCTCGCTCGCGGAACAGCTCGGTCCCCGGCTCTCGGCCGCAGCCCCGGCCTGGGCCGTAGCGGAATTGGCACGCCCCTCCGCCGCTTAAGCATGCGGTCTAACGGCTGCTTCCAGGATGCCCCGCCCGCGGTTGCCGCCCCCTCTGAGGTCTCCAGTGATTCCTTCTCTCCCCGCCCCGGCCTGCACCGCCGCCTACGATAATGGTGTCGGGAGTGCTGCCGCCAAAAACTTTCTGACTAATGGTCGATGAAGACCTGGGCAACTGAGGAGAAGGGCAGGATAACGAAAGCGGTCGGGGAGTTCGGAAAGGCGGGGAGCGTGGAGCGAACGCCGATCAGCGGGTCGGATGAGTGACAGGGGGATGGCATGCAGACGGTGATAATGAGTGACAGGGGGATGGCATGCAGGTGGTGGTGATTGGCGGGGGGCTGGCGGGGCTGGCCGCCACGGTGGCCCTCGCCCGGCGGGGAGTGGCGGTGACCTTGCTGGAAGCCCGCCCCCGCTTGGGAGGCCGGGCCGGCTCATTCCGCGATACTCCCACCGGCCAGTGGCTGGATGTCTGCCAGCATGTGGCGATGGGGTGCTGCACGCAGCTATTGCAGTTCTTCCGCACGGTGGGGTTGCAGCATTATCTGGTGGCGCAGCCTCGCTTGGTTTTCCTGACGCCTGAAGGCCGGCATAGTTACTTTCAAGCGGCCTGCTGGCCGGCGCCGTTCCACCTCAGCCGGGCCTTGCTCGCCGCCCACTACCTGACCCCCGGCGACAAAATCCGCATCCTGCGCGGACTGGCCGCCCTGCTACGCTGCGATCCGGACGAGGACGTGCCGCTGGAACCCTGGCTGCGCACCCACGGCCAGACGGATCGCACCTTGGCCCGCTTCTGGAACACCGTGCTGGTCAGCGCCTTGAACGAACCCTGCGCCACGGCGGGACGCAAATATGCCCGCAAGGTTTTTGTCGAAGGCTTCCTCCAGCAGCGCGACGGCTGGAGGGTCCACCTTCCGATCGTACCTCTGGAGCGCCTCTACGGTTCGGAGTTGCAGGCCTTTTTTGCCCGGCATGGGGTGAGGGTCCGCCTCCAGGCCGCCGTCCGCCGTCTGCTGCTCGATCCGCTTCAACCGCGGGTCGCTGCCGTCGAACTCCGGGATGCTTCCCGCCTGCAAGCTGACCACTACATCCTGGCCGTGCCGTTCTATCGCCTGCCGGACCTGCTGCCTCCGTCCCTCTTCGAGCAGTTTCCGGTCTTGGACCGCATCCGCCAATTGGAAACCGCCCCGATCACTAGCCTGCATCTCTGGTTCGACCGACCCGTATTACCCTGGCCCCATGCTGTTGTGGTCGGCGGTGTGTCCCAGTGGCTTTTTCGCCGTCCCTTCCCCGCTGGCGTGGCGCTGAACGGCACGGAGAACTTCTCCCCAGAAAACTCCTCGCCTTCCGCGGATGGCCATTCCGCCACGGTTCTGCCCTCTCCGCAGCAGCCTGCGGTTCCGCCTGCGGTTTCCGCTGAGAGCCATTACCTTCAGGTGGTCATCAGTGCCTCGACGGCTCATCTGGCGGGGGGACATGCGGACTTGCAGCAGCGCGTCGTACAGGAACTACGGCAACTGCTCCCGGCGGCCCGGACTGCCCGCCTCCTACACGCCCGCGTCATCACGGAGCATCAAGCCACCTTCCGCCCCGTGCCGGGTGTCGATCGCTGGCGCCCGCCCCAGGCTTCGCCGCTCTCCAACCTGGCCCTCGCCGGGGATTGGACCGCCACCGGCTGGCCCGCCACCATGGAAAGCGCCGTCCGCAGCGGCTATCTGGCCGCCCAGGTCGTCTTGCAGCGAGCGGGAGAACCGTCTTGACCTCCCCGCGACTCCTCATTTCCTCATTTTGACTCTTCCCGCCAGCCTGTCCAAATAAACCAACTTTTTGGGGAAGTCCTCTGGAATTTTCGTCTATATCGGTTATGGAGCGGACTTTTGTTCGCTCAGGTGGAAACGGTGGGTGGAGCTGCGGCCAAGCCGTTGCAGAGGGGTGACCCTGAAGGAAGGCGGAGGGGCGATCATGACGGAACCATCTTCAGCCGCTCAGCGTTTGGGTGATGCAGGTTCTCCGCTGGGAACCGTCCGCATTCTTCGAGAACCTACCATCTACGTTTTGGGTCGCCAGGTACTCAACACCGAGGAGTTGCGCCGCTTCCTGGCCGATCATGGCGTCACCTGGTCCAGTGACAGCGACATCCCCGCCGAGATACTCTGCGAAACCGCAGGCCGAGTTTGCTACATGAGCTTTGCCCGACCACGACCCGGCGGCAACAAAGCTTACCTCCACCACATCAAAGAATCCGGCCACGGCTCCGTCCTCGAACACGCTGTCTGGAACTTCCTCATCACCGGCGTCAGCCGCAGCCTCACCCACGAACTGGTCCGCCACAGAGCGGGCTTTGGCTTTTCCCAACTCTCCCAGCGCTACGTCGATGAAAGCGTGGCGGAATATGTGGAGCCGGACATCATTGCCCATGACCCGGAATTGCATGCCGTCTGGCTGAAGGCGATTCAAACCGTCCACCAGGCTTACGTCCAGCTCGTCGAGCTGCTCCAGCGCAAGCTGCCAGAAATGGAGGACAAGACCCTGCGGCGCAAGCTGGCTCGTCAAGCCGCCCGAAGCGTTCTGCCCAACGCCACTGAGACCAAGATATTCATCACGGCCAACGCCCGCGCCCTGCGGCACTTCCTCGAACAACGGGGCAGCCGCCACGCCGAGCCGGAAATCCGCAAACTCGCCAATCGCCTGCTGGACATACTCCAAAAGGAAGCCCCCAACCTGTTCGGGGACTACCAGCGCGTCGATCTGGGCGACGGCACCTTCGAGATCGTCACGGCGTACCGTAAGGTGTGAAAGGGCGAGGGGTCGGCATTCCCGATAGTCCGTGCAGGTCTAGCAACGTTCGGAGAGTTGGCTGTGGCGATACGCGTAGATCGGTCTGTTTCGGCAGGGTCGGTTCTGAGGAGCTTTGAGGCCGGGCGGAAGGGGAGCACACGGTTTGTGCCCTTGCGCCGGGGGATTACTGGACGGTGACTTCGTGTTCCGCCCGGACCGCGATTTCGGTGAGTTTGGCGGCAGTGACGCCGACGCGCTCGAAGCATTCGGCCACGATGCTGTTGGGGGTGGTGAAGAGAGTGATGAGAAGGTCCAGGGGGGTGATGCGCGAGCGCCCGCAGTCTTTGGCTCGCTGAAGGGCATCGCGGAGGATGCGGATGACATTGTCTGAGAGGAATTCGCGGTTGAGCAGAAGGGGGGGAGGGGGTTCGCCGTCCGTTTGGAGGAAGAGTTCGCGGAATTGTTCGAGCAGGTTGGGGATGTCGGCACCGAGGCGGTTGGCCCATTTATGCACGCCGCTATCGGGAGCGGCGAGTAGGCCCATGAAGAGGTGCGGCGTGCGCACGCTGTCCCAATTGGTGAGACGCGCTTGGGTCAACGATTCCCGGATGGCACGGGCCGCCGCATCAGTCAGTATGTCGGACCGCAACCGTCCGCCTGCAAGGAAAATATCGTCGTCCACGGCTCGTTCCATTGGCTAACCGGGGGGTGCGGGAAGCGGTATCTGCCCCACCCGCCCGAAGACCGAGGGATTCCTACTCCGGCTAGCCGTGATTATGGCACCATCCCGCCAACTCTTCAAGCGTTTTTGCACCGCTTTTTGACGATTTTTCCTTGCTCATCAGCTTTCTGAGTTTCAGCAGGAAAAGAGAAGGGGTGGAAAGGATGGCCTGGACCGGAGAAGGGACGGAAGGGGGAGGGACCCGATCAACAGGGGAGGGGCGGAGGGGAGGCAGGAGGGGACCAGGGAAACCAGCCGCCGGTCGCCTGCCCAACTTGCCCCGGCCTGGGAAAGCGACCCCAGCGGTGGAAGGACAGGACCGCTTCCGTTACCGAGTTTCTCAGTATCCTGATCCTGGGGGTTTCCCGTTCCCCTGTCCTGACGCACGGAGGAACCTGCGTGTGACCAGAGCGACTACCTGGACCAGCCATGCTCGTTTCGGCAGGCTTTTCGGAGTGTTTTCGCTAGCGATCTCTCTGCTGGCGGCATCTCTGCCAGCTATGCCTCTGTTGGGGATGACTCCGCGAGGGATGCGGGGGCTGTCGGCCCAGCAGCCTCCCAAGGCGGCTCAAGCGGTTGTCGTCGATACCGAGGGTCAGGAAACGGCCCTTCAGCAGGTGGAATGGAGCGGCAATGTCCGGCGCCTGGCTTGGCTGGCGGACCCCAACGCCGCGGACGAAGACGGACGGCGCGGACCTTTGGCCCTGGTCATCCGCGAACCCCATTCCACGACCTTGACTCAAGGCGTGCTCACCTTCGTGCCGGTCCGGTCCTTGGCGGCGGTCGAGTTCGATTACGACCGGCAGTTCGTCACCTATCGCATCCAGGGTCTCCAGCAGGCCTTGACGGGAACCCTCCAATACCGCGGGATCAACACTTTCACCCTGGCCGGCCTGACGGCTGCGGGCGAGAAGCGGACCTTTTCCGGCGGGGTTCGGGGCGGCAAAATGTCGGCCATCCGCAGCGTGACTTTTCCGCAAGCCCAGCCACTGCAACGCCCACGGGAAGGCCTGGCCTGGAATGTCCAAATCCTCCAACCGACGGCGAACGATCCTCTCGTGCCGGCCCGCAATCTCAAGCCGCTCTTCGCTCTGGCCGGCGGGCGGGAACGCCTCCGGGACGCTCTGCCGCTGCGCAAGGCCGAGCCGCTCCCCTTCGGCCCCCAACTGCTCCGCTGGGAAATGCTCGCCCATGACCCCAACACCCACCATGCTGCCGCCGAAGTGACACTGGCTGGTCAAGGCGAACGGCTCGTCATCATCCCCCTGACCCTGCCGGAGGAAGGACAGACCGCGCAGCTCCTCGGCCTGCTAGGCGAAACCGACGCCGGCTGGAAACTCTTCCCCCTCCACACCATCCGGGTGATCACCCCTTCCAAGCGGAAAATCGAGTGACCACGGCCCTCGCATCGCAGCCGGCATGTGCCCTGAAACACTTGCCGCCTGACGGCTTTCCCATCGTGCGGCCCTTCTTCCTGGGATGCTGCACCTTGCCAGGCCAACGGCTGCGGCGATGCCTCTTTGTAACCTCTGCGCTGGGGAAATCATCCTGAACGGTGACGCTGGAACGCTGCCCTCAGGTACTACTACTGAGGTGGTACAAGGCGCAGCCGTGTGTAAAATGGCAGTGGTGATCCATGACGGGAACACCGCGAAACGACCTTTAACACGAGGAATTGACGTATGGCCAGTCCCAATGTGGTCGAATTGACCGAGCAGAATTGGCACGAGCATGTCGGCGGCGATACGCTGGTGGTGGTGGATTTCTGGGCCCCGTGGTGCGGCCCCTGTCGGGTCTTGTCGCCGATCATTGATCGCCTGGCCGACCGCTACGCGGGCAAGGTTAAGGTCGCCAAACTCAACGTCGATGAAAACCCCAATCTCGCGGTCAAATACGACGTGATGACCATTCCGCGCATCATCTTCTTCAAGGGGAGCGATCGCCCGCTCTACCAGGAAGTGGGATTGGTGTCGGAGGATCACCTGGCCCGGCTCATCGACAAGTACAAGTGAGGAGACGGCGGTTCCGGCATTGAAGGAACCGGAGGGTCGGAGTTGCCCAGGAGCCGCTGATCCTGGTCGCTGATCCTGTCCGGCTTCCGTTCACACTTGCAGCGAGCCGATGATGTCGCTGAGGCGGCGGGCGCCGAGTTGGGCCACGGCTTCCGGCAGGGCTTGGGCCAGGCGCGAGCTGACGCTGGGATCGTAAAAATGAGCGGTGCCGATCTGGACGGCGGAAGCCCCGGCCACCAGGAACTCCATAACGTCATCGAGCGTGGCAATGCCTCCGATGCCGATGACCGGCACGATGCGGCGCCGGGCAATGGCCCAGACCGCGCGTAGTGCCAACGGTTTGATCGCCGGGCCGCTCAGTCCGCCGGTGACATTGCCCAGACGCGGGCGCTGCCGCCGCCAGTCGATGGCCATCCCCAGATAGGTGTTGACGGCGCTGACGGCATCGGCTCCCCCCTCCGCCGCCGCCGCCGCGATCGCGGTGATGTCCGTCACGTTGGGCGTCAGCTTGGCGATGATCGGCACGTGGGGACAGGCCTGACGGCAGCGCTGCACGATCCGCCGCGTCCGCTCCGCATCCGTGGCAAAGTCCAATCCCCCGCTCACGTTGGGGCAGGACAGGTTCAGCTCCAGGGCGGCGATCTCCGCTCCGCGTTCCGCCACATCCGCGGCCAAAGCCACAAACTCGTCCTCGCTTTTGCCGGCAATGTTCACAATGATCGCGGTCGGCAAGGTGCGCAAATACGGCCAGTGGTGCTCCCAGAAGTGCTCCCAGCCGTCGTTGTCTAAGCCGATGGCGTTGAGCAGGCCGCAGGGGGTCTCCACGGTGCGCGGCGGGGGATTGCCCGCGCGGGGCTGCCGGGTCACCGTCTTGGGGATCAGGCCGCCCAAGTGGCGGAAGTCGAGGTAGTCCTCCATCTCCCGCCCGTAACCGATGGTTCCCGAAGCCGCCAGAATCGGATTGCGCAAGCGCAAACGTCCCAGTTGGACGCTCAAATCCACCATGCTGGCTCCTCTTGGCCGGCGGAGCGATACTCCATCCTCCCACCGGAGTGGCACGCCCTCCAGTCCCGCCCGAATCTCGGACACCCCGGAGTACCCGCCTCCCGGCCTATCCGGCACCCTGGGGTATCTTACTCTCTCCTTTCTCCTCCGGGGGAGAAGAAGTAAACAGTGGGAGCAACGCCTGCACTTGGAAAACATCCAGCAAACAGTCGAACAGTATGGAGATGATTTTCCGGCAAAGCCGGAGTTGGACACCTGCGAGCGCCGTTCCTTCATTGGAGCGGTTCGGGTCGTAGGCGATAGTCCACCAGGAACTGATGGACCGCTTGCCGGTCGCGTTCCGCGGGGAGAGGGGATTGCTGGTAGCTCCGATCCAGGAGTTCCTCTAGCTCGCGGAGTTGCTGGTCGTGGAAGGTCCAGTCGAGGGCCGGGGCCGTCCCCTTCTCTTGCTGTTTCTGGGCGATCAGTTCCAGCAGGAACGGGCGCTGATACTCCTCAGCCAATTGGGGCAGAGAGGCGACGACCTCGCCGGTGCGCAACAGATGGATGCCGCTGAGGAGCACGCGGTAGGCGTACAAGACCGTCTTGAGGATTTTCGGCTGTTGTTTGTTGAGGAGCTTGCGCTGGGTGGCGAAGAAGCCGCGGTAGTGATGGTAGTGGTGCCGCGTGATGCAGCGGCGAGCCAGGGGGCGCAGCTCGTGGAGAAAATCCGCGCCGACCACGATCAGCGGGGAGAAAATCTGCTCCATCACGTAGCCGTTGTTTTTCACGAGCAGGCGCAGGTATTTCCCCAGGTCATGGCTGACCAGTTCCACTTCCGTGCTCGCCAGGTCCAGCTTCCGCTCCACGGTCTGTTCCGGGAGGTCCAGCCCGACGACTTCGCGCAGAGGCAACAGATGCGCTCCCCGCAGGTCCACATCGCTATCGGGTGAGGGGAAGCCGTAGAGGTGAGCGCCGCTGACCGTAACGAACAGAGGGCGATAGTGCTGGGTTTCCACCAGACGCCGAAGGGCCTGGAGATCAAGATCAAGCATCAACCATCCTCCGCCGTGCCCAGATCAGGAATTGATCCACCTGTCGATAGTCGGGTTGCTCCGGAAGCCGGGTTTGTTGGTAGGCTTCCTGGAACTGCTGGTTCAGGGCTAGAGCTTTCTGGTGGACCTCTTCCCAGGTGAGCAGTCCCGCCTTGATCGCCAGCAATTCCTCGCGGTGTTCCGAAACGTCGACGCGAATCTGGCCAGAACGCAGAGCGTCGATGCCGGAGTAGAGCAAGCGAATCAGATGCATGGCGTGCTTGGATTTCCAGGTTCCTGTGCGTGCGTAAGCCTTGGCCATGAGACGGAACTGACTGAGGACATAGCCGGAGTAGGTCCGATACAGGTGGCGGGACAGGAAGGCCTCCCGGATCTCGCGCAGGCGTTGAGCCACGGGGTCGGCATACAACACGCGGGGGGTCCAGAGCGTCTCCAGCACGTTCGGGTTGGCCTTCAAGGCAAGTTTGAGAAACTTTTCCAGTTCCCAATAGACCTCATCCTGGGTTTCGCAGGCGTATTCCAGTTGTTCCGGGAGTTTCCAGAGCGACCAGTGCCAGCGGGCGGGAGGCAGGTAGATGCCGCGGAGGTCGGTGTCGGAATCCTCGGTGGCCAAACCGTAAGCATGGGAACCCACCTGGCAGCAGTAGATGATCCAGGGGCGCAGATTGGCATTGGGTCGGGCGAGCTGGTCCTCGACCTCCTTGCGGCGGATGGCCAGTTCCTGGAAGAAAGCTGACACCGTCGGACCATCCGCAAAGCGTATAGTGTAAGCGTGGCGGTTGTCCTTGGGGATGTCCACGATCACGGCCACACTGCCCGGCGGGCGCACCGTGCCATCCGCAAGGGCTTTGGACACCTTCAGGACTACCTGCGTCCCCGGCGGAATGAGAAAATCCGAACGGTGATGCTGGAATGGATACTCTTCGACGGCCATCGTGGGTTTCCCCGCCCGCTTCGGCATATTGTACGCCCTGCAGTAAAGAGCCACTGATGGGGCCGAGACTTGGTATCGGCCGTTTCCAACACGCGTCCCAGGAGCCTAGCGGGCTTGACCGAACGGATGCGGGGCGACGCTTAGATTCGAGGAGTGGTAGGCCAGGGGCGGCGGGGGGGTGGTGGGGGGCGGACGGCGCGGGGGACGGACGGCGTGGGGAGAGTGGGGGAAGAGGGGGAGGGGGGAGGGCGTAGCTCAGCGGACGAGGTTGGGCAGATACTTGACGGGCAGGGTGCCGTGGCTGAGGACTTCTTCGTGGAAGCGGCCCAGATCGAAGGCGTCGCCCCGGCGGCGCTGCACCTGCTGGCGAAGGCGGTAGAAGGCCATTCGGCCCACGAAATAGGTCGAAAGCTGGACGCTATTTTGCTTGGCGCGGAGGATTTTGCCGACGGCTTCCCCCTCCGTCTGGAAGCCCCGTTCCATGAGCAGGCGGCGGGCGGTCTCATCATCCCAGTTGCTGCAATGCATGTGGTAGTCGAGCAGGGCGTTGAGCACCGCTCGCAGGTAAAACTTCAACTGATGCAGGCGCAGGGCCAGATCACCTTGGCCGTAGCCTTGATCCAGCATCATCTGTTCGGTGTAGACGGCCCAGCCTTCGGCAAAGACCCCGGAGGCGAACACCTTGCGGATGAGGGAGGGATGGCGGTTGGCATAGGCCAGTTGGACGTAGTGGCCGGGATAGGCTTCGTGGATGGTGAGAATCTGGAGCATGTGGCGGTTGTATTCGCGGAGGAAGGCTTCGATGCGCGGGGCGGGCCAATCGGCGGGGGGTGGGGCCACGGCATACAAGCTGGCGGCTTTGGGGTCCAGCGGCGGAGCGGGATTGAGATAGGCGACGGAGTAACCCCGCTGGAAGGGGGGCATCTCCACGATCTGGCAGGTGTCAGGTTCCGGCAAGGTCAGGATGCGGTTGTCGCGGATGAAGCGGCGGATGTTCTCGACGGTGCGGCGGACTTCTTCGACCAGGTCCTCGGCTTTGGGGTGGTCTTTGGCCAGCTCGTCGAGCACGCGGCGGATGGTGAAGCGGCGGCCTTCGGCATCGTCGGGCGGGAGCGGCTGACCGGGGAAGAGGCGGGACCAGAGCTGGCGGGCCACGTACCACATTTCCAGCTCCACGCGGTCGGCTTCGGCTTCGGCCAGGCGGAGCACTTCGGCGGCGGTCAGACCGGCGTCCAGCTCCAGGGCTAGCTTCTGGGCAAATTTTTCTGGTCCGAGCCGCCACTCGCCTTGGGAGCGCGGGAGAAGCTCCTGTTCCAGCCAGCGGAGGTAGTCTTGCAAGGCCGTGACCGCGGCCCGGCAGGGTGTGGCCAGCGGTTCGCTGCCGGGTCGCTCCCCGGCCAGGGTGTAGATGTCCTTTTCGTAGAAAGCGATGGCGCCCTTGGTTCGCTGGATGGCGACTTCGGTCAGCACCCGCGGGGGATTGTGCAGGCTGGCCTGAGCGGCGGCGATGATTCGGGGAAGGTAGGCGATCCGCCGGGCGGCATTCTGCACGTTGCGCTCCCGCGGCAGAGTCGATTGGGTGAGCAGCGCGAAGACGCTATCGGTCATGTACTCGCCATAGATGCGGGGATCATAGCGGAAGCGGTCATCGTGTTCGGCTTGCCAGAGGGCGTAATCCAGGGCATGTTTCCAGATGGCCAGATCGATTTGGGCCGAGGGGGACAGGCGGCGCACCTCGATGTCCCGTTCCAGCCGTTGCCGCCAGCTTCGCCATTGTTCCACGTCCTTTTGCCGGGCCGCGGGAGACAGATCATCGAGGCGGTCGTCGTGCTCGTGGTTCCCCAGTTGCGTGGCCCAGTAGGGGTGCCGTTGGCATTGCTCCTGGACGTATTGCTGGAACAATTCCGCGAGCCGCTGGTCCGCGGGCGGTTGTCCGGTCTGCGGTTGTCCGGTCTGCGGCTGTCCGATCTGCTGCTGCCCGCTTTGCTGGGGTCCGGACTGTTGTGGTTCGGTCATGGACAGGCCTCCCCGAAGCCCGCCGGCGCTGGGTCCGGCCGCCAGTGCCAGGGCGATTCCCAGACTTGCTGCCCGAAGGAGCCAGCGGTAGGCGTGCGGCCAACGGCGGAAGGACGAAGCGCCCCCGGAGGAAGAATCGCGTTGGGCCTTCCGGCAGGGCGGGCCAGGTGGCAGGGGCATGACACGGTTCGCTTGCGGCTCTGGCGGCGGAAGGGTAGCCGGGGGAAGCGGACGGGCCGGGGGGAGTGTCGAGGGTTTCATGAGCATGCCTCCGGGGCGGGGGGACGGGCCAGGCGGGCCTTGGCGCTTTGGGTGGCGGCGTCGTTGCTGGCGAGGGTGAGGGGGCCATCCGCGAGGCGCCCGGCGGGGAAAGCGGCTTGACGCTGGGCGGTGTAGGCTTCTACGCGGCGGTGGGCCAAGAGATGATGCCCCCGGCGGCGCTCCCGCTCCGCCCGCAAGGCGCCCAGATCAAGCGGCGCGACCACGATCTTGTCCCCCGGTCCGGGGTCCGCTTGCGCCAGAATGCGGCCGTCGTAATCGACGATCATGCTGCCCCCCGGCCAGGAGAACGGCGGATAATGGGTGAGGCTGGCCCCCTGATTGGCCGCCACCACGTAGGCCATGTTCTCCAACGCCCGGCAGCGATTGACCAGTGTCCACCAATCCATCGGCGGCGTCGCGCCCCACGGGTCCATGTAAGCCGACACGCGCAGCAGCACCTCCGCTCCCTGCACCGCCAGCTCGCGGATCGCTTCGGGAAACAGCCAATCGTAGCAGATGGCGCAGCCGAGGACGCCGATCTCGGTCGCCGTCACGGGAAAGAACGGCTCGGTATAGCCGGGCAGATCGTGCGGGCTGGCATGCACTTCCCACGGCAGCCAGGGGTGCACCTTGCGGTATTTCGCCAGCAGTCCCTCCGGTCCGATCAGGCAGGTGGTGTTGAACACGCAATCCGGATAGCGGGGGTCCACTTCTAGGAAGGTGCCGGTCTGGATGTACACGCCATGCTGCCGGGCCTTGCGGAGGTAGCGGTCGGTCTGCTCGTTGGGCAGCGGGACGGCGAGGCGGTCGCGCAGCTCCTCCACGGTGGGATAGATCGGGGCGGCGTGGGCAAACTCCGGGAAGACCACCAGGCGGACATCGCCGAAGGGGGCGTATCCCAGCACCGCCTGATCGATCCGCTCCAGCAGCAGGCTGACCCGCTCCGGCAGAGCCTGGCGGTCGGCCGGATTGGGCAGGTCCGTCTGAATGGCCGCAGCCCAGTAACGCATGGCAATTGTCCGGGGGCCGGCCGCTTCCTTGCGGGGAATGCGGGTTCTTCCTTGGCGGCGCGGCGGTTCACGTGGCGAAGCGGTCGAGGCCTTGGCTCGTAGCTATCTCGGCCCGCAGCGTGGCGCTTCACTTGGCGAAGCGGTAGATGCCTCGGCCGTCGGGCGCCAGCACCAGCATGTAGAGTTCGCCTGATGCATCCTCGCCAAAGGAGAGGACCGGTTTCTTCGGGTCCGGCAAGGGACGATTGGCCACGACCCGCCCCAGCTTATCGTCGTACTTCAAGGCCCACACCCGCGAGGTGACGTAGTCCGCATACAGGTAATACCCCTGCAACTCCGGCAGTCGGCTGCCCCGGTAGACTGCCCCGCCGGTGATGGACTTGCCGAGATCATGATGGTATTCCCAGATCGGGTCGATGTACTCCGGCTTGGGTCCGCTGCCTTTGGGTCCGAAGGGGTGCAGTCCTTCGCGGCGGTTCCAGCCGTAGTTCCCCCCTTTGACGATGAGGTTGATCTCTTCGTAGAGGTTTTGGCCGACATCGCCGCACCAGAGCTGGCCGGTTTGCTTGTCGAAGGCGATCCGCCAGGGATTGCGCAGGCCATAGGCGTAGATTTCCGGGCGGGCATCGGTTCGGCCCACGAAGGGGTTGTCCGGCGGAATGGCGTAGGGCCGACCTTGTTCGCGGCGGTTGACGTCGATCCGCAGGATTTTGCCGAAGAGCGTCTTGAGATTCTGGCCGTGATCGAAAGGATCGTTGGCGGAGCCGCCGTCCCCGTGCACGATGTACAGATAGCCGTCCGGGCCAAAGAGAATGGTCCCGCCGTCGTGGTTCCAGAAGGGACGCTGGCGGTATTCGAGGATCAGCTCTTCGGAGTTGGGATCGAAGCGGGCGGGGTCTTTGGCATCCCGGCGGAAGCGCACGACCCGGTTGCGCATCTCCTCACTGGGGCGGGTGCGCTTGGGGGTGTAAAAGACGTACAGTTCCCCAGTGCGGGCAAAGTCGGGGTGGAACGCCAGACCCAGCAAGCCTTCCTCGTTGGTCCGGTCGTCGTATTGCACGCGGTCCTGGATGTCGAGGACGATCTCCGTCTTGCTCGCTTTGGGATCATTCGGGAAGGCGTGGATCACGCCGTGCTGCGTGGCCAGATAGAGGCGGTTGGAACCATCGCCGGCGTGGGTCAAGGCGATGGGGCGGAGCGGATTGGGTTTGCCATCCGCGGTTTCGGGGGACCAGCCGGTCAGTTGCAACTGGGGGAAGGCCAGTTCCACGCGCAGGGCCAAGGGGGTTTCATCGACCGGCTCGTTGGGCACCTGGGCGGGGACCGCCACCACGGTACCGGCGGTCATATCCGGCACCAGGATCGCCTTGCGCTGTGGATCGTAACAGATGTCTGCCGCTGCCTTGAACTTGTCGCTGAGCAAAACCGGTTTGGCTCCCGGACGGGGAATGACATACACCTGCCCCTTGGACCAACTGGAGAGGAACAGCCGGCCATGCATGTCCCAGGCTAGGCCGTCCGCCCCCTCGATGCCGCTGGCGATCTTCTCGGCGCTGCCGTCGGCCAGTTTGACGCGGAACAGGTCCCCCGTATGGAAATCGGCGACGAGCAGGAAGGAAGTGCCGTCATTGAGCAGGCCGTTGGGCGTCTTCAGGGCCGCAAACTTTTTCGTGGAAATGACTGTGGAGACGGCGCCGGTTTTCGGATGAATGCGGTACACGGCCCCGCCGCCGCCCATGAGGTCCCCGGAGTCGCTGACGTAGATCACGCCGGTCTCGGCATCGACAGCCACGTCGTTGAGGAACTGGGGCTTTTCCGGGAACTTGTCCGCCGCCACAAAGACTTCCGCCTGGGGAGTCCGAGCGTTGGCATTGATCCGCAGCAGGCGTGTCTTATCCGTGACGTAGAGCCAGTTCTGGAAGGCGGCGATGCCCTTGGGATCGTTCAAGCCGCCGACAAAAGTGCGGACCTTGCCGTTGTCCAGCACCAGGACGGCGCCGTCGCCGTCCTTATCAAACTCGCCGATCACTGTGATGAACACGCGATGGCCTGGCCCGATGCAGACGGACTCCGGATTGATCAAGCCGCTCGCCAGGGTTTTCTCCTGGGCGGCCAGCGGGGAAGTCGTTCCGGCCAGCAGCACCACCGTCAGAATCAGCGTTGGCATCCCGGAGCGCATCGCTTCCGTGAAACGTCGGCGCGGCATTCTGTTCCTCCCTGCGGAAAAAACATGATGTTGGGGCAGTTCCTGGTAGAGAAACTGCGTGGTGTTGATAGTGTCTGAAGCGTGGAGCGGCGGGGCAAGGGCCGTCGGAAAAACTGGGGCAAATCACGGGATTGTGCCGATAGTAACGGCGAGGTGCTCGCCAACGAGGAAAGGGCGGCGGTATGCTGACCGGCCGGAAGATGCGGCGCTGCGGATGGTTCTGCCTGCCTGTGGTGGGGCTAGCTGGCTGCGTCGGAGACCTTCATCCTCATCACGGACCGGCGTTCCTGGAACGGCGCTCCCCGCCGCCGCTTGCCCGGATGGCATCGGTTCCGCCACGGCAAGCCGCCTCCCCTTTTCCCAAGGAACCGGAACCCCCTCCTTTGGCCGAGCTGCCCTTGCAACCGACGGCCGACCGGGAAACGGCTTCCTCGCTTTCCCAGGCCGATGCACTTTCCGCCGCCGAGACCCCGCTGGGAAAAACGGAGGGAAGCAGCGGAGCGGAACGGGCTGACGCTGCGCGGCCAGAAGCCGGTGGGCCTCCCCGGTCCGCTTCAGATGGGCCTCCCCGGTCCGCTTCAGATTCCGGAGCGAGTTTGCCACCGCCCGCCGTTCCGCTTCCCGAGGCTGCTCCGCTGCCGGCCGCACCCTTGACCCTGGATCAGATTATCCACGCGACCCTTTGGGCGGACCCGTTTCTGCGGGCTGGTTTTGAGAGCATACCCCAGGCACAAGCCGACGCCTTGACCGCCTCCTTGCTGCCCAATCCCCAGTTGATCATCAGCCAAACGCTCCTGCCCTTGACCCGCCCTTTCACTCCGGACAAGGAAGGGGGGCCGCCGCAGTTGGATGTGGGCATCCGCTACCCGATCGACTGGTTCCTCTTCGGCAAGCGGGTGGCAGCATTGCAGAGTGCCGCCTTGGGCGTGCGCGTGGCGGAGGCGGAGTTTGCCAACGTTGTCCGGCAGCGGGTCCTGGAAGCGGCCCTGCGCTACTACGATCTGCTGGAAGCGAAGGCGTTGGTGGAGTTGGCGGCCCAGGATGTGGAAAACCTGCGGCGGATCGAGGAGATCACGGCCAAAGCGGTGGCTGGCGGCGGACGCCCGCGGGTGGAATTGCAGCGGGTCCAACTCGACCGTTTGCGCGCCGAACAAGGACTGCGCGAGGCAGAAAAGAATCGCGTAGCCGCCGCGGCCCGCTTGCGCGCGGTCTTGGGACAAAGCGCAGCCGACCCCGCTTTCGATGTCGCCGGCGATATTCGGGAGGTGTCCATTCCGGTGCTGCCCTCCGCTGAAGAAGCCTATGCCCTGGCGGTGGAAGAACGCCCGGACCTGGCGGCCCTGCGCCTGCGCGTGCAGCAAGCCGAGGCGAACCAGCTCGTCGAACAGCGCAAAGCCTGGCCGGATGTTACCCCCTTCCTCGGTTACACCCGCCAGTTCCAGCGCCGGGCAATGGCCATGCCGGATGCCAGCTCCTTCGGCTTCGGCCTGGAAGCCTCTTTGCCCGTCTTCGACCGCAATCAGGGGAATCGCCTGAAGGCCCAGTCTGTGACAGCACAGAGTCAGTATCAATTGCAGGCAGCGTTGGCGGGGCTGCGGGCGGAGGTGGAACAGGCGGCCCAGGAAGTGCGCACCGCCGCGGCCAATGCCCGCACTGTGGCGGAGGAACAGTTGAAACTCGCCGCCGAGGTCCGCGATAGCATCGCCAGGGCCTACGAGGCCGGGGGCCGGCCCCTCCTGGATGTCCTGGATGCCCAGCGGAACTACCGGGAAACTTACCGCCTTTACATCACCAGCCGGGCAGCCTTGGCTCGTGCCATCGCCCAATTCAATGCCGCGGTCAACCGCCGTCTCCTGCCCTAGCTTCGTCTGGCTTTGGGCGAGCAGGACAAAGAGCGCGCACTGGCCCTGCCTGGGACAACCGGCTTCGGCAAGCCCTTGTCTCGATGTGGCAAGCTACTGGCCCCTGGCCGGGAAGCGGACGGCTCGTGTTGGCCGAACGTCCAGCCGCCGGGCATAGTTCCAGGGCCGCATTCCGTGGTCGTGGGACAGGGGCGCGTCAGCGGCGCGGTTCGGAATCAGGCATCAAGGCCGGGCAGCTTCCAAAGCGTTCCGCACAGGACCCTGGATGGGGCTGAGCAGGTTGTTGAGTTCCCGGTAGGACAGTCGGGTGCTCTGCTCGCGGCTGCTTGCCTGGCGGAAGTCATCGGCGGCGCGGTCCCGCTGGCCGAGCATCCAGTGGGCGGCGCCGAGGTAGTACCACGCGACGGGATCGCTGGGGTCGTGGAGCAGCGCCTGTTCCGCGGCTTGGGCGGCCTGGGGGAAGCGTCCCTGGCGGTAGGCCTGGATGGCCTGGTGGAGGTGGGAGCGGGCCAGTTGCGGGTTTGTGGGTTGCTCCTGGGGCGGCCGGCGCAGGGGCGCGAGAGGATCGTGGACAGCGAGGCGGGCTTGCTCAGCCAGGGCGACCCAGGAACGCTGGGCTTGGCGGGCCGGTTCATAGGCGGGGCTTTGCCGGGCCTGGTCCAGGTGCGCCAGGGCTTCCGCCGGCTGTTGGGCCAGGACGGCGGCCAGTGCCAGCAGCACGTGGGCCTGCGCCGCTTCCTCCGAGGCGGGATCGGCCCGTTGGAGCACTTTGCGGGCGGCTTGTTGGGCGGCGGGAACGTCGGCGGGCCGGCGGGCTTCCGCCAGCAGTTGCAGCCAGAGCTGGAGCAGCTCGGCGTCGCTCGGAGTCTGGGCCAGCTTCTGCCGCAGGTTCTCCTGCTGCTGTTGGGCCTGACGCAGCTCCGCTTGTAGTTCCTGCTCCCGCTTCTGGGCGGCGGCTTGCAACTGCTCCCGCAGCCGTTTCTGCTCCGCGGCCGCTTGCTCCTGCAAACTCCGGCGTTCTTTGGCAAAGGCGTCCGCCTGCTGTTGCA